>Ga0194132_10006466_pt1 | contig 18158 bp, 18 predicted proteins | sample TA2KigOf80mmetaG_FD_148612 | JGI IMG/M metagenome (GOLD analysis project Ga0194132, IMG submission 148612) | Freshwater microbial communities from Lake Tanganyika, Tanzania - TA2015054 Kigoma Offshore 80m | ecosystem: Environmental > Aquatic > Freshwater > Lake | place: Tanzania: Lake...
TGTCAGTGTGCGCCGGATCGTTTTGTCACTGGCGACGAGCTACCCCTGGCAGGCCCAGTTTGCGCAAGTTCACGCGAACCTGCGCTGCTGAAAAAACTGCGTGAAGCAAACACCGGACTTATTCATTCCGCATTTTTGCAGCGGACCGGAGAAGCGCGTATGGACGGCCCATTTTCACCCTTCGGGTGCTCGGAGCGACGGTATGCGGCAGCCATTTTGCCGCAAATTTCTGACCGAGACACCCGCGGAGGATCCGCACGAGTCATTTCGAGCTTGTCCGCGGCGTCAGTTTGGGCTGCGATCAGATGCCGTGAGAAAAGCGGGCTAGTTCGGCTTCGCTGTCCGTTGCGTCCGGAACTCGTGCTGCTGGATCTCAAGGGCCGCCGTTCCCTTCTGGGTTCGGACCACGCGCCCGGTGGCCACCAGTTTCAGGCCGCAGGAATCGCTTAACTGCGCCGGCCAACTGATGCTCACTTCGATCCGCTTGCCCAGCAGCATCTCATGCTCGGTAGTGAACAACACGCCGCTGCTCGACATGTTGAGCGTACGCCCGGTGCCGGCTTCCTCCGCATTCCTCTTGCTGAGCACGCGGTATCTCACCTCGCGCTCGATGGGGAACCGGTCTGACCCCCGGCGATCCTCGTGTCCGGCCGCAACGTTCATGTTTCCTCCAGATTTCTTTCTTGTTTTTCTTCTTGGCTTGCTTTCTCCCATGATGCGGCCTTCCGATCCACCATCGCCATGAGACAAAAGATTCAATTTGGCTGGTACCTCAGTGCCACTTGCCCAGCCCTGTCCGGCCGAATTGGATATCATGCGTCTTATGGTCCTCTACTCAGCAATGCGCAACCACGGCGCCGATTACCTCTTCCGCCGGATCGGCCTTTCGCTCGCCCTGCTCCTCCTGGGGCTGACGCCCGGCTGGGCGCAGAACAAAGCGATTCACCCAAAAGACTTCCCCACGGGCCGGCCATTCAGCCCTGGAATTCTGACTCCTGATGGAACATTATACGTAGCCGGTCAGATAGGTCAAGACCTAAAAACGGGCAAAGTACCGGAAAACTTCGAGGAAGAGGTCAAGCTCACGCTTGACAACGTGGGAGCCATCCTCAAGGAAGCCGGCTTTGAGTTCAAGGACTCGGTCAGCGTCCATGTCTACCTCACCGACATCACGTTGTTCCAGCGCATGAACGCTGTCTACACGACGTACTTCCCGGAGCCGCGGCCCGCCCGCACGACGGTGGGAGTGACGAAGTTGGCGGCACCCACGGCACGCATCGAAATTACTGTCACCGCGCACAAGCGTTCGGCGCGGTCCCGCTAGGAGGTCCGTATGATGAAGTTCGGGCTGGCGGCCCTGTGTGTGGCTGGCGCCATTTCGGCGGCCGATCTCAAGAAGTCGCTCACCTTCCAGGCCACCTTTGACGGCGGGACCGATGCCGTGGTCGCCCTGGGTGACCGCCGCATCTACACCGCCAAGACGTACAAGGAACAGGCCCAGGCGCAACCCGGTCTCAGCGCCCCGGAAGTGGAATGGGCGGAGGGCGCCGGGCGCAAGGGCGACGCCTTACGCTTCAAGAAAAAGAACAACTCGGCGGTCTTCTACAAGGCGGAGAAGAACGTTGCCTTCAATCCGGCGGGTTGGACCGGAACCATCTCTTTCTGGCTCAACCTGGACCCCAACCAGGACCTCGAACCGGGCTTCTGCGACCCCATCCAGGTGACTGACAAGGCCTACAACGACAACGCGATCTGGGTGGATTTCACCAAGGATGAACGGCCCCGCCACTTCCGGCTCGGCGTGTTCGGCGATCTCAAGGGCTGGAATCCGGACAACATCGCCCCCGACAAGAATCCCGCCTTCAACAAGCGTCTGATCGTGAACAGCAACCCGCCCTTCGCGCGCGGCAAGTGGACCCACGTCGCCATCACCCACTCCGGGCTCGGCGCCGGCGGCACGGCAACGCTCTACCTGGACGGGAAACCGCAAGGCTCCACGGAAGCCATCCGCGAAGCCTTCCACTGGGATCTCTCGCTTGGCGCCATCCGGCTCGGCGTGGCCTACGTCGGGCTGATGGACGATGTGGCAATCTTCAACCGGGCGCTCACCGCGGCTGAGGTTAAGCGGCTGGCGAGCGGCAAGCTTTAGTAAGCTTTCCGCCCGTCCGTCTCGAACCGGTTAAACTTTGGCGGCGCCGTGCGCGCCATCGCATCCAGGCCGGCCTGCAGCTTCCCGCGAACATCCTTGGAATCCGCCGCATCGAGCGGCGTTTTCTCCATGGGATCGCCCACGATGTCGTACATGCGGCCATCCATGTAGAGCTTATGGCGGTGCGTCCAGGTGAACCGTGTTGCCGGGTAGTTCTTTTTGCAGCCGGGATGCGGGTCATAGTGTGCAAAGGCAAATTCCCGCGGCTTCCCCTTTTCTCCGCGAACCTGCGGCAAAAAGCTCCGGCCATCGAGGGGGCGTCCCTCAAACCACTTGGCGCCGCTGGCCTCCATCATCGTGGGGACGAAGTCCGTCGAATCGATCAGGTCCGGGCACACCTTGCCCGCGGGGGTCACGCCCTTCCAGTACGCGAACATTGGAACGTGCATGCCCGCGTCGGTCGTCTTGCCCTTTCCTCCCGGAATCACCCGTTCGCCCATCCGTGAGGTGATCTCCGGCGGCGTGCCGTTATCGCCAAAGAAGAGCACCAGCGTGTTCGACGCCAGGCCCGATTCATCCAGGAATTTGGCAAGCCGTCCCACCGTGTTGTCCAGGTAGGTAACCATGTCGCCAAAGTACTTCGGGTCGTCCTTCAGCCGGTTCCCCTGCGCCCAATCCCCGCTCCGCGGCGTTGGATTGAATGGACCGTGTGTCAGAGTCATCGAGTAGTACGCAAAGAAGGGCTGGTTCGCCTGCGCGCTTTCCCGCATGAAGCGCATCAGGAAGTCCGTCTCCAGGTCCGGGCCGTATTTGCCCTGCGTGTCGCGCCGCGGCTTGCCGTTCTCGCTCAACACCGGATTGGCATAGCGCGATCCCTTGTCCTCGGTCAGCAGATCATGCCACAGCAAGAACTGGTCAAACCCGCCCTGTTCCGGCTTCATGCCCTTCTCAAACCGCGGGGACCCCTTTTCCTCATAGCTGTAAAACTGCCATTTCCCAGCGATCGCCGTCCGGTATCCCGCCCTCTGCATCATGTGCCCGAACGTCTTCTCCTTCGCGTCCATCAGCCCGAACGCCATCCAATTCCGGAAGTTGTACTGCCCGGTCATCAACTGCAAGCGCGTGGGCGTGCAAAGGGGCTGTGCATAGGCATGCGTGAACCGCACTCCGCCGGCGGCCATGCGGTCCAGGTTCGGAGTCTTGTACGAGGTGCCCCCATTCGCGCTCATGCACTCGTAGCCGAAATCGTCGGCAAGCATCAACAGAATGTTCGGGCGGCGAGCCGGTTGCGCGGCAGCGGCCGCGGGCAGCGCCGCCAGCACTTCGCGCCGGGAGAGTGTGTTCATGACAGATCTATAATAACCGCCAGACATCGCTCATGGACAACCTGGCATCCGAAGGCCACGCGCTGCGCGAGGCGATCAACGGCGAGGAGTTCACCGCCATCCGCGAATTGATGACTCGCCACCCCGAGCTCCACCGGTTCCCGATGGGCTACAACAACAACGGCCCGCTCACCTGGGTAGCCGAATGCCGGGTGCCCTGGCGCCCGCCATCCCCCATCCGGCTCGAGATGGCCCGCTGGATGATCGAGCACGGAAGCGACATCCATCAGGGAGGTGACGGGCCTCTCATGCGCGCCGCACTCAACGCCGGCAGGATCCCCATGATGGAACTGCTCGTCGAACATGGCGCCGACGTCAACGCTGCCTGGGATGGATGGTTCCCAATCCTCTTCGCGCCGTGCGAAGCCGTCGATCCAGAACCTCTGCACTGGCTGCTTCAAAACGGCGCCCGGCCTGACACGCCCCACGGCCACGCGCTTGACTACCTTGCCGGCACCTACGTCCGCTCGCCCCGGCTCGCCTCGTGCATCGAACTACTCCTTGCCGCCGGAGCCACCTCACGCCATGACACCCCTGGCGTCTTCGAGATTCTTCGCGGCCGCCTGGATCTCCTTCGAACCCAGCTCGACGTTTCGCCTGATCTGGCTCATCGACAGTTCGCAGGCCTTGATATCGGATCGACTGCCGCCCGCCGCCTTACCCTGGATGGCTGCACGCTGCTTCACGTGGCGGCCGAGTTCGGTAATCTCGAAGCCGCTCAACTCCTGCTCTCCCGAGGCGCCGGGGTGGATGCACCCTCGGTTTCCGGCCACACAGCTCTCTTCCATTGCGCCACGCAAAACGGCGACGGTGGCCTGGCTATGATTCAGCTTCTGCTCCGGCACGGCGCCTCGCGAACCCTCACCGCCCGGGTCCCGGGCCACTATGAGCGGCCCGAAGAATGGCTGACGATCAACCCGCTCGGGTACGCGCTGCTCTTCCCTGGCGGCGAGAGCGCCACAACGGCCGCCCTGCGCGGTGGCGTATCTTAAGTGGAGATGATGATCCGCTGGCTTCTCCCCCTCCTGTTGCCCGCCGCTGCCTCAGCCGCGCTGCGTGCCGGCGCCGCCGTCACGGACATTACGCCGGTGGAATGGCCGGTGCGCCTCATCGGAAACTTCGGCGTGACCGTGGCTCCCACGGCCCATGATCCGCTCCATGTGCGCGCACTGGTCCTTGAAGACGGCGGCCCGCCCGTCGTCATCGCGGTCATCGACAGTTGCTACGTCAAGCGCGACGTGCTGGACGAGGCAAAGCAACTCGCGTCGACGCGCACCGGCATCCCGGCCAGCCGCATGCTGATTTCGGCCACCCATACCCACTCCGCACCGCCCTCGGGCGCCGCAGACCGCCGGTCCCTTGAGGGGCGCTACGTGACCCGGCTGATCGAGCAGACCGCCGCCGCCATCGCCAATGCACACGCCAGACTGGCCCCGGCAGCCATCGCTTACATTGTGCGTCCGGTCCCGGAGGAGTTGTTCAACCGGCGCTGGTTCATGCGGGAAGGAAGCATCGAAACGAACCCGCTTGGCGGACGGGCGGACAAGGTCAAGATGAATCCCGCCGCCGGCAGCCCCGACCTGCTCCACCCGGCGGGCACCGTGGACCCGGGCTTCTCCGTCGTTTCCGTCCAGAATCAGGAAGGCCGGCCCATCGCGGTGCTGGCAAACTACTCCCTGCACTACGTCGGCGGTGTCCCCCCCAACCAGGTCTCAGCCGACTACTTCGGCGAGTACGCCCGCCAGACGGCCTCGCGCCTGGCCCCCAACGACCCGTCGTTCGTCGCCATCCTCTCCAACGGAACCAGCGGCGACGTCAACAACATCAACTTCCAGCACCCACGCCCCCGCTCCGAACCGTTCCATCGTATTCAGAGCGTCGCTTTCCGTCTGGCCGCCCACACCGCCGCCATGGTCAGCACTTCCAGCCATCGCCACTCGGCGTCCATCCAAATGGCGGAGACAGACCTGGAACTGCGCTACCGTAAACCCACTGCGGAACAGTTGCGGTTCGCCAGGGCGGCGATCGCCGAGCCGGATGCCGCAACACTCCCCCGTCTGGCCAAGGACTATGCCGAACGGGCCGTGCGCCTCTCCGAAGGCCCCGACACCGCGCTGCTCAAACTTCAAGCCCTTCGGATCGGCGGGTTTGCGATCACCGCCATCCCCTGCGAGACCTTCACGGAGATCGGCCTCGCCATCAAGGACCTCTCCCCGGTGAAGCCCGTCTTCACCATCGAATTGGCCAACGGACACTATGGCTATCTGCCGACACCGAGGCACTACGAGTTGGGAGGCTATGAAACCTGGCTTGGCACCAACGTGCTGGAACCCGAAGCGGCGCCCAAAATCACCAATGCGGTGCTAGCGCTTCTGCGCCAGGTTCAATTCAATAGAGCTTCGGCGCCAGGGCGCCGGGTACAGTAGAACCGGTTCTGAGAATCAGGCGGCACGAGGGCTGATCAGTTTGGTCAACAGCCCGTCGCCTTCCCCGGCTCCAAAGGTCTCCACGGTCCGTCCTCGCACCTGAAGTTCCAGTGCGATACCCAGCGCGCCGGCGGCCTCGCGTATGTGAGCCGCCAACTCCGCCCGTTTGGCCGCGGTGGGCGCGCAGCGCAACAAGGCGAGGGCGCCCTGAAGGTCGGGGAAATCCAAGATGATCCGGTGCCCGCCGTCATCCACGCGAACTTCAGGCTTCATGACCGGCTTATCGGCTGGCGCGCCCCGGAAGATAAGGGTCCTGGCGCGGATTAGTTGCCCGGCGAAAAGCAGTAGAACAGACCCGCGCCGCCCGTGCTCACCAGGCTCGCCTGACTGCACCCACGGCTGGGATGCACCGAATTCCACGAGGTGTTCGGACCGCCGGTGCGGTCATGATGGCCCACCTGCGCAGTCCCTTCGCCATTGCTGGTCCAGTTCTTGCAGGTATGGTCCGCCGCATCGGTGTACGCCATGCCGTCGGGCCGGGAGCCCGTCAGGATGTCATGCTGGTTGGGTGAATCGCCGGCGCCCTTCACCGGTTCGCCCTTCTCCGTCAGGGCATTTACCCTCTGAACCGTATTGCCAAGCCGCGCCAGATCCAGAGTATCCCCGTGCAGGTCCGCCTGCCCCTGCGCGATCCTCGTGCCCTTGGCATTGAACCACGGGCCGTTGCCAATCCGGTCCCGGGCGTTCACCGCGGGCTTCCCGTCGGCAGCGCTCACCGAAAGATACGCGCGCCATGTGCGGTTGCCCGCACCCGCCGCTTCGGCCAGCTTCTGGCAATGCGCGTCGGCGCTGGCCAGACCGCCCAGATTGGCGCCATCCCCCGGACCCACGCTCGTGACAAAAAACGACATCGGCTGCTTTGGGGCGGCGGCGGGCTGTTGAGCAACCGCCGCGGCGGTGGTAAGGGCCGTGACAATCAAGGATTTCATGTGTACACCTTCGGACTAAGCTTTGCGGGCCTTGGGCTCAGGGCCCTTGCCCATTTTGTCGATCTCGTTGAAAAACACCCGCCGGCCTTCATCCAGCGCCAGGTTGGCCAGGATCACAGCCGTCGAATCCGCCAGGCCGATCTCCAAATCAGCCTTCGGGTGTGCGCCGGTCTTGCAGTCGCTGAAGAACGACTCAAGCTGGACGTCCACCGGGTTCCGGTCCTCTTCGGGCAGCATGACGCCCTTCGAATAGAGCCACCGCCGGGCGAACTTCAATTCTTTGGCGATGAACCCGTCCTGATCGCTCACCTGGTCGCGGTTGAGCAGAATCGGCAGACCCTTCCCGCCCTTGCCCGTCCCAGCCAGCGACGCACCCGCCGGCTGAGCCTTCTTTTCACCCGCGGGACCCGTCTGCGGCGGGTTCGCTTCGGGATACCAGATCCCCAGCGCCGGCTCATTGTCGGTGCCCACTGTGATGTGAATAGCGCCGTGAGTGCCCATGATCATCTCGCCAAACTGCGTCCGCGCACCGCCAAACAGCGGCAGATGCGAATTCGTCGAAATCGAGGTATAGGTCAGCTTCTGGCCCTTCGGATACTTGAAGATGAGCTGGATGTTGTCGTAGACGTCCCGGCCGTCTTTCATGTAGTCCAGACCGCCCACGCCCACCACGAACTCCGGCGTCGCGCCGAACATCCGGTCCGCCACGTCGATCTGGTGCGACGCGAGTTCCGCCACCAAACCGCCCGAATACTCCCGGAACAGCCGCCACGTGGCCAGCCGGTCCTTCGGATTCTTCGCATCGCCCTTCATGCGCCACGCCCCCATGGGGCCCCGATGCCATTGGGCATAGACGTGGGTCACGTCGCCCAGCATGCCCTTCTGAATCATCTGCGCCGCGGCGTCATAGAACGCACTGTAGCGGCGCTGCAATCCGGTCTGAAGCACCTGCTTCGGCCGTTCCTTCGAGAGCGCGCGCAGGCCATGCACTTCCTCCGGCTTGAACACCAGACTCTTCTCGCAAAAAACGTGTTTGCCAGCCAGCAGCGCGTCGCGCGTCACAGGATAGTGCATGAACAGCGGAGTGGCGATCAACACCGCATCCACGTCCTTGTTGGCCAGCAGTTCGCGATAGTCCTTGTAGACCTTTGGATTGCTCCCAATCTCCTTGGCGCCCTTCAGCGCGTTCTCTTCAACCGTGTCACACACGGCGACGCACCGGCCGGTATCGATGCCCTTGGCATGCTTCATGTGATACTGGCCCCGGCTGCCGGAACCGATCAGCGCGTACTGCAACTGGTTGTTCGCGGCACGAACGGTCTGGATCGCGGGCGCGCCTTCAGCGCGGCGAGTGGACGCGGCGGCCACCGTGGCGGCGCCGGCGAGCTTGACGACGTCCCGGCGTGTCGGATCGGCTGGAGTTTTCGGCATGGACGACCTCCCTGGTCTTCGAACTTAGAAATACCAGTGTAAGGACTTTCCCCCTACCGTGCAAATACCCCGCCCCGGCCATGCCAAACTGAAATCTGCTCACCCCATGCTCCGCATCACGGTAAACGGAAAAGCCCAAGAAATCGCCGCCCCGGCCACAATCGCCAGCCTCCTCCAACACCTGGGAGTTCCCGCCGATCGCGTGGCCGTCGAAATGAATCGCGTCATCGTCCGCAAGCCGGCCTGGGACTCCACCCCCATCCCGGATGGCGCGGAGTTCGAGATCGTCCATTTCGTGGGGGGCGGCGCCGGGAAGCCTCAGAACCCGACGCGGCGCATGGACCCGTCAGCAACTCACTGGCTCAACTCGTGACAGGCCGTGCAGACGATGGTGGCCCGGTGCTCCTTGTGGCAGGCGATGCAGTCCTTCATCGACGCCCCCCGCCCAACCTTCATCACGTCCATGCCCGCCACATCTCCGTGGCACCCGGAGCATTCAAGCTTCGCCGCCACATGCCGTGCATGACTGAAAAACACCAGGTCCGGCAATCGCAGCACGCGCCGCAGGGGAATCTTCCGGTCCGCGATCTCCGTGTGGCATACCCGGCACTGCGCCACGGTGGGAAATCGAGCCCGTTCCGCTGCCTCCGCCCCGGTATGGCACACCGTGCACTTCAGCTTCAGCGCGGCATGTTTCCGGTGGCTGAAGGGACCATCGGGCGCATCCCCCCGCACCGCCACCGCAGCCATCGCCAACACACTGATCTGGACCAGCCTCACCGCTCTCCATCTTAATCCGGCCCCTACGCAGCCGGGCAAAGTCCCCTCAAACATCGCGCGGGCGGCTCCGCCTGAAGTACCATGGTAGTCACCAAATCCGCAAAGGAGATTTCTTCCATGCAGGACAACACCCGGCGCACCTTCATCCGCACGGCCGGAGCCACCATGCTCGCCAGCCAGTGGTCGCGCGTGTTGGGGGCCAATGATCGCGTCAACGTCGCCGTCATCGGCCTGGGCGGCCGTGGCCGCTCGCACGTCAACGAGTACGGCACGCTGCAGAGCGAATGCAACATTGCCGGCGTGTGCGACGTCGATCAGGCCTCGCTTGAGCGCGGTGAAGCCCTGGTCCAGAAGCTCACCGGCCAGAAACCGAAAGGCTTCAGCGACATGCGCCGGGCCTTCGACGACAAGGACATCGACGCGGTCTCCATGCCGCTGCCGAATCACTGGCACGCCTTGGCCACCATCTGGGCCTGTCAGGCGGGCAAGGATGTCTACGTCGAAAAGCCGGCCAGCCACAACGTCTTTGAAGGCCAGATGATGACCGCCGCCGCGCGCAAGTACAAGCGCATGGTGCAGATCGGTTCCCAAAGCCGCAGCATTCCGCACAAGATGAAAGCGATGTCGCTGCTGCACAGCGGAGCCATCGGCAAGGTCTACCTGGCGAAGGGTCTGTGCTTCAAGCGCCGCAAGTCCATTGGCAAGAAACCCGATGGTCCCGTGCCGCCCGGCGTGAACTGGGACTTCTTTCTGGGGCCGGCGCCCATGCGCGCCTTCAACGAGAACCGCTTCAAGTACAACTGGCACTGGTTCTGGGACACCGGCAACGGCGACATCGGCAACCAGGGCGTCCATGAGATGGACATCGCGCGCTGGGGCCTGGGAGTCGACATGCCGCTCTCCGTCGTTTCAACCGGCGGCAAGTTTGCCTACGACGACGATCAGGAGACGCCCAACACCCAACTCGCCAGCTTTGACTATGGCCAGGGACGCCAGCTTGTCTTTGAAGTGCGCGGCCTGCTCACCGGAACCGAAGGCGGGCTGGGCCAGCGCGGCGGCAACTGCATCGGCAATCTCTTCTACGGCTCGGAAGGCTGGATGTCGGTGGATGGCGGCGGCTTCAAGGTCTACAAGGGCGAGACCAACGAACTCGCCATGGAAGAAGAGGCTGCCGGCCGCGACACCGCGGTCCACATGCAGAACTTCTTCAAGGCCGTCAAAAGCCGCAACCACAACGATCTTGGCGCCGATGTCGAAGTGGGGGCCGTCTCCGCCGCCCTCTGCCACCTGGCCAACATCAGCTACCGTGTGGGACGCAAGCTCAACTTCGACCCGCGCACGCAGAAGTTCACCGGCGACGCCGAAGCCAACAAGATGCTCACCCGCGATTACCGCAAGCCGTACGTCATCACGGAGAAGGTCTAAGTCCGCCAGGTTTTGACGCCGCTTCTTTCCGCGCTTGAGCTTACCAAGAGCTTTGGCGCCACTAATCTCTTCCGGGGCGTCTCCTTCACACTCAATGAAGGGGAACGCCTTGGCCTCATCGGTCCCAACGGCTCAGGGAAGTCGACGCTGCTCCGGATTCTCGCCGGCGCCGCGGAAGCGGATACGGGCGAGGTCGCGCTTCGCAAGCACGCAACTCTTGCCTATGTCGCCCAGGAGTCCGTGTTCGGGCCGGATCTCACCGTGCGCGGAGCCGTCGAACAGGCCCTGGCGGCGGCCGCGGTTCCCGAGCTCGACCACGAAGCGCGCATCGCCGAAACCCTGGGCCGTGCCGGTTTCACCGATGTCTCAGCCCGGGCGGCCGATCTCTCCGGCGGCTGGCGCAAGCGTCTCGCCATCGCACAGGCGCTGGTGCGGGCGCCGTCGGTGCTGCTGCTCGATGAGCCCACCAATCACCTCGACCTGGCTGGCATCGATTGGCTCGAAGACATGCTGGCCGATGCGCCCTTTGCCGCCATCGTCATCAGCCACGACCGCTATTTTCTGGAAGCCATCACCACCGCCACCGCGGAACTCAACCGCGTCTACCCCGAAGGCATTCTCCGCTTCCCCGGGCCCTACTCCGAGTTCCTTGAGAAGCGCGCCGCGTTCCTCGATGCCCAGGCGAAACAGCATCAGTCTCTCGCCAACCGCGTTCGTACCGAGATCGAATGGCTCCGCCGCGGAGCCAAGGCTCGCACCACCAAGTCGAAAGCCCGGATCGGCAAGGCGAATGAGATGATCGCCGGTCTCAAGGATCTGGACACTCGCCGCCGCACCGCCACCGCCCGCATCGATTTCACCGGCAGCGACCGCCGCTCCCGCCGCCTCATCGAATTCGAACAGGTGAGCATCGCCCTCGGCGGGCGCACGCTGTTTCAAGACCTGGACCTTGTGATCACGGCCGGCAGCCGCGTGGGCCTCATCGGGCCGAACGGCAGCGGAAAAACCACGCTCCTACGCCTCATCCAGGGGCAACTTCCGCCGGATGACGGCACCCTGCGCCGCGCCGAAGCGCTGCAAATCGCCGCTTTCAGCCAGCACCGTGAGCTTGATCCGGAGTTGCCGCTGCGCCGCGCCCTCGCCCCGGAAGGCGATTCCGTCATCTACCGCGGCCGTGTGGTTCATGTGGCCGGCTGGGCGGCGCGATTCCTGTTCACGGCCGAACAGCTCAACCAGCCCGTGGGCCGCCTTTCCGGCGGCGAGCGCGCCCGGGTCCTCATCGCGCGCCTCATGCTTGAGCCGGCCGACGTGCTTCTGCTTGATGAGCCCACCAACGATCTGGACATCCCGACGCTCGAAATCCTGGAAGAGAGCCTGCTCGAATTCAGCGGCGCGCTCGTGTTGGTGAGCCACGACCGCTATCTGCTGGATCGTGTCTCCACGCTCGTCCTGGGGCTCGACGGCCAGGGCAACACCGGCCTCTTCGCCGATTCCAGCCAGTGTGAAGCCTGGCTGCGCGAGGCGGCCGCGCCCAAGCCCGCCGCGGTCCGCCAGACCCCGCCGCGCGAAACGGTCCAGGAAACCGCCCCGCCGCGGCGCAAGCTCGGATACCTCGAAGCACGCGAGTATGCCGCCATCGAGGAGACCATCGCCCAGGCCGAAGCACGACTGGCCACTCTCCGCAACTCCCTCGAAGATCCCGCCACGGCCCGCGACGCCCGGATGCTCGCCGAGACTTATGCCGCCTTTGAAGCCGCCCAGCAGGAGGTCGACCGGCTCTATGCCCGCTGGGCCGAACTCGAAGCGAAAGCCAACGGGGCGGCCAACGAGGCCTAGAGAGCAGATCCTCCCGGGTTCCTTGAGAACTCGTGGCGCGCAGCGCCGCTCACCGTCGCTATAAGGACGAGAGCAAAATGCGCTCGCAAAGTGAGGATTCTTCCATGACCCGTTTCACCACCCTGCTGTTTGTCCCTTTTCTCGCCCTGGCGCAGGAGAAGGAATCCAAGGAAAAAGACCCGATGGAGCAGATCCCTTGGGAGTACGGCCCCACCGTGTCCAAGGTGGGCAGCCAAGGCGAAATCAAAGTTCCCAAAGGTTACCGCTTCGCGGGAGCCGCGGGCGCAAAGAAGTTCTTGACACTTACAAGAAACATTCCTGGGGGACGCGAGTTGGGCATTCTGGAGCCCACGAAAGGCCGTTGGTTCGTTATCTTTGAATTCGACCCGTCCGGCTATGTCAAAGACGAGGAGAAATCGAAACTGGATCCCGCCGCCATGCTCGCGTCGCTCCGCGAAGGGCAGCAGCGAGGAAACGAGGAACGGCGCAATCGAGGCCTGGACACACTCACCATCACAGGCTGGGTCCAGCCGCCGCACTACGATGAGACCACCCACAATCTTGAGTGGAGCCTGCATGTCGATGCCAGCGACGGCGGCAGTTCAGTGAACCACAGCACGCGCTACCTGGGCCGCCGCGGCGTGATGGAGGTAGGCCTTATCCTCGGCCCCGGGGATCTTGAGGCCGCCATGCCTGCCTTTCGCGAGGTGATGTCCGGCTTCAACTACACACCCGACAACCGCTACAGCGCCTTCGTTGAGGGCGACAAGGTGGCCGAATACGGCCTCACTGCCCTGATCGTCGGGGGCGCCGCCGCCGCGGCATCCAAGAAAGGGCTGTTCAAAGGGCTCTGGAAGATCATCGGCTTCGGCGTCGTAGCCTTGGGCGGCTTGATCAAGAAGATCTTCGCCCGCAAGGAACCTGAACCGGAAGCGGAAAGGGCCTGAACCCTGCCGTGCCCCTGATTGGCGGGGTGGAGTTTGCCGCCGTTCTGGCCGTTCTCTACGTGCTGGAATGCGTGATCGAACTCCACCCTCATGACCTCGTTTTCACCCAAAGCGGCCGGCGCTACCGGGCCCGCCGGCCTTGGCTCTATCCCAGCAATGGCGATTGGGGCTGGCTGATTCTCAACCCCTTCCGTCCCGCGGCTATCCGCCTCCGAACCTCGGTCCGCGCCGCCAGCCAGGAACTGCTCGACACTCGCTCGCTCAGCCGGCGCGTTGCCACCTTCCGCGCGGCCACTCGCAGCCTTCGCCTCACCATCTCCCTCCATGCGACTGTCTTGCTGGTGCTCTGCCCCATGGCCGTCGCGGTGCTGGGCCTGCGCGCGATTCTCATCCCCGCCGCGTTGCTCTCATTTCTCCTCGCCGCCCTCACGGCGTCGCTGTTCCATCGCGCCTGGAAGCAGTTCGGCCCACCCCAAACCCCTTGGCCCCAGCTTGTGAAGATGACCATCTATCCCATCGCCTCCCTCCGCGCGCTCGACCAACTCGCCCTGCCGCTCCTCAATGACTGGCATCCCCTCGCACTGGCCGTGCACTTCAACCATCAAGCCGCCGCCGCCCGCCTCTACCGCTCCGCCTGGGCGGCGGCCCATTTTGGACCCAACCCCGCACCCGCGGGCGTCGAGAGCCTCACCCAACTCCTTCAGGACAGCGGCCTGGACCCCACCCCCCTCATCCGTCCGCCCACGCCCTGGGACCCCACCTGCGTCACCTATTGCCCCAACTGCCAGGCTCAGTTCGTACTTCGCGCCGGCACCTGCACCGATTGCTCCGGAATCACCCTCTGCCCGTTCACAACCGCGCGAACACTCGCGGCGCATCCGTCTCATGGATGACAATAGAGAGACGATGCCAGACAACCCGATGGACTCGCCGGAGTCCCACGGCGTACCCACCCCGATTTCCGCCGAATCTGCTGTTCACGAATCTGATGCGACCCGGGAAGAGACGCCCGCAACGCCCGATGCCGCCGCGGGACCATCACCCTGGGGACTCGTCCTCGCCTGTTCCATCCTCGGAACTCTCTGCCAGACCGGCCAGGCTCTGGTCCCTGTGCTGCGCCAAGTCTTCGGACAACGCCTTCCCTACGCCGGCACTGCCGTGGCCTATGCCGAAGCGGCTCTCCATTACGGCTTTGCCCTTGGTTGCATCGCCGCCATCGGCATCGCGGGACGCCTTGGCACACGGGCCGCGCTCACCATCTCCGCGGCTATTCTCGCTGTTGGAGGCGGCGCGCTCGCCGTTGCCGTCACGCAGGAAAGGGCCCTGCCCCTGGCCTGCGGCGCATTCGCTCTGGCCAGTGGATTCCTGCAACCAGCGGCTTTTGCCGCCCTGGTGCGGGCACACGGCCAGAAGACCTGCGGTGTGGCCATCGGCACCATGGCGATGCTTTCCGGCGTCATCGGCGCCGTGGTCGCCTTTGCAACACAGAGGTTCGCCCCGCTCGAAGACGGCTTCGCAAAGCTGCTCAACACCACCGCAGGTATCGTGGCCGGGCTGGCCGTTCTGGGCTGGCTGTTCGGCCGCTGGGTCATCGGATCCGGCGAGGAAGCTCCGCATCGGCCCGGTTTCCGCACGCCGTCCCTGGCGCTCTCGGGCATTCTCGCGGCGGCCGCCGCCATGTTCCTGGTCGCTCTCTACCAGAACGTCCTTTACTCGAAAAATGTCCCCGATACGGGCGGATTCCGCACCGCCTCCCAGTTCTCTTCATTCGGCCTGACCGTGGCGGTCGCCGGTCTGCTGCGCACCCTCGGCGGCGGTTTCCTTTCGGACCTGGCCGGGCGTGTGTCGCCGCGAGCCCGTCTGGGCCTGCTGGCCGTGACGCTCACTCTTTGCGCCGCATCAGGATCCCTGGCCGCCCTTGGGAAAGCGCCCCAACTGGTGCTCGCCGTATTTGTGATCTCGCTGGGCCTGGCTCAGGGGGTCATGCCCGGCGCCATCGCCGCCAGCGCCAACTCCGGGACGCTCACCGTCTGGTTCGGGGCCGTGCTTCTGATGGGTCCTCTTGTGAACGAGTTTGCATTCTGGGCCCGGCTGCCGGCGGGCTACGTGATGCTTCCGGCCGTGGCGGCGGCGCTGCTGCTGGCGCTGGCCCTGCGAACGCCCCGGCAACCGGCGCTTTCCCAATAGGAGGCCAAGCTTCCGGGCTGGTTGCTTCACCCCGAGTGTACTGCCCGGACTGTACCGGCAAGACCGTCTAAACTCTGCTAAACTAAGAGTGTTAAGAAGTAGACTCCGTAGCGCAAGCTCCTTCCTGCCTGCCTGTTCCACTCCTTCCCCCAAAAATCTGAATGAACCACTTTTCCGCGCTCTCTCTCAATTCCGCCCTCAAGGGCAATCTCGCCCGGCACGGCTTCGTTGTACCCACGCCAGTGCAGGCACAGTCCATCCCGCCCAGTCTTGAAGGCCGCGACGTGGTCGCGACGGCCCAGACCGGCACAGGCAAGACGCTGGCATTCGTACTGCCGATCCTTGAACAACTCGCCGGCCGGGAGCAACCCGCCGGCCGGAAAACTCCCGGCGTGCAAGCGCTCATCCTGAGCCCCACCCGTGAGCTCGTGATTCAAATCGAGGAGACCTTCGCCAAACTCGCCCAGGGCACGGGACTTCGGACCGCCGCCGTCGTCGGCGGGTTAAGCGAACTTCCGCAACTCAAGGCCCTGCGCAAAGGCGCGCAAGTGGTCATTGCCACCCCCGGCCGCCTGGAGGATTTTCTCGACCGCGGACTGGTGAACCTGGGCAACGTGCGCATCGCCGTGCTCGATGAAGCCGACCGCATGCTCGACATGGGCTTCCTCCCCGCCATCCGCCGCATCCTCGACCATGTTCCCGGCAATCGCCAGACGCTGCTCTTTTCGGCGACCATCGAGAAGTCCGTTGCCGGCCTCATCGGCTCCTATGTCCGGAATCCGGTCCGCGTCGCCATCGGCGCCGTCACCAAGCCCGTGGACCAGGTGGACCTGTTTCTCTACGAAGTGGAGCAGGACAAGAAACTCGGCCTGCTCACCCGGATGATCGGCGATGAATCGGGCAAGTTTCTGGTCTTCTCCCGCACCAAACACGGTGCCGACCGGTTGGCGCTCCGGCTCAAACTGGCCGGCATCTCCTCCACCTGCATCCATGGCGGCCGCAGCCAGAACCAGCGCAATCAGGCTCTGGGCGGGTTCAAGAACGGACAGTTCCGTGTCATGGTGGCCACCGATGTCGCCGCCCGCGGAATCCACGTCGACGGCATCGGCCACGTGGTGAACTACGATCTGCCCCAGGTGCCCGAGGACTTCATCCATCGCGTGGGCCGCACCGGCCGCGCCGGCGCTCGCGGCACGGCATGGACCTTCGCCACCCGCGCCGAACGCGGCGAAATCCGGAAAATTCAACAGCACTTGGGCGTTCAGCTTACAGGCATTCAACTGGCCACCAGCGGCCAGCCGCCGGAGGCCGCCGGAAACGTCATCTCAATGCCGCCCAAGCAGGCCAGGCGGCCAGCCCAAAGTTTTTCGCCACGGCGCCGCCGCGCCGCACACTGACGCCAGGTTCAACTCCCCGGGTTCAGCGCCAAGTTCAGCGCCAGGTTCAGCGCCAGGTTCAAGGAAGGTCCATGGGCAGGCACCCGGAGTTCGCCATGCCCCCGCATCCCCGCCGATTTCGTGAAGAACACCCCCCGTCCGCCGCTATATAATGGTCCGGCAACTCCACGTAGTAATCGAAACCGGTTGCAAGGAGCTCCCCTTTTGAAGAATTCGGCCCTGGCGCTTCTCGCCCTCTTCGTTTCAGCCATTCCCGCGTTATCCCAGACCGCCAACGCCACACTCAACGGCGTGGTCCGGGACGCCTCCGGCGCCATCGTGCCCAACGTGCGGATCTCGACCCGGAACGTCCAGACCAACGTCATCCGGCAAACGGTCTCGAATTCAGAGGGCCGCTATGCCGTCTCGGACCTTGTGCCCGGCAATTACACCATCTCCGCCTCGTACGAGGGTTTCAAGCGGCTTGAGCGTGGCGGCATCGCGCTCCGCGTCGGCGACCGCGTATCGATCGACCTGAATCTCGAACTGGGCGCGCAAAGCGAGCAGGTATCGGTGACCGCGGAGGTTCCTCTGCTGCGCGTTGACGACGCGCAAACAGGGCTCGTCATCGACAACCGGCGCATTCAGGAACTGCCCCAGTACAATCGCAACCCGCTCGCCTTCGCGCAGTTGACGCCGAACGTCAACGGCACCTCGGATCAAGGCGGATATTCGGGCGACTTTCGCATCAACGGCGGACGCACCGCGCAAGCCGAGTACGTGATCGACGGTATTCCCGTGACCACCGGATATCGCCACGACGTCCCGCCCTCGGTGCCGTCCATGGAAGCGATCAGCGAATTCAAGGTGATCACCAATGGGCTCTCCGCCGAATACGGGCGCCTGTCGGGCGGCCTGGTGACTCTGGTCACGCGCGCTGGAACCAACGCCTATCACGGATCCCTCTACGAGTTCTTCCGCAACGACAAGCTCAACGCCAACGACTGGAACTCGAACCGCTTCGGACGCGCCAAGGGCGTGTTCCACGACAACGTCTTCGGCGGAACGTTCGGCGGCCCGGTACGGATTCCGAAGCTTTACACCTAAATTATGCACCGATGGAGACGCGGGCCACCTGAGTGATCGGCGTCGCGTCGGTGCTTGATCGGGCTGTTGACTTGGCGTAGCGTCTTGCTGAGGTGATGTTTTCCGGTGCCTCTCTGTAAG
>Ga0194132_10006467_pt1 | contig 18158 bp, 13 predicted proteins | sample TA2KigOf80mmetaG_FD_148612 | JGI IMG/M metagenome (GOLD analysis project Ga0194132, IMG submission 148612) | Freshwater microbial communities from Lake Tanganyika, Tanzania - TA2015054 Kigoma Offshore 80m | ecosystem: Environmental > Aquatic > Freshwater > Lake | place: Tanzania: Lake...
CATGCTCGCGTCGGCCACCGCGTTGCTCCTCGGAGTTGTGTGCTCAACCCCTGGAAGCACGCGATGGCCCTTCCTGTCAAACCCACCCGCTCCACCGATGGACACCACGTCCTGGGACACTAACTCTCGCGGTCAGTAGAGGCTCTCCAGGCGGGGATCGGGCACAACCAGTCGCGCGCAGAACCGGAAGAAGTGTCCAGTCCATCCGCTCGCGACTGCACCGGGTGTGTTAGGCTCGGGCGCCGCCCACGTGCGGCCTACCTCATTTGCGGGTCGTTCGAGAGCGACGAGAGGGACTCAGCATCAGGGAGACCAATGGCAGCTATCGGTTCCGGAGCGCCGTGTCGGTCATCGCGCAGTTCGACGCGCTCTTTGACCAACACTGGTGATCGTACCGCTAAGTTGCCGGACGAGGCGATCGTCCCGCTCCTAGGCGTTGTGGACAGCGCGTGCGGTGCGACCTTCGAGCGTGACTCAGAGCCGACGCTCGTGCATTCTCGCGCTGCTTTGCTCGACCCGGGGATTGATACGTCCGCGCGCCCCATTCGGTTGATTCCCTGTTCTTCCGCACCGACTGATTCCAGCAGACGCCGAGTTTCTGCCCTTGCGTCGACGAGGTTCGTTCGGCGCGACCTGCGGTTGCTCGACTTTGAGATGATGCCCGCCGATGGCAGGGCATCATTTGACACTCGGTGGAGAAGCTTGGGAGCATCCCGCGGCGGTGCAGTTGAGTCGAAGAGGTGACCAAGTCGAGAGGACGCGCGGTTCAGTCGTGGCTCGCGTTCTGGCGCAGAATCGATGGGCGTCTCACCAGGTGGCTGATGGCGGGCTTCCTTCTGGCCGCCCTGAACCTCGCAGCGCTATCATTCTTTCGCGAGGTCCTTTCCTGGTCGCTGATGGTGGCCACACTCGCTACAGCCGAGGTGTCGACGTGCCTGCGATTCCTTGTCAACGATCGGTGGGTCTTCGGCAATCCTCGACCTTCCTGGGGGCGTTTCGTCAGGTTTCACCTCACCGTGGCCGGCAGCTTCGTGGTGTGGTGGTCGATTACCAACGGATCTGCCGCGTGGGGCATCCATTACTTGGCCGCGTCCCTGCTAGGCAACTGCGGCACCGTGGGGTGGAGCCTGGCGACGAACTTCCTGTGGGTCTGGCGGCGTTCTCACCTCACGTCGCAGACGCCACCAAGGCGCGGACTGTGATGGGCAAATGCCCGATGTAGCCGACTCAAGATGTTTTGTCTGTGGCGGGGAGATGTCCCTTCGCACGCGCAACGGTTATCGTTGCTGTCAGGTGTGCGGGCATGAGATGCTCGCAAGTGGCCAAACTCAAACGTACATCGTCAACGACGTTTTGTCGCTGCCTGAACCCGCCGCGACCGACTATCTCGTCGCGTCACAGTCTGTCCTCGCGGTCATGGTGAGTCGCTCGAGCCGTTTTCTCGTCGACATCGGTGCTGCCAGTGGCCGCTTTCTGCACCACAATCGGCGTATCTACGAAAGAATCCTTGGAATCGAAATCACACCCGAGTGCGCCGCTTTCGCGCGCGACCAATTAGGTATCCCAATTGAGCCCGTGCTGCCACGAGATATTCCGCCTCCGTCAGTCGTCACCATGTGGCACACTCTTGAGCACATGCCGGCCGACTCCATCGACGCAATGCTGACAATTCTTTCGGATATCTCAGACAACGACACCAGCCTTTTGGTCGCGGTGCCAAACGCGCGGTCCCTTCAGTACCGAATTTTCGGCAAACGCTATGCGTATTATGATGTCCCGAACCATCTCCATCAATTTACGTCACAGTCGCTCGATATCTTGATGAATAGATATGGCTTCGAGCGAGAGCGCAGCTTTGCATTCGCGGATTATATTATTTTTGGATACGTTCAAAGTCTTTTAAATCTGTTCAATGCGGTACATAACTATCAATACTTCCGAATGAAGCGCGGTTTCACGTTTGATCTGTCGGACCGAGAACTGATGCGACTAGATCGGTTCAATGTCGCGCTCGTCCCGGTCGTGCTACCGATCGGATTCGTGCTTGCCGCAGTCGATTGGTGTTCCAGACCCAGGCGTGCCGTCGTCACCGAAAGCTACAGAAGGAAGCGTCGTTGAAACCTACGGGGCAGGATTCCGAGCAGACTCTAGTTCGAGAGCGCGTCTTTCATGACGGATGGGCGGATTCGATCGATGTAGCTCAGGTTCGGGTGAACGAGTCGTTCACTGGCAGCACGTGTCCTGAGGCGGCCTGGATCATTACCCAACTTGGTAACCTGAAGGGGAGGCGAGTGCTCGAGCTCGGCACCGGCGCGGGCGAAGGCGCGGTATACTTCGCATTACAGGGTGCCGATGTCGTGGCGACCGATATTTCACCCGGTATGCTCAAGGTTGTCGACGCGGTTGCGGCAAAACATCGCACCAGCGTATCGACGATGGTTGCGTCGGCCGACGATCTGTCGGCTTTCGCGGACGAGTCTTTCGATATCGTTTACGGCGCAAACACGCTTCACCATGTCGATGCTCCGCGTTGTCTCGATGAGGTCAGGCGAGTTTTGAAGCCTGGAGGTTTCGGTGCTTTCTGGGATCCACTGGCGCACAATCCGGCGATTAACGTTTACCGTCGGATGGCGGCGCGCGTACGAACTCCGGATGAACGTCCGATTCGGCGGCAGGACATCGCCGTGTTTCGTGAACGCTTCACTGAGGTGAGGTGTCGTCACTTTTGGCTCACGGCTCAGATCATTTTTTTGAAATTTTATTTCATCGACCACATTCATCCGTCTTCGGAGCGATACTGGAAACTCATTCTCGTGCGTGAGAAAAGTTTGCGTCCTGTGATCACTCCGCTCATGAGACTTGACGACTTTCTTCTCCGAATGCTTCCCGGCGTCGGCTGGTGGTGCTGGAACATCGCTGTCGTGGTTCGCAAATAGTGGCATCATTTTTCGAAGGTGGCCTTTCACGGCTTGCTGCGTCAGTCGTGACCAAGGATGTTCCGATCTATGTTCAATACTACGTGACTGCTCGATGCAACCTCACTTGCGAGCAGTGCAATGTGATTTATGCGAATGCCGATCAGGAGGAGTGCACGATCGATCAGGCGCGAGCGATCGCTCAAAATCTCGCCAGTATCGGTACGTCAGTGGTCCTTCTGACCGGTGGTGAGCCGTTCGTACGACGGGATATATGCCAGATTGCTGCAGCCATGATCGAGAACGGCGTACATCCTCGACTGCAGACTAATGGTCTCGCCTCACGCGCTAGGCTCGAAGAGATGGTTGCGGTTGGCGCTCACGACATCTCGATCTCGCTCGACTCCTTGGTTCCAACTCTACAGGACACTATTAATGGAGGGTTCAAAAGGTCGTGGGATCGCGCGATAGCGACGATCGCCACGGTCAACGAGTTGTTTCCAGAAGAGTCGTTTTGCGCGCTTGGCTGTGTGCTTGCTCCGCGCAATCTCGATCATATCGGCAGTGTCATTCGTTTTGCAACCGAAATCGGATGGTGGGTGTCGCTTGTACCTGCGCATCAAACTTCCCCTAACGAACCTCGCAGTTTCAGTACATTCGATTCGGCACTTCAGTTTCAACGGTCTCAATTCACGCGCGTACGGGAAGTGCTTGAGGATGTTAAGAGGCTTCGCGACGAACAAGGTATGAATGTCTATGATTCCGACGAGTATTTGGAAGATATTTATCGTTTCATTGCGGGAGAGCCTGTTCGTTGGCGACGCCGAAATGGCGGCAAGTGCGACGCTCCAAACCTTTATTTCGCGATTCAACCAAATGGCGATATGGCTGTGTGCTGCGACTATCGTATGCCGCGAGCATACCCGGTGTATGATGAGAGATTTCCGGAGTGGTATCGCGGTACGACTCTGCGTTCAGAGGCTACCGCGATCGCTAGCAGCTGCTCCGGCTGCATGTACGGCAGTTTTCCCGAGATCAGTATTTCCGCTCGCTATTTCGTCCCGATGTGGCGGCGGGCTCGTCTTTTTCTTTCGGGCGGTACTCACCGGCGTTTGAAACGGTATACCGCAGCTCAGATGACGGACATTGCATCGGACATCGCTAGGCAGGCGGGGCTGGTTATGAGCGCTCGTTTGACGTGAGATCACGCGTTCTTTATCATTTGCTTTTGGCGCGCAGTCGCCAATTCGATCACGAAATGGGAATGGCTCCTAATAGCGCTTTGAGTCAGATCAGACGTTCGCTCACCGCCGAGGTGGATGACGCCAACTACGTCGTGAGGTGGCACCTTGGTGGTGATGCGCACGTGCTCAGGGTGCCCGGTGAGGCCTTTCAGTTCTACGTCGCCGGCGATTCACTGCACAGTGTGGCGCGACGTGGGGAACACCAGGATCTGCGCGTCACGAACTGGCGCGCTGCAGGCGAGATCTGGGACCGAATCGCGGAGGCGAGTCGTTTGCCTTCCTTCACTTCCTCCGGCGGCGGTCCGCAGAGCCTGTCGTGGGCACCGCCGCGCACGGACCCTGGTCGAGCGCGCTGGCCGTGGGCGGCCGCCTTGCCTGCGTCGGCCGCTCTGGTCGCGGGGGCGCTGGCAGGTCCACGTGAGGCTGGTTCGGTGTTTGCCGTCGCCTCGCTGCTAATTGTTCTTCTGTATGTCATGTCCACAACCCATCTGTCGCGTACCCCCACAGTTCTCGAGTTCCTGTTGACCTCGGTGGGCTCACTGGCCCCTGTGGCGCTCGGCGGAAATCCTTTCTTCGCGATCGTTCCCCTCGGTGGACTCGTCCTTCTTGCTGTCCTCGAGAGCTCGACAAAAGGATCTGCGAGTCGGCTGTGGCTGATCGGCGGCGCCGTCTGTGGCGTGGGGACGGTGATCGCGGGTGAGGCTGGCTTCGCCGCTGGCCTCGTCGTTAGCGTCGGCGGCGTGGTGCTTTCAAGGCTCGCCCCGTCGAAACTTCGCTCTCGCGATGCATTGGCGGTGCTCGTCGGATTCCTGGCAACGTCGGCGGTGGCGCTGACTGGTATCGATGTCGATATGGCCATTGAGCCATCGCGACCACTGGGCGTCGAGGGCATTACCTTGCTTGCGGCGACCGCCGTTCTGCTCGCCGCCGCCTTCCCACTCTGGGCGCTCCACGGGATTCTCTTTCACGTGATGCCGTGGCTGGCGATCGTCGGGTTGGGGTTCTTCACCGTCGTCGCTCTCGCGCGAGGCGACGCGAATGCCCAGGCTGGCGCAATCGCCCTGGCCGGACTCTCAATCGTGCTTGCGGTGCGGATCATCGCAGCGGCGACTCAGCCGATCAAGCGGGCCGCAACGATGCAGCGATTGGAAGGACGAAGCGGCCCAACCAGTGCTCGATTATCATCATCCAGATGGCAGTAGTGAGGTACCTCCCGATCATGAGCATCTTCACCCAGATGGCCCCATCCATGAAACGACGCAATGTTCTCTTCGGTCTCGGTGCGCTCGTCGTTGTTCAGGTGCTTCTGTTCCGATCGTTCATCGAACGGGAGGTCAGTTGGACGTACATTCTCCATGGCGATCCCACCTGGTATGTTTTTATCAACTACCAAATTTTCGAAGCCGTCCGCACACGTAACTGGGAAGTACTTGCCGAACATGCTGTGCGCAGTCCGTGGGGAATAGTACTATTCCTTGAAGCCCTCATTCCACAGTTTCTTTTCGGGCCGTCACGTTTCAGTCTCGCCTTTGTCAACTTGGCCTACTACGTCGTTGCGCAGGCGTTCACGTTTCTATTTGTTCACAGATTAACCCGCTCTTATACTGCCGGGTTCGCTGCACTGGCGCTACTGCTTGCAATGCAGAGTCCATTTCGCGGTGATGGGCCTGGGCTGAATATTGTCGATTTCCATTTTGATCTGGTGCTCTTCTTCTTGCTACTGATCGTCTTCTATCTTGTCGGATGGTCAAATAGTTTCGCGCGACGCAAACCAACAATCCTGGTCGCAGTGTTGACCGCATTAACCATAGCGACACGCTTGGTGAGCGCATTCGTTTTTGTCGGTCTGTTCAGCGGATTTCTGGCGGTATTGCTTTATCAATTCTTGAGGGATCGAGCTGATGATAAGTCCCGCGAGCGGCTCAGGAACTTCCGGCTTCTCACGATCGTGTCGGGAAGTTTGAGTGCTATACCTCTACTCATTGGGTCTCGGGCGCTCTACGACCACTATTTCAGGTTTGTTTTCGAGCCCGCATTTCGGGAAACGCGGGCGGGTCTCTACACAATGGGAAGCGAGTCATACATCGACGCAGCTGCGCAGATTTCATGGATCATGATTGCATGGGATTTCGGTCCGGTGTTTGCAGTCGCGGCCGTGTTTGGTTTAGCCGCTCTTGCGTGTGCACGTCTGATGATTCCGAGTTCACAGTCCTCCGGAGTTTCCCTGCCGACTCCGAACCATTGGCAACTCTCGCACCTGCTGCACGATTCGGCGGATCGTCGACTATTAACGGTGTTGATGATAGTTGGGGTTGTGAGCACGTTCGTACAGCACGTCGTGTTTCCTATTAAGAGCGATCACCTCACCAGAATGACAGCGGCTCCCCTCGTAATTCTGATACTGCTGTTTGTCACTCCGGCTTTGGCGCAATTGTGCGTTTCATCACGACTGATTCATCGAATACTTGTGGTCGCCGTAGTGCTGGTCATGATCGCAGCGGCGGTAATCACCCAGGTCGGCTTCTATTCAGGTTCCGGAAGACATTCGGCGATAAAAAGGGACGCTCTCGTCATTCAGGACTTGTACAAGGATTTGTTCGCATTAGTGATAGCTCAGAGACAACAGAGCGTCGCGGTATCCGTGGACGAAATCCGTACGTATGAACTCGGTGCGCTCCGTAGTTTTTTCTCTTATGTTTACGAACAGTCGGGGCTGTTACTTCAACCGATACCCAGTTTGGGAGCGATCATTGACGAGCCAGTCACGTTGGACGGCGCTGTAGCGTATTTGCAGGAAAGCGACTACGTTTTACTGAGAGAGGGTTCCTATCCACAAGATGCAGGGTGGCCGTTCATGCGCGCGATGCGTCCGATCCATTCGGAAGTGCGTGCGTATGCGGACGCTAATATGTGTTTGTTTCAAACGTACTACATGTTCGGCACTCATAAACTGTTGTACGTGAATACGCAACGATTGGGCTGGACCATCTCGGCGTCCGAGTCTACCGAACCACGTTATGGTCCGCAGACACTCATGAGGGCACCGCACGCCATTTGGCACGCGCCGTGGGGCGATCGTTCGTCTCAGTGGGTTCGTTTTGATGCAGCTATTCCGCTGCGAGTAAGCGGTATTGAATTGGAGATGCAGGACGGAGGTCCCGAGCGCGCACCAAAGGCGTTCGTTCTGCAAATTAGCCATGACGGCAGTAATTGGACGGACCATTTGCGAGTGCGAGATGCCGGCTTTACCCGAGATACGCCGCGTAGACTGTGGTCGTTTGAGGCATCAGCACCGGTACGACATTTTCGAATTGTCGTCACGGAAAATGGTGGCGAACCGACGTTGATGACAATTCAAAAAGTGAGGTTTGTTTTCGCGGAGGGTTGCGGGCTTGCTCATCCACAACGGCGCGTATAGGTCGATCATCGTATCAGCGTTCGCTCCTACTTGTATTTGTCTTGTGCTGGTCGGGGTTTACGCACCGGCTGCGATCTTCGAGTTCGGTTATCATAATGATTTCTGGGCCTGGGCGTATGAAACGAGGTACTGCTGCACCGGCCATCCTGAAACGGCGGAATCAATTCGTATTGGTAGGCCTTTAGCGGCTTTCGCGCGTAATCTGCAATTTCTGTCGTTGACGACATTTGAGGATTTGCGTCTGTGGCGTGTCATTATCGTCGCGACAATGGCGCTGAATGCAATTTATTTTTGGTGGCTAGTCAGGCGATTTGGAACGGGACGGCTGCCTCCCGGTTCGGCGACGCTGCTTGTGTTCCTTCACTCCACGATGCAACTGAACAGTCTGTGGGCTTCGAATTTCGTATACTTCAATCCGCCGATTTGTCTCGCTCTCGCGGCGTCGCATGCGTATCTCGCCGGCGCCGTATCCCGCTCGATATGGCGAACGAGCGTACTGGTGGTTTCGCTGCTGACAGGCGCACTGTTTTTTTACTCACCATCAGCGACCTTTTTCATCGTCCCGGTCGTGTATGTTTCGCTGTCGCGCGTTGATATGAGTGCAAGGCAGTTAATACGACTCTTCAGTGGTGCCGCGATCTTGCTCGCCGTTGCGTACGGCATGTACGCGGGCGTCCATCGAGTGTTTGTGTTCCCGCTGACCGATGGCCGGACGCCGGTCGGCTCGTATGAATGGGCCATCACCGATCGCCTCGTCGCGACAGCGATCGAACGGTTGTTTTTGTACTATTTGCCGGCAAGCGCGCAGCCCTGGACAAATTTTGAGGGGAACATGGCAGCGGGTGCATTCGTGAGCATCTGTGCGCTGGGGGTTGGCGCAGCGTTGCGCCGCGTCTGGTGTAGCGGGCGTGCGTCGTTCGGACCGATTGTTTCTGCGCTCGGGATATGCGTGTTGATCTCACTGGCGTTGTTGCCAAATTTGGTCGCAGGGCGTCATGCGACAACCGTGAGGGTTCTCTTCACAACTGGGAGTTGCACGATTCTGGTGGGGTTGTGGGCGCTTGGACAGGTCGTGCCGTGGTTACACCGGCGTGTGGTGGCGGGATTTCTGTGCGCAAGTATTGCCATCGTCGCTTTTTTCGGTGTGTATGCGACTGCCTCGATGCTGAACAGGGAACTTTCGGCACTTCGGGCTCAGTTGGATGGTCTCGATCGGCAGGTGTTCCGGAGCATCGTGATCCTACGTCCGCATGTGCAGCCGCAGTTTTCGCCTCTCAGTCCAATTCCGGGAGTAGAAAGCTTGCCTCCGATTGTGCATATCGGCGACGCAGTGTTCGGACGGCGGATCAGAAGCGAGGCCGACTTTGACTTGCTAATGCTCACCCCCTCACACGGTAAGCGGTTTGATTTGTTCGTCGAGCCTTCTGGCGCGTTCGTTGATTTGCGATCGTTCATGGCGGCCTATAATGCTAGTGTCAGTGATGACCCGATCCAGATTAGCGGTACGGTACAGGCTTCCGTTCGGCCCGCAAATAGCGGCCCGGTTGCGGCGTTGGACGGAGTTGCGGAGAGTTTTTGGGAGGTTTGGGGTGTCGCGCTGCCGATCAGTCTGACTGTCAGCTTCAATGATGCACGTCAAGTGGGTCGCTACTGGCTCATTTCGGGCCCGCATTTGGCGGCGGCGCGAATGCCATTGAAGTGGGAGTTCTGGGGAGGACCGGACGTGGTGTCGATGACTCTCCTGGACTCGCAGACCGCCGAGCCGTGGCACGATTCGGAGCGGCGACAGTTTGTGCTCGGGTCACCCGTCGATGTCAAAGTCGTTCGGCTTAATGTGCTAGCGATCGAACATCCGGGTGAACTCACCGGCGTGAGGGTCTACGAACTCGAGTTCGGTCAGTAGTGGGCACGCCAAGGCGGTACTTCGTCTCCGGGGCAACGGGTTTCATAGGGAGGCATCTCTGTCGATCGCTCGTGGCACGGGGAGACCGGGGCGTGGCGCTAGCGCATCGATGGCCGGACGATGGTTTGCAGCACTCTGGCTTTGAAGTGATCCAGGGGACGCTCGCCAATGCGGAGGCTTATCGAGACCGGCTCCACGGCTGCGACTACGTGGTCCACCTAGCCGGCAATCCACGGATGGGGAACGGCCAGAGCTATGCACTCGACAACGTTGAAGGGACACGGGCGCTCGTCGACGCGCTCGCCGGCTCGTCCACTCTGAAGCGATTCGTATTCGTCTCAACTATTGGTGCCGTCGACCGGGCGCCGCAAGACGATTGCTCTCTCGCGCTGACCGAGCAATCGCCGCCTCACCCGACGTCCGACTATGGGCGATCGAAGTTGGCGGCCGAGCGGCTTGTGGCCGAGTCAGGATTCCCTTTCTCGATCATCCGGCCGGCCATGGTCGTGGGTGCCGAGATGCGCCAGGACAGCCACATCGCGGTGATCGCCCGCGCAGCCCTGGCGGGTCGCCTTCTGGCAAAGTTTCGGTGGCCAGGCAGACTATCGGTCGTGCACGTCGACGATCTTGTTGCCGCTCTGATCTTGGCCGCCGAGAGTGATCAGGCGTCAGGACGCACATTCTTTGCCGCAGGCGGAGAGATGCGGTTGAGCGACCTATTTGAGCTTGCCGCTCCGGGACAGGCTCGCGTTCCGTTGGCACCCATCGCTGCCGTGCTTAGGCCACTGGCGCGCTGGCTGCCGTTCGCTGTCAAGGTCCTTCTATACAGGGCACTCACGGCAGACGATGGGCCGCTTCGCGAACTCGGCTGGCGGCCGCGCACTGATTGGAGAGACAGCGTCGCCGACGTGGTCGCACGCGAGCGAACTCGATTGAATCCGAGCGTGTGTCCATTGGGCCGCACGGTGGTCACGGGCGCTGCCTCGGGTTTGGGGCGTGCGTTGGCCGAGGCGCTCTACGATCGCGGCCGCAGTCTCCTGCTGATTGATCGCGACGCAGAAGGACTTGCGCGGACTCTCTCAAGCCGCCGCGGCGTTGAACGAGTCCTCTGTGACCTATCCGATTACGAGGCGGTCGAGGCTCTCCTGCAATCCGACAGTTGGCGGAGGGAGCCCATTGCCGAGTTGTTCTCCTGTGCGGGCGTTGGACTGCGCGGACCCGTCGCCGCGCTGGCCCGGGATCGCCAGGCGGACCTATTTCGAGTGAATGTGGTTGCTCGCTTGCAGCTTGCCCAGGCTGCCGCCCAGAGCATGCGACAGCAACAGTTCGGAAGGATCGTGCTCATCAGTTCGTCGTCGGCGTTCCAAGCACTGCCATTCATGGCCGCCTACGCCGCCTCAAACGCCGCAGTGTTGCTGTTCGGTGAGGCGCTCGCAGCGGAGATTGACTCACAGGGAATCGAGGTCCTTACGGTATGCCCAGGCGGAATGCACACAAACTTTCAGCGAACGGCAGGCGTGCGCGAGCGTGCCGGCGAGCGGCTGTCTGATCCTCGCGACGTCGCGAAGGTGATTATCGGTGCGCTCGGCACGGGGAAGTGGGTGATCTTTCCCTCCGTGCGAGCGAGTGCTATGGCCCTTGCAGCGCGCTTACTCCCACGGCGTGTATCGGTCCTTTTATGGCGCCGTCTCATGGCCGAGTTGCGTTGACGTCTCGTTTCGCACAGGCAGTGTCGACCCTCGTCCTCGACGGCGCGATCGTCGGAGTACTCGGCTCAGACAATGTGGGACAACCTGATCTGGTTCGTGCCGACGGTAGCCTCGGGAACCGCAGCCGCGACTGCGCAGGAATCCGGCTCTCTCCTCAGCACGGCGCTGAGTGAGTATGGCGTCATTTCTCAACATCGACGCCTTCGGTCTCCTGCCTGTGCTCGGTCCTCACGCGCCCTCCTTCATTCTTCATCGAAGTGCTCGTTCCTGTCATGTCCTCGCTCTTACTGCGCGGGCTTGGGCGGCGGCTTGATTGATCGGAGCGCGACGAATGGATCGCTGCGATCATCTACCTCGTCCCATTCGCCCAATTCGGGGTTTACGCCTGGCCGATGGCGTCGATGCATGCGCTGGTGGTCCTGTTCGGCCTGATCGTCCTGGATCACTGCTTTGCCGTCCAGCAGGGATTGATGCCGGTTTCTCCTCGTGGCGGATGTATTTGGAGGTCGTCCTAGGTGCGCTGGTTGCATCGTTCTTGCGGCCGAGCATCCTGATCGTGCCGATGATGTTGGCCGTGCACATTCTCTATCTGTCAAGGACTGGCACGATGGTCTGCGGCGCTTGCGTCTACGGCTACCTGTGCTCTCCTTGTTCGCGGTCCATCCGATGCTGACCCTCTCCGCAGGCACCGAGCCCGTGATCGAGCGCGTATTCGTGACGCTTCTGCCGAACCGCGAGGCCATCGTTCTTGTCGCGGTATCGGACCAGTGGACGCGATGGCGGTGTGGCTGTTTCTCCTGGCGGGCGAGCGAGCCCATCGCCGGCTGCCCGGCACCGCTCCGCGCGTGGCACCCGCGTCTGTGTCGCCGCTGTGGCGCGCCCTTCACCCGTCTGGAAGGTTGTTTGGATCGGTGTGCCGAGCATCGCAATGGTCGTTGCGGCCGGACGCGACATCCTGTCGGCGCTCTGGCTGGTGCTGGTACCGCTCGTCGGACTCGTCCACTCCTTCGTCGGGGCTCAAAGTAGCCATTTCCTCGGACAATGTTAAACCGCCGGAACAATCTGCAGGCCGTGGCGCCAATCGACGTCATCTCCTTCGCCACCACTATCACTCTGGGCACGCTCTTCGTTACGAAGATCGGACGCACTCGAGCTTCCGCGAAGGTGGTTGTCGCCTGGTACCTGGGAATCCAGTCCTATTTCGCCACCGCCGACTTCGCCTTCCCGTCCAATGTACTCCCACGTGATAGCAGGCGCGTTGAGTGCCCCCCGCTACTTCGTCCATCGCGCCCGCTTGCCGTCAGCTCGGTAGCGACATTGCTCTTCCGCCATCTCGCCACCGCGTTCGCGTGGCGCCTATTGTCCGAGTCACAGTTGCAGCGTTCCTGGGCGCGTTGCTGCTTGGGAATGTGCTGGCGATCCGGATGACACTCTTTTGCGGTAAGCTGGTAAACGATTTCATACGTACGACTGCCTGCGTGCCGCCCACCTGATTCGCGACGACCTACGTGACGCAGGCTGGCCGGTGCCCCTGCGTCCGTAATTGGGGTCCAAGGCGTCCCGCTAACTCCGTTCGCGGAACTGTTGCGGCAGGTCGTCAGTCCGGTAGACTCCGGTACGACGCATTCCGGAGTTCCTCGGCGGGGCCCTCGACGATCGGTCGATCATCCACGTGTCTGTCAATCCAGCGGATTCGTCCGACGTGAACCGACGGTGGCGGTACACGATGACCAATCGCGCTGTTCTCAATGCCTTGGGACGGCACACCGATCCGTGTCGACCCGAGCTCATTGAAGGTCAGGCCGCCATGCGCGCCGAGGAATGGGAATCTGCTGCGGACGCGCTGGAGCGTGCCGTCTTAATGCGCCCGTTCATCCTGAGGCACGTGCTCGGTACTGCGCCTGACGAGGAGCTGCGCTATGTCACCAACGGCGTCGGGATGCGCGCCTGGATCCGGACGATCGCCGACAATAACAGGCTTGGTGCGAGCTTCGGCACCCTCCCACCAGCGAACCCGCGCCTCCGAGAGATCGCCCGGTCAATTGAGGCGGAGATCGACGATTACGTCCGCTGCGTGTTCTACTTCGCCTTCGTGCACCGCACCGACGTAGACGTGAGCCGCTACTGCGCCTCGCGGATCCATTTCTTCGAGCAGTCGTACGCCGACCTGCGCGCCGAGGCGTTCGTAGTTCGGGGCGCTAGCGCGCGGCTGAATCGTACGGTCAGCGGTTTCCTGACGTCAGAGCGGTTCCACGTATTGGCGTTTCCGCCTGGGCGCGAGCATGTGCGGAGATTCTTGGGCGCGCGCGAGATCGTCGCCGTCCACCCGGCGATTGGCCAATCCGCTTACTTCTTGATTGGGGCGATTGGTTTGCACGTCGTGATCTCGCCGCGTTAGTGAACCGCGACCTACTGACCGGAGGCTTAACCACGCGTGACGGCTCTCATTAGAGCGACGGAGGCAGAGCTCCACTGCCCCGATGGACTAACGGCCGCGGCGCGATCGAGTTTCTGCGCGCCGGCAGTGGGACGGCAGACATCTGCGTTTCAGTCTGGCCCGCTCTAGCGCGTCGACTGGAGACATGACAAATAATTGAGCCGCGACCTCTCAGGTCCTGCCCGCTGGGTAGGAGGATGCGATTGGGCGCGACTCGATGCCGTGCGGCGCTCGAGCAGTCGACTCGCCCCGCGGGTGCTCTATCCGCCGCTGGCCGGGCCGACCCACACCATCGCGCCGTAGTCGCGCACGTAGCCGGCGCGCTCCAGATGGTGCGCGCCGGGGGATTCGAGCACCGGCCGGCCATGCCACGCCGCGGCGGTGACGCGGCCACTGCGCCGACGCGACCACCATTGCGCCAGCGCGCGAAGCGCGCGCTCCAGACCCGCGGCGTCCTCGATGGCGGCGATCCGCTCCGCTTCATCCATCGTCGCCACGGGCTCGCCAGCGGCCAGCGCGACCGCTCCGTCGACCACGCGGACGACGGGCAGGCGCGCGTCGGCCCGGTAGATCTGCGCCGGATCGAGCGCGGCGAGCGCGTCTGGCGAAGAGTCGCGCCGTGCACCGTTCGCCGCGCGCAGTCGTTCGATCGCCTCGGGCAGCGCGAACTGCGCTCCACCCTGGTTCTCTACGAACAGGCCACGCCGGACGTCGCCACGCGCGTCCAGACGGATCAGCGCGTCGTAGACGGAATTTCAGTCGACCGTCACGGCCTCCCTCTCACAGCTGGCGCGCGAGACCATTTCCCATCTGCCCAGCAGCACTCGGGCTCGCGCCTCGGCAAGGTCGCGCTCATCGCGATGCGGACCCAGCGTGGTGGTGCGGTGCAGCACCGACCAGCGCCCGATCCATCCGCCGGCACCCGGCGCGCGCGTCGCCGCGGCGACGACCGCGCGAGCACGTCGGCGCGCCTCACGCCAACGGTGCGCCGGGTCAGCGGCCGCGGCCGATCCGTTTAGAGCGCGGCAAGCTGGCTCGCGAGCGCGCTGCGCCCGCTCGGTGGCGCTGGCTCTCCGGCGTGGCCGCCGAGTGCGTACAGGCTCGCCAGCGTGTCGTTGGTGACCATTCCGGCCATGGCCAGTTCGCCGAGCGCGAGTCGCACGGCCTCACGTGGTTCCTCGAGCAGGTCGACCAGATCGGCCAGGTGAGAGGCGCCCTCCTCGCGAAGCGCGGCGAGCGCGCGCCGAGCGTTCTCGCTCAGGCCTTCCCCCGTGGGCATCGGTTCGAGAAACAGCCGTCCCTCGCCGTAAAACATGAACCGTACGCGCGTACGTCGGGGATCGTTGCCACGATCGATCGCCCAGATCAGTTCGCCGGACTGGAGCAGGTGCTCAACGCCCGCTTGGCCCTCATCCCCGAGACGGTCGGGCAGGATGTCGCGCATCCATGTCGTCAGGGGGGCGCTGAATCCGCGCAGTTGCTGGAGGATCCGCGTCAGCTGCCGCTGGCTCTTTTCGACCGCCGCCGCCTCGTTCTCGCGCGGCGCGCTGCCCCGACTGATCCCCTGCCAGTCGAGCAAGAAGTGCGCGTACGCACCCAGCGGCACCGGCTCGACCCACTGCTCCTCCGCGCCCGGACCAACACGGTCGCGAAGGAGCCCAGGCTCTGCCTCAAGCGACTCCTGCACCACGGCCTCGCTGACCAGATAGCGCCGCGCCAGCGTAGGCGTGTCGGTGATGCCCCGGGCCAGCGCCGCCCGAACGAGGATCGGCCGGGGATCATCGCCGAGAGCGCGGTACTTCCCGAAGCGATCGGCGTGGACCCAGCGTGTCTCCTCACCAACCCGGAGGGGGACGATCTGCTGGCGGCCGGCGAGGTTCGCCAACCAGCCCGGGTAGTGTCGCTTTCGGACGCGCGCGCAATCTCATCCGTCGTCATGTCGCCGAGTTCGTAGAGCGCCTGGAGGAGGTCGGTCGGTTGCTCGATCCGGTAGTCGGCCGCGCGACGCTCGACACGGGCGACCACGTCCTCGATCGCCTCTGGCTGAGCGAGACTGGCAAGACTGCCATCGCGCAGCAGTTCGCCGAGCAGCGCCCGATTGACGTTGAGCGCCGCGAACTGACGTTCGCCGCGGGGGCATTGTACTCATACATGTACTGCATGGCGAACCGGTAGTCGAGACCCGCAGCCACCCCCGAAGGCGCTTCGCTGACGCGCCCGACCACCGTGATTTCCCCGGAGGCGATTGCGTCGAGGACCTTAGTCAGGGCGCCAAGGTCCAGGATATCGGCGCGGCAGTCGCGGTACGTCTCGATGGTGATCGGGAAGTCAGCCAGCGCGCCGGTCGCCTGCTGCAGGTCCTTAGCGCGCAGGCGGCTGAGCCAGAGCGGGGTGCGCCGGCCGCCCGACGTGCGCGGGAGCACGAGTGCGCGCGCCGCGTTCTCCCGAAACCGCGCCCCAAAGAGTTCCGAGGCCGGAAGCGCGCGCGGCAAGCGCTCCCGGGCCTCGGCCGACGTCAGCCGCGCGACGACCTCGGCGCCAGGCGGACTCTCGGCGCCGCCGAACCGCAGGAGAAATCCGTCGTCGCCGACGTTTGTCTGCGCATCGAGGCCGTACTGCTCCTTGAGAGCATCGCCGATCGCGAGTGCCCAGGCCCGGTTCACACCGCTGCCGAAGGGCGAATGGACCACCATGCGCGGTTCGACCAGGCCATCTTCATAGCTCTCCACCACGATCCGGCGATCGTGGGCGAAGGTGTCGCGCAGGAGTTCCGTGCGCGCGCTCTCGACCAGCGCGCGCACGGAACGGGCATCGAAGGCGCAGCGATCCCGCAGGAGAGCCACCACCTCGCGGAGTGCGGGTGATGGCTCATCGGCGTCGCGCTCGCCCGTTGGACCCTCATCTGCGAGCAGTGCGATCCGCTGCAGATCGCGATCGTCCAGCGCGGCGAGGAGTCCTGCCAGATCGCGCCGGAACGCCCCGATCCGCTTTCCGAGTTCGAATCCTCGTGCGGGAGCCTTGGCCCGCCAGAACGGCATGCGCGGGAGTTCCCCCGGCGCGGGCTCGACGCGCACCTGGCTCTCGGTGATCTCCTTTACTCGCCAGACTTGCGCGCCGAGGACGAAGGTGTCGCCGCGCCTGGTCTCGAAGACGAACTCCTCATCCAGTTCGCCGATCCGTTTGCGGCTATCGGCGGTGACCATCGCGAACAGACCACGGTCCGGGATGGTGCCGCCGGTGCGGGTGGCGAGCAGCCGAGAGGAGGGGAGTGCCGCGATCCGATGGGCGCCACGGTCGAGGTCGATGCGCGGTTTGAGGTGTCTCGAGAGTGTCGTCGGATACCGCCCGGCAAGCATGGCAATGACCGCGTCGAACGCCGATCGCGGCAGCGAGCGATAGGGGTAGGCTCCGCGCACCACGCTGTAGAGGTCGTCGAGATCCCACGTCTCGACCGCAGCCATAGCGACGATCTGCTGAGCGAGGACGTCGAGCGCGCTCTCCGGCACGGTGGTCGCCTCGATGTCCCCGGAGAGCATGTCCCGCGCGATGACCACAGCCTCAACAAAGTCCTCGGCATGAGTGGGGAAGATCCGCCCCCACGACGTCTGGCCGACGAGATGGCCGGACCGACCCACTCGCTGCAGACCGCTCGCGACCGAGCGTGGTGACTGCAACTGGACGACGGCGTCCACCTCGCCGATGTCGATGCCCAGTTCGAGCGAAGCGGTCGCCACGAGGGCGGGCAGCCGTCCTGCCTGCAGTTCGGCCTCCATCACCAGACGGGCAGCGCGACTGACGCTGCCGTGATGGGCGCGGATCGGGGGGATGCCCGCGGCGGCGAGCCTGTCCGCCCGTGCGCCGATCCCGAACATGCTGCCACTGCCGCGCACCCCGGGCGTTGGAGTGTCGGCATCGACTCCGGCCTCGCGAAGGCGATGCTCGTTGAGTCGGTCTGCCGTGCGCTCGGCGGTGCGGCGGCTGTTGCAGAAGATGAGCGTCGACCGATGTGCGTCCACCATCTGAGCGACCGCCGGTACGATGACTGGCCAGACCGAGCCCGCGGGAAGGTCGGCATATGAGTCGACGACGGCGCAGACCTTCAGGTCCATTGCTTTGCGATACGAGGCATCGATGAACCGAACCGGCCTCTGCTCGTGCTGGCGGGCGGGGTCCTGCCCGCCGAGGAAGCGTGCCGCGACTTCCACCGGCCGGACCGTCGCGCTCAGCCCCACCCGTTGGAGTGGCGCCTTGGCGATCCTTTCGAGCCGTTCCAGACTGAGCGTGAGATGGCTCCCCCGCTTGGAGTCGAGGATCGTGTGGATCTCATCGACGATCACGGTCCGTACCGACTGGAGCATCGCGGCCGACCGATCCGCGGTGAGCACCAGGTAGAGAGACTCGGGCTTGGTGATCAGAATGTGGGGCGGCTTTCGAACCATGCGCTGGCGGGCCTTCGCCGGGGTGTCGCCGGTGCGCACCGCCACGCGGATCTCCGGCAGATCCGGGTCGTGCGACCGCACGCCCGCGAGCGG
>Ga0194132_10006468_pt1 | contig 18153 bp, 14 predicted proteins | sample TA2KigOf80mmetaG_FD_148612 | JGI IMG/M metagenome (GOLD analysis project Ga0194132, IMG submission 148612) | Freshwater microbial communities from Lake Tanganyika, Tanzania - TA2015054 Kigoma Offshore 80m | ecosystem: Environmental > Aquatic > Freshwater > Lake | place: Tanzania: Lake...
CTTCCAATTGCACCCTCGAAGATCTATCTGATCGGCAAGCGACTTGTCTTTACCGAATCGTGCAGGAAGCGCTCACCAATTGCGCGAAGCACGCTCATGCCAAACATATTGAGGTTCGCATCAAAGGGGACGAGGATGCCTTGTCGTTATTCGTACGCGACGACGGTGCAGGCTTTAATCCGAAGACGGTCTCTGGCAAGGGTCTAGGCCTTGTCGGTATCGAGGAGCGGGTACGCGAAATGGGAGGGTCGGTTAAGCTCGAATCGAGAATGGGGAATGGCACACAACTCCATGTCAGCCTGCCTTTATTCCAGGAGGTCCGCGCTTGAGTAAGATCCGCATCCTTGTGGCTGATGACCATGGGATTGTGCGGCAAGGTTTGCGATTTCTCCTGGAACGGCAACAGGATATGGAAGTAGTAGGAGAAGTGGGGAATGGTCGTGAATCCGTCGCGGCCGCGGCAGAGCTCGGTCCAGATGTGATCATCATGGATATTGCTATGCCCCAGCTGAATGGCATCGAGGCCACCGCTCAAATCGTCAAACGGAATCCCGAGATTGGCGTCATCATCCTAAGCATGCATGCGGACGAGGGCTACCTGCTTCGGGCGCTTTCATCGGGCGCCAAAGGGTACCTGCTGAAGGATTCGGCCGAGACGGACCTTGTTCGAGCGGTACAAGTTGTAGCCGGCAAGCGTCCGTTCTTCAGCCCTGGAGTTGCTCAGACCCTGCTCAACGACTACTTGCGGCACCTTCGGCAGAAGGGGTTGCAGGATTCCTATGATCTGCTCACGGATCGAGAGAAAGAGATTCTACAGTTGTTAGCTGAAGGTCGGAGCAACAAGGAGGTCGCCAGTCTTTTGAACTTGAGCGTCTACACCGTGGAGACTCATCGCACGAACATCATGCAAAAGCTCGACCTTCACAACACTGCCGAGATCGTCCTCTACGCGGTCCGCAAAAGGATCATTGCCTGAGAATTCTCCGACTACGGCAAAAGGCGGGAAAAGCGTCTTCATAATACCCAAACCGCTCATCGCTCAACCCGCTACCCGCTGGTACTGAGCCAGGTTCGATAGCCGAGCACCCGGTTCGATTCCCACAACGCGAGCTGATGCCAAGGAATGCGAGGGAGCGGCTCCCGAGCAGGTCCAGCGAATGTCGTCTAGTTCCTTGTGAATTCCGCAAGCCACTCTGAGTGGAGGGAGCCGAGCCTCGTCAGGAACGGCCAGACCGGGGCTAGCTTGTTTGAAGGGAATGTCTGGGTCTGCGCATCGCCTTCGCGAGTTCGCGGAAAAGACCAGATCTGCAAGTGCCCTGCTTGACAACCAACACTGGAACGCGGCTGGATTCGATCGTCTCCAAGGTGCTGCCGCCAAAGAGGGCAGCTGCCAGTCGGGATCGTTGCCGCGTGGCCACGACAATCAGATCGGCGCCGCTGTCGTCAGCAACCTTTTGGATTGCTTTAGAAACCGAGGGACCTTCTTCGAAGTGGATCCTGAACCAAGTGCCGTTTCGCTTGATTTGTGAAGTGGCTTCCGCGAAGGTCTGCCATTTCCGTTCGTTGAGGAGCTGCGAGTATTGTGACGAAGGGGATCGCGTCTCTTGGAAGTAAACGTGGACGGCTAGGCAGTCCGGGATCTGGCATGCTTCGGCAAGAGCGGAAGCAGCGTTGGCGGCCTCCGAGACACCTGCGGAAAGGTCCATTGGAACGAGAATGCTTTGAAGGCTTGGATTCGTTACAGCGTCTGGCACGACCCAAACGGGGCATGGAGCTTCCATTGCCAAGTAACACACGGTTGAGCGGATCGAGAGCTTTCGAGGTTCGCATGTCGACCGCCCTACGAGAATCAGATCGATTTCGTGTTCCGTCACAAGATCGATCAGAGATTTCAAGCTGCCTTGGCGAATCGTGTGAAAGATTACGAACGGCAGTTGACTATGATGTGGTGATGACGTCACCGCAGAGGTAAAACGACATCCGTCGTATTGACGCCCATTTGTTGCCGTCCCGCGGGCCATTTCTCCACGGCGAGGGAGTTCACTAGTCTGTTCGATCCATGGCACACCAACGATTTCGCTGAGCAGGCACAGGTACCGAAGAACACCGGTGTCCAGCGCTGTTCCTGTCAAGAGGACTAGAATCCTTCGGTAAGGCAATGGATCCCTGTCGTCGCAAGCCAGGTTCGAACGATTCGCTTGCTTTCGACGCAGAGGATCAGACATTCGTATTCTCGCCCTGGCGCTCGCCTGCCAAAGCCTGCCTATCCTCGGTCTCGGAAAGCCTTTGGCCGCTTCCGGACCGTTGGCTGTGGCGGCAAACTAAAACGTCAATTTACTGGGCGGGAAACACCGTTTCAATACAGTCGGAGAGGTATCGGAAGAAGAAATGGGCAGTAGGTCTGCAGACGACTCAAGCCTCAGGGGGGCGTGGACAGAACCTTAGCCGCGCATCATGCGACCGGAGGCATCGAGTCCAGCACGTTTGTGGGAGACAGCGTCGGTTCAACAATGAAGACACGTCACAAACCCAGTCAGTTGTCTCTGGTGCGATTTCCGAACTGGGGTCCAGTTCCAGCATCACTTCCGATGCATTCTCGTTACGGCCCGTCTGGCGGCAAAAGGGCCGCGATCCCCCGGGACAGAGCCTCGCGTGCCGGGATGACGCAACGAAGCCACTACCGAGACCACCCCGTAAGCTTCAAGATTCGGTTGTTGTAGCTATCGGAGATGTAGAGCGCGCCCGAGGGATGGACGAACACGCCGTGCGGGCGGTTGAGCTGGGTCTTGAGCGGCTCACCAGCGACAATCGCCTGTCCTGGTTGGCCCGTGCCTGCAAGCGCCTGCGTCTTGCCCGTTCTCGGATCGTATCTACGGACCAAGCTGTTTTCCGCGTCGGCGATAATCACGTTGCCACTGCGATCAACGCACAGGTGCTTTGGGCCGTTCAAGTCCGGCACCACGGTCGTCGCAGCACGGAGCTCCCCTTGGGTTGAGGCAATGAGAGTTAGGATTTTCCCTTGTGTGTCTACCACGCGCAACGCGTTACCGCCACGCTCGAGCACATAGAGACTCCCGTTCGCGGCCACCGCAACCGCTCGTGGATCCACGAGCGGACTCCCAACGGCATCGGCGCCGTCCTGGGGCACGCCCTTCTCTCCGTTCCCGGCGACCGTTGTGACTATGCCCGACTTCAGGTCAACCCTTCGAATGCGCCGGTTTCCCAGATCGGCAATATAGAGGGCGCGCCCTTTGGAATCGACATCGATGGCAAAGGTCCTGTCGAACTCGGCCTTAGTGGCCGGGCCTCCGTCGCCTGAATAACCGGCTTTGCCGGTTCCAGCCACCGTAGAGATTCTGCCTGTCTTGAGATCGATTTTTCGAATCACGTGATTCCGGGTATCGGCGACGAACATCTGGCGACCCGCTGTGATCACGATACCGTGCGGGTCGAACATCGCCGCCTGCGCTGCGGAGCCGCCGTCTCCAGAGAACCCTTCTCGGCCAGTTCCTGCCAGAACCATCGCCTTGCCGGAGGGGTCGATGCGAACGATACGCTCGCCCTTGTGCTCACAGACGTACAAGTTACCCCTCCGGTCGAAGGCAACGGCAAAGGGCTCGATGAACTTCGCGCCCAAGGCCGAGTCTTCAGGGCCCTGACCACACCCAGCAACGCAGACGATTGTTGCAGGGCGAGCCGGGAGGCAGGCCGCGGCTAGAAAGAAGAACGAAAGCAAAGTGGTTCTGGTCATGTGTGCGGCTCCGTTGATCAAATGTGCCATGCACCGGCAATAGGCTAGGCAGTCGTCGGGCATGGCTCCCATCAGCCGCTTAGGAAGCCCCGCAGCCGCCTTGTCCGTTCCCGGCAACGACTCGACACCCGTTTCACGACAGAGGGTTGCCGTCGCTATCGATGAGGCGGATTTCGCCGAGGTTCAGCTCGCGGATGCCAGCTTCGATCTTGGCCCGGTCTCCGACGACGACCCACACCAGTTTGTCGGGCACCAGCAGCTTCTGCGCTGCGGCGGCAAGCTGGGGAGTCTTGAGCTGGCGCACGTTTTCCGCGTAGGTTTGATAGTAAGTATCTGGCAATCCGAAACGGACAATATTGGCAATCGAAGCGGATACGGCGTTCATCGTCTCCCAGGAGCCGGGCAATTCCAAAGTTTGGTTGTTTAAGGCTTTCGCTGTTTCTTCATCCGTGATGGGTCTGGCGCTCAGCACGTCTCGCAGTTCCTTTGCCAGTTCGACAGCCGACTCTTTGGTCTTGTCGGTTTGCACGGGCGCATAGGCCAGGAAGGGCCGCTGGCCGCGAGCGCCCACCAGCACGGTAAATGCTCCGTAGGACCAGTGTTTGTCTTCGCGGAGGTTCATGTTGACCCGCGAGGTGAACGACCCTCCGAGGATGTTGTTCACCGTCTCGATGGCGATCTCATCCGGATTGGCTTTGGGTGGAGCCACGTGCCCTGCGAAGATGATGGACTGGAGCGATCCTGGACGGTCCATCAGGTACAAGACCGGTTTGGACTGATGGGCCACCTGGCTGACGTTTTTTTGGGGAACTTCCCCTTTTTGCCAGGTTCTCAACAGCCGCTCGAGTTTTGGGACAACCTCAGCCAGCGTTGTATCTCCCACGACGACGAGAGTGGCGTTGTTGGATTTGAACCAGGTCTGGTGGAATCGCTCGACGTCGGCGCGCACCAGTTTCGAGACGGAATTGGTCGTGCCCGAGCCGGTCAACGGATTTCCGTAGGCGTGGTTCTTTCCATACAAATACTGGGGGAAAACGCGCAACGCCATCTGCTCCGGCCGAGTCTTCTCCGCCTGGATGCTGTCCAGCTGCTGCTTCTGCAGGCGTTTGAAGTCCGCTTCCGGGAAGGACGGGTTCAGCACGAGGTCGGCGAAGATTTCCAACGACGCATCGAGATTCGACTTCAATGCGGACAAGGAAACCGTCGACTGGTCCAGGTTGGAACCCGTGGTGAGCGTCGCGCCCAACAACGCAAGTTCTTCGCTGATCTGAAGAGACGAGCGCTTCTTGGTCCCTTCGTCCAGCATGGCCATGGCCAGCTTGGCGGTGCCAGGCATCCCAAACTGATCGGCGGCGTAGCCCGCATCAACCAACAGGTTGAAGTTCACGACCGGAATTGAGCGCCTTTCGGCTAGGATGACTTTGAGCCCGTTCGACAGCGTGGCGCGCTGCAAATCAGGGAACCTGACCTCGGGTGCTGGGCCGGGTTCTGGCAGCTTCTTGCGGTCGACGTCGGATGACAAGGTCTTGTATTGCGGGAACGGGTGCACTTCCAGGATATATGCACCGTCGGTAAGCCATTGTTTGGCGGCATTCAACAAGTTCTGTGGCGTGGCCTCGCGCACCCGCCGCAGCGTTGTTTTGTAGTGTGCCGGGTTGCCGAAATAGACTTGGTTTTGAGCCAAGATGTCCGATTTGCCACCAAAGCCCCCTATGCGCTCGATGCCGCGGACGAAGTTAGCAACGTACTGAGTTTTGATGCGCTGCATCTCTTTTTCGGTAGGACCTTCAACCAGAAAACGGTCCAGTTCTTCATCGATCGCTCTTTCGACCTTGGCCAGATCTTCTCCTGGGCGCGCAGTCACTTCGATGTTGAACTGCCCGCCGATCTCGCGTGGATCGACGGAAGATGAAACTGCCGTGGCGATTTGATCGTGGTACACCAATCGGGTGTAGAGACGCGAATTCTTGCCGCTGCCGAGAACGTCGCTCACCAGATTCAAGTGCTCAAACTCGACCGAGCCATTCTGCGGGGTGTTCCAGATCTTATAGATTCTGGCTTGCGGCACCCGGTCTTCCACACGCTGCCGGTGGGCGCCGGATCGTTTCGCAATCCAGGTCTGGTGCCGGGCGACGGGAGGTCCGGCTGCGATGTCGCCGAAGTATTTTTCCACTTTGGCCTTGGCGGTTGCAGCGTCGATGTCTCCTGCCAAAACAAGAGTTGAGTTTGCCGCGCCGTAGTACGTCTTGAACCATTCCTGGACATCTTCCAAAGAAGCCGCGTTTAAGTCCTCCATCGAGCCGATGACGGTCCAGGAGTAAGGATGGCCGGCAGGATAGGTTGCCTTCATTGCCAGCTCGTAAGCCACACCGTAGGGCTGGTTCTCCCCTTGCCGCTTTTCGTTCTGCACCACACCGCGTTGCTCGTCAAGCCTCGCCTTGTCGATAGCACCCAAGAGATGGCCCATGCGGTCAGACTCCATCCAGAGGGCCACGTCCAGCGCCGACTTCGGGACATTCTGAAAGTAGTTGGTCCGGTCTTCGTTCGTGGTGCCGTTCAGATCGGTCGCTCCAATCCGTTCCATGGCCTGGAAGTAGTCTGTGTTGAAGTTCTCGCTACCGTTAAACATCAAGTGCTCGAACAGGTGGGCAAAGCCACTCTTGCCGGGTTTCTCGTTTTTCGAGCCCACGTGATACCAAACGTTCACGGCCACAATCGGAGCTTTGTGGTCCTCGTGAACAATGAGGGTCAACCCGTTGGGCAAGACGAACTTCTGAAACGGGATTTCGATCTCAGTGGGTGCTGTTTGAGGAGCCGCCCGACCCGCGGAACAAGTCGCGAAAAGCATCACAGTGGCTAAGACAGTGGGCGCGTTCAGTCGCTTCTTCATGGCGATCCTTCCTTGATTCGTGAGGAGATGGGTTTCTAGAACCGCGTTGCTTACAGCTCCAAGCGCGTGTCGGGGACAGCATGACGGCTCTGAGGAACCGTGGCAACGGCCATTCGCGGAGCGTTGCGTTTATGGAAACATACACAGGCTGGATGGACAATCGAATTTCCCCCAACGGGTCACGAGTTCCGCGTCGGGCACCCTGAAACCAGATCGAAGTCGGGTTTTTTTGGAGCGCGGCGACCTGCACATCCGACGCATGCGACCCTGGTGTCCCTGCCGCGGACCGCAGCGGCGGGTGGCGGCGTCCACGTGCAGAGTGGCCAGAAGCCCGCAGTCCAAGACGCTGGTGCGCAGATCTTTGGGAGCGATTCAGCACCTCGAGCCAGCTTGTTTACCCGGCTTTTTCCTATTCTGCAATCTCCATGCGTACCCAGCCAAACCGTTCCGGAACGTGAAAATTCAGCTGGAGAGTCGGGCTCCAAGCCAGGAATCGGCGCTGGCTATCTTCACCAGGGCCATCGCATCGGTAAAAGTTGATACGCCATTCCGTGCCACGCTCGATTTGAGGAAGTCCAAGGGCAGCGGAAGGAATTCGCATCTCGCAAGTCCAGCGCTGCGTGTCGGCATCGACGGTGCAGCGGTGCTCGAAGCCAGAGTTCCAGGCAGCATCCAGTCGGATGTCGTCTCGTTTCTCGACGGCGAGGTCGATCCATTGGTCGTTTGGGGCCACTTCGAACTCCCAATAGCGATGCAGCGTTTGAGGGAACGGAGTCAGGAATACCTCAACGACGTCCCGGTTCCACAGCTCCCAGCGTTCCTGTTGCGGGTCTTCACCCCAGTACACGTTCAGATCGGTGTAGCGGCACCAGAAGGCAACGTAAAGGAACGCAGGACTCCAGCACGCCGCCACTTCGGTGGCAGCGCCAGGATGGGAACGCCGCGCGTCCAACGTATCGACCAGGCTCACACGCGAAGCGCGCTGCCAAGCGTCTTTCTCGAGATCACCGTCCGGAGAAAAATCCGCGGTGACTTTATAAGCCACGAGTCGAAACTCGTTCGAAGTTCCGGATGCGTTGCTCATAGCGGATGAGAAACTGCCAGAAACCCTGGTTCACAACAAAGCACCTGCGGGAGCGCCATGCCCACCCGGCTTCCGCCAGATGCAAGACTGGATCCGGATTAGCAGCATCTCGTTTCTGTCGCGAAACTCCCAAGCGAGCGTCGGTTTCAACCCTGGGCAACTAGGGCTTGCTGAGATGAACTGGCTGCCAGAAGGCTCCATTGCCGGCGGAGTCCCACGCCGCAACTCGTACCCACTTCTTTCCAGCGGCATCGAAGGGGATGCGAAAACGCTGCGATCCGAACGGCGGACGGTCGGTCGCTCTGATCAACTGCCTATCCGTCTTTTGCCCGTTTCCCCAGACCAGTTCGAGAAATTCCAACGGATAAGTCCATTGCAGTTCCGCCACGATGGAGCGCTGCGGTCCTGTACCTTCGATGGCGAAGTCTTTGAACAGCACTTCTCCACTAGTCACAAAGAAGTTTCCCTCGCGCAGCGATTTCACGATTGGCGTCCAGTCTTCCTCGAAGCTGGGCAAACGACCAAGCTTGAGGTAATTCACGGTCAGGTGCTGGTAAGAGTCATCGTCCGGAAACTTGGCATAGGTGTCTCCTTCAGCTACCAGATACTTCGGGCCGCCCCAATTGTTCATGTCATCGAGCGTGCTGAAGCAACGAACTTCGCACAGCCGGGCTTCCGACAAGTCGACTGGCAGCGATTGAAACGCCGCTCCGAGGAAACGGTCACTGCGAAACACTTCCGTCTGCCGCAGGGCATCCGGATAGCCGCTCGACCCCTTGGTGCGAGGGTGAGCTTGCCAGACCAGTCCGTTCTCTGCCCGAAGCATCTCCATTTCGTCGGCAGCCGACCCCACATGATAGACCTTGCCGTACTTCGGGTCGTCTTCCACGAGCGGTTGTCCAGGCTGCCGAACGTGGGTCCAAAAAACCGGCCGTGGAAACACGGTGGTGTAATGACCGCCGAAATACGTGCTGGGTTCTTCCCCCGGCATGATCAGGAAGTCGCGGTCGGAATGGCGCTTCGACCCTTCGAAGTAGGCCTTCTGTTCCGGCAGTCTCAACGGTCCCGGGTCCTTGGCGTGGCCGTCGCCGTGGAAGTCCGACATCATGGCGATGTTGATGCCCAGCGCTCGAAAGGTCGGAATCCAGGAGGGCTGAACATCCAGGCTGCCGGCATCGAGCAGTTGCTCGTGGAAGGAGGTGTGGAAATGGCTGACGGCAACCTGAAAACCCGGCAGGGGCGGGAATCGATCGTCGTAGGTATACGCCATCACACGCTCATGCGTCGTCGCGCTGGTTTCGGGGCTGAGGAAGTAATAGACCGCCATGCGCTGCCAAGTCCCTGGAGGCGCGTTGTAGAGCGCGAAGTTGCCTTGGGCGAACATCCGGGCCTGGCGCGACCGTCTTTGCCAAACGTCGTCCGACACACCGTAGGGCCGGTACATCTCTTCCCGGTCTGCCTGGCGCACGCCAACAGAAAAAGAGTGTGGGTCGTCTTTTCGGTACCAGACATATCCCAGGTTCAACTCGATTTCGCGGCCGAAAAAGAACTTGTGGGGCGGCGGAAACACGGCGAGCGAGCCGCCACCCGCTTCGACGATGGCCAACCTATTGCGCGCCCGCAGCGCCACCGGATCGCTGTTGATCGAACCGCCAAACTCGACCTTCTGCCACCCACGGGCTACGTCGCGCCACACGACCCGCTTCGCGCTTTCGATTCGGAAGCCCCGCAGCCCGGCGCGGTAATGGAAGGCCACGGCAGCTTCTTCGGTTTTCGCGATGGCCTCCTGGCGAAGCAAGTTGGAACCTCGATAGGCCGTAAATTGAAGCTGCCCTGAAAAAATGCCCAAGCTAAGACCCGGAAATGACACTTCGATTCGAGCTCCGTCTGTCTTCACCCGACAGGCGCGAGAATCGTAGCTGGCCGTAGCGCGTCGAATCTCATCCGCGCTTCGTGGAAGGCCTGGATTCGTGCCGGCTGCACCTGGAATTTCCAACGGCGCATCCCAGAAGACGTTCCACTTTTCCCGCTCGAGCAACTCGGCATCGCGATCCAGACCCAGCCTGCGCAAGGGTTCCAACTGCTGTTCCGAAATCCGGCGGCGGCCTGTGGTCACGTGAAACTCAGGCCGGAGATCTTGACCGAGCACGACCCAGTTGCCACGTATTCGGCGAACTCTCATGTCGCGGATGACCGGTGCTGCCCCTTGGAGCCCGAAACTGATTTGCAGCTGCTGGCGCGCAGTTCCTTCCCAACTGAGCTCCAGAAGTCCATTCTTCAGCTCGGCTCGAATGTCTTGCGTTGCCCGATACTGGCTGAAGTCGCATGAGAGTGGGTCTGCCACGGCTGCTTCGACCGCAACGAGAAGCACCGCCCACAGCGGTTTGGTTAGCCTGAAGAACTTCATCTGCCCTCCTCTTTTCCAGTCAACATTCAAACTGTTGCGAAACCCTTGAGTCAGTGCCAACACGTAGAGAAACCCCCAAGCCCATCCCTGCCGAAGCCAGACTGCGTATCAAAGACCAGATCTTCGGTCAAATGTCGAACCTCAACTTTCCAGGCTTCAGGCTCAGCGATCGAGCGCCTGTTATCATAATACGGATACCGAGGTTCAGAGTGAATGGCCGTGGGATCCACTGCATCCGGAACCTGTAACCCCCGGGGGATCTGTTCAAGGTGAAGCAACGACACTGGGAACTCGAATTCGGGCCCGAAAGGCCGTGTTATATTGAGCGGCGGTTGCACCGTAAAAGAGCGCAGAAATGCCGATAGTTGAAATCCTGCCCGATAGCGTCAGCGTTCAGGTTAAAGCGGGTACCAGTCTCCTGACCGCCGCGACCACCAACGGAGTGGAATTGATGCACTCCTGCGGCGGCATCGGAGCTTGCACATCTTGCCGGGTCGCCATTCTCAGCGGCCAGGACCACCTTTCGAGCATTGGCACAGCCGAACGGGAGCAGTTGCAGGAGTCAGGTATCCTGGAGACACACCGGCTTGCGTGCCAGGCGATGGTGTACGGAGACGTTGTGTTGCAAAGACCACGCTGGCGAACCTCACTCGATGCGCCGGTGACAGGAGATTGAATGGGTCAATTCGAACGTGAAACTCTGGAGGTCGATGTCCTTTTTGTCGGCGCCGGACCCGCCAGCCTGAGCGGAGCGCTGCACCTGAGACGACTGCTCGACGCCCACAATCAGAACGCTGCCTCGGGAGCTCGCAAGCTGGACGCGGTCTCTATCGCCATCATCGAAAAGGGCCGTGAGATTGGAGCCCACACGCTCTCGGGCGCAATTCTCGACCCGGTTGCACTCAAAGAACTCTTGCCCGACTATCAGAATCTCGGCGCTCCGCTGGGCACTCCGGTAACGCAGGACAGTGTTTGTTACCTCACTGCCTCCAGCAAGTTTGCCCTGCCATTCCTGCCGCCTCCCTTCAAAAATCACGGGAACTTCATCGTCTCTCTCAACCGCTTTGTGAAATGGATGGGAGAGCTGGCCGAGTCGCACGGCATCGACCTGTTTCCCGGATTTGCCGGAACCGAACTGCTCTTCGAAGGCAGACGTCTGATCGGGGTTCGGACAGGCGACCGCGGCATCGGCAAGGATGGCCAGCGGCTTGATTCGTTCGAACCAGGAGTTGACATTCTGGCCAAAGCCGTTGTTTTCGGGGAAGGGGTGCGCGGCTCGCTCGCGAAACAACTGATCAGCAAGCTGCGGCTGGATTCCGGAAAAAGCCCTCAGGTTTATGCCATTGGGGTGAAAGAGGTTTGGGAACTGCCGGAGGAATCCCCTGAGCGCGGGCACGTCGTTCATACATTGGGTTACCCTTTGAGACACGAAAACTACGGGGGCGGATTCATCTACAACATGGGGAGAATGCTATCCGTAGGGCTGGTTGTTGGCTTGGACTACCGCGACCCGTACCTCGATCCCCATCGGGAGTTTCAGCGCTTCAAAAGGCACTCATTTGTGTCGTCCATGCTCAAGAACGCCAAGCTGGCGCATTACGGCGCCAAGGCCATTCCCGAAGGCGGCTACTACACAATTCCGAGAAGCTACTTCGACGGAGGCTTGTTGGTCGGCGACAGCGCCGGCCTCTTGAACTCCCAACGGTTGAAGGGCATCCATCTGGCTATGAAGTCCGGAATGCTGGCGGCAGAAACGTTGCTCGACGCGCTCCTCCGCGACGACTTCAGCGAGCGATCACTCAAACGTTATGAAGACAAGCTTCTGGCGAGCTGGGCGGGGAAGGAGCTGTTCAGCGCCCGCAATTTTCATCAGGGATTTGAGCATGGTTTGCTGCCAGGAGTTTTGAATGCAGGGCTGCAGATAGCCACCGGTGGGCGCGGCTGGAAGGACCCACGATCAAACCGTGCCGGGCATGAACGGATGCGAACCCTGCGCAGCGACCGTGGCCGACTCGAGCCGCCAGCTCCCCTGCCGGTGGACGGCAAGCTGACGTTCGACAAGGTGACCAACGTATATTTCTCCGGCGCGAAGCACGAAGAGAATCAACCCTCGCACCTGATCGTCGGTGACCTGAGTATCTGTCATACCCGCTGCGTTGAAGAATTCGCCAACCCCTGCCAGCGCTTCTGTCCTGCCAGCGTTTACGAGATGGTGGATCGGCCGGACGGGCAAGGCAAGCAACTCATGTTGAACCCTAGCAACTGCGTCCATTGCAAAACCTGCGATATCATGGACCCGTATCAGATCATCACCTGGGTCCCGCCCGAGGGCGGTGGCGGGCCGAACTACGTCAACCTGTAGATGGTCCTTTATGACGTCGATGCTTGCGCGGTAAGGCATCAGAATCACAGCGAGGCAAGGCTCCATGCCGCAAACACACGCGAGGCTCGAGTTCAATCACGCGATGATTTACACGACGAAGCTTACCCGCTCGTTGAAGTTCTATCGCGACGCCCTCGGATTCGAGGTGGTGGCAGGCTATCCCGGCGCCTACGTGCGACTGAAGAGCCCTGCAGGAAACACGACCATTGCCCTTCATGCCGTCGAGCCTGGACAGGAGATGCAACCTTCCGCTGAAGGTCTGCGCCTCTATTTCGAAGTGAGGCATCTCGATGGTTTTTGCAGAGCGCTTGAGGCGAAGGGCGTGAAGCTCGATCAAGCGCCGCAGGAAATGCCGTGGGGCTGGCGGCATGCCTATCTGCGCGATCCCGACGGGCACGAAATCAGCTTGTACTGGGCAGGGAAAGCACGATTCACGAAGAGCGCTGTTCCAGACAAGCTCTAGCCATTGTGATTCCTCGGACTGGCGCAGGTGTCGTGCTGCTCGTGTTGCGAAGTGAGCATCCAGGTGGAGCGCGCTTCCTCACGCTGGCGGCGGTGGGTTCGGAATGAGCTTGAGACGGGATCGTCCCGGCTCGATGCTTCGCGGTTCCAGGAGATTCCTGGCGCGTGTGGCATGCTTCAGTCGCTAGTCGCTATCCAGGAAGGTAACTATGGCTGTGCGGGTTGTGAGACTCGGAAGCGAACGAGGCGAGGGCGAAGGCATTCGCATCGGAACAGTACGCCATCCGCCGCGCGGCGTTCCGAAGGCCAGGCTTGCTTCCCAGAACTGGTACGACGTCTGGCTCCCGAATCTGGCCCCAAGCGCTGAGGCGGTGAAGCTGGCTCAGAGTATTTCAACTTCGAAGCAATGGGCTTCGTTTGCCAGAGAGTACCGAGCGGAGATGAAGACTCCCGAGAACCGTCACTTGCTGGGCTTGCTCGCTGCGCTTTCGCACCGGACGAGCTTCTCAGTGGGGTGTTACTGCCAGGACGAGACCCGCTGCCATCGGTCGCTGTTGCGCACTCTGCTGGTTGAGAGCGGCGCCCTAGTTGAGTAGGCATCGACGGAAGGGGTCTTGTGCCAAGCCTGATTCGAGCCTCAACAACGATTACCCGTCGTGTTCGATCCGTGGGAGGTAACGCGCTTGGACGGGTGCTGCAGGACAAAAAGCCTTGACAATCGCCTGCCCGCTCCTAATAATCTCGCACGACAACTGAATAGGAAGTTCTTATCCAGAGTGGTTGAGGGACAGGCCCTTTGAAACCACGGCAACCCCCCTTCGGGGAAGGTGCCAACTCCGACAGAGAAGGTTTCTGGAAGATAAGAATGAGACGATCTGGCACACCCTCTTCTTATCGAAGGGGTTTTTTTTTGCTTGCACAGATTTCGAGATTTCGCGGCCAGCGTGCTGAGGCCCGCGTGTTGAGGTGAATTCGATGGCGTCCTATGTCACCGGCTTGCAGTGTAGGGAGTGCGGAAGACCCTATCCAAAGGCTCCGCTCTCGGTTTGCGAGTACTGTTTCGGCCCGCTCGAGGTGAGCTACGACTACTCAGCCGCCAAAGCGGTTCTCAGTCGGGCGGCGATCGAGAAGCGGCCGCCGAACATGTGGCGCTACCAGGAGCTTTTGCCTGTCGACGGGGAAGCTCGCGTCGGACGCCAGGCCGGCTTCACGCCCTTGGTCCGAGCTGACAACCTTGGCAAGCGGTTGGGAATTCGCGAGCTCTACGTCAAGAACGACAGTGTTTGCTTTCCCACGCTGTCTTTCAAAGACCGGGTGGTTTCTGTGGCTTTGTCGAAAGCGTTGGAGTTTGGCTTCGATACCGTGGGCTGCGCTTCCACCGGAAACTTGGCAAACTCAGTCGCTGCGAACGCTTCCAGCGTTGGCTTGCGCAGTTATGTGTTTATCCCCGCCAATCTGGAGCTGGGCAAGGTGCTGGGAACCCTTGTTTATCGCACGAATGTGATCCGCGTTGACGGTAACTATGACGACGTGAACCGCCTTTGCAGTGAGATTGCGGGGAAATACCAGTGGGGATTTGTCAACATCAACCTGCGGCCCTTCTACGCAGAGGGTTCCAAAAGCTTCGGCTACGAGATCGCAGAACAGCTGAACTGGAGAGTTCCCGACTGTGTGGTGGTTCCCATGGCAGGAGGATCGCTGATTACGAAGATTCGCAAAGCCTTTACCGAGTTCGAAAAGATCGGCCTGGTAACGGAGAACGGTTGCCGGATTTATGGAGCTCAGGCGACTGGGTGCTCTCCGATTACGACGGCGGTCAAGTCCGGGCGAGACTTCATTAAACCTGTCAAGCCACAAACCATTGCCAAATCGATTGCCATTGGAAATCCCGCCGACGGCTACTATGCCATCCGGACGATGAACGAGACTCGCGGCTGGGGCGAGGACGTGTCAGACGGCGAAGTCGTCGAAGGAATCCGGATGCTCGCGGAAGAAGAGGGCATTTTCACCGAGACAGCCGGTGGTGTCACCGTAGCCGTGGCTCGGCGGCTGGTAGAACAGGGCCGGATTGGACCAGGAGATGTAACGGTACTGGCGATTACCGGAAATGGCCTCAAGACTCAGGAAGCGGTTCAGGATCATCTAACGCGCCCGGAAAGCATTGGCGCGAGGCTGAGCGAGTTCGAAGTCAAGGCCATGGCTGCGCTGACAGCACGGTAGTTCCGGCACAAGTCTGACAGGGCCGCAGGAGCGGGTTTCTCCAACAACATTCATGTCAAGCCTTTCTTCCAGGTATTCCCGTCAAGAGCTCTTCGGCGAAATTGGCAGCGAGGGACAGCGGCGCTTGAAGACGAGCGCTGTTGTCATCCTCGGCTGCGGCGCCCTGGGCACGGTTCAGGCAGAGGCTCTCTGCAGGGCCGGCGTAGGCAGGCTGCGCATCGTGGACCGCGACTTTGTTGAAGAAAGCAATCTGCAGCGACAGACTCTTTTTACCGAAGAGGATGCCCGAAACGCCGTGCCCAAGGCTGTCGCAGCAAAGCGCCGCCTGGAGCAGATCAACTCCGAGGTCGAAGTTGAGGCGTTTGTCGCGGATGTTTCTGCCAAGAACATCGAAACGTTCGTTTGCCACGCCGCTTGCATTCTGGATGCAACCGACAATTTCGAGGCCCGGTTCCTCATCAATGACACCGCGATCAAACATGGCATACCCTGGGTCTACGGAGCGGCCGTGGGAAGTTACGGCGTCTCAATGACCGTTGTGCCTCAAGAGACTCCTTGCCTCCGCTGCGTGCTCGAAGACTTGCCGGCTCCGGCAAGTGCGCCTACCTGCGACACGGCCGGCGTGCTGAGTCCGATCGTGAACGTGATCGCTTCGGTGCAGGTCGCCGAGGCCCTCAAGATCCTGTCGGGGAACATACGACGGATCAATCGGAGGATGCTTTGTGTCGATGTGTGGGAGAACTCTTACCGCCAGTTTGGGATCGCGCATAGCAAGGAGGCAGGCAGCTGCGTCTGTTGCCAGCAACGTCGCTTCGAGTTTCTAGAAGGTACCAAGAGCTCAGTTGCCATGACGCTGTGTGGGCGCGATTCTGTCCAGATCAGCCTGCGGGATGGCAGCAGCGTCAATCTCGGCGACCTGGCACAACGGCTCAGAGCCGTGGGACAGGTGAAACTCAACGAGTTTCTGCTGCGCGTTACCATCGACGACTTTGAAATTGCCGTATTCCCCGACGGGCGAGGGATCGTCAGGGGCACGAAGGACGCACAGGTGGCGCGATCGCTCTATGCGAAGTATGTCGGCGTTTGAAGAGTGCGCATAGCCCGCCGGGTATCACCGAGGCCATGGAGCGCTTCGAGCATCGGGTCTTGATCCTCAAGTGGTGTTATGAAACGGAAATGGAAAGTCGGCATTTTGGGCGCAACCGGGACGGTGGGGCAGCGCTTCATCCAGTTGCTTGAAAGGCATCCGTGGTTCGAGGTTGCCGACATTGCCGCTTCAGATCGGTCGGCCGGCAAGAGCTACCAACAGGCTTGCCCGTGGAAGATTTCCGGACACATGCCGGTGTATGTTCGGAAGATGAAAGTGAAGGACTGTGTCCCGAACCTCGACTGCGACTTGGTTTTTTCGGGCTTGCCCTCCTCGATGGCAGGCGAGGTGGAAACCGCGTTTGCTCAGGCCGGCTACGCAGTGTTAAGCAACTCGAAGAACCATCGGATGGACGAGGATGTCCCGCTGCTGGTTCCGGAAATCAACTCGGAGCATCTTGGCCTGCTGGCGATTCAGCAGAAGAACCACCACGACCGCGCCGGTTACATCATTACGAATCCCAACTGTTCGACCATGGCGCTGGTACTGGCGCTGGCACCGCTCGACGTGGCGTTTGGAATCGAGAAGATTCATGTCGTTACCATGCAAGCGCTCTCGGGAGCGGGTTACCCAGGTGTTGCCAGCCTGGATATCATCGACAACGTCATTCCGTACATTGCGGATGAAGAAGAAAAGGTAGAGACCGAACCGTGCAAGATCCTCGGCAAGTTCAGAGATGGGAAGATTATGTTTGCCGACTTCAAAATCAGTGCCCAATGCCACCGGGTGAACGTGCTGGACGGCCATCTCGAAGCAGTGTCGATCGCTCTGAAGCAGCGCCCCTCTCTGCACCAGTTCATCGAAGCGCTCAAGAGTTACCGCTCCTTGCCTCAGGAGCTGGAGTTGCCCAGCGCTCCCCAGTTTCCGGTGGTTCACGTGGAGGGTCTGGACCGGCCTCAGCCGCGTTTCGACCGCGAAGTCGAAAACGGAATGGCGACTGTGGTCGGGCGAATTCGTCCGTGCAAGGTATTCGATTTCAAGTTCGATCTCCTGGGGCACAACACCATTCGTGGGGCGGCGGGAGCAGCTATTTTGAATGCCGAGTTGCTGGTCAAACAACGGCTCTTAATGGCCAGAAGCTAACTAGCCAAGGTCTTCGCCCTTGAGAACCCTGCACTCGTCGCCACGATTACGGCGTTCTTCGCGGGGGTCGTGGGCAGCGGCAGATCGAAAAGCCCACGGCGAGCACAGGGGACGGCGGTCCCCCACGCTGACCATGGCTACCAAGACGAGAACAAAATCCTAGTAACCTCGTGCATAGCGGGCTAAGGAGGCAGCATGCCGATTCAGGTGAGAATTCCAGTGCAGCTCAGGACTCTGACTGCGGGCCAAGAGGTTGTGGCAGCGAGCGGGAACTCAGTTCTGCAGCTGATCGAAGACATCGACCAACGATTTCCGGGTGTGAAAGACCGCATCTGCGAGGCCGATGGGAAAGTGCGGCGGTTCGTCAATATCTTCGTCAACGAGGAAGACATTCGATTTCTGGAGAATCTGCAAACACCCATCTCCGAAAAGGACGAGGTCTCCATCATTCCAGCCATCGCCGGGGGCTGATTCGGAACTGTCAAGCTCCACGTTCTCGAGATCCGCTCTGTGAAGGCCTGTGGCAAGGTACCCGTCTGGCCAACGAACGGAATGCCTCGCAGAGCCGGCCGATGGCTGCGAAAAGCCCCCAGCGGCGAAGGTGGCCGTTTCCGATCCGACCGTGGGGCCAACCTTTGGGGTGCTCCACGCTTTGAAGCATGTGGCTGCCGAGATCGGCATCGCGTCGGCTCTGGGCCAGAGCCGAACGGGAAAGCTCGAGTTATT
>Ga0194132_10006470_pt1 | contig 18149 bp, 23 predicted proteins | sample TA2KigOf80mmetaG_FD_148612 | JGI IMG/M metagenome (GOLD analysis project Ga0194132, IMG submission 148612) | Freshwater microbial communities from Lake Tanganyika, Tanzania - TA2015054 Kigoma Offshore 80m | ecosystem: Environmental > Aquatic > Freshwater > Lake | place: Tanzania: Lake...
GCTCAACGCGCCGCATCTGATGAGGGATGTCTACGACGGAAAACTGTTCAAGGACGGAATCGCCGTGCGCACGAGGATCGAGCCGACAAGGAAAGCCGCCTGAATCTTTTTACACACCTATTGACAAGACCTCTACTGCGAGCGTTCGAATTTCTTCTGGCAGTAGGTACATTGGAACACGTATCGCATCTGGCCGAGCGGCCGGGACCGGCCAAAGCCGGAACTGGTGCGGCTAGTGGTGCGGCGCGGCGACGAAAATACGGATGAACCACGCGTCGGCGCCGAGCGGGCGGTGCCGGGTGCGTGAATCGGCCCGGTTGCGCTCAGTTCCACTGCATAGCGGGGAACGAATGTCTGCTGCGTCGCTCGTGCACCGCGAATCCGGTCAACGCGATACGATCGATCCTGGCCATCCTGGCTCCGGACCGCGTAGAGCAGCAGGTCGCCAGCTTTGGTTCGCCGCAGGGAATAGGGCTCGATGGTCCGGGTGCTGGCATGGCCGCTTTCGTCCTCGTAGTCGAATTCGACGCAAAGGCGGTTCGCGGCAGCAAATCGGATAATTTCGAGTGGCGCCGTGATGCCCTGCATCCGCCAGGAGCTGGCCATGGCGGGTGCCCGCCAGACCGGGTCGATCTGGTGGCGTCCTGGACCGATGACGGGCGGCTGAGGCTTGGCCGGTTGCCGCTGCAGCCAGGCGAACACGCCCGGTAGCTCGTTCCAGAACGAGTCGAAAGGCGGAAGCTGCGGCAACTGGTGCGCGAGCATCTGCTCCCAGTCGGCGCGCAAGGCGCCGTGCTGCGGGCTCGCGCGCAGGGATTCAAGCGTGGGAACCGCAATGCCCTTGAATTCGCACTTCGCCCTGAGGATTTCAACCATCGCGGCTCGGTCGGCCCCGGTTTCGTGGCGGTGCAAATGGATCACGTCGTAGAGGTCGCGGGGGCGTTCTCGTTCGGCGAGGGCGCGCAGTTTCTCCGCGAATACTTCCTCGAAACAGTATGCGAGAACGTGAATCCCCTCCGCCGGCTCGTCGGAGTAAGGATGGTGGACCCGCCTGCGCTCGCCAGCGCGCACGACTCGCTCATCGTTCGTCAGATCGAAGCGGATTCGAGGAACATCGGCCTGGCGTTGCATGGGTCCCCGATATCCGATCCGGCCCTGTGCCGAGGTATTGCCGCGCGGGTTCGTGTATATCTCCACGACTCGTGCGGCGTCGGGAAACTCGATTCCCGACTCGTCATAAACCCACTGCGCGATCTCAGCGAACGTGGCGCGAAGGAACGCCTCGTCCACCTGCGACCCAGCGAGCAACGTGAAATCGAGATCCTCCGAGAATCGGTAGGTTTCGAAGTAGCACTTCTTGAGGCAGGTGCCGCCCTTGAACAGCCAACTATCGCGAGTGCGGGGATGCCGGGAAATTCCTGCGAGCATCCAGCCGAGCACATAGTCCTTCTCGACCACATTCGGATCGAGGCCGACCTCGCCGGCGAACTCGAGAATTTCCTGCCGGTCGATCATTCCTTCACGCCCTCGGCAAATCCCGCAGGAATCCAGAGTCGCCAGGCCGTGGCCAGTCGGTTGGCGCGGAGCTTCGGATCGAGCGCGGCGTTCCCCGACGATAATCGCTTGCGGCACTCGGCGATCAGGTCTTTTTCATTTGGTGCAAATGTGGCGGCAAGGAATCCGAGCCTCTTGAAGACCGCCTTGTTCCCAAGCTGATCGGCGTATCGAATCAGGAGTTTCGGGTCACGATATTCGGAGCCGAGATAGGACTTCAGGATGTCGAGCACCGTTCTGATGCCGCCGCCTAACGCGGGCGTATCGAGGAGTTCCAGCACTGTGCGCGTCGGATCAGACACGTTCACCCTGATCTTGCCGCGCCAAATGGGCTTCAGGCCGAACATGGCTGCCTGCCCCACCGTGCGCAGGACAAAGACGGTTCCCCGCGCTTCCACTCGGCGCGCACGTGGGCGGCGAGTGGTTACGACGAGGGTCCAGCGGAAGAGCTGCTCGGTGAGACCCCAATGCGCCGCCGCGGACCAGCCTCCGATGTAGCACGGAGAAAAGAGACGTTCGGCTACCGCCCAGGCGTCCTCAAGCGGCAGATCAGCCGTAGTGGATTCGAGCGGCACGGGTACGTAGAGGCCGCGCCGCACCCGCGTCAGCCAGCCGCGCGAAGACCATTGCGAAAGCAGGCGTGCAGCTTTCGCCTGCTTGACGTTTAGCGCGCGCGACGCATCGGCGGGTGAGATGCCGCCCCTGGCTTGGCGCAGCACCTTGGACAAGCGCTCGCGTGAGATCCTGCGGAGGCCTCCGATGCTCGTCGGCATAGTATAGTATGTGCTACGTATTTACGTGTTAACTAGCTATTCGTTGCACATAGTATACCAATAAGCGCGTCTCAGTCGATCTACCACCTGATGCGGCGCGACCCCTCATTCCCGAGGCCGCGACAGATCGGCAGCGAGTTTTCCGTCGGCTGGCTGCGCAGGGAGGTGATGGAATGGCTTAACTCGCGGCCACGGGCTGAGTTCAACGGGCTGGACGCGGTGGAGCGGCGGAGGAGGGGATCGGGGGCGATCAACTCGCCCAGGCCGCCGGTCGACCAAACGAGCAGGACCAGCGCGCCGTTAACGATCGGAAGCAGCCAGACAGGCTGAAAGGTTTGCTGGCAGCGCCGCGTCCATGGCTGTCATGCCACCAATCTGAATCCGGCAACGGCGAAGTGATGGTCGAATGCGAACGCAAGTCGGATGCGCGCGCGTTTCATGATGGTGAAGCTGGTTGCGTCCACGGCCGAGAGCTTGTGCAGGTCGGCGCGCCGAAAGTATTCCCATGACTGCCCGAGATCGCGCAGCTCGCAGGGAAGGATTCTTACGGTGCCGGGCTTATAAATGGATTCTTTCCACGCCAGCGCCACGTCCCGGTTGGCGTTGCGATCGAGAAACGTGAATGTCTCGATCACGACGGGAACTGAGGTGTGAAGCTTCGCGGCCGATCCGTGCAGCAGGTCCCATTGTTCCCGCGCCTGCGTATGCAGCGGATCTCGCGATAGCGCAAGGGCGATCCATGCCCCGGTGTCGACGAAAACCGTCTCCCGCTGCCGCATCAGGGCTCGTCGTGAACGCTGTCGTGTTCGACGGACGTGCGGCGGGGCTCCCCGTCCCAGATAGCGACGGGGCCCTCGGCTCGCGGCTTGAGCACGACCTTGCGAACCGCATCACGGACCAGCGCCGCGACGCTACGCCCCGACCGCGCCGCGGCCTTGCGCAGGGCATCGAGCTCTTCCTTGCGCAGGTAAACCTGGGTCTTTTCCATGTATGTCAGTCTAGCCGTGTGAGTGACATACGTCAAGCTCCGGGGGCTCATGGCCTGTCGATGCGTCCGGGCCAACAGGCTGCCAGACCGACCGGCAGTGAGTTTTCCGCTGCCGATGACTGACTTGCCCGTGGACTGATAAAGGACTATATTTAGTCCTGTCCCATAGAAGCGGAATTCAGCCATGCGGTCATCTCAAGTCAAACCGATCAGTTATCTGAAGGCGAACGCCGCGGAAATCCTGGACAGGCTGGCCGAAGAACGGGAACCCCTGTTGATTACGCAGAACGGCGAAGCCAGGGCCGTGATGCAGGATGTCGCCTCGTACGAGGCCACGCAGGAAACGCTCGCCCTGCTCAAGATTCTGGCGCTCGGCAACCGCGAGGTCGAGGAAGGCAAGGTCAAGCCGGTTGCCGATGTCGTGCGCCGGCTGCGGGCGAATAAAAGCGGCGGTTGACGAGCGGCGTGAAGATAGCCGACGACGCTCGTCCCCTCTCCCGAGGGGAGAGGGGAAATGGGCGGCGGCAAATGTCTTCCCAATCATTTGCCGAAGGTTCGTGAATGCGCTACGGCGTCCTGATCACGCAGGGCGCGGAGCGCGATCTGGAAGAGATCTACGACCACATCGTCGAATTCGATTCGCCGGAGAAAGCGGATTACGTATTGAGCCGGTTGCTCGAAGTGGCCGAACGCCTGGCCGCGTTCCCCGATCGCGGCCCGCACCCGAGAGAACTACAGGCCCTGGGCATCCGGGAATATCGCCAGACGTTCTTCAAGCCGTATCGGCTCATCTATCGAGTGATCGGAAAGCAGGTCTTGATCTACCTGATCGCGGACGGCCGACGGGACATGCAGTCGCTGCTGTCGCGCCGTCTCCTCGGTGCTTAGCTACCCACGGAGGCGATGAATCTGAAAGCAGCCAACGTGATCACGTCGCGTCGCTACTGATGACTGACGGTGGCTGCTGTAAATCGGCGAGAAGGGCATCGGGGGCGATCACCTCGCCCAGCCCGCCAGCAGATCGAACGGGCACCAGCGGCGCGCGGTTGCCGACGAGGCGCGGCCGGACATGCTCATTGCTCGTCCTCCTTGGGCTCGCGCACTTCAATGGGGGGCGTGACGTGCGTCTCGTCCTCCGGTACAAGGATGACCCGCATGCCCCAGCCCGCGTAGGTCGTCAGGAGGTGTCCAAATTCCTCCCAGGACAATTACGGCAGAGCGGTGTCTGCGATACAAGGAGTGCCGGACGATAGAAGAACGTATTCGGCGGAACGCGAGAGGCGCTGCGGTCGGCCGTTCGCTATAGACGCGCGTCGTGCCGGGCCATCGGATGATTCCAGCCCAGCAGCCGCTCATCGGCACTCACGAGCGCGGCGTCATGATGCAACGCCGTAGCGACAATTAAGCGGTCGGCGGGATCATTCGGTAACCCGCCCAGGCTGACCGCGCGGATTCCCACATTGCCGTCCACGGGAAGCTCGAGGAGCCCGGCCGCAAGCAGCTGTCCGCGCCACTCCTCCACGGGGAGGGGCAGTTCCAGCCGCCCGCGGGCCTGTAGCAACGCGATCTCCCAGAAGGACATCGCGCATGCGGCGACTTCGCCGCGAGCCCACAGCCTGTTGATGAGCGCCCTTGTTTTGCGGCCGAGCTTACGCTCGTCGTTGTCGGCCCAGGCCAGCACATGGGTGTCCAGGACGATCACTTGAGCGCTTCCCAGAGTTCGGTCCCTATTGGGGAAACGATATCACCTCGGATCTTGATGCGGCCCTTGTGGAGGCCGATCAGCGACTTGGCGCGCGGGCCGCGATGCGGCCGCAGCTCGGCCACCGGCTTGCCGTTCTTCGTCACCACAATCGTCTCGCCGGTGCGCGCGACCTGGTCCATCAGAGCGAGGCACTTGGCTTTGAACTTGGACGCTTGAATGGTCTGCATAGAAAAGGGATTTCTTGATTTCCGCTGAAGATGACCACTATTCTGCCTATGGTCACGCCAATGGTCAATTCGGGCACTGTGCGCCGCCATCGCGCATCAGGCGGAAAGTCCGGGTGGGCCGGTTACTACGGGGGCTCGGAGTATAGGTCTCGGTGTAGGTCGTGCGAATTTCCTTGCAATTTTCGTAGGGAAAACGCGCCGTTGCATCATCGGCGTATGCTGCGGGATCGGTGTTGCCATGGCGTGCTTGCGGGCTGGTCCGGTATTTTGACATGAATGAAGCGCGGCGGAGCCGCGCCTTGCGCCGGTGACGCGTAATACCGATACTTGTCCCGATGCAGCTCCGTCGCGACGCGCGCGAGGCGCGATCGGGCGGGCGCCGGGTTCGAGGAGCGTTTCATGACGGTCACCCGATCACGATATGGAGCCGCAGGCAGGAGGAGGAAGATGGGCGTAACGGGCCGGTTGCTGCTCGCTGTGGCGGCGTGCGGCGCAATCCTCGCCGCGGGGTGCACGCCGCAGCAGGCGCTCGTGGGCAGCCTGCTGCCCGGCGGCACCGTGCCGGTGCTGCTGAGCCATCTCGATCGGCTGGATGACCGCAACCGCCGCCAGATCATCGAGCTCGAGAAGAAGGGCGACTGGCGCGGGCTCGCGAAATTCGCCGAGGCGAACCTCGCCAAGGACGCGTGGAATGCGGATTGGTGGATGGTGGCCGGCTACGCCTACACGCAGCTGAACGAACACCACCGCGCGGCCGAGTCCTATGCGGAAACGGTCCGGCTCGCGCCCGACCAGGCGCTCGGCTGGAACCTGCTCGCGCAGTCCTACCGCTCCGCAGGGCAGCCCACGGACGCGGTGCGCACGCTGCAGAACGCGCTGCTGGTGAGAAGGGATTCGGCCACGACGTTCTACCTGCTCGGCGAGAGCTACAGGGATCTGCGGCGCGACGTGGAAGCGGTCGGCTCCTACCAGGAGGCGGTGCGGCTGCAAGGCACGCTCGCACATGCCTGGCTGGGGATGGGCCGGGCGTATGCGCGCCTGGGACGCGCCGACGAGGTCGGGAAGGTGAGGCAAGTGCTGGAGAAGCTCGATCCCGTTCTTGCCAGGGAGCTCGGGGCGCCGCCGCCCGCTCGCTGACGGCGGTCGTGACCGCGCGCTCAGCCCCGCTTCAGCGCGGGAGTCAGGTGGGGTTCGATGGCCTTGAGCAGCTGCACGAAGATCTTGGGGCTGCCCGCGACGACGTTGCCGCTTTGCATGTGCGCCTGCTCGCCCTGAAGGTCGCCGACGAGACCGCCTGCCTCGGAGATCAGCAACGCGCCGGCGGCGATGTCCCACTTGCTCAGGCCGATTTCCCAGAATCCGTCGAGCCTCCCCCCTGCGACGTAGGCAAGATCGAGCGCGGCCGAACCGGCGCGCCGGACCCCGGCGCAGTGCTCCATCATGTCGCGCAGCATCGCGAGGTAGGCATCGAGGTGCTCGAGATGCCGGAACGGGAAGCCGGTCCCGATGAGACTCGACTTGAGGCTCGTGCGCTTGCTGACGCGGATGCGATGGTCGTTGAGGTACGCGCCGTGTCCGCGCGAAGCGGTGTAGAGGTCGTTGCGTCCCGGGTCGTAGACGACGGCCTGCGTGACCACCTCCTTGTGCGCGAGCGCGATCGCTACCGCGTACTGCGGGAAGCCGTGGATGAAATTGGTCGTGCCGTCGAGCGGGTCAATGATCCACTGGTAGTCGGAATGCCCGGAGGCGCCGCTCTCTTCTGCTAGAATCGCGTGGTCGGGATAGGCTTCGCGCAGCGTCTTGATGATGGCCTGTTCCGCTTCGCGGTCCACCTCCGAAACGAAGTCGTTCGCCGCCTTCTCCTTGACGGCGACGACGTCCAGATTGCGGGTCGCGCGGTTGATGATGCTGCCGGCGCGCCGCGCGGCCTTCACCGCGATGTTGAGCATGGGGTGCATGAGCGGCGACGTCGGGATCTCGTAGTTGCGCTGATGGTGGGGAAGCCGGAACGCCCTATTTTACGGGAACGCCGCCGCTTATCGGCGGCAAGTTAGGTGCCGGATCGTGTGATCCGCTCCGATGATCGAATGGCGTTTTTCGAGTGAGTGCCGCCGATCCTCTCAAAAACATCCGCGTCGTGCTGTGCGAAACGGCGCATCCCGGCAACATCGGGGCGGCGGCGCGCGCATTGAAGACGATGGGGATCGCGGAGCTGCGCCTGGTCCGGCCGAAGCGCTTTCCCGATCCCCAGGCGCAGTGGCTTGCCTCCGGCGCAACCGACATCCTGCAGCGCGCAAGGGTGTGTGCTGACCTGGACGAAGCGCTCGAGGGTACGGCGTTTGCGGTGGCGTGCAGCGCGCGCGAGCGCGAGATCGCGGTCGAGAGGGTCACGGCGCGCGAGGCCGCCCGGCGCGCGGTCCGGATCGCGCGCACGCAGCCCGTGGCGCTCGTGTTCGGTAATGAGACCTTCGGGCTCACGACCGCCGAGGTCAACCAGTGCCGTCTGCTCGCGACGATACCGGCCGACCCCAAGTACCCGTCGCTCAATCTCGCGGCGGCGGTGCAGGTGTTCTGCTATGAGCTCCGCATGGCGGCGCGGGCAAGCACGGCGCCCCGGCCGCGCCGTCGCTCGCTCGCGGCGCACGAGCAAGTCGAGAGCTTCTACGCGCATCTCGAGCAGACGATGGTCGAGCGCGGTTTTCTCAACCCGGAGCATCCGAAGAAACTGATGCCGCGGCTGCGGCGGCTGTTCGCCCGCGCGCAACTTGAAACCGAGGAAGTGAACATCCTGCGCGGCGTGTTGCGCGCCTTGGGCGCGCCCGATCGGGTCCGCGTCCGCGGCCGGAGCAAGGGGAAAACGCCTTCGATCCGGAGCTAGCTGTTAAGTTGACTAAATTACTAGGGAATCGTAAGCTTCCCAGTCTAATATCAGGAAACGCTAATAGATGTTTACCCGGCTGAAGGAAGAAATCGCGGTCGTTTTTGAACGCGACCCCGCGGCCCGCAACACTTGGGAAGTGATTACCTGCTACCCGGGGTTTCACGCGACGCTGACCCATCGTTTCGCGCACCGCTTGTGGCACATGGGGCTGAAATGGCTGGCGCGCATGGTCTCGCACGTGTCGCGCTGGCTGACCGGAATTGAAATCCACCCCGGCGCGAGCATCGGACGGCGCTTCTTCATCGATCACGGCATGGGAGTCGTCATCGGCGAGACCGCCGAGATCGGCGACGACTGCACGCTCTACCACGGGGTAACGCTTGGTGGCACCTCCTGGAACAAGGGCAAGAGGCATCCGACGCTCGCCAACGGCGTAGTGGTGGGAGCGGGTGCGAAAATCCTCGGCCCGATCACCGTCGGCGAGGGCGCGAAGATCGGCTCCAACGCGGTGGTAATCAAGGACGTACCACCGCGCGCGACCGCGATCGGAATTCCGGCTCGTCTCGTCGAATCGCAACCGGCGGCGAACGGGCGGTTTGCCGCCTACGCCGTGATGAAGGAGTTGAACGACCCGCTGGCCAAGGCGATCCACGAACTCATTGACCACTGCGTCGACACCGACCGGCGCATCGAGCACATCCTCGCCGAGCTGAAGCGGCTGGGCGCAACCGTCGAGGAGCAGCAGGTAAGCAAGCTCGACGCCGGCTATCTCAACAAGATTGTTGACTAAATCAGTCGGGAAAGCTATACTTGAGCAGGTTACTCAAGTATTTACGATAGATGTCTGTTTTAAATGAGCATTAGGGGTGACCCATGAGACTGACGACGAAGGGGCGATTCGCAGTAACCGCGATGATTGACCTCGCCATGCACCACGGAAGCGGACCGGTGACACTCGCGGAAATCAGCGAGCGGCAGAAGATCTCGCTGTCCTATCTCGAGCAGCTGTTCGGCAAGCTGCGCCGCCATCATCTGGTGAACAGCGTGCGCGGTCCGGGCGGCGGCTACCGCCTCGCGCGCGAGATGGGCGACGTGTCCGTGGCTGACATCATCCTCGCGGTGGACGAGCCGATCGACGCGACGCAGTGCGGCGGCAAGCAAAACTGCCATGACGACAAGAAGTGCCTGACGCACGACCTGTGGGCGACGTTGAACGAGCGCATCTTCGACTATCTCGAATCGGTGAACCTGCGCCAGCTCGTGGACAGCCAGAAGGGCCGGGATGGCGCGAAGGATTCCGGGGTCGCGCAGATGCACGACATGCGCGAAGGCCTCCCGAAGCGCACACCGACCCCGGTGTCCGTGTAACGCGGGCCGGTCGCCCCGCGGTGCTCGATGCGAAAGTGTGAGCGATGGAACGCGTCTATTTCGATCACAACGCGACCACGCCTCTCGACGAGGGGGTGCTGGACGCCATGCTGCCGTATCTGCGCGGGCGCTATGGCAACGCCTCCAGCCGCCACGAGTTCGGAACGGTGGCGCGCAAGGCGGTCAACGCCGCGCGGGAGCAGGTTGCGGCTCTGGTGCGGGTGCAGCCCGCCCAGGTGATCTTCGTCTCCGGCGGCACCGAGGCGAACAACATGTTTGTGAAAGGCGCGGCGGGATATCTGAAGCCGACGCAGATCGCGGTGAGCGCGATCGAGCATCCATGCGTGGCGAAACCCGCGCAGGAGCTCGGGCGCCAGGGCTGGAAGGTGCGCAAGCTGCGGGTCACGCGCGAGGGCATGATCGATCTCGCCGACGTGGAGCAGGCGCTGAGGGAGCCGACCGGCATCGTCTCGGTGATGCTCGCCAACAACGAGACGGGCGTCATCCAGGATGTCGCGGCCGTCGTGGCGCGCGCGCGCGGCGCGAAAGCGTGGGTGCACACCGACGCGGTGCAGGCGCTCGGCAAGATCGCGGTGGATTTCAATGCGCTGGGCGTGCACGCGATGACGGTCTCGGCGCACAAGCTCTACGGACCCAAGGGCGCCGCGGCGCTCATCATGGACAAGAGGATCGAGCTGCGGCCCCTGATACACGGCGGCGGCCACGAGCAGGGCATGCGCTCCGGGACCGAGAACGTGCCCGCGATCGTCGGCTTCGGGGCAGCGTGCGAGCTTGCGGCGGGCCGGATGGATGAGCTCGCGCGCCGCCTGGAAGGACTGCGCGAGCGCCTCGAGCACGGATTGCACGAGCTCCGCGCGGTGATCTTCGGCGCGGGCGCGCCGCGGATCGCGAATACTTCGTACTTCGCGTTCGGCGGCATCGAGGGCGAAACGCTGGTGATCGAGCTCGACAGGGCCGGCTACGCCGCCGCCGCGGGCGCGGCCTGCTCGAGCACGAGCACCGAGCCCTCGGCCACGCTGCTGGCGATGGGGGTCGCGCCGGAGCTCGCGCGCGGCGCGGTACGGCTCTCGCTCGGGGCGGCGAGCACAGCCGGGCAGGTGGACGGATTCTTGGCGACGCTGCAGGCGGTGGTCGCGCGGTTGCGCGGACTCACGGCGCTCGCGGTGTCGAATGGATGAACGGAGGATGGTGAACGAGACATGGCTATCAACTTGACGGATAACGCAGCGAAGCAGATCAAGGCCCAGCTTGCCAAGCGCGGCAAGGGCATCGGCCTGCGCGTCGGCGTGAAGACGGTAGGCTGTTCCGGGCTCGCGTACACCTACGATTACGCCGACGAGGTGCGCGCGGACGATCACCTGTTCGAATCGCACGGCACGAAGTTGGTGGTGGACCCGAAGAGCCTCGAGGTGATCGACGGCTCGACCCTGGACTTCGTCAAGGAGGGGTTGAAGCGGTCATTCAAGTTCTTCAACCCGAACGTGGATGCGGAATGCGGCTGCGGCGAGAGCTTCAGCGTGAAGGAGAAACAGTGAGCAGTGAGCGGAAAGCAGTGAGCAGAGCAGCCATGAGATCCACCGCTCATCGCTTACCGCCTGCCGCTTACGAGAGGGAAGGTATATGAGCACAGTACTCGAAAATCTGGTCAACCGGCCCTACAAGCACGGTTTCGTCACGCCGATCGAGGCGGAAACGGCGCCGAAGGGACTGAACGAGGACATCATCCGGCTCATTTCGTCCAAGAAGAAAGAGCCGGAGTGGATGCTCGAGTTCAGGCTGAATGCGTACCGCCACTGGCTCACGATGGAGGAGCCGGCGTGGCCGAACGTGAAATACCCGAAGATCGACTTCCAGAACATCATCTACTTCTCGGCGCCCAAGCCGAAGAAGTTGAAGAGCATGGACGAGGTCGATCCCGAGCTGCTGCGTACCTTCGAGAAGCTGGGCGTGCCGATGAACGAGCGGGCGGCGCTCGCCGGGGTTGCGGTGGACGTGATCTTCGACTCGGTATCCGTTGCCACTACCTACAAGGAGCGGCTCGCCGAGGTCGGCATCATCTTCTGCTCGATCTCGGAGGCGGTGCGCGAGCACCCCGATCTCGTGCGCAAGTACCTCGGGACCGTGGTCCCGCCGGGCGACAATTTCTACGCCTCGCTCAACACGGCCGTGTTCACCGACGGCTCGTTCTGCTTCATCCCGAAGGGCGTGAAATGCCCGATGGATCTTTCGACTTACTTCCGGATCAACACCGCGGAGTCGGGGCAGTTCGAGCGCACGCTCATCATCGCCGAGGAGGGCGCCTCGGTTTCCTACCTCGAAGGCTGCACCGCGCCGCAGTTCGACAGCAACCAGCTGCACGCCGCGGTCGTGGAGCTCGTTGCGCTCGACGGCGCGGAGATCAAGTATTCGACCGTGCAGAACTGGTACGCGGGCGACGAGAGCGGCCGCGGCGGCATCTACAACTTCGTCACCAAGCGCGGGCTGTGCAAGGGCGCGAACTCCAAGATCTCCTGGACCCAGGTCGAAACCGGATCGGCCATCACCTGGAAGTACCCCTCGTGCGTGCTGCTCGGCGAGAACTCGATCGGGGAGTTCTACTCGGTGGCGCTGACCAACCACATGCAGCAGGCCGACACCGGGACCAAGATGACTCACATCGGGCGCAACACGCGCAGCCGCATCGTGAGCAAAGGCATCTCGGCCGGGAAGTCGAACAACAGCTACCGGGGGCTCGTGAAGATCGGGCCCAAGGCGGAGAACGCGCGCAACTACTCGCAGTGCGATTCGATGCTGATCGGCGCGAAGAGCGGCGCCAACACCTTCCCCTACATCCAGGTGCACAACAACAGCGCGAAGGTCGAGCATGAGGCGACCACCTCGAAGATCGGCGAGGACCAGCTGTTCTACTTCGCGAGCCGCGGCATCGGGCCGGAGGAGGCGATCTCGATGATCATCAACGGCTTCTGCCGCGACGTGTTCCAGCAGCTGCCGATGGAGTTCGCGGTGGAGGCGACGAAGCTGCTGGGCCTGAAGCTCGAGGGGAGCGTCGGATGATCCGCGACGGCGCCAAAGTACTGCTCGAGGTGCGCGGCCTGCGCGTGAAGGTGGGCGGCGTCGAGATCTGCAAGGGCATGGACCTCACGGTGCGCGCCGGCGAGATCCACGCGATCATGGGACCCAACGGCTCGGGCAAGAGCACGTTCGCGAAAGCGCTCGTGGGGCACCCCGCCTACGAGGCAGTCGCGGGCTCGGTCGTCTACGAAGGCAAGGATCTCTTCGCGATGGAACCGGAGGAGCGCGCGCGCGCGGGGCTGTTCCTGGGCTTCCAGTACCCGGTGGAGATCCCCGGCGTGTCGAACAGCGCGTTCCTGCGGCTCGCGTACAACACGCAGCAGGCGGCGCGCGGGGCCGACGAGCTCGATCCGCTCGAATTCGACGACTACGTCCGGGCGAAGATGAAGCTGCTCGACATCGATCCGGGCTTCCTCGACCGCAGCGTGAACGACGGGTTTTCCGGCGGCGAAAAGAAAAGGAACGAGATCCTGCAGATGGCGCTGCTCGAGCCCCGGCTCGCGGTCCTCGACGAGACCGACTCGGGGCTGGACATCGACGCGCTGCGGGTGGTGGCGGGCGGCGTCAATGGGCTGCTGACACCGGAGAACGCGGTGGTGCTGGTGACGCACTACCAGCGCCTGCTCAACTACATCATCCCGGACTACGTGCACGTGATGGACGGCGGGCGCATCCTCAGGACCGGCGGCAAGGAGCTCGCCCTCGAGCTCGAGTCGCGCGGCTACGACTGGATCAAGGCAGCGGCATGAGCGCGCTCGCGAGTGCAAAGCATCCGTATATCGAAGCGCTGTTGCAGGGCGCCGAGGCGCCGGCGAGCGGGCTCGGCTGGCTCAATGAGCGGCGCGCCGCCGCGCTCGAGCGCGCCAACGCGCTCGCCGTGCCCACCATGCGCGAGGAGGATTGGCGCTTCACCGACATCAGGCCGCTCACCAAGGTGCAGTTCCACCGCGCCGAGGAGCGCGCGCACCCGTCCATGGCGGAGATTTCGGGCTACATCGTGCCCGAGGCGACGGTGCACCTCGTGTTCGTGGACGGCGTGTTCGCGCGGGAGCTTTCCGCGAACTCGGGCCTGCCCTACGGAGTGATCGTCGCCCCGTTGAGAACGGCGCTCCAGTCGCACGCGGCCGTGATCGAGCCGCACCTCGCGTGCCACGCGCGGTTCCGGGACGAGGTGTTCATTGCGTTGAACACCTGCCATTTGCGCGACGGCGCGTTCGTGTGGATTGCGAAGAACCAGCAGTGCCCGACGCCGGTCCAGCTGCTGTTCGTCTCGACGCAGCACGAGGTCGCCGCGCATCCGCGCGTGCTGGTCGTCGCGGAAGCGGGCGCCGAGTGCACGCTGATCGAGGACTACGTGAGCCTCGGGGAGACGGTGCATTTCACCAACGCGGTGACCGAGATCGCGGTGGGCGAGAATGCCGGCGTGCAGCATGTCAAGCTGCAGCGCGAGGCGCGCACCGCCTTCCACATCGCCGCCTGCGCGGCCGCGCTCGCGAAGGACGCGCGGTACGCCTCCCACACGGTCACGCTCGGCGCGCGCATCTCGCGCAACAGCCTCAACGTCGCGCAGGAGGGCGAGGGCGCGCAGATCCGCATTGACGGCCTGACGCTCGTCTCCGGGCGCCAGCTCGCCGACACGCACACCCTCATGGACCACGCCCGGCCCCACGGCAGGAGCGAGCAGCTGCACAAGTGCATCGTGGGCGATGCGGCGCACGCGGTGTTCAACGGCAAGATCATGGTGCGCGCCGGCGCGCAACTCACCGATTCGGCGCAGGAGAGCCGCAATCTGCTGCTCTCGGACAAGGCGCACGTGGACACCAAGCCGCAGCTCGAGATCTTCGCCGACGACGTGAAGTGCTCGCACGGCGCGACGGTGGGCCAGCTCGACCAGGAGCAGGTGTTCTACCTGAGGAGCCGGGGGCTCGCGACCGAGCACGCCCGCGCGCTGCTCACCTATGCGTTCGGCGCCGAGGTGGTGGATCGCATCCCGGTGCCCTCTCTCGTCGAGCAGCTGGAACGGGCGGTCATGCGGGAAACGAAGGCCGGGGTGCAGCTGTGAACGCCGTGCACGGTGTGCTCACGACGCGGCGCGACGGCGCGCTCGACGTCGAGCGCATCCGCGGCGATTTCCCGGTGCTGCGGCTGCGCGTGAACGGGAAGCCGCTCGTGTTCCTGGACAATGCCGCTTCGAGCCAGATGCCGCAGGCCGTGATGGACCGCTGGCTCAAGTACCAGACGACCCAGCACGCGAACATCCATCGCGCGGTGCATTACCTGTCGGAGACGGCGACCGCCGAGTACGAGGGGGCGCGGCGCAAGCTGCAGGCCTTCATCAACGCGCGCGACGAGCGCGAGGTGGTCTTCACCAGCGGCACCACCGACGCCATCAACCTCGTCGCGCACGGCTACGGGCGCAAGTTCATCGGGCCGGGCGATGAGATCGTGCTGACCCACCTCGAGCACCATTCGAACATCGTGCCGTGGCAGATGCTCGCGCAGGAGAAGGGAGCGGCGATACGCGTCGTGCCGATCAACGATCGCGGAGAGGTGCTGCTCGAGGAGTACCGGAAGCTCCTCAATCCGCATACTAAGCTCGTGGGGTTGACGCACGTCTCCAACGCGCTCGGCACCGTCAACCCGGTGCGCGAGATGATCGCGGCCGCGCACGAGAAAGGCGTTCCGGTGCTGGTGGACGGCGCGCAGGCGGTGCCGCACATGAAGGTGGACGTGCAGGACCTCGACTGCGACTTCTATGCGTTCTCCGGGCACAAGATGTTCGGCCCAACGGGGATCGGCGTGCTCTACGGGAAGATGGGCTGGCTGGAGAAAATGCAGCCGTTCAAGGGCGGCGGCGACATGATCCTTTCTGTCACGTTCGAGAAGACGACCTACAACACGGTGCCGTACAAGTTCGAGGCGGGCACGCCCCCGATCGCGGCGGCGATCGGACTCGGGGCGGCGGTGGATTACGTGAACGGGATCGGCATGGACCGCATCCACGCGCACGAGACCGATCTTCTCGACCATGCAACGCAAGAAGTGAACCGGCTGGCGGGGGTGCGCATCATCGGCATGGCGGAGAAGAAAGCCGCGGTGCTTTCCTTTGTCGTGGACGGCGTGCACCCGCATGACGTGGGCACGCTGCTCAACGAGGAAGGCATCGCAGTGCGCACCGGGCACCACTGTGCACAGCCGGTGATGCAGCGCTTCGGCATCCCCGCGACGTCGCGCGCCTCCTTCGCCTTTTACAACACGATGGCGGAGGTGGACGCGCTGGTTGCCGGCATCAGGAAAGTGCAGAAGCTGTTCGGATGAAGAGCAATGAAACCGCCGATGAACGCCGATGAACGCAGATGGGAGCGAAGGCAGACTCGAATGAATTTTATCGGCGTGTATCTGCGTTTATCTGCGGTTACTACTGGATTTTGACGATGGCTGACACAAGGCAGCTCTACCAGGAAGTAATCCTCGATCACAACAAGAAGCCGCGCAACTGGGGCGTGCTCGAGGACGCGACGCACAAGGCGGAAGGGCACAACCCGCTGTGCGGGGACCACATCAAGCTCACGCTGCGGCTCGCCGGCGACAAGGTGGACGCGATCAACGTACAGGGAGAGTCGTGCGCGATCTGCAAGGCCTCGGCCTCCATGATGACGACGGTGGTGAAAGGCAGGACGCAGCAGGACGCGGAGCAGCTGGTGCAGGAGTTCCGCAACATGGCGACCGGCAAACTCGACCACGAGAGCAAGCCGCATCATCTCGGGCGCCTTACGGTGTTCTCCGGGGTGCGCGACCTTCCCGCGCGCGTCAAATGCGCGATCCTGCCGTGGCACACCCTGCGTGCGGCGTTCAACGCGGTGGCGAGCACCACGACGGAAGCCGAGGAGGATCCCATGCACGCGCCGATAGGAGGTGCCTGAGCGGTGCCGGGCACGAGCCATGTTCGCATCCACCCAGACCGTGCTGCTATTCGTCGCCACGGCGTTCGCGGAGATCGTCGGGTGCTATCTGCCGTACCTGTGGCTCAACAAGGGCGCGCCGGCGTGGGTGCTGCTGCCCGGCGCGCTTGCGCTCGCGGCTTTCGTATGGCTGCTCTCGCTGCACCCGACCGCGGCGGGCCGCGTTTACGCCGCATACGGCGGAATCTATGTCGCCGTGGCCATCGGCTGGCTGTGGATGGTCGACGGGATGCGGCCGGACCGCTGGGATGTGCTCGGCTCCCTGGTCACGATCGCAGGCATGAGCATTATCGTGTTCGGACCGCGCCAGGCGTGATGACGAGGTTCAACCGTGCCTAAGATTGCGGACATCGAGACCACCCCCAACCCGAACGCGATGAAATTCATCCTTCGGGAGCCGCTCACGTGGGGCGTGTCGCGCTCGTACGACAACGCGGAGGCGGCGAAGGACGACCCGCTCGCGACCGCATTGTTCGGCATCGAGCACGTTACGAACGTGTTCTACGTGGATCACTGGATCACGGTTACCCAGGACGGGAGCACGGACTGGCAGGAGCTCGTGCGCAAGGTGGCCGTGCCCATACGCGAGGCGCCCGGCGCCGACGCCGAATCGGTGCGGCACGCCGCGCAGGTGCGCTCGGGCGCCACGGTCGAGAACCTCTCCGAAGCCGACAAGGAGCGCCTTGAGCGCATCAACGGGCTGCTCGACGAGCACGTGCGCCCGTACCTGCAGGGCGATGGCGGCGACCTCTACGTCGTGGGGCTCGAGGGCAACCGCGTCATGGTGCACTACCAGGGCGCGTGCGGCAGCTGCCCGAGCTCGATCTCGGGCACGCTCGCCGGCATCGAGAGCCTGGTGCGCCAGATCGATTCCGAGCTCGAAGTCGTCGCCGTCTAGCGCGAGCGCCTCGGTGACGAGTGACGAGTGACGACTGACGGGTAACGGGTGGCGGTGTCCGGTCATTCGCCGTCGCTGCTTTCCGCGGCAGATCACAGAACCGACGTAACGAACCGAAAACCATGAGCGACTGGGTGACCGTGGCGAAGGTGGGCGAGCTTGCGCCCGGGGAATTCCGCGCCGTGGACGTCGACGGCGCGCAGGTCGCGCTGTTCTTCCTCGACGGCGAGTACTACGCGATCGAGGACATCTGCACCCACGACGGCGGACAGCTAACCGGCGGCACCGTCGAAGGCGACCAGATCGAGTGCCCGCGCCACGGGGCACGCTTTTGCATCAAGACCGGCGAGGCGCTCTCCGCGCCCGCGTACGAGCCCACCGCAACGTTTCCGGTGCGAATCGAAAACGGCGAAGTCCAGGTGCGCGACGCCCGCTGGGACTGAAGGCAGTGATTAGAACCTATTTCATATATAGGCACGTGTGCGACGGAGGCGATGTGGGATGCAGTTCGAGGAAGAGGACGTGAAGGAATATGTCGATATTTCGAGGGTCCCCGACGAAGAAATGCGCCCGGATCGCCCCGTCCCTGCGGGTTGCGGCCAGGACGGCCGGCTGCGTCGTTGCCCTCCTGGACCATATCGACATATGGCCTTCGTCGGGCGCCTTGCATCCGGTCCGTCCTGGCCGCAACGCATCACGC
>Ga0194132_10006471_pt1 | contig 18146 bp, 19 predicted proteins | sample TA2KigOf80mmetaG_FD_148612 | JGI IMG/M metagenome (GOLD analysis project Ga0194132, IMG submission 148612) | Freshwater microbial communities from Lake Tanganyika, Tanzania - TA2015054 Kigoma Offshore 80m | ecosystem: Environmental > Aquatic > Freshwater > Lake | place: Tanzania: Lake...
GGCCACAAAGGCGCCTGGTACAGAGAAATCCTGCCATTTAGGCAGAGAGTGGGTTGCGGAGGAGGACAGGTTGGCCCGGGAAGCAAACCCGGGTGCTGGGGCAATGGGGGTTGATTGTCCTACCATCCCCCACAATCAATGAAGCCGGTGAAGTTATTGGCGTCAATGTTTCACTCAGAGCTGACTCGCAAAGTTTGGCATTCGCCATTCCTCATGACTTACTTCGGGCATTAATGCGTGAGAAACGCACGCCGCTTAGTAAATCCGGCGACCATGAAGATTTTGACGAGACTATGCGGGCCCAGCTAGAACGAGTCCAAGAGGAAATATCGACAAGCATTTTGAAGGAAAGTGATTCCAGTCTGCAAATAGGTGGGTGGAGAGTATTTAAACCCTCTAAAATCTTGAAGTGCTGGCATTCTCAAGAAAGTGGCGCTCGTGATCAGACGCAAGTTATTACCGAACAGTGTTATCTATCCGGATCGACTCCAATAAAACGAGATCTTGATGCAGGAACCTTTAGACTGCGCTTTCAAGCGATTGAGAATCGAACGCTTAGTTCCTGGCAATTTGTACATCAATTAAATGAAGAGCTCGAGGATCAGCCGTTTGGCATTGCAGATAAGGTTGAGAAGTTTACCACTAGTTTGCGATGCCGACAGCTTGACCTCAGAAACCCGAAAAATGTTGGGCTTCGTGTTCATTACTGCGTTAATGGATTTTTGCCTTATGCTGAGTCCTACAATATTGAATTTGAGTTAGTTGCATCCTCTGAACAGCGGCGTGCTCTTTTGGTGTCTGGTAGTTTTCTGGGTTTTTCCTCTCACAATGCGTTGGCAATTATCCGTACTATTATTAATAGCATTGCTTTGGATCCCAAATGATTTTGGTTAAAGTTCATGAAGCAGATCACATAGAGACACACAAAGTTGAAATATTTCCTTGTGTCATTGGTCGATCGATGCACTGTGGAATAAGGATTGATGACCCAAGCGTGTCTGCACGTCATGCGGAAATTCATCAATCTGCTGAGGGGTATGTTTTAAAGGATCTCTTTAGCACTAATGGAATTTGGCAGGCAGGCGGAAAAGTCAAAGAAGTCAGATTAGGAGCGCGTGAATCGTTCGTATTTGGCGATGTACAGATCGAATTTTTGACTCAGGATACGTTAGAGCGAACACATGATAGTAAGGTTCTGCCTCATGAACACAGTGAGACACCTTATTGGCTGAGTGTTAAGATTGTTGCCGCACTTTTTCTTGCGCTTCTAATTGGATTCACGGTGCCTGCACTAGAGCAGTATCTGTGGTACTGGCCGCCAGAAAAATTTGGCGAACTCATTGGGCGTTCAATTTTACTTTGGCTGCAACTCTCGGCTGTAGCATTGGCTATTTCAATTTTCTGCAAGGTGAATTTGAAAAGGTTTAACTTTCACAAGGTGCTAATACTGATTTGTCTGAGCTTTGTAGCGGAAAGAGTAATTAGCAATTTTATGCCCTCTATTATCTTCAACCTGCACAATCTCACAGGCGCCAAATTTCTCAAGCATCTTGCCTACGGGGTAGTTATTTATATATTGCTAGTGCGTTTGCAGCGTTACGCGTTACCTAAATGGCAATTGCGTTACCGTCGGTGGGTGGCGGTTGGGGTCAGCGGCATCAGCATGCTCATCATTGAGCTAGTTATTGAGAGGCAGCTTGGCGAACGATCCCGGATGGCTGATCTTGGAATGCCCATAACAACCTTGGGCCCCAGTCAGGGTAGCGATGACTTGATGTTTGCCATCGGGCTGACAATTGCCGCAACTGATCAGGAGCGTATTAGGCAGCTAGAGCGACTCGAGTCTGGGGACGACTGAGGTTTGCCGTGAACACCCTGGTTTATGCAGCTAACTATATGATTTCGCGGAGCTAAGGGGGTCTGAAGGACGAGAACCATGGGCTTTCTGCCCAGGGTCAGCGTTTCGAGCATTGAAACGCGGGTGATGGCACTTGCTTTGAGGGGTGTCTAACCAAGGTGTTCACGTACATTTTGACGACTAACTGTCGAATAATATCTGCTCTTCTTGTGTTGCCACGGGCTCCTGACTAAGGTCAAGGAAGGTGGTGCGATCACCAGAAGTTTAGCCGCCATGGCGTCAATGAGTCGCCACCGTGGTTATTTCAGGCTTGGTATTTTTTTTAAATAACTGCAAAGTATTATGGTGACTTGAGCAAAGATTTGGATTTATGCTAGTCAAACTAACAGAGGACATTCCAATTCATAAGTGAGGGGCACCGTGATGACCACGGGAGAGCTTTCAGACAATCTACGGAATGTTATTGACCGATACCTGAACGGTCATCGGAGCCGCTCGTTAGCGACCTTGGCAAGAGCATCGGGCGTCAGCTATACCACTTTGCGTCGATTATACCAGCGAGAAGGTAATCCGACGGCCGAGCCAGTGTTAAAGATCATTGACGTAGCCCTATCGAATGAGGAAAAACTCGATTTCATAAGGCGGTACTATCCCGAGATCGCAGTTAACCTCACTGGTATTCAGCCCGACGCCTATCTTAATGTGGCGCCTCGGCAGGAGATTCTTAAGGCGTTTTATGTGCGGGATCCCCACAACTATATTCTCAATTTGGCTCAGAACGACAAGGGCACGACGCGTGATACCGTGCAACGAATCACTGGTGAGCGCGGGCTCGAGGCTCTGGACGAGTTGGTTGAGCACGGCATCATGGAAGTCGAGCGTGTCGGTAGCGAAACTATCTACCGTTTGCCATCTATGTTATCTAGCGACTGCGACATGGCGTTGGCTCAAATGAAGTTATCGGCTGACCACTTTGATCGCAGTTTGATTGGTACCAAGGCGGCCAGGCTCTTCCACGCTACCGCCTCAATAGACCAGCGCACCCTAGAGCGTATTCATGATGTTCTTTCAGGTGCGATCAAAGAGATAATTGAACTTAAAGACGACCCCCGGAATAGCGGTGATATTCCGCTATTTGTAGATATGATGATGAACATCTACGATAGATCGCCATTGAGACGCGACAGGAGCGATGCATGATTCGGAATTCTCACTTGGTTGCTAGCATCGCAACCTCGATATTTTTCATGATTTTGGCTAGCCCTGACCGCAGCGGGGCTTTTGGCTGACTTAGTGAGACTAGCCGACTAGCCGACTGGCCGGCTAGAATGGTGGTGACTACTAGGGATGAATCTTCATGAGTGAAGTGCTGTAGCAGCAGCTCGTAGAGAAATTTCCTTGTTTTATCCCTTGTGCCTTATATCTCCGCCGTGAACGACGTAGTTTTACGGCAAAAGGGATAAAAATTGCCCGCCGTCGTCCATGTCACTCGAAAGGGTCAGTGTCGCCTGCTGTTTACTGCACTTCTCAGGTGTGGAGGAAGGGGTTACCCGCCCGCCGAAGCACGAAACTCTGACCATACCGGAACGCTCTAGTCAGAGAGTGTGAGGCTTGGCTGGTGGTAGTTCATCTCACTGAGTCCATAGCAGGTTTTGGCATGTCGATGGCAAAAGTTGAGACCATTAAATGCCTGTGTTTTTTTTGTTGCGTTTTTTGGTGATTTACATAAACTAAACATTTTTATTTATAATTTTGATGGGGGTAACGGATGCGCCAATTCAAGATGACGTCTTTGGTTGCCTGTATATTGTCAGGATGTTCAGCTGGTTATCCTTTGTCGCAGGTGACTTCCGTAAGTCATCGTTCGGGTGAGCAAGGCGCGGAGCAAAGTGTGAGTTCAGCGGAATTGCCGCTTCATACATTTGGGCGATTTATCGTAGATGCTCGAGGCGTTCGTCTAAAGTTAGCCTCAGTCAACTGGTACGGCGCTAGTGATACCCGCCTTGTGGTAGGTGGGCTAGACAAGGCCCCTCTAAATACGATTGTTTTGCAGATTAAAAGACTGGGCTTCAACTCGGTACGTCTGCCTTTTTCTAATCTTATGCTGCATTCTCAGGACGTCGATGTTGCTGCCGTCGCAGCTAATCCTGATCTTGTCGGGTTAAGTCCGTTAGTTGTTTACGACCGAGTCGTGAGTGCTCTGACGGATGCAGGTATCTATGTCATTATCAATAATCACACAACTCATCCGATGTGGTGCTGTAATTTCGACCCAGATGGTCTTTGGTACACGCGGGATTACAGTGAGAACCAGTGGCTTGACGATTGGGCCATGATGGCCAAGCGCTACATAGACAACCCAATGGTGATTGCCGCAGATTTGCGCAATGAGGTTCGGATCTCGCGCTTCAACGGTATACTCCCTAGCGTTCCCAATTGGGGCAAGGGAGGTAAGGATTGGCGACTCGCGGCTGAGAAGGCTGGAGCACGTGTACTCGCCGAAAATCCGAATCTGTTGGTTGTGGTCGAGGGTCTTAATTTTCCTCGGGAACACCTACAGGGTGTAGAAAACGAGCCCATCCGGCTACCCCTACCGGATAGGCTTGTTTACGCTGCGCATAGCTATGGCTTCATCTCTCCAAGTACACTTGGTCAGAAGTATGCTGACATGGAAGAGGCGCAGCTCCATGCCACAGTGAGTCGTGAGTGGGGTTATGTGGTATCAGAAGCTCGCCACTTTACTGCTCCAGTTTGGGTTAGTGAATTTGGGGAGGCTTATAACGCCAGTAATCAGCGATGGTTCGGTTACTTTGTAAATTATCTACGTGAGCAAGATTTGGATTTTGCCTACTGGGCACTGAATCCAGGGCCCAAGGCCTCTGGTGACGAAGAGCTCTTTGGGTTACTTCATGAAGATTGGCAGGAGCCTATATCGGATTGGCGTACGGAGCAGCTCAGCACACTCATGGCTCCACGCTTAGGTCCAGGTGTCGAGCCAGGGTGGGAAGATAGACCTAAAAATCATTTCACTACTTTAGTTTTCAGTGATTTCGACTCCGTTCAATCACGCGACAGGCGTGATTGGATGCCGCAAGCATTTAAGGCACGCTGTCGCGAGGGCGAGCGAATCGTCGGCATCAGCTCCGTTCAACGCGGGGGTCCTAGGGCTAATCATGGAGTGCTCTGTTCCGACTACGGGCTTGGGCTTAGCGTAAGTGACGTTGCCGTTGTGCCGCCATCAGACTCGGGTCGCATAGAATGCGAGGACAATCACTATCTCGCAGGTTTAGCTCAGACTAGGGTGAAGGGGCGATACCGTCTAGCTGGTGGCCTGTGCGCTACGTCAGGCAGCAGTCTCGGCAGGTCGTGCCGTAAGGTGCTGTTTGAGAAGCTAGATCAGAGGCTTTCCCAGATTCCCGGCGACTGGGACCCCGCAGCGTTAAAGGGGCAATGTGATCTGGGCGAGTACATTGCAGGCGTAGGTATGCAAAAGGGGGTAGTGACCACACTTACCTGCTGTCAGTGAATATTAAATTGAGGTGTGTTCAGCCAAAAATTTGTCAGCCGCAGCTGCTAGTTTCTTTTTCCTAGCATCTGCGATCTTATCGAATTGTCTGACAGCCATCGACGTGCGAGGGTTACGCAGGTAGTACTCTCGTTTTCGATCGATAAATCGCCAGTATAGTCCGTCGACAATATCGGTCCAGTCGCCACTTTCATAGTCGCTCATCTTGAGTAGATAATTTGAGCCACAAATATACGGCTTAGTCGCAAAAATGCCGCCATCGGAATGCTGTCCCATACCGTAGACGTTAGGCCCCATCACCCAGTCGCTAGAGTCGACAAACATTTCCATGAACCACCGATAAACATCCTGAGGATGAATCTCACTTAGGAGCATGAGATTACTCAGAATCATTAGGCGTTCGATATGATGTGTATAACCAAACTGAAGCACTTTTTTAATAGAGTCATCTAGTATGGGGATTCCCGTCGAGCCTTCATACCAGCTAGGTGTGAGCCGTCGCTCATGCGCAAAAAAATTCGTCGTTTCCTGTTTGGTTCCATAGTTTTGATCTATCCCACGAATAAACTCACGCCATCCAATAACTTGCCGCACAAAGCCCTCGACCGAGGCGATGAGACTTGGATTGCGTGCTGCCTTGAATGCTTTGAGAGTGGCGTCAATGACTTCGCGTGGAGTGATTAGCCCTAAATTCAAGGCGGGGCTGAGGACGCTATGGAAAACAAAGGCCGACGACTTCGTGATGGCGTCCTCGTAGGGGCCAAAGTCGTCGAGCTTTTGCTCAAGGAATTCGCCGAGCCACCTTAGCGCTTCGTCGCGACTGATGGTGAGGGCAAAATGGTCCAGCGAGCCTGGATGATTTTTGAATTGCTTTTCGACCAATCCTAGGACCTTTTTAGTTGCAGCTGTTGGCTTACTAATAGGCTTAGATGGAAGACTTAAGCCCTTAGGTAGTCGATTGCGATTTTCGGTATCGAAGCTCCAGCGACCTCCCACTGGGTCCCCATCTGTGGTCATGAGGACGTTAAGGCGTCGGCGCTGCCATTCATAAAAGGTTTTCATGAACGGCTTCTTGGTCCCCTGTAGATAGGTCTTAAACTCATCCCGTGAGGTGAGAAACATGGGGGATTGGTGCCATTTTATAGCGACACCGGCGACCTTCAAGGCTTCGGCTAGGCGGAGGGCGAAGGGGCGATCCTCTATTTCAAAGAGATCGACCTGTTTAATTGATTCGGCTTTTAGTAGCTTAATCAGACGCTCTTCGTAGCTTTGATGGTCTTCATTAAGTTCATGATAATAAACGGAAAAGCCGTCATTTCGGAGTTCATCGCGGCGTTGCCTCATCGCGCCTAGGAAGAGGGCAATCTTGGCCTTGTGGAAGCGAAAATAGGTGCAAAGTCCGAGGTCCTCGGCCATATAAATGGGTTGGTTCCGAAATGCTGCTAGAGCAGACTTTGGAAACAATTGATTACCCATTAAAACTAGTACACTCTTTGTCATTTGGACCTCGGGTGATTTGCACTGCGTTAAGTGGCAGTGGATCCTCTTCTCTGAACTCATTGTAAGCTCTAGGACTGTACGGTGCCGACAGTAATTTTTCCATTCGCAGAATATTGGTGGTTCTATCTTGCCTTCACTGCCTTCGTGCTAATGCTGCTGGTGGTAGACCTCGGGGTCTTTCACCGTCACGCACGGGCGGTCTCCATCCGCGAATCTGCCGGGTGGAGCTTGGTCTGGGTGAGCTTGGCACTGCTCTTCAATGCCGGACTCTATACCTACGTGAAGCATAAGTTCTCTAGTGATGCTGCCCTAGTTGCAACTACCGGTATGACGCCTGATGTTGCTGCCAGTCGTGTTGCGCTTGAATTTCTCACCGGCTTCATCATCGAAAAGTCGCTGGCTGTCGATAACATTTTTGTCTTCGTTGTCGTATTTTCCTTTTTTGCGGTACCGTCCATTTACCAACATCGGGTGCTCTTTTTTGGAATCATGGGAGCTCTTGTCTTCCGCGGGATATTCATTGCCCTTGGCGCAGCCCTCTTGAAGTTTCATTGGGTGATGATGTTGGTCGGGGTGTTCTTGATTTTCACTGGCTTCAAGATGATCTTCAGTCAGGATGAGGAGCCAAATCCCGCCGACAACCCAGTCATCAAATGGGTGAGACGCGTTTTACCGGTCACCCCGGAGATTCACGGCCAAAGTTTCTTCAAACGCATCGATGGCAGGCTTTACGCCACTCCTCTACTGCTCGGGCTCATTTTTATCGAAGTGTCGGACATTGTTTTTGCGATCGATTCCGTTCCCGCCATCTTTGGGATCACGAGGGAACCTCTAATCGTTTACACCTCCAACATCTTTGCGATCCTTGGCTTGCGTTCACTCTACTTCCTCCTAGCTGGAGTGGTGGATAAGTTTTATTACCTGAAATATGCTATTGCCCTCGTCTTAGTGTTCGTTGGATCGAAGATGACCTGGATCAGCAAGGTCATCGGCGAGGAACTGTCCATGGGATGGTCGCTCAGCATTATCGGTGGTTTTCTCGCTGGTGGGATAGTCGCGTCTCTACTCGCAACGGCGCGTCAAACTGATGAGTGACATCTTAGGCGACGGCGCATTTGGCCTACAGAAATATGCTGTGCCGGAGTTGGCGGCAGACCGGCTGGCGGAATTTGAGACTTTACTAGCGAATAAGACTAAGCCGCCGGGGTCACTCGGAGTGCTAGAGGACATAGCCAAGCGCTTATGCCAGATTCAGAACACTGTCACTCCTCGGGTGCTGCTACCGACTATAGTCGTCTTTGCTGCTGACCATGGCATCGCGGAGGAGGGCGTGAGCGCCTATCCGCAAAGTGTCACGGCGGCGATGGTGTCAAACTTCTTGCGAGGTGGAGCCGCCATCAACGTTCTCGCTAGAGAGAGTCAGGCGGAACTCGTGGTGGTTGATGCAGGAGTCAAAACGGGGCCTGTCTCGCAGCACGGTCTGATCAGCGCACGCATTGGCTCGGGCACGCGCAATTTTCTGCGTGGCCCAGCGATGACTAGTGATCAACTCGAGGCAGCGATGAAGCGTGGTCGGGACGTGGTCGACGAGGTGCACGAGCGAGGCTGCAACACGATTGGTTTCGGAGAAATGGGTATTGGCAACACTTCATCAGCCGCTGTGATGATCAGCATTCTTTGTCGTGTCCCTCTCTCGCAATGTGTCGGTCCCGGTACAGGTCTAGCTGAGCGAGATCGGAAGCATAAAATCTCGATCCTTGAGTCGGGGGTGGCGCATGCGCCTGAGCTTAAAACACCTAAGGCGGTCATGGCTTATTTCGGCGGCTTTGAACTGGCGATGATGTGCGGTGCAATGCTTAGAGCTGGCGAGCTTCGTATGGCACAATTGGTAGATGGGTTCTCGGCGACGGCGGCCTTTTTAGTCGCTAATTCCCTGGAGCCGCGTCTAGTCGATTACAGTTTCTTCTCCCATCTGTCGACAGAACCGGGGCATGAACTAGCTTTGAAGCATCTCGGTGTCAAATCATTGCTCCAGCTATCTATGCGTCTCGGCGAGGGCACTGGGTGCGCCGTTGCGTTACCAGTACTTCGGATGGCTGCAGCTCTAGTTCGTGAGATGGCAACCTTTGATGAAGCTAAAATAGCTAGGGCAGGGCAAGTGTGATGGTGAGTTGGTTGCACCGGCAAATGGTTTTTGTGGCATCTGCCGCCATGTACCTCACGAGATTGCGCATGCCCCGCAAGCTGACTGACGTTAATCCTAGCCTGAATCTAATCGCGCCTTATTTCCCATTAGTTGGGGGTTTAGTCGGTGCTATTGCGGCACTGGTATATCGCGGAGCGCTATTAGTATTGCCGTCTGATGTGGCTGTCATGCTAAGCATGGCGGCAACGATTTATACGACTGGTGCCTTCCACGAAGACGGTTTCGCCGATGTTTGTGATGGTTTTGGCGGTGGTTGGACGAAGGAGAAAATACTAACCATCATGAAGGACTCGCGCATTGGCGCCTTTGGCGCGGTCGGAGTCGTTATGATTCTAGGGATGAAATACCAGGCGCTCTCCCACATCGACCATAGCAGCATGATCTGGACAATGATTACAGCTCACGCTCTGAGTCGTTCTATGCCAGTGGCCATGTCGTATTTTTTGGTTAACGCCCGTGACGATGCTGAACGTGCCGATTTGAAGCCAAGTTTTCATAACCAAAATTTTGGACAAATGATGCTAGCCCTCGTCTTTGGGACTTTACCCCTAATCGCGAGTGGTCAGCTAAATTTCATTTTTGCCGTGCCGTTAATGGGAATTACGACCTGGTATATGGGTCGGTTTTTCAAACGTTGGGTCGGTGGCTATACCGGGGACTGCTGTGGTGCCGTGCAGCAAGTGACCGAGGTGGTCTTTTACTTGACGGTACTAGCGACCGCTAAGTTGTAAAAAAAAGGCGGCCTGGGTGGCCGCTTTTTTTTAAATCTAGTCCAGAATCAGAGTCTTTTCGACTCGCACCATTCTTTAACAGGTGGTTTTGGATAGACCGGCTTGCCGCGCTCTTTGATGATTTCAAGATCACCTTTGCGAGCCAGAGCCTCTTTTGTTAGTTCCGTGAGCAGTTTAGCGTAGCCTGGATCGCCGTCAAATTGGTTGGCGAGCTCAACTTTTGGTTTAGTCCAAGTGAGCGCGGCTTGCCAGTTTTGTTTCGGATCTTTGATTCCAAAAATTTGGCGTGCTTCCGTATCAAGGTCAAACATGGTGGCTCTATGGTTAACCGTGAAGGAGAGGCGAGAATCCATTAGGATGTTGCGACAACCATCGCTACGCATCTTCTTAGCGGCGTCAGATGCTTCGGGTTGGGCCCAGGTGGCACCTGGGATAAAGTCATCGTTGAGGAAGCCGTGGTAGAAGCGATATGGTTTTGCCTTATTAGCAACGTAGCTGAAAGCGTCTTTCATCTGCTTTATGGCTGGGTCACCGTCGTCGGTCATTCGAGTCGGTAGGCCGTGAGAGGCCATCAGCACGCAAGTTTGGCTCGACGGCGTTTTGTCGCCAAATTTATCTTTAACGTCACGTATGATGACGTCGTGGAGTAAGTCGCGGAACCGAGTGTCATTCGAGTATTCGCGGTAGCCGATGACGTCGCCATCAAATTCTGGATGCTCGGTCAGGTAGTCGCGGACGTCTTCCATATTTTCGCCTTGGGACGCCCACGAGCACTGTGCTCCTTGGTTAAATACGATGACTTTTTTGATGCCGTCCTTTTTAATTTGCTCCATCGTGTCTGCAATAAATGGAGTGGTGAAGTTGAAGCCATAGTACGTCTTGGCTTTGATACCGGCGTCCTTTAGAGCCTTTGCCAGGGCATCAATCTGCTTTTGAGTGTTCTCGCGGTATTTAGTCGCACCAATTACCTCGTACTGCGATTGGACTTCGCCCACAGATAGTTTGTAGGCCGGGTCACTGATGGCGGGGCGTACCCAGTAGGGAAGCGGTATGCCCACGTTCTTTTGGAACGATACTTTAATGTACGACTCTAGCTCGCTGATTGAGTCAATATCTCCGTGTGACGCGAGCAGTACGGCAACCGTATCGTCGCCGTCGGTAGCCGAGGCAACGCCGCTTTGGCCCGCACTTTTAGTGGTTCTACAGCCTACAAGCCCGGAAGCACTAAGTAGTGCAGCCATGCCAGCCACCGCGGCTCGACGCCGGGATTCGTGCGACAGAGTTCTCATGAGAGCCCCTTGTAACTTTTATTTTAAGAGATGGTCTTATTTAGGATAACCGGCATTGGAGGGAATGAGAAGGTTTGCGCTCGGTGAAAAAAGATGCATTAAAAACATAAGGTTACAATTAAGTTTGGGGGATTCAAGGGTAGCCCACTACATGATATTGAAAATGATTCTCAATTTTACTATAAAATATACCGATAAGAAGATCGGTGGGTCTCAGGCCTTAAGTCTTCCCCTCGGAGTTAACAATGGTCGTGTGCCTGTGCAAGGGTGTTTCAGACAAGAAAATCAATGCCTTACTTGAGAACGGGGCAACATGCCTGCGTGATGTGATGGCATCCTGCAAGGCAGGCAGCGACTGCGGGTCGTGCATTTGCCAGCTCAAGGAGATGGTACAGAAGTCCCGTCAGCGCCTTGGCGGGTCGGCCGCTGGCACTGCGGGAGAGATGGGACCCAGTAAAAAGTGAATTTTACTCGCCCTTGTTGATCTGCTCAGCCAGGTAAGCAGTGCGACCTAGGTCTTTGATCAGGCCGAGTTGAGCCTCGAGCCAATCCACATGTGCCTCTTCGTCGGCAAGAATATGCTCGAAAAGTTCGCGGGTGGTGTGATCAGCAGCCTCAAAGCAGACCTTGATGGCAGCCTTGAGATTTGTCATCGCTTGAAACTCAAGCGCTAAGTCAGCCTGAAACTGCTCCTCGACCGTCTCACCGATGTTGAGTTTGCCCAACTTCTGCAGATTGGGAAGCCCTTCGAGGAAGAGAATGCGGTCAGTGAGGGCCTGTGCGTGTTTCATCTCGTCGATGGATTCAGCCCAAACTTTGGCTGCAATGCGCTCGTAACCCCAGTTTTTACACATACGGGCATGAAGAAAGTACTGATTGATAGCCGTGAGCTCCCCAGTCAGGATCTCGTTCAGGGCATCAATGACTTTGGAATCGCCTTTCATATTTTCACCTCTTAGTGATAGGTCCCGGTCCTAAGTTATAGGTCCTGGTGGAGTGTATCGAATACCGCCCTTAAGAGCCAAGGTCGATCGTCTGGTTGTTCGCTTGCTCTGGCCAAGCGACAGGTCGTTGAGCGGCAATAAAGTCTGATACATAGGCAGCGGCAGGGTGATATACTAGGTCGGCAAAAGTGCCCTGCTGGATGACCTTGCCATCGCTCATCATCACAATGTGGTCGCCAAGATAGACTGCCTCAGCCAGGTCGTGAGTGACGATCACTACTGTCTTTTTGAGGTTGGTGAAGGCCTCTTTTAAGTCGGCCTGTAAGTCCGCACGGATCATGGGATCCAGGGCTCCCATGGGCTCGTCGAGCAGGATGATTGGGGCGTCGAGCACCAAAGCGCGGATTAGGCTGACTCGCTGTCTTTGACCACCCGAGAGTTCGGAAGGGTAACGGGCTAGGAGGGTTGCAGCCAATTTTGTGATTTCCAGTAGGTGCGGTAGTCGAGCCTCGGCAGCTGTCTCTTCTTTGAAGTAGCGTGCTGCCAGCATGATATTCTGCCGCACCGTTAAATGAGGGAACAGCCCACCGTCCTGGGTCACGTAGCCAATCTTGCGGCGGATAGAGTTGATTGAGTCGGGACTAAGGGGGTCGTCACCAATTTTAATTTGTCCACGGCTGGGCCATATAAGTCCCATGAAGAGGCGCAGAAGTGTCGACTTTCCGCTGCCGCTTTGGCCGAGAAGCACGGTCGTCTTGCCACTCGGAAAGCTGAGGTTGACCGGACCTAGCACAACGTTACCGTTGTAGGCCTTCTCGACATCGGTAGCTACAATCATCTCACCACCTTGAGCAAAGTCATTTGCTAGACCCGGGAACTTTAGCGTTATCTTGCCACGGTTTCTTGGTTTTCACCGTAGAGTACTTGAGGCCAACTAGCGCTCGTTGCTCCACCACAGCCCACTATGGTCTCGCAGTGGCCTCTTTCATTATCTGCGTACCAAGCCGCGCAGTGACCACAGTCATACCCATACCCGTCTGTATAGTCCGTACAGCCAGGTGCAACCTGACACGAGCGTGTCCCTGGATCGAAGTACTTACAAGTACCGCAGACGATGTACCCGTCCATCCCGAACGAAGTGGTGGCAAAACCGAAGGTTATCAGGACTGACTTCAATAGTGACTTAAAATTGACAAATCTCACAGCAATTAACTCCCGTTCAAATGTTCGTATCGAAAGTATTGAGGCGCCGTTAGGTTATACGGGCCCACACCGCCTTTAAATATCTGCCCTCGCCGACATGCGCAAGAAAAGGGTGGTCTGGCGCTGCGCCGCTCAAGCGAAATATCTGTGCCTCACGCCGCTCATCGCGTGCTGCCTGTTTAATGGTTCCAAGGAACTCGTCTTCACTTATCAAGCCACTGCAAGAACATGTGAGCAGTATGCCCCCAGGCTTGACTAGTGGCAGTGCGAGGCGATTAAGGCGCCAATATTCATTCAAGGCACCGTCAATCTTGTCAGCGGAGCGAGTTTGTTTTGCTGGATCCAAGACGACAACGTCGTAACGGTCGCCACGCAGAGCTGCCTGCTTCATGTAGTCGCTGGCATCGGCGGCAATAAAGTTGATGTCGACACCATTTAGGCTTGCATTAGCGCGTGCTGTAGTGAGCGCCTCAGCATCGTCTAAGTCGATGCCAGTCACGCTTTTGGCATGGCCGATCACTTTTGCATAAAGGCCAAATCCGCCTGTGTGGCAACAAACGTCGAGTATGTCTTTGCCTGCGCTGAGACTTGCCAGGTGTAGCCTATTCTCTCGCTGATCAGCGAAAAATCCGGTCTTATGCTTAGAGCCGACTGCCACGTGAAAACGCACACCTTGCTCTTCAATGACCACCGGATCTGGAGCGGGTATTTCCCAACAATCGAAGGACTCCTGCTTTTGGATGCGCTTCTCGGCAAACCAGTAAACGCGGGCCTCTGGGAAGTGGCTAAGTAGAATCGACTTGATCTGCTCCCGTTGGCGAAACATACCCGCCGACGTGAATTGAATTGCCAGAATTCCGCCTAACAAATCCACTATGAGTCCACTAAGCCCGTCGCCCTCTGAATGAATGAGGCGCATACCGGTGGTTTTTTGAAAAAGCCCGAGATGACGACGCCATTCAATGGCTCTCTCAATACGAGAGGCGAAAAAAGCAGCGTCGACCTGCTCGCCTTGGTCAGTAGTTAGTAAACGCACTCCAATGCGCGAGTGGCCGTTGTAAAAACCCCGACCAACAAAACTACCGTCGACCCCTAAAACCTCAACTACAGTGCCTGGGGGAATTCGCTCCGCAGGTTTCGCAACAGCTCGAGCAAAAATCCAGGGATGCTGAATCTTAAACGGCTGCGTCAGTCTAACTGTTGGTATGGGGGTGGGCTCTGTCATGACTCAACCTCGAGGCCTATAAGTTTCGGCAAACTAGTCGTAGCCAAAGTCTTGGGCAAGCCGAAATCCAGAGCTCGCGGGCAACCTGACAGGTCTAGTCGCACGCAACGGAGCGCAATACCTCCCCAATATGGTCGCTCGGAGCCGTACAGTTTATCCCCAACGATTGGGTATCCATGCCGGGCCAAATCAAATCTTAGCTGATGAGGTCGGCCTGTATGCGGCGAAAGCTGCCACAGCAGGGCCGGCCCATCTTCCATAGTTATCAATGCCTTAGGTGTCGCGATGGTCAGTGAGGGCTTGCCGTGAGGACTGATGAAGGCTCGTTTCTTGCCTCGCATCATCACGCAGTCCCACCTGAGGGTAGCCTCTAGATGGATAGATTCTCCGACGGCAGTGATGGCCTCGTAGGTCTTATGCACCATCCGCCCCTCAAACCAATGGTTAGCAGCTTTGTGAGCAGGAGCATCTTTGGCAAAAAGCAGCAGCCCAGTCACCTCTTGGTCAAGCCTGTGCACTGGCCAAAGCCGTGCCTTTAACTGGGCTTCGAGTGCTCGTCCGACGCAATGCCTCTCATCCGCATCACCAAGTCGCGACGGCACACTGAGCCACCCAGGTGGCTTATCAACTGCAACGAAGTGCTCATTTTCAAACGTTATACTAAGTGTAAGGGCTGTCACGCGGCTTTGCTCAAAGCGTGCCAAACATACGGTCCCCAGCATCACCTAGGCCGGGGACAATATATGCCTTGTCGTTTAAACCCTGATCTATGGCAGCCGTGTAGATCGGAACATCGGGGTGATGCTCTTGTACGAAGGCGACGCCCTCTGGAGCCGCAAGTAAACACACATATTTGATTGATTTAGGCTTTTGCTCTTTAACTCTATCTATAGCAGCAACCGCTGAGTGACCAGTGGCAAGCATCGGGTCAACGATGATCACGTCGCGCTCGGGCATATTGGGCGGCATCTTAAAATAATATTCTACAGCCACCTGAGTCTTTGGCTCTCGATACAACCCAATGTGACCTATATGTGCCGACGGGATCAGCTTCAGCATGCCGTCGAGAATACCGTTACCGGCTCTGAGTATCGACACTAGCACTATCTCTTGCCCTTTAAGAATCGGCGCCTTCATCTTCATAATCGGTGTTTCTATATCCGCTAAGGTCATCGGCATGTCGCGAGTAACCTCGTAGGCGAGTAGCATGGCAATCTCACCGGCTAGTCGTCTAAACTTACTGGTGCTGGTTTCCTTTTTGCGCATAATAGTCAACTTGTGCTGCACAAGGGGGTGCTTAATGACAAAGACATTACCGTCCGCAGCAGATGATTGCGTCATAGAATCAGTCAGCTCCCAGATTTGTTCAGACTAAAACAAGCTAAGACAGCCTAGAACACTGTGCCGTCGCTTGCTAGTCGGATTGGCGGTTCAGCGTCGGCTCGCAAACTACCGGCGAGTTTACGACCGGCACTCCATGTACCACCTTGCATGATTTTCGCAAGCGGTAAGTCGATAGCAGACTTGCCTAATTTTCCCCTTATCACATTGGCTAACTCATCGAGGAGTGAGATTGTCAGAGCGCGCCATTCAATAATAACTTCAGAATCAGCTTTGTGGGTCTTGCTGGTGAGTTCGCTGTCTTTGGCAACGATGACCCCGGTATCCATCAACAAGCCCCCGTTACGGTACTCGGCAAGGCCAGTGAGCTCGTCTAGTCCACCGATTTCAAGGCCTGCGTCTTCAAGAGGCTCGACCAATGAATAGGTGAGCCACTGAGAGAGTTTGTGGAAGGGTACCAACCCGTGTCCGTGATCCGTGTTCGGCAAGGCCGCATGATGCCAAACATCACCAAGCATCACTCCACCAAGCGAGGCACGTCCCGGCCAGATGTTGCCGAGTCCTTCAAGTACAACGGATAAAACTTTGCGTGCAGGTAGCTTATTGTTACCGGCATGGCCGACAAGGTAATCGTAGGCGTTGCCTAGGCGTGGCTCGATGTCTCCAAAGTATTTTTTGTTTACAGACACCGAATGCTCGAGCTTATGTAACAAGTGTAAACGCCCATCAAGTCCAAGTAGACGATTCTGCGGAGTGACTTGAAAGTATTTTTCCAAGTCCCGTTTTGTAATACTACGTAGCGCCGGATTGTCCACCATCAGTGGATTCTCCGGATCACTCGCAAATCCACCGTCTATGAACATATCAAAGCTAGCCAGTGCTAAGCCCTCTGACCGGCCTACAGATTTACCGGTCAAAGGGTCTTTGTAGCGCCATGTTGGACCAGCACCAGCATCGAGGAGCACACTGACAATCGCAAGTTCAATCCGGCTTTTTGCCGCACTATCCGGATCCATGGCGCTTAACTTTTCGTTTAACATCTTCAGTCGCTCGTCACCGAAGTGCCGCCATCGACTGTGATAGGGGACATCTAGATCTGGATAGTTTGATCTAAACTCCTGGATCACAAGCTCGGCGGCCTTATCTAACTTGGCCTGCTCAAGCTTGAAGTGTGGAGATTCCCCACTCGCAACGCGCTCAGTGATTCTTGCACACTGTTCGCGGATGCCTTTGGGGGACCTGAGATAAGTTACGCTTTCTTTGCTCTCGTTTTTTAATTCTGTTGTATGCGACATGACTCACTCGTCGAGACCGCGGCCCTTTTTCACTTTCAGGGAGTCGGCCTCAGGCACCTGGCCTGGGGTATAGTATCCGGCTGCCACCTTGGCATCCATCTCCACCTTTGCATCGGCAGGAATTAGCTCTTTTGGAATCTCGACCCGCTCTTTGATGGTCACACCTGCCCTAACGATCGCCTCGTACTTCATATTGCTCATTGACACAAACTTATCAATTTTTGAAATTCCCAACCAATGTAAAATATCTGGCATTAGCTCCTGAAACCGCATGTCGGTGACCCCAGCGACGCACTCAGTTCGTTGAAAGTACTTAGCCGCGGTGTCTCCGCCCTCTTGACGCTTGCGGGCATTGTAGACCAGAAATTTTGTGACCTCACCAAGTGCTCGCCCTTCTTTTCGATTATACACGATTAAACCCGCTCCACCCTCCTGAGCGGCGGCAATGCAAACTTCGATCCCATGGGCGAGGTAAGGGCGACACGTACAGATATCCGAGCCGAACACATCTGACCCGTTGCATTCGTCGTGTACACGGCAGGCTAAGACCTTTTTGGGGTCTGGCATAGTGGTCACATCGCCAAAGAAATAGGCCGTCATCCCACCTATGGGTGGAAGGAATATGGGCATATCTGGTCGCGTGACTAGTTCAGGAAACATACCGCCCGTATGCTCAAAAAGTGAGCGGCGTAGTTCCGCCTCATCGACCTGAAAGCGCTCAGCAATGCCAGGCAAATACCAAACGGGATCTATTGCCGCTTTGGTTACTAATACTTCACCATTTTCCCTCAGGATATGGCCATCGGGCTTAAGGCGACCGGCAGCTATAGCATCGCTAAATTCTGGCATATTGATGTGAGCACGCGTCACTGCGATAGTGGGGCGAATGTCGAAACCTTGCGTTTCGCACGGTCGTCCTCGATCGGATCATAGGTGACGCTCTGCCCTTTGATCAGCTGGTGCTACTAGGGGCAGGATATGACGGCAGGGCATGGCGCATGAAGTCACTTCGTGATGTGAAGGTGTTT
>Ga0194132_10006472_pt1 | contig 18141 bp, 11 predicted proteins | sample TA2KigOf80mmetaG_FD_148612 | JGI IMG/M metagenome (GOLD analysis project Ga0194132, IMG submission 148612) | Freshwater microbial communities from Lake Tanganyika, Tanzania - TA2015054 Kigoma Offshore 80m | ecosystem: Environmental > Aquatic > Freshwater > Lake | place: Tanzania: Lake...
ACAGAGAGGCACCGGAAAACATCACCTCAGCAAGACGCTACGCCAAGTCAACAGCCCGATCAAGCACCGACGCGACGCCGATCACTCAGGTGGCCCGCGTCTCCATCGGTGCATAATTTAGGTGGTATCAAGCCCGCCTAGCAGGTGGCGGTTGGCGAAGTTAAACGCGGACGCGCGGAATTCCAGCGGGAGCTTCTCGCGCAGCAGATTGAAGGTCTTGCTGACGGCCAGGTCCTCATTCAACTGCCATGGCTGGCGCATTTGGGCGATACGCGCTGGAAGACTGCCATACACAAGGTTGGGCGGCTGGACGAAGGCGGCGCGATTGAGATAGGGGCTCGTCTGGACCTTCGAGTTCCAGTTCGGGTTGTAGAGCGCCTGTCCGGGCACCAGCGAGCAGCGTGAGGCGCCCGCTCCGAACATGTTCTGCTGGCAACCCACGCCGATCGCGGTGCCGCTCTGATACCGATGCACGGCGCTGATGGACCAGTTGCCGAGAAGGGCCTCGCCGAAGCCGTGCAGGGACGAGGCGAACTTCTTGCCGCGTCCGAACGGCAAATCATAGACGTAGCTGATGGCAAGCACCTGCGGGCGCCATGCGCCGTCCACCACTTTTTCCGTCAATCGCGAGTAGACGTTCTGGGCCTCCGTGCTGCTCAGCCACTTGGAGTAGGTGTACGAGAACAGTGCGTAGAGCCCGCCGCCGAAGCGCTTCTCGAAGCTGGTTTCAAGCGCGTTGTAGGTGCTGTGGCCCGCAAGTGAGGTGCCATTCACCGTGGTGTAGTGGGGAAACGGCCGCAGCGCCTGATTCAACTGAAGATTGAGCGGATAACCCGCGTAGGGAAGGCGGAAGCCGTTGGCCGCCAGGATGGGGTTGTTCATGATGGCGCTCAGTGGGCTGCTCAGCAGGGTGCCGTAGATGCCCAGGAACTTGGGATCAAGCTGGTTGAAGGTCTGTGTGACCTGAGTCTTGACGCCGTAATTGGCGTGGAAGCTGGCGCGCCACAGGGTGTTTTCGGTGAATGCGTGCTCCAGCGTGACGTTGTAGTCGGTGTAGTAGCCGGGCTTGCCCGCTTCACCGGTCTTGTAGGACGGGGCCTGGAAATTGGCGATGGAGGGTCCTATGCGCGGCGGGCGCGTGGCTTCCACCTGGGCGCGTTGCTCAAGAAAGCCATTCGCAAAACGGAATGAGATGCCGTTTGAGAGGAAATTGCCTTGCGCGCTGAAGTTGCCGCCGAAGCCCTGGATGCCAGTGTCGGCGTTGTTGTCTTCGCGGATGCTATCGAAAACAAGGGAGCCGCCGGCACGCAGGACGGTCTTTGGGCTGAGTTGATAGGCCAGCCCGAGGCGCGGGCCGAAGCCATTCTTGCGCACGTTCTGGAGGCGGCTGCGCCCACCGCGGCCGGGCCCATCGCCCGCGAACTCCAGGGCGCCAGGCAGCCCGCCGGCCTCAGGGTTGGCGAGGGACGGGTTGAAATTGCTGTTCTGCCGGTTCGCCTCCATGCGGCCCAGGGGTAGTTCGTAGCGCAGACCGGCATTGAGCGTCAGCTTGTTGGTGATCTTGAAGTCATCCTGGACGTACCACGAGTAGTACTTGTAGATGAAGTCGATGTCCGCTCCGTAGTTGAAGTTGCCGCCGCTGGCCAAGCCCAGCAGGAAGCCCGCATAGGGGATTCCGGAGTTGGCGATGCTCGGGATGCCGGTGGTGGCCGCGGCGAAATTCACCTGTCCGGCGCAACTGTTGCAATCGATACGCCGGTAATTGACACGCATGAACTGGAAACCGAATTTCACGTTGTGGCGGCCGTGCAGCCAGGTGAGTTGCTCCGACGCGTTGTAGGTGCGGCCTGGCGACGCCGTGTTGACCTGGCCGCCGTAGTTGCCGAACTCAGTGTTGTACTTGGTGTAGTTGGGGGCTTTATCCGCGCTGACACCCGGCATCAGCGTGGCATTCCGGTAGTTGTTGTCCAGCCGGAGGTTCGGCCCCTCGCCAAGGTTCCGTTGATTGACGCCGAAGGTGAAGTGGTTGAGGAGATTCGGCTTGATGACGACGTCGCTGTTGACGCGGTAGTACTTGGTGACGCCGAACTCCTGGAAGGCTTCGGCGAGCGGGCCGGGGATGGGTCCGGTAAGGGTGTAGTTGTCGAAAAACTGCCGGCTGAAGAGTCCGTTGAAACGGACGTTGTTCGAGAGGTTGTAGTCGAACTTGCCCGAATAAACGCTCTGGAGGGTGCCGGGCACGCGGCTGCCGCCAATGGTGTTGAAGCGGGTGCGGGTGTTGAGGAATACGTTGTTCGGCAGATCGGGCGCGGGGAGTTGCGCCAGAATTGTCTTGGCGATGGGGTGGATGCGTTCCGGGCAGATGACATTGAGCACGCCGCGGCACTGCATCCGCTGGCGGCGTGAGGCGTCGGCGATCAGTGTGTTGCCGTCGAAGGGGTCGTACAGCGGAACCACGCCCTGGGCATTGGTGTAGCGTCGGAAGTCGCCGTTTCGAAACTCATCAATAGGAAGCGTGATGAGCCCCGCGCTATCGGAGGCCTTGGCGCGCGAGACCTCGCCGGCGATAAAGAAGAACGCCTTATTGTGGCCGTCGTAGACCTTGGGCAGCACAATAGGGCCGCCCAGTGTGCCGCTGAAAAGGCTCTGGCGCTGCAGGCGGGCGCCGGCCGCGCCCCAGGTGAATCCGCGCGCGTTCATGTGTTCATTCCTGTGCTGAGCCATGAAGCTGCCATGCAACTGATTGGTGCCCGACTTGGTGGTGTAGTTGAGCACGCCGTTCGAGGTGCGTCCGAACTCGGCGGAGTACGCCCCACTCTGCACCTTGAACTCTTCGACGGCATCAGCGCTGACGACGCGCATCTGGGGATCGTTCCGGCGTTCGCTCATCGATTCTGCGCCGTCGACCAGGAGGCTGGCGCCGTTCTGAACGCCGCCGGCGATGCGCGGGCTGCCGCCGCCGGTGTCGGGGTCATTTTGAATGTTGAGAATAACGCCTGGCACCAGGCCTGCGAAAGCTAAATTGCTTCGAAGCCCGCCGTTGATGAACAGGGGCAGCTTCTGGATGGCCCGGTTGTCGACCACGCGGCCCAGGTCCGTGCGGTCGGTTTGAAGCAGTGTGGCCTGGCCCGTGACTTCGATGGTCTCCTGCACGGCGCCAATCTGCAGTTGCACATCGATTCGCGCGGTGGTGTTCACTTGAACCTGGATGCCGCCCACCTCGGCGCGCTTGAAGCCCGGCGCTTCGACTGTGAGAGTGTATCTGCCCACTGACAGGTTGACGAAGCTATAGGAACCTTCAGCTCCTGACCGTTGCGACTGGGACAACCCGGTGGCTGGCTGTTGAAGCGTGAGCAGCGCGCTTGCAACCGCGCCGCCGGATGAATGCCTCACGGCCCCGGTGATGGTTCCGCGGTCCTGCGCCAGGACGCCCGCGCAGAACATGGCCAAAAGTGCAGTTCCTCGGAGCATGTATTACAACCTTCCGCCCGCGAAGGGCTGGCCTGATTATACGCCGCGCATCGGCTGTGACACACTGAGGGGACGATGTTGAGTCCTGCAGTTGTTCGATCCGGTTTGTGTGCACTGCTGGCACTGGTGCCGGGTGCCGCGCAACAGCGGCCCGCGCTGCCCGCGCCGATGGGAGTTCCCGCACCTGGCCCGGCGGGGGACGGCCCCTACGCACCGCAGCCGATTCTGCCGGGCGGCGTGGTCATTCCGCTGTTTCCCGCCGGGTCGTCATACCTGAAGGCAGACAAGGTGCGTGAGGCCGAAGTCTACAACATGAGCCAAACGGTCCCGGGGCGCATCGGGAGTATTGTGAACATTCACAACCCGTCCATCGAGTGGCATCCGGTGGACCGGAGCCTGAACACCGGGTCAGTCATCATTCTGGTGGCGGGCGGCGGGCACAACACGTTGAACGTGGGCAGCGAAAGCGCCGATTTCGTGCCCTTCTTCTACAACTACGGCATCAACACGGTGATCCTGCGGAACCGGTTGCGGCGCGATGGTTACGATCCCCGCGTGGACGCTGTGAACGATATGCTTCAGGCCGTGCGAGTGGTGCGGGCTTACGCCAGGGAGTGGAACGTGGACCGGAACCGGATCGGAGTGATGGGCTTCTCCGCCGGGGCGGAACTCACGTCGTCCGCCGCGGTGCTCTATGACGAGTTCGACAAAAAGAACAGCGATCCGGCGGACCCGTACGCGGGAATCACATCGCGGCCGGACTTTACGGGCATCATCTATCCCGGTCCATCGCCGTTCACGCGCTCGCGCACAGCGCCCAACGCGCACGCGCTACAGCACCCAATGGTGCCGCGCAATGTTCCGCCGGCATTCCTGATGTGCGCCAGTTCCGGGGACCGCATCCATGCACTGTGGGCAGTTGAGTATTACATGGCGATGCTGGCAGTGGGGGCGCCGAACATCGAGATGCACATCTACGGCAACGGCAGGCACCCCGGGGATCCGCTGGCGGACGGGTCACGGATGACGGGCGGGCTGACGGATCGGACAGGCACGCCGTTTGGGACGTGGCAGCACCGGTTCATCGATTGGTTCCGGGACCTCGGCTTTCTGCAGAAGCCGGGTGTTGAGACCAAGGCAGCCAAGGACTTGGCGCTCTACCTGAGCCAGCCTCTGCCGCGGCCGTTCGGTGCCGGCGCACCGGCGCCTGCGGCTCCGAAAAACTGAGTTGTAAAAAACTCGTACCACGCTGTAACGAATGTGACGTACAATTCACCACGGTAGGTCTGGAGAATTTCCGGACCTAATCTTCCATAGTCAGCCAAAGGAGAATCCAATGAAACAACTTTTCGGAGCCGCCGCCGCTCTTGCGTGCGGTCTTAGTCTGTAAGCGCAGAACCACAACTGCGCTTCTCTTCCGAACGCGGCGATGCTCAAGGTGGCGTTGAACGCGGCGCCCGGCGTGGGCGGCACCGTCGGCGGCCTGTTCAACGGTGTCCGGATGTGGGCGGCGGTGGTGAACCGGGACGGAGAACTCTGCTCGGTGTCGGCCTCGACGGCGGACCCGACGCAGGTGTGGCCCGGTAGCCTGAACATCGCCAAGCACAAGGCGTTCACGGCCAATGCGTTCAGCCTGGATGTGCTGGCCCTTTCGACGGCCCGTTTGTATACGTTCACGCAGCCGGGGCATTCGCTGAACAGCCTGGGACAATCGAACCTGTTCGCGGCGAACTTTCTGGCCCGTCCTGGGAATCCGGAGCAGGGCAAGAACCAGATTCAGGGCGGCACCATTTTCTTCGGCGGCGGCGTGGCGATTTACAAGGCCGGCAAAGTGGTGGGCGGTCTTGGGATCAGCGGCGACACGGCGTGCGCGGACCACGAGATCGCCAAGCGTGTGCGGAGTATCCTGACGCTTGATCCGCCCGGTGGCCCCAGTGTGGATGACATCACCTATACGGTGGCCGATGGCGCTGGCGTGTTCACGCATCCGCTGTGCGTGAATACGTTCCGCAACGGCGTTTTCGTGGGCAACGAAGCGGCGGCCAGCGGCTACTAGCTAGCCGGAGAACTGGGGTTTCGCGCCCGGCAGCCTCCCCGTGTGGGGTCTGCCGGGCGTTTTCTGTTTGTTGCTCGAGGTCAAAACACGAACTTCAGCCCGAACTGGGTCTGCCGGCCGGTAGCGGTTCCGTTTGAAAGCTTGCCGAACTCGGGATTGCCGGCGTTGCACGGTCCACCGGCCGGGCCAATGCAGGTCATGTTGCGGGCGCTGGCGGATGGCAGGAAGAAGGTCGGCGTGTTGGTGAGGTTGAAGAACTCGGCACGGAACTGGATGGAGTACCGTTCGGTGATCCGGGTGTTCTTGAACGCCGAAAAATCCCAGTTCACCGAACCCGGGCCACGCACCACGCGGCGCGCGGAGTCGCCCAGCAACTGGATGGTGGCGCCTGTTGAACTGCGCACGGTGCCAGGCACCTTGAATGCGTTGGGGTTGAAGAAGTTGTCCACGCCGCGCCCGCTCTGCACCTGGATGGGCTGGCCGGCCACGCGGTCGGGCATGTTGAACGTGTTGAAGATGGGCGCCAGACGGTCCGTGCGAAGATCGCTGGGGAACCCGCCGCGCAACGTGGTGATACCGTTCACCTGCCAACCGCCCAGGATCTTGTGAATGCCGCCACCGCCTTTCATCCACGGCAGTTCGTAGCCGTAGCTGGCGACGAAGATCTGCGGCACGTCGATGGGTGCCACGGACTTTTCTCGCGACAGGTTGTACTGGTCGAAAACGAAGCTGGTGCCGCCGTTCTGAGTGAACGCTGACGGGCCCGTTCCGTTGGTCTCGATGTTCTTCTGCACCGTGTAATTGAGCAGGAAGCTGAGCCCGGCGGAGTATCGCTTCTCCACCTTGAAGTTGGCAGCGTGGTAGCTGGAAGTGCCGGTGGAGTCGACGGCCGGGATGGTCCCGTTGACATTGGCATACGGCCGCAGGCGCTGGATGTTACGGCCATCCAGGGCGTACTCAAATGGCACCTGATTCATATGAAGGAACGCGGTGGCCAGATCCCGGCCGCGCGCGGCGCTCAGATTCATTTCAAGCAGCCAGTTCTGTTTCGGCTCGTACTGGAAGCTCAGGTTGGCCTGGTGGAGGGCCGGAAACTTGGCGCCGTTGAAGACCTGTGTGCGGATGGTGCGCACAAACGGGCGGTCGGCGGTGAAACTGGCGAGCGTGGTGTCACTGGGGGCCGCAACAATGGGCGTGTTCAGTGTGAACGGCGGCCGCACCGTGCTTTGCGCGCTGATCGTCGGCACCGAAAGCGTGGGCGTGTTGGGATTGTTGCCGGAGAACTGGGTGGTCTCCTGGTTCTGATCGCGCAGGCCGAAGAAGATGCCGTAGCCGCCGCGGATCACCAGCTTTGAGTTCCACTGGTAGGCGAAGCCGCCACGCGGCGCCCAGTTGTTGTGGTCGGCATCGACAATCGCGCGCGAGAAGGCCCCGTCGCCCGGAAGCTGGAAGCGGCCCGTGCGCAGGTTGAAAAGACTGCCGCGGTTGCGTGCGTCCACCGGCTGGGTATAGAGTTCGTAGCGCAGACCCAGGTTCAGCGTCAGGCGCCGGGTCACCTTCCAGTCATCCTGGAAATAGGCCCCGCCGTAGAGCCAACGGTGCCGGCCCCAATCGAGCATTTGGGTGCCCTGAATCGTCGAAGGGAAGCCGAGAAGGAAGTCCGCCAGAGGGGCACCGGAGCCCGGCCGGTCCGAACTCGACGTGAAGATAGACCCGAACACAAACTCTCCGTAGAACGGCGAGCCCTTGAGCACGTTGTACTGGTACCGGCGCACGTCGACACCAGTCTTGAACGTATGGTTGCCGCGGGTGATATTGATGTTGTCGTTCCACTGGAAGGTGTTTTCGATGTTGTAGTTCGAAGATCCGCCGCCCCAGCTCGAGAACTGTTGCGACCCGCTGATGTTGCCGGAGAAGTTGAATGCAATCGACGGGAAGCCGCGATCCGGGAACGGGAACAGCGCCAGCCGGTTCGAATCGGCGAAGGCGGCTCCGGTGGGCGCGTCACCCACATCGGATCCGTTGTGCCGCACGAAGCCCATGCGGAATTCGTTCACCACGGTTGGCGAAAAGATGTGAGTGTCGTTCAGCACGACGTGACGTGAGAAGTCGATACGCCGTGATCCGCCACCAATGAACCCTTCGAAGCCGCCGGGGATGGGCTGCCGCTGGTTCCACATCGAGTACCGCATGTAGAGGTTGTTGTTGGACGCCAGACGGTGATCCATGCGCAGGTCGCCGCGGTCGCCGCGATACCGGTTGGGCCGTTGGCGGAAGAAGTTGCGGCTCTGCGCGCCGGTGGTGCCGAAGTTGGCACGAGGCACAAGGGCGGCGACCGCGGCGGATGTGCCGTTGATCTGCGCGGCCGGGATGCGGTTAGCGGCGAAAGGCGTCCCGATGACGGTGTTCGCGGGGCCCACCCGGCGGCTGTTCGGATCGAAGATCAGGTTGTTGTAGGCCGCGAAGTCCCCGGTGCGGAAAGCGTCTGGCGGCACGTCAAGAATGGAACTGGCGGCTTGCTGGCGAATCCTCGTACCTTCATAGTCGGTGAAGAAGAAGGTCCGGTCGCGCAGAATGCGGCCGCCCACGGCATAGCCGAACTGATTCTGGCGGTACTTGCCCTTCCGCTGTCCGGCGGAGTTTGTGAAGAAGTTCGTCGCGTCCAGCTTGTCGTTGCGCAGAAATTCGAAGATGCTGCCGTGCAGATCATTTGAGCCGGATTTGATGGTGGCGGCGATCACAGTGCCCGCCGAATGTCCGAACTCAGCCGAAAAGTTATTGGTCTTCACTTTGAACTCTTGCACGGCATCCACTGACGGCGTGTAGGCGGACCCGGCCCGGCCCACTGCACCCGCGTTCTGCACCGTATTGTTCTCGATACCATCCAGCATCACTTCGTTCGATGAGAACCGGCCGCCGCCGCCCACGAACGGCAGGTTGGACCCCATCCCGAACATCGGCGTGGTATTGCCCGCCAACAGACCCAAAGCAAACGGATTCCGCCCGTTCAGCGGCAGTTCCAGGATCTTCTTGTTCTCAATCACCTGGCCCAACGCCGAACTCGATGACTCGAGCAGAGGAGTCGCGCCGGTCACCTCCACCACTTCCCGCACCTCGCCCGGCTCCAGCGTGATGACGATGTTGGCGTCCTGGTCCACGCGGAGATCCAGGCCGCGCAGCGTCTGGCGCTTGAACCCCTGGAGCGTGGCCGTGATCGTGTAATCGCCGATGGGCATGAACGATGCCCTGAATTCACCGCGTTCATTGGTGGCGCCCGTGCGTGTGGCGCCGGTGCCGGTGTGTTGAATGTGAATGGCTGTGCCGGGGATGACGGCTCCCGTCGAGTCCTTCACTTCCAGGTTGATGGTGCCTGTGGATACCTGTGCCAGCGCCGCCGAGGCGCAGATCAAGTACAAAGCGAAATGTTTCATGGCCGAACGATACTCCCATCCAGTCTTCTGTCGTTTCCGCGAGTGCCGCCTACACCCTTGTAGGGGAATCGAGCAGCGGCCTGTTCATCAATGTCGATGCCCAGGCCCGGTTTGCTATTAGCGTACATGTAGCCGCCCCGGATTTCAGGCGCGCCCGGAAACACTTCCCGTGTTGCGGCGGAGAATCGGTTCTCTTCCTGGATGCCGAAGTTGAATGAGGCCAGGTCCAGATGCAGGTTCACCGCATGCCCGATGGGCGATACGTTGCCCGGCCCGTGCCATGCCGTGCGCACACCGAACATCTCGCAGGTGCACTGAATCTTGCGCGCCATGCTCAGGCCGCCGATGGCGGAGATGTGAATGCGGATGAAATCAATGAGCCGTTCGCCCACCAGGTGGATCCATTCGTTGCGGTTGACGAAGAGCTCGCCCATGGCGATGGTGGTGGATGTCTGCTGGCGTAGAACGCGGAACCAGTGAACATCCTCCGGGGCAAAAGGATCTTCCATGAAGAAGGGCCGGTAAGGCTCCACGGCTTTTAGCAGCGTGAGGGCCTGATTGGGAGGCACGCGTTCGTGGACATCGTGCAGCAGTTCCACCTCAAAGCCCAGCCTCGCTCTCAACTGGTCGAACATGCGGATGGTGTTGTTGACGTAGGGCGTCGGTTCAAACACGGGCGACGGCGCCACGCCATCGGGACGCTTCCGTTGTACCTCGCCTGATGTGGCCGCGGTGACACCGTAGCCCGAATAGCCCGGCACGGCCAGTTGTACGCGAACATGGCGGTACCCTTCGGCCATGTAGCGCCGCACCTGGTCCTCCAGGTCCGGGAACTCGCGCGCGCTGGCATGGCAATAGAGGGGCGCCGCCGCTCGCGTTCTGCCGCCCAGAAGTTGATACACCGGCATGTTGCAACGCTTGCCCAGGATGTCCCACAGCGCTCCATCCAGCCCCGACAGGGCATTGTTCAGCGTGACCCCGCTGCGAAAATAGGACGAGACGTAAGCGGACTGCCAGATGTCCTCAATGTCGTCCACGGAACGGCCCACAACGAAGGGCTTCAGATACTGTTCGATGGCCGTCGCCACGGCAAGCGGCCGTTCGCGATGGGTGGCGCAGCCCACGCCATACAATCCCGGCTGATCGGTGAGCACTTTCACCACCACCAGGTGATCGCTGCCTGGCTGCGTCAGGATCACCTTGACGTCGGTGATCTTGACCACGGCCATGCCTCGGCGGGCCTGGGCAGCCGCGGCCTGCGTGGCGGCCGGCAGAGCTGGGGCCAGCGTGATTCCGGCGGCCGCGCCGCCGCCGAACAGGCGTAAGGTTTCTCGTCTTCGCATGGATTACTCCTGGGTGCCTCTACATTATGGTCACGACTCGCCGCGCATCGCGTTGACGCACGTCGTATGCTTTTCCAATGCGCGTTCGTTCAATAGCCATGCTTCTTGTGCTGTTCTCCACGGCCGTGGTTCAACCGCAGTCGAATGGGCCCCTGCAGGATCCGGGCCCCGGCCGTGGCGGTGTTCCGGTGCAGGGCGCGGAGCCGGACGTTGCTCTGGTGGCCAGATTCGACCGTGATGCCGACGGCCGGCTGAATCGCGCCGAGCGCGACGCTGCCCACAACTACCTTTCCGCGAACCCTGAGCTTCGCAAGGTGCGGCGCGGGAGCCGTGCCCGCCCGATGCGCCCTGGAACCCCCGGCCCTGCCTTGCAGCCCAAAGATGTTCCCATGTATCCCGCATCCGTGCCGCTGTACGATGCCGGCACCATCCGGACACTCTTCCTGCAGTTCGAGCATCCCGACTGGGAGATGGAATTGGAAGCGTTCTATCACACCGACGTGTTGATTCCGGCGACGCTGGTTGTCGATGGGCGCACCTATCCACAGGTTGGCGTCTCCTTTCGCGGCAACAACTCGTTTGGGAACGTGCCCGCCGGGCTCAAGCGTCCGCTGTCGATCACCATGGACTTTGCCCGCGATCAGCATCTTCTGGGGTACCGGTCGCTCAATCTTCTCAACTCCAACGAAGCCCCGACCTTTCTCAGATCTGTCCTTTATCTTGATGTGGCGCGTGACTACATTCCGTCGCTTCGCGCTAATTTCGCGCGCGTGGTGATCAATGGCGAGAGCTGGGGCCTGTATGTGAATCAGCAGACCTTCAGCAAGGAAGCCGCGCGACAACTGTTCAACTCAGCCAAGGGCACTCGGTGGAAGTCCCCCAACAACTCGGTGGGCGGCGGATTGTCCTACCTGGGCGAGGATATCGCGCAGTACCGGCGCTGGTATGAGATGAAAGGTTCGGACGACATCCCGGCCTGGAGCGCCTTGGTGCGAATGACCAGGGTGCTGAACACCACTCCGCTTGAGACGCTTGAAGCGGCGCTTGCGCCGGTGATGGACATTGACGAAGTGCTGCGTTTCCTTGCCCTGGACGTCGCGCTCGCCAACGGAGATGGCTACTGGAACGACGGCAGCGACTTTAACGTCTATCTCAACAAGGACGGCCGGTTCCTGGCGATACCGCACGACGCGAATGAAGGGTTCCGCGCACGCGTGGGCAATGGAGAGCATCCCGGCCCGCTGGTAAGCCTGTCGGATCCGGACAAAGCCCTACGCCACAGGCTTCTGGCCGTACCGGCTCTACGCGACCGCTACCTCCGTTACGTCGGCGAAATCGCGGAAAAATGGCTCGACTGGGAACACCTGGGTCCAATCGTTGAGCGATACGAGAGGCTGATTGCCGGCGATGTCGCCCGCGACACGCGCAAACACGATACGGCCGCTGCATTTGCGAACGGCATCCACGGTGTTCCGGGTGCGCCGCCGGCGGCCTCGACCATCCGGGGCTTCGCCGAACTGAGACGCGCGGCCCTTCTGGCGCATCCCGAGATTGTCAGGGTGCGAAGAACGCGATAAAGCGCACGGCCCGCCTCACCGCTGCGTGGGCGCCTTCTGGAAGCTCGCCGAATGTGTGGCCATGGCGTCCCGCATCTGCGACACGATGTCCGAATGCAGCGCCGCAACGTTGAATCGCTCACCGTAATCGGCTTCAAGATGATAAAGTTCCGCCGTCTCCGGCTGATTCGGATTGCGCAGACGCAGCTTCCACGGGCCACGCCGCATTCCGTGCAACGCACCGGCGTGGTAGTAGAAGAAATCGCGTTGCGGCCGGGGCTTGCCCTCCCACAGCAGCGGAGCCAGATCTGTTCCGTCCAGCACAAGCGCCTCGGGCACGGAAGCGCCCGCCAGCCTTGCCAGAGTGGGAAAGATATCCAAGGTCGACGCGACGTCCGCGGAGACCTGGCCCGGCATGATTCGTCCTTTCCAATTAGCGATGAATGGCTCGCGATAGCCACCATCCCACGTGGTCGCCTTGCCTTCGCGCAGCGGACCATTCGATCCCCCGTGGTCGCCCAGTTGAATCGGTGCGCCATTGTCCGAACTGAACAGAATCAGCGTGTCCTGCTCCAGCTTCAGCGCCGAAAGCGTCTTGCGGATCTCACCCACGGACCAATCGAGCTCCTCGACGGCATCCCCGTACAATCCGGCCTTGCTCTTGCCCCGGAAGCGCTCGCTCGCGAACAGCGGCACGTGCGGCATGGTGTGCGCAAGGTAAAGGAAGAATGGCTTGTGCTCGCGCGCCGCGTTGCGAATGAAGGCTGTGGCGTCTTCCGTATAGCGCGCGGTGATTTGCGTCTGATCGGGATCTCGCTCAAGCACTTCTTCATCTCGCATCAGTGGAACGCCGGGCAGAGTCCGGTAGCGGTCAAGCGCCGCGGCGGCTCGCTGAGGGGTTCCCCTGCGCCGGTTGATCTCGTCGTAGACCACATTGGTCTTCAGGCTCATGTCGTTTGAGAACGGAATCCCGAAGTAGCTGTCGAAACCGTGTTTGGTGGGCAGGTACTGGGGCAGATGGCCCAGGTGCCACTTGCCGGTGATGTGCGTCGCGTAGCCGCTGCGCTTCAGCAACTGAGCGATGGTGAGTTCAGAGTCCGGAATGCCGCCGGTGGAATCGGGAAACAGGACGAAGTTCATGCCGCTGCGCACCGGGTAGCGGCCGGTCATCAGCGCCGCGCGGCTCGGTGAGCACAACGGCGCGGCGGAGTAGAACTGGGTGAAGCGAATGCCATCGGCCGCCAGGCGATCCAGATTGGGCGTGCGAATGGTGGGGTGGCCGTAGCAACTGAGGTCGCCGGAGCCAAGGTCGTCGGCGTAGATCAGGACGATGTTCGGGAGCTTGCGGCGCTGGGCCAGCAGCGGTGCGGCGAGCAGAGTTCGGCGGGTCATCGGGTCAGATCCATCGTAACCGGCGGGCCGCCGGAACGGAAAGCCGGCGCCCGGGCTGGGGCTACCTGTAGTTGGCCACCACCGCCGCGGCGATCCGCGCTGCTGTCTTGTTCCGAACGGCGAGAGTGGCTCGGGAATCGGCCAGGAACACCGCGATGCCAATGCGAGCACCGTCAGGGGCGGTCATCACTCCGGTGTCGTTGGTGGCCGCGGTCAGCCCCTTCCACGTTCCGCTGGACCCGGTCTTATGCCCCAGGCTCCATCCAGCACCGAGGCCGGCCTTCAGCCGGTCGGGAAACGTTGCGCAGTCATCCATGGCCTTGAGCAGGAACGCCGTGGACGAGGGCGATAACAGTTCACCAGCCGCAAGACGGCTGAGGAATCGCGCCATGCCTTCCGGCGTGGCTGTATCGCGCGGGTCGCGCCGGTAGGCCTCCCAGGCACGATCGCGCATGGCTTCCGGAACAGCCTTGATGGCGCTGGCCAGCACGGCGGCATCGACGAACTCAGGGCGCCACGTCAGTCCCACGGTCTCGGTCTGCAGGTCACGCTCGTTGCGATCGATGCGCACGCCGGCCACGCGATGGCGGTCCAGGAAGGCCTGCACTCGTCCAATGCCACCCATCCGTGCGGCCAGGATGTCGGCGGCGGCGCTGTCGCTGTCAATGATGGCCCTGCGGACAAGATCACCGATGGTCGTGGGGTAACCCTTGGGACCGATGAGTTCGGCGATCGGCTGGTGGAAGACGCTCAGGTCGGTGCGATGGACGGTGATGGGATCACCGGTCTTCCCGCCCTGCCGGTCAACGCGATCGAGCACCGCGGCTCCGACCAGCAGCTTCATGACGCTCTGGATTGAGAACCGCCCGGACCCCGGAACGCATGTGGTGACGCCCCGGAAGTCCGCGCAGGCGCCCACGCGCCCGTCGAAGTCCGCGGCGATCGCGGCGAATTCCCGGGTTAAGGCCGCATGGTTCAGGTCCGCGGCGGAAAGCGTGGCGGCGAGAAGAAACGGTGTGAGTCGAAGCACGTGATTTCATCATAGTAAACGCGGTCCGCGGCCCATCCGTGGGGGCCCGCGAACTGGGTCCTGGCGCAGTTGTCAGCGCCGGGCCGGTGGTAGAATCCTTGCTGATGTCTCTTTCCCGCCGCAAGTTCACCGCCGGCCTGTCCGCTCTTTCCTATTCGCGCCTTTTGGGAGCCAATGACCGCGTCGGTATCGGCTTCATCGGCTACGGGCTCATCGGCGCCCAGCACGTCCACGACTTCAAAAACCAGAAAGACACGGACATGGTTGCCATGTCTGAAACCTATCAACCGCGTCTTGAGCAGGGCGTCGCCGCCATGGGCGGCCGGCCGAAAAGCTACACCGACTTCCGGAAAATGCTTGAGGACAAGGATGTCGAAGCCGTCGTCGTGTCCACGCCCGATCACTGGCATGCCTTGATGACCATGATGGCCTGCGCCTCCAGCAAGGATGTCTACGTCGAGAAACCCCTCACGCTCTTCGTCAAGGAAGGGCGCTGGATGACGCAGGTAGCCCGCAAGCACAAGCGAGTGGTTCAGACCGGCACGCAGCAGCGCTCCGGCCTGCATTACCGAAAGGCTAAGGGACTCATCAAAGACGGCTATCTGGGGAAGCTCCATTCGGTTCGCATGGGGTCGTTTCGCAATATCATGCCGGGTTTCGGGCGCCCAACCGAGACCATTGCTCCTCGTGAGCTCGATTACGAGATGTGGCTGGGCCCGGCGCCCATGCGTCCGTTCACCCCGCACCGTGGCCTCTATCACTTCCGGTGGTTCTGGGATTTCTCCGGCGGCCAGATGACCAACCTCGCCGCGCACTCCATCGACATCGTGCAGTGGTACACGGAGGTCAAGGGACCCACGTCCGTGGCTTCCACCGGCGGCCGCTTTGTTCTGGAAGACGATGGCGAAACGCCCGATACGCAGGACGCGATCTTTGAGTACCCTGGCTTCACCGCGGTCTGGTCCCACCGCGAAGGCTCCGCCGGCAGGCGCCTGGGTGGCGGGTTGGAGTTCTTCGGTAACAAAGGCTCACTGGCAATCGACCGTGGCGGCTTTGAAGTGGTTCCCGACATGAAGATCGACCCGGCCAACGCCGTTCCCGTCTTCAAGGGGCATCCCACCGGCGGTGTGGCCCGTTCGCAGGCCAAACCTGAGCCGTGGACGCCGGCACTCAAGGAGCCCGGGTCAAGCGACCAGCAGTTTGATCTCCACGTGCGCAACTTCATCGATTGCATCAAGTCACGCCAGAACCCCATCTCCGATGTCGAAGACGGCCATCGCGTGGCGGTGGCGTGTCATTTGGCGAACATCGCCCTCCGCACTGGACGCAAGATCCGCTGGGATGCGGAGAAGGAAGAGATCATCGGCGACCGGGAGGCGGCGGCCATGCTGGTGCGCCCGTATCGCAAACCCTGGGATCAGGTCTTAAGGAGTCTCATCGCATGACACGGCGCAGCTTCTCAGCGTCTCTGGCCGGCGCGGCAGCGGCCACCCTGTCCGCGCAGTCCGCGCCGCGCACCACCATGGGTGTGGCCACCACCTGCTATCTTTCCGCCTGGCGTCCCAAGGATATGTTCGAGTTTCTCGAACACTGCAACGGCCTGGGCGCGGGCGGCGTTCAACTGAGCATCACCACCTGGGAGCCGGAGGCGTTGAAGAAGTTTCGCGCGCGCGCCGAGCAACTCGGAATGTACATCGAGATCTTCGCCGGCCTGCCCCGCGACCCCGCCAGCGCCGACCAGTTCGAGCGCACCATCAAGGCTGCCAAGGACCTCGGTGCCCTCTGCGCGCGTTCGGCCTGTCTGGGCGGCCGGCGCTATGAGACCTTCAACACCCTCGCCGACTGGAAGAAGTTCGTCGCCGACTCCAAGGCCGGTGTCGAACGTGGTGTGAGCATTGTCGAAAAGCACAAGTTCCCGTGGGCGCTTGAGAATCACAAGGATTGGACGGTGGACGAGTTCGTCGCCCTGCTCAAGCAGTATTCAAGCGAGTACCTCGGCACCTGCGTCGACACTGGAAACAACATCGCGCTCCTCGATGACCCGATGGAACTGGTGGAGAAACTGGCTCCCTATGCCTTCTCCACACACATCAAGGACATGGACTATCGCGAGTACACCCAGGGCTTCCTGCTTTCGGAAGTGGTGTTCGGCACCGGGGCGCTCGATATTCCGAAGATGATCCGGACCATCCAGCAGGCGCGTCCCAAAGTGAGGATGACGCTGGAGATGATCACCCGCGACCCGCTCAAGGTGACCTGCCTCACCAGTAAGTACTGGGAGACGTTCCCGGATCGGAATGGCAAGTACCTGGCCGCCATGCTTGACCGTGTACGGTCCCGCAAGCCGGAACGCGCGTTGCCGAAGATGGAAGGGTTGGACCGCGCAGGGCAGCTCAAGTTTGAAAACGACAACGTCAAGCTTTGCCTGGACTACGCACGGCAGAACTACGGGCTCGCCTAAGCTCGCGCCACTGGGCAAGGAATCAGGGTGCTTCGGAATCCCCAGGCGTTGTCGCGCTCAACGGCATCGAATCTCTATCGAAGAACCGGTAAATCGTTGGGAGCACAACGAGTGTGAGCAGCGTGGAAGTGACAAGTCCGCCGATCACGACGATCGCGAGCGGCCGCTGAACTTCAGAACCTGGCCCGGTGGCGAAAAGGAATGGCACCAGGCCCAGCCCAGCCACGGTTGCGGTCATCATCACCGGACGAAAGCGCATCAGGCAGCCCTCTTGAATCGCGTCCCGCACATCGTAGCCGGCTTGGCGCAGGCCGCGAATGCATGAAACCAGCACCACGCCATTCAACACGGCAATGCCCCACAGCGCAATGAAGCCGACGGACGCGGGCACCGACAGGTATTCACCGGAGAGATACAACGCCGCGACACCGCCGATTGATGCAAACGGCAACACCAGGATGATGAGGGTTGCGAACCGGATCGAACGAAAGAGCAGGAACAGGAGGAAAAAGATCATTCCGATGGTCACCGGAACAATGAACATAAGATGGCGCCTGGCGCGCTCCATGTTCTCGAACTGGCCGCCCCAGGCGAAGTAATAGCCGGCCGGAAGCTGAACCTGGCGCTGGATCTTCTCCTTCAACTCAGCGACAAAGCCGCCCAGATCGCGGTCGCGTACGTTGATGCCGACAACGATGCGGCGTTTGGCGGACTCGCGCTTGATTTGCGAGTAGCCTTCGCGGATTTCGATCTGAGCCAGACTGCCTAGCGGAACCTGCGCTCCGTCCGGCGAGGTGAGCAGTATGCGCTGAATGTCGCTGACGCTATTGCGTAGCGCTTCGGGATACCGCACCACGGCCTGAAAGCGGCGTTCGCCCTCATAGATTTCGGTGGCGGCCTTTCCGCCGACAGCGGCCTCAATGGAGTCGTGAACATCGGAGGCGTTAAGGCCGTGCCGCGCGATGGCTTGGCGGTCGATTGTGATGTTGAGATTCTGCTGCCCGGCGACCCGATCGATCTTGATATCGCTGGTTCCTCGAATGGTGTTGGCGACGCGAGCGATTTCAGCGCCCTTCTTGACCATCGTCGCCAGGTCATCTCCGAAGAGTTTCACGGCAACATCGGCACGCACCCCGGTCACCATTTCGTCCACGCGATCCGAGATCGGCTGGGCCATCACGAGGTTCACTCCTGGCAAGGTTCCGATTCGCTTCCGTATCTCATCGGCGATCCGGTCCTGGCTCCACTCCTTGCGCTGTTTGAGCGGTTGAAGCGATCCCACATTTCCGTTTTGAGCCGCGCGTGCGAATCTCCTGGATGCTCGTCCGCATCAATATCGATAGGGGTTTGAAGGCAGCGAAGACCCCTGCGGAGGACAGCACCCAATGGGTGACAAACAAA
>Ga0194132_10006473_pt1 | contig 18139 bp, 19 predicted proteins | sample TA2KigOf80mmetaG_FD_148612 | JGI IMG/M metagenome (GOLD analysis project Ga0194132, IMG submission 148612) | Freshwater microbial communities from Lake Tanganyika, Tanzania - TA2015054 Kigoma Offshore 80m | ecosystem: Environmental > Aquatic > Freshwater > Lake | place: Tanzania: Lake...
GGGTCCCGCACGGGGTACCATGGGCATTCCAACGGCTCCATTCTGCTGCGAGTAGCATGATGCTTTCCGCTGCCTGGTAACCTTGTTATGGGCCAAGTCAGTCTCACCGCACTTTCAGCCGCCTCCGGAAGCCAGCTCCGCCTGTCATCCACCGTCGTTTTGTCGATCCCTCCTTCCTGCCCTTCTGCCCTTGGATCTGGACCCGTCTCTCGGGTTTAGGATGCGCTCATGTGATCCGGACGGAAAGGAGACCGGACATGAAAACACTGACGATCGGCAAGGTGGCGCGGGATGCGGGCATCGGTGTCGACACTGTTCGATTCTATGAACGCGAAGGACTACTGCCGCATGCGGACCGCGCGGCCCACGGCTATCGGACCTATTCCGAACAGGACATTCACCGGCTGCGGTTCATCCGGCGGGCCAAATCGCTCCGATTTTCGCTCGTTGAAATTGCCGATGGGAAGACATCGAGGGTTGGCCGGATCGGGCGTTCGCGGATATCGAGGCACAGGACCACACCTTCGTTGTCCTGCATGACCTCCCCACCGGCGTGATGGGCGCACTGCCACGCTTTCTCGATGCGGTGCCCGAACGTGGCATTGTCATTGACGCCGAACTGCACGCATCAACACCGGCCCCTGGTTGGTTTGTTCGGTGCGGAACGTCAGACTACGCTTCCATGGACCTTCCCAGCAGAGCGCTCAGTGTCGCCGGGTTGTCGGGCGAGAAGGCCGAAACTCAGATCCAGCGGCAATTGAATCGGGATACAGCGCTCGGCGTTCCGATCGCAGCTTTGGGCTGTACCGTGTTGTTTGCGGTACTCGCGTTGAGCCAGAACTAGTTCGGGGTTCCTGGCCAAACGCCGCTGCTGACGGCGACATACCTGGCGGTGTCGATCTACAGCGCCTGTCTCTGGCTTGCGCTGCGTTGGTATCCGGCGACAGAAACCAATGGTCACGGTTTTCTGTTGACCCTGTGTGTCGCGATGGCCATCCATCACGGAATACACCTCTACGTTTTGGCGATCGCTGCATTCGAGGCCAAACGTGTGGCGCTGATTCGGGTCGAGTCGATGCGAGTCTTGTCCGAACAACGGAAGCTGGAAGCAGAACAGGCTCTGCATGAGGCGAGAGTTGCGAACGCCGAACGGATCGAGATGGAAAAAGCCATGCACGAAGCCCAAAGGCGTGAGTCGCTTGGACTACTCGCCGGCGGGATCGCCCACGACTTCAATAACCTGCTGACAGTAATTCTCGGCAACGTCGATCTGAGTCGGGTAGAGCCTAGGATCAGCCCCGTTCTCGAAGAAAGGCTCGATACGATTACCTCCGCGGTCGAACGCGCGGCACAATTAACACGACAGCTCCTGGTGTATTCTGGTAAAGCTCGCGCGAAAAACACGAGCGTCGATCTCGGTGCGCACATCCAGGGTGCGGCGAGACTCTTTCGACCGCTCCTCAAACCAGAGGTCACACTCAACCTGCATGGGCAGGCTGAGGGCATCAAGGTGGAGGCAGATGCCGCTCTCCTCGATCAGGTCATCTTCAATATCGTTCAAAACGCGGTGGAAGCCTGTTAAGCGGCAGGGGGCGAGGTACTGGTTTGCTGGGGCTACGTCGATTCAAGCGCCGATGGAACACGCGCCGGAAGTGTTCATTGAAGTCATCGACAATGGGTGTGGTATGGATGCGATCGTTCAACGACGCATATTCGAACCGTTCTTTACCACCAAAAAGGCCGGAACGGGTCTTGGGCTCGCCGCTGTCAAAGGAATCGCGGATAGCCACGGAGCGACGATCTAGCTGAAGAGCACACCCGGACTCGGAACGTCAATCCGGTTCGTTTTCCCCATTGGGACACCACCACAGAACGTAACTGTCGGTCCCGATCCGCAACGCGTATTGCTCGAGAATCGACCTGTTCTAGTGGTCGATGACGAGCGTGAGGTTCGATGCGTGGCGAGCGGATTCCTCGGATCAGCGGGTTACGTGGTTCGTGAAGCCGACAGCGGCGTGAGCGCACTGGCGATGATTGAAGAAGCGGAGCTTGGAGCGGCTTTTATTGACCTCACCATGCCGGGTGTTTCCGGCCACGAGGTGGCCAAGGCGCCTCGGCAACGATTGCCCGATCTTCCGATCGTGATGATGAGCGGGTTCGATCGCGATGACTCTTTGCGCCAACTGCACACGGATGAGGCCTTTCACTTCATCCAGAAACGGTTCAACAGGGACCAACTAATCGATGGCGTCACGCGATCGATTCGGGGCTAGCGACGGCGCACGCTGTCGTGCCACGAGGACTTACCCTGTTATCCAGGGCGGTCCTCGTGCCTCGGTCCGGACACTTATGACCCTGTTTTGATCGCCGTTACCAGGCGGCACGGAACAACCCTTCGAAAGCCGCCGCATCGAGGGGCTTCGGATTGCTGAAATTCACAGGGTCCGCGAGCGAGTCTTCGATCAGCATCGGCAGCAGGTTGTCACTGCCACCCAGCTCGCGAATTGATTTCGCAAGACCTAGTTCGGCGCGCCACGCCGTAACCGCCTCGATCGCTGCTCGTGCATTCCGTTCAGCGGAAGCAGAGGCATCTGCGACACCGAAGACACCCGCAACCTCGGCGTAGCGCGATGCGACGACATCGAGGTTGTAGCCCATGACGTGAGGCATCATCGTGGCGAGGGTTTGACCATGTGCTGCGTTCAGCCGTGCCGACAACGGATGGCCGGTGCCGTGACATGCACCGAGCCCCGACACGTTGAAGGCGATGGCCGCCATGCAGGACGCCAGCAGCAAGTTGCTGCGCACTTCAATGTCGTCACCTGATGCGAGTGCCTTGGTCGCATTCGCGACCACCAGCCGAATGGCCTGCAGCGCGACTGCATCGGAATAAGGTGTAGTTCGGTTCGAGGTAAATGCTTCGGTGGCATGCGTGAACACGTCGAAGGCGCACGTGGCCGTCGGATAGCGTGGCAAGGCGACCGTCAGCTCCGGATCGAGAACAGAAATCTTCGGCACGATGCTGGGGTGCATGACATAAGTCTTGCGGCCAAGCGAAGTATTGGTGATTACGCAGGCGCTGTTGGTTTCTGAACCAGTCCCGGCGGTGGTCGGCACCGCGATCACCGGGGCGCCCGCTGCTGCGTTTGGATTTGCCTGCAGCTCTTGCACGGTGCCGGGATTACGTGCCAGCAGCGCGATCGCTTTGGCGCAGTCCATCGACGAACCACCACCCACCGGTACTACAACCGCATCACCAAGCGACTTCAGCGCTGCGGCACCCTTGGTGACGTTGAGATCTGTCGGATTGGGTTCAACCCCGGCAAAGAGTTCGGTGGTAATCCCTGCTGCCTGCAAACCCTCGACGATGCCTGCGATCACCTTCGTTTTTGCGAGCCCCGCGTCAGTGACGACAAGGGCTGCACCAAAACCCAGGGAACGGACCTGGGTTGCAAGATTGCGCGAACTGCCAGCCCCAAAGACGAGCAAGGGAAGCGGACGGATGACGAACGAGCCGAGCGACATAGAGACTCCTGTTGAGACCAAAAGAAGACTGTTGGAAAACTTAAGCGGATAAGCCTGTGTAACACTATACCATGCCATCTCTTCCGCTCGCCGGGTAAGGTGAACCTTAACTAGTGGTGCGAGTGAGCTCTCTCTCCAAGTCGGTAGCGCGTGACGGGTCAGACTTCGATGTCTCGAAGAGAGTGTCCGATCAACCCGGGGTCGGGTTACTTCTGCGACGCAATGCTTCCTGTGTGGACCCGCTTGGCGATAATCTCTGGTCTCGCGAATACCGGATTGGGCGACGTTCATGATCGCCCTCCGTAGACCACAGGGAGTGTCTCATGCCACTACTGTTTGGACTCTCGGTCCTCGTATAGCTCGGGCTGGTGGTGCATATCATCAAGACCGGTCGGGATCGTACCTGGATCTGGGTGGTGATGTTTGCACCGCTGATCGGTTCGCTCACTTACTGCATCGTTGAACTGTTACCTGAGTTCCGCCGCTCGCGTACTGCACAGACCGCTCTCCGGAATATCTAGAATCGTCTTTACCCGGAAAAGGAACTCAACGAAGCAGTACAACGGTTCCGTGTAACCGCGATCGTGCGCAATGCCATGGGCGTTGCCGAGCTCCTCCTTGAACACAGTCGTTTCGAAGAAGCGCGGGATGTATATCTCGCGTCGCTGAAGGGTATTCACGCCAACGATCCGGATCTGCTGCTGGGTCTGGCCAGGGCGCAGATGCGTTTATAGGAGTTCGCTGCAACGGTACAGACCCTCGGACGCCTGAAGAAGGAGAATCCGGAAAGAACCGGTGCCGACAGACATCTGCTGTATGCACGTGCACTTGAGCTCCAGGGAAGGATCGATGCGGCCATGGTTGAGTACGAGGCTTTGTGCGGCTACGACAACGGCGCCTAATAGCATTACCGGCTCGCGCTTCTCTGCCGCTCGAAGGGCGATGAGCTCAAGGCGAGCCACCTCTTTCATGAAGTGGTCGAGTATGCGCAGACCGCGGGGCCGTATTTCAATCAGCTTCAACAGGAGTGGATTGAAGGCTCGAAGCGGGAACTCAAGGACACGTTATGAGTTCTCTCTCCTGTCTGGACTCACGCTTCGGCGCCAACGAGGGATTCTTCTGGTGATGACCGACTCGTGCCAACGGCAGCTGTAATCTACAAAGCAGGGTTCCAGGTAAATCGAACCGATGAAAGTAACTTGCTGTTGAAACGAGGCCGCATTGCACGGCCAAGTGAACCTGTCTTTGCTGCGACAACATTCAAAGCTGTAGCGCTAGCTGTAGTGGGATGAATCAACGCCTTCCAGCTTTCAGAGTCCGGCGTTGGCCGCAGAGGTCGCGAAGTTGGCAAGAAAATCCTTGATGGCCATGTCGAAACTCTTGATCCAGTTGGCGTCGCTGGCCTCTTGACCATTATTCTTCCCATGCCCGGTGACGGTGAAACTGCGAGTTGTTTCGCCTTGGATGGTGACCTTGCACTCGATGTCCGTTTCGAAGGCCACCTTCGCGAAACCCGGGCGGAACCATCCCCAAAAAGGAACAATCTCGATGTTCACCGCGCCGTCTTCCGTAGAGTTCACACCCAGTGTGATACCGCGCGCCGCGAATCCGGTGCTCACCAGCTTTTTCACCTCATCCTGTACTGTCGCGTCGTTCGCGATTGCGATATCACCCATCGCTTTGCCATAACCGTTCCGTTGGCGACCGATCAATCATGCGCGTTGTTCTGCCGTTATGGTTGCAAGGTTCCCGTCAACCGACGGGATGTTGGCCTGTGTCGGTTTTTGCTCGAACACCCGTGCATCAACTATGGTGCCCAGTTGCAGTGACTTTGCCGCTGATTGCACGGTAGTTGGTTCGGGAATGGGGAGTTCAAGGTTGCCGGTGCCAACCACACAGCCGCTGAGCAGTGTGATTGCGAGCAGTGTTGCGACGAGTTGCATTCAGTTCGGCATGATCCATTTCACCTGATTGTGTGCGTTTTCGTTTCGAAGCCTGCTGTCTCCCCACTCGTACCACGCTGATCGAGAAGTTTAGTCAACCGCCCCAGGGCGTCGTTCTCACGCCAACTCGCTTGAGGTAGTTGTCCGGGATGTGCCCTACCAGAATCGATGCTAACCCGCGGAAGTTGGCGCACGCCTCACTGCGCGCCGGGCTTGAGTCTTACTCGTTCTCGACACCTGCCGGGAGCGATTTTATTGGCGCGTAAGGGTCGAGTACGTCCTTCCGGTATCTTCAACCAATTCGCAGCACCGACAGAGGGCTGTGCGATCTAATCCGAGGTCTCGCCTGCACTTTGTACCAACGCGCCCTTCGCCGCCGACAGATCTTCAGGCTAGAATCCCGCTTCTCCTAGCGTGCGTTCCTACGCATGCAACCACCCGATTCACAACTGAACACTCACATAGAAAAAGGAGTCTCCATGATCGGTAATACTACTTTGGGCGTTAAAGGAACGCTCGGTTAGAATGACCGCATGTTACGCACGTCTCCATGATCGGTAATACCACTTTGGGCGTTAAAGACCTCGCCAAATCAGAACAGTTCTACGGCGCAGTAATCGGTGAACTGGGTGCCAAGCTACTGATGGGCATGGACCGGTTGAAGCTGTTCGGCACTGGCATGGGCGCACCGATCTTTGGTATCTGCCTGCCGTACGACGGCAAGGCGGCGTCCGCAGGCAACGGCACGATGGTTGCTGTCTAGTGTGATACGACTACCAAGGTTGACGCGGCAAACAAGAAAGCCCGTGATCTCGGCGCCACCGATGAAGGTGAACCGGGCCAGCGTGGTCCAGGCTTCTATGGCGCCTACATCCGCGACGCGGATGGCAACAAGGCCTGCTTCTTCAAGAGGGGTTAAGTCATGAGCGATTCATACAGGACCAGTCGACAACTGGTTTCGATCCTGCACACGGATGGCAAGGCCGAACTCACCATCCGCAACTACGATCCGGGTGCCCCGGCGGACGATGAAGTGATCGTTCGGGTGGAAGCTTCTCCCATCAACCCTTCGGACCTCGGTCTGCTTTTTTGCGGTGGCGAACCGTCGTCACTCGCTTCGGCACCGAATTCGCTGACGCTGCAGGTGCCCGCGAATGTCATGCGCGGCATGCAGGCGCGTGTCGGGCAGTCGCTACCTGCGGGTAACGAGGGCGGTGGTGTGGTTATCGCCGCTGGCAAGGCTCCTGCTGCACAGGCGTTGATGGGACGAACCGTCGGCATACTCGGTGGAGGCATGTATGCCGAACACCGACGCCTCAGGGTCAACCAGTGCCTGCCTCTGCATGCGGGCGCATCCTCGCGGGATGCGGCTGCCTGTTTCGTCAATCCGCTCACTGCGCTCGCAATGGTGGATACGATGCAGATCGAAGGCCACAAAGCGCTGGTGCATACCGCAGCCGCGTCTAACCTGGGCCAGATGCTGGTGAAGATTTGCCTCAAGGATGGGGTAGACCTCGTCAACATCGTTCGCAAGCCCGAGCAGGCGAAACTCTTGCGCGATGTCGGCGCAAAAAATGTGGTGGATTCGAGTTCACCGGACTTCATGAAAGAACTCACAGAGGTTCTAGCTGCAACCGATGCGACCATCGCCTTTGACGCCACCGGTGGCGGCACACTCGCCAGCAATATCCTCTCCTGCATGGAAGCGGCACAGAGCCGCAAGGGTGGAGAGTTCAACCGTTATGGTTCATCCACCCACAAGCAGGTCTACATCTACGGTGGTCTCGAACGTTCACCGACCACACTTACTCGCAACTACGGTATGGCTTGGGGTCTTGGTGGGTTCCTGCTGACACCCTTCCTGCAAAAAGTCGGGCCGAAGCGCGCGCAGGAACTGCGTGAGCGTGTAGCGGATGAAATCCACACCACTTTCGCGAGCCACTACTCGAAAGAGATTGGCCTTACCGGCATGCTGGACCTCGATAATGCCCGCGGTTACGGCCGTATGGCGACGGGTGAGAAGTACCTCGTTAATCCACAGAAGTAGCCAGCTCTGCTCCGGTGCAGACTCACATCTTCCCGCAGCGATGCGGGGAGATGTTCCCAGCAGAAGAAGTTCACCGGGCCTAGCGATTTCATCGAGGAGACCCGGATCATGCGCAAGACAGTTCCCCGGCATCACTTCGAATCGGTGAGCGCTGATCTGGCGTCGACCGGCAGGCGACTGCTGTAGCAAGGTAACTCCAATGCCGCGGCGTTTCTGGCCACCGTTGCGACGGACAATGGTCCGCGTGTGCATCCGGTTTTTCCGGTTCACTCCGGAGGTGAGCTGTGGCTCTTTATCGTCAATATGTCACCGAAGTATCGGGATCTCAGGTCCAATCCGCAGATTGCATTGCATGCCCTGCCCACGGTGCAGGGCGGGGAAGAATTCCATCTGCGGGGTGATGCGGAAAAGATTTTTGATGCGGAGAAAAAAGGCCAGGTGGTTGCCGCCACTGAAGGCCGCCAGGGTGCCCATCCGTTTGAAGCCTTGTTTCGGGTACGCATCCACTCCGCGCTGCATACGCTCTGGGAAAACTGGGGAACCGCGCAAACCTGGCCGAATTACCGCAAGTGGCGGAGTTGATTTGAAGCGATGTTGATACCGTCGCGGTAAGAGCAGATATTCTCTCCGTTACGGGAAAAAACGGGGGAAGCACTCATGCTCGGTCGTCACGTTTTCATGGAAGGTCTGTTAGCCAACGGCGTCACGGCCATCTTCGGCAATCCGGGCACCACGGAAAATCCGCTGCTGGAAAGCCTCGCCGACTATCCTCAGTTGCCGTATTACGTTGCGCTGCAGGAAAGCATCGCTACGTGTGCCGCCAACTATTACAGCCAGGCGACCAACAGCCCATCCCTCGTCAACCTGCATGTGGCACCAGGCTTAGGCAATGCGATCGGCATGATGTTCGGCGCGCTCAAGGCGTGTTCACCGGTGTTGATCACCGCCGGACAGCAGGACACCCGTATGCGCCTGCGTGAACCGCTGCTCTCTCATGATCTCGTGGCCATGGCGAAACCGGTGACCAAGTGGAGTGGTGAACCGCGTCATGCCGATGAGATCGCGCCGATGTTGCGCGAAGCGATACGCATCGCCATGACGCCACCGCGTGGCCCGGTGTTCATGTCGATGCCTGTGGATGTGTTTTCCGCTGAAACGTCAGTGACCGATGTGCGACCCGATGTGAAGGTGCGCCTTCCCAGTGCTGATGCGGCGCAGCTCGAACAGCTGGTGGCGCTGCTCAAACGATCCCGTTCACCGGCTATTGTCGCCGGCGATGATGTGGTGGTCTTTGGTGGCGCTAGTGCCTTGATTAGTGTCGCGGAAGCTACTCGTGCAACGGTGTATCAGGAAGGACTACGGGTTCACACGACGTTTCCCAATCGGCATCCCTGTTTCGGCGGGCGGATTCCCTTTGAAGCTTCTTCCATTCGCAGCCTGCTCAGAAAACATGATCTGGTATTTCTCATCGGCGGGCCGTTTTTTGAAGAGATCTGGTATGACCCGGGACACGCGCTGCCTGATGTGCCGCTCATTCGCCTCGAGCAGAGCCCGGAACGCGTGAACCGCAATTTCGTGCCCACGCTCGGCATCTGTGCAGACATCGGCGCGACGCTCGAAACGTTGCGACAACGCCTGGGTACACCCACACCGCTGCCGGACGGATCAGCCTATCTCGAGGCGCTTGAAACGAGACTGCAGAAAGCCTGGTCATCTGTACCGATGACCACAATCCGAGCCATGCACGAGCTGGCGCTGGCGTTGCCCGACGATGCGATTGTGGTGGATGAGTCCATCACCGCCTACCCGGATGTGGCTGCGGCGTTCAATTTCGCAGCGCCTCACGGGTACTACGGTGCGCGAGGGGGCGGTATTGGACAGGGAGTTGCCGGCGCCATTGGTGTCCAGGCGGCGCACCCTGGCCGGAAGGTTGTGACTATCTCCGGTGACGGTTCGGCGATGTATTCGATCCAGGCGCTGTGGAGTGCAGCCCGTCACGCCATGCCGATCCTGTTCGTGATTCTCGCCAACCGCGAATACCGGGTGCTCAAACACAACCTCGATATTTATCGGGCGCGGTTTGGTGCGGTATCGAACCGCCCGTATCCACACATGGACCTGAATACTCCGGCGGTTGACTTCGTTCAGACCGCACAAGGACACGGCATCGAAGGCACACGGGTGGATACCCCGGAAGCGATTGGCCCAGCCGTGCGGGCCGCGCTCGCCACGGGGCGGCCACACCTGTTGGAGCTGGTTATCGCCGGGAAGTAGACAGCCCCTCAAGATAACTGTTGAGGAAGGTACGGTTCGGATCGATCGCGTTCCGCACCCGCCACCAGTCATCCCAGCGGGGGTGAATTGTTCGAAGGGTTGCTCCGTCGAGGTAGTGCATCTTGCCCCAGTGTGGGCGCCCCTCGTAATGACGGAAGATCGCCTCGCAGTCGCGGTAGTAACCCGTCTCATCTGCGTCCGTGGTCTGATGCACTGACAATGTGACTGTGGGGCGCTCGTAAGCCGTCGACAGCCAGACGTCATCCGCAGCCAGGGTTCTGAATTCAACAGGCCAGGCCACGTCTTTGTGGCGGGTGGTGAGGAGTTCGCGCAGCGCGTTGAAACAGGCGACTCCGTGCTCTGCCGGTACCGAGTACTCCATCTCTGTGTGTTTGTGCGGGCGATGATTCGGCAGCACCTCATGGCTCCAGCCAAGACGTGATCCTTCGTCCGCCAGCGGGTACACGGCTGGTTCCGCCGTTTCATCGATGGTTTTCACGAAGGCGACATCGTTCTGTGGATACCAGAAGAACTCGAAGTGCCGGTGGTGCGCAATTGATGTGTCCACTTGTGGCAGGACTTCGTCGATGCTGACCCTTGCACTGTATTCTTTGAGCCGATAGGCAGCACGCAGCTGCAATTCAAGTGCCGTAACGATCCCGAAGGCGCCCAGATGGAGCCGTGCGGCCCGCCAGAGTTCGCTGTTCTGATCTGCCGTTGCGGTGATCAACTCGCCACTTGCAGTCGCGATGCGCATTCCGGTCACTGCCGAAGAGAGGTTGCGCAGCGCCACTCCAGTGCCATGGGTGCCGGTCGCGGTTGCCCCTGCGATGGCTTGTTGGTCGATGTCACCCTGGTTGTGCAAACCGAGCCCTGCTGCGTTGAGAGGCGCACCGAGGGAGTGAATACATGTCCCTGCGCCGACCCAGGCGCGTTTGTTTTGATTGTCGACGGAGATCACACCGGCCAGCGCCTGGGCATCAACGATCAGATCTTCACACGGCACAAGGGGTGCGTGGCTGTGTCCTGCACCCGCGGTACGCAGTCGCAAACCCTCACGCGCTGCGTTTGCAGCTAAAGCAACCGCATCGGCTTCGCTGCGCAGGAAGTGCAGGCGTTGGGTGCGCAGCCGGTGACGGCCAGACCAGTTGCTCCAGTCAGGCATTTCAACGTCGCTCTTTCGGTGGTGCAGGGATCAGCGTTGGGGTGTTCTTCCGGTATTCGATGTATGCCGGGTCCTTGCCCCACTGGCGATCAGCCCGCGCTTCGAGCATTCGCACCCCGCTTACCTTGGTCAGCAGGAACGCCACGAAGATCGGTGAGATGAGGGTGATGTATTGGCCACCTTCCAGCTCAGGCCAGGCGATCACGGCGATTCCGGTCCAGAGAAGTATCTCGCCGAAATAGTTCGGATGGCGTGACCAGGCCCAGAGCCCTGTGGTGACGAACTTGTCCGCATTGTCCGGATCGGCACGAAACGCGGTTTTCTGGTTGTCGGCAATGACTTCGATGGCAAAACCCGTGACCCACATCGCGACGCCGATCCAGACGATCGCGCCGAGATAGATGCCGCCCGTGTGTGTGATGGCGGCGAGGGCGCAGGAGGCAGTGAGAAACACCCACAGCCCCTGCAGGGTCCAGGCCATGAAAAAAGTCGCAAACGATGTCTTTATGGTGCGAAAGCGTTCGTCTTCGCCAGCCATCCTTACCCGGCGGAAGAGGAAAGGCCCGAGGCGCAATGCCCAGATCGTGATCAGCCCGGCAAGCAGCAACGCATGTGGATCCGTCGGGCCACTGGCAGCGATGGCAAACCAGACCATGACGAGGTAGGTAATCGAACCGGTGAGGTCATAGAAGTGTTCAGTCTGGGCAGAGAAGGCATGCGCGAACACGATCCACTGCACGCCGAAGGCGAACACCGCGCAGAGCGCAAACACTGGCCAGCCGTTCCCCCAAACGTTCAAGAGGGCGCTGTGACCGCTCGCCGCCCAGACGACGAGGGATGCCACGGCGAGTGCTGCGGTAATACCAGCGATAGCGGTACGGGTGCTGTCAGCGCCTCGTCGTGGTCGTTCAGGAGTTCCTGGATTGGCCACCTTTCCCCCTTTCATCCCGCGCTTTTGTTGGGCCGGATGTTAACCCGGTTTACACCCCGTGTTACCTGCTGCTTCAACGTTCTTGGCAACAAAGCTGCCGTCCGGAATGGTGATTGGATAGACTGTCGGCAGCCCGCAGCGACGATTCATGCATGAGTCAGCGAGCGGGGGTTACAAGACAGACCTGTGACTTCGATCTTCCCTCCCTCGAAGGAAAAACCAGCACGGATTCCATGGTGTGGACACGTCGGCTGCGGGTCTTGGTGCGCAGCGTTGCTATCTCCGGCACACTTGCGGGAGCTCTTCTGTCAGCAGCGTCGGGAGTCCTTGCGGAAGATTCCGCTGATCCGGTTATCTCTACAGAGACGGCTCCGCACAACTCGGAACAAGAGTCCATTGCCGGCGCACCCGAAACGGTTATGGTCATCGAATCGGCGGCAGAACCAACGGACAGGTCCGCTGGATAAGGTGCTGTCACGCCTGTTGCGGCACCGGTGGACGCTGTTGTTGAAGCTCCTCTTGAGGCGCCGGTTGCAGTGACCCCGGTGTCCGCCTTCATGGAAGACATGTCAGCCCATCTGGGCTCCGTGCGTCACCATGTTGGGAATGATCCCGCGCTGGCAGCGGCCTACCTCGTATTCTGGTCGGAACTCAAAGCCGGTACAGCATCCCGACCCGATTCTGCTGATTCCGACGGAACGGCAAGATATTTCGAAGAGATCGCTGCGCTCGCCACGACCGTTTCATCTGAGGTCGGGCGGCAATACGGCAAAGAGGACCAGAAGTTTCTGGCCGCGGATGTGGTCAAACGTACGGTTGCGACGCTGTCGTCGAAAGTGAACGGTTCGCGACAGGGCGCACAACCCGGTGCAACTACGCTCGCGGTATCCCCACAGGCTGAGCGGCTGCTCGCCAATCTGGACGTGCTGACGCGCCCGAATGCGACCGCAGAAGGTCGATATCGTTTTGCGGGCACGCTGCGAACGGTTGCGACTGTTGGCTCCAGTGCGGAGGTCTGGAACCTGTGCAAGGTGCTGCCCGCCTGCGTCCGTGCTCATGATCGCCTGTTTGCGCCGGCAATGGCCGGGCTTTCGCTCATGGCTGATTCGAAGCGGCGGCTCCAGGGGAACCGTGACCTCGCGGAATCGGAATTGCGGAAACACATGCAGCCGCTCGCGGTGCGGATGGAAGGGCAGGTGGCTAAGGCAAAGACCGCCGATGCGCGCGATGCCGCTTTGAAGGCGTCCGCAGCGGCTCACTGGCAGGCCGCCATGCAAGGGCTGCCGATCGAGTCGGGCGCGAAGACGACACCTGCGGGCGGAACGACGCCGGAGACGGCGCAACTCGACGCTCTCTTTTCACTCGGACTTGCCGGTGCACAGATTGCCGGTGCTGACAAGTTGGCCAACGCGTTCACGGTAGCCCGCAAGCCGGCTCTCGAATTTGTGGGCCTCGCGGCTCAGCGGGCAACGGCTTCAACGCTGTTGACCTCGATGGCGGGGGTAGCGCTGGTGGTGGCCGGCGTGCAGGCGATTGCGCTCCTGGACGGAAATGACGCCATCGACCAGGCCGCGTCTGCACAGATGCGAGAGCTGATTACGACCCTCGACGCACGCACTTACGGCGCGTTGCGGGACGCATCTGCAGAACAACTTCTGGCAATCAATGCACTTGATGCGCGCATGGCGCAGCTCGGTCTCGCTCTCGACGTGGTGAAAACGGACGTGGCGCGGCTCGAGAGCGCGGGCCGCCGGCGCATCGCGGCAAACTGGCAAAGTAAAACCGGACGTCGCTGGTCGGCGTTTGATACGGAAAATGACCGGTGCTTCAGTGCACGACGCCGTGATCCACAAACCGGCGTTCTGTCACGCAGCGACTTCCGCTGGTGTGAAGAACGATTCCTCTCCGGGGCGACGCTCAAGTCGCGTTATGCCAACCGTTCCCCAGAGTTTGTCATGGACCCGCGTTTTGCGGAGGTGTCGGACCGGGACTATCCCTTTCACACTCACTGGCCGCTGTTGTTGACCACATCAGGCCTCAACCAGAAAGAAGCGCTGGCGCTTCCTGACCCAGTCGAGTGGCAGCAGAGTACAGCTCGGCCTTGTTGCGGCTGTACCGGGAACATCCGGCTGCGGCTACGGATATCGCTGGCCGAATCGAGACCCTCGCCACGCTCGCCGCATCCAGCGCCCGTTTGCATCGGAGTGTGCGCGAACTGGTCTTGAGCGGTTCTGCCACGAATGGTTCCGGGAGGGGCCCGGTCTTCCGCGCAGACGTGCACCGGCAGGCACTTGAAGACTATGTGGCAACTCTCACCCGTCTCGCCGAACGGGTGGAAACCCTCGACGACCCGGATGCCCATCCGTTCGGCAAGCGTATGACTGCAGGGCTCGACCAACCGGGTGCAAAATCAGGTTCGCGGCGCGGAGCACTGGAGAACCAGCTTCGCCGCAGCATTGTGGGCGCATCGGGCTTAAAAACCTGCAGTGAAGCACCACCTGATGCCTTTCTGCCCAACAAGGACCGGATTACGGCGGAAGCCCGACGGCTCTTCGGTTCTCCGGTAAAGCCGGATGAAGTCGCCGTGGCCTGGAACCGGGAACAGATCAACCGCCTGTCACTTGATGCGGATTTACTCCTCGGCGCGATTCCGGCGCCGTGGCTTTGGGCGTCTTCAGCAGGACTCGGCTCGGTTGAAGCGTGCCTCGCGCGGCTGCGCCCCGAGACGTTGTCGTTTACCCGCGAGCCCGGTCCTGAGGACGAAACGCTGCTCGGTAACGTGGTGATCGGTGCTAATCTTGAGGTGCGCTTCGTACCCGGCAAGGAAGGCGCGAAAGCTCTCGGGATCGAGCGCGGCAGTCACATCCTGGTTGCGCAACAAACCGGCGGACGGGCTTGCACCTTTGGCTATCGCAATGATGATGAAGGCTGCAGCAGGGCACAGTGCCCGGTCGACATCGCACCAACCCTCTGGGGAACCGACCGGCGTCTGACCGCGAGACACGTGAGCTGCGGTGAAGTACCTTTGCGCGAACAACTGGTCTCATCGGCAGCGGCCCATCCCCCCGAGCTTTAGGCCCTTTCCGAACGCCTGACCACGTTGTACTGAGCGCAGGAAGGACAACGCATCCGCACCATTGAAGCCGACGCCCTGCGCAGTGATGAATTTGTTGACGCCTCCGCAGCCTGGTTCAACTACTTCGCGCTCAGCGGAACGACCCTTGGGGCCTGGCCGGAGCCTGCTGAATTCCTCGCGGATCTATTTGCAGAAGGCAGCTCGCTCGCGCCACGCGAGGTGGTCACCACGATGTTGCGTGAACACGTGGACAGCCAGCGCATGCGGAAGGTCCTGCAAGAGCAGATCGATGAGTTGATGACTCGAATCGAAACCCGAGGGCGGGATCTGGTGGCAGCGGGCGAACGACCATTGCCTCACCTCGATGCACTGGCTGACACGCTCGACAGGATCGAACTTCTCAAGGCGGCGTATAGCGTGTCGCACACGGGTTATGATTGAGCTGATACTGCCGCTACAGACTGCTGCCCTGTGTTCACCATACACCAGGGTTCGCTTTTTTTGCGCCGTTTTTTAGCCGACTGCTGTAGCCTTCACCTGGGGCGAAGAATCGGGGGATCAGCAGCGTGGCGACGACGAGCCCAATCGCGTCAACAACAACCGCGTCAACAGCAGGCACGATGAATAACCGTCAGCTGCTCGCTTATGCGGTGACGGAAGGGCCACTTGCCATGGCGGCCACGCCCATGGCTTTGTTCATCGCGCCGTTCTACAGCCGCGATATGGGGCTTTCGCTGGCGGCGGTGGGGACCATCCTGATGATGGCGCGGCTGAGTGATGTGGTCACCGATCCGATCGTTGGCCAGCTGAGTGATCGTACCCGTACCCGCTTCGGCAGACGCAAACCCTGGATCTTGCTTGGTGCACCGCTGCTGCTGCTGTCCGTATGGATGCTGTTCTATCCGCAGGGCGAGGTGAGCAATCTCTACTTCGCTGTCTGGCTGGTGCTGCTCTGGCTCGGCTGGACCTTCGTGGCGATTCCCTACTACGCGTGGGGCGCAGAGATCTCACCGCACTATCACGAACGAACACGCATCGCGAGCTGGCGAACATCGGCAGGACTCATCGGCACACTGATCGCTATCCTCGTGCCGCTTCTCTCGGGTCCCTGGCTCGGGTATGGCAATGCCGTGCCTGAGTCGCTGCATGTGATCGCTATCTGCGCGACGGTGGGCACGGTCATCGCCTTGCCGATGCTGCTGTCGGTGCCGGAGGGACAACCCATCGAATCGCGGCAGATTCCGCTGATGGAAGGTATGCGGGTGATGTGGTCCAACGGGCCGTTCAAGCGGCTGATGTTCGGATTCATGATGGCGGCTCTCGGGCCGGCCCTCGGCGGGCCGCTCTACATCCTGTTCGTTGTACACGTACTCGAAGCCAGTGTGTCGAGCAATATGGTCCTGCTGGTGTTTTATGTCGCCAACCTGATTGGCGTACTGCTGTGGAATCAGGTGGCGCTGCGTGTCGGCAAACGCAAGGCCTGGCTCATGGGCATGACTACCGCGATCATCGCGCAGCCGGGCTACTGGCTCCTGGGGCCAGGTGATCTTTACTGGATGATGGGTGTGTTCTTCCTGCTGGGGATCGGTATCGGGAGCTTCTCGGCATTGCCTGCGGCGATGAAGGCGGATGTGGTGGATCTTGACCGGTTGCGAAGTGGCGAGGATCGCACGGGACTTTTCTTCTCCGTGTGGTCACTTGCCAACAAGTTCGTCATGGCCTTCGCGGCGGGCTTCGTGCTCAACCTGCTGGCGCTCTTTGATTTTGATGCGAAGGGTCAGAATGGTCCGGACCAGATCATGGCGTTGCGGGTGATCTTCACCTTCTTGCCGGTGGTCTTCTATGTGATTGGCCTTGCGATCATGTGGAACTACCCGATCTCGGAGGAGCGACACAAACGGATGATCGGATTGCTCGAGCGGCGCAAAGCGAGAAGAGCGAGGTCTTCAGGTGGCGCTGAAGCGGTGACCAAGTAAGTCGCGGAGATCCATTCATTTCACCCGGATGTATCCGGTTGTTCTGTACGGCACAAACAGCAGAGCCGGCTCTTCCAGCATCCCCTTCATCAGCTGGATCATCGACGCCGCATCAAAACCGTCGATGAATCGATGATCAAACGATGATGAGAGGTTCATCATCAACCGAATCTCCACTCGACCATCAATCACCATCGGCCTCTGAACCGCTTTGTTCACGCCGATGATGCCCATCTCCGGCGTATTGATGACGGGTGTGCTGGCGATACCGCCGAGTTTGCCGAGGCTCGTCAGTGTGATCGTTGACCCTGAGAGTTCCTGACGTGTCGCCGAACCGTCACGCGCTTTCTCGGTGACGGTTTGAATGGCGCCAGCGAGTACCTGGAGGTTCAGTCGATCGGCATGGTGAACGACAGGTACCTTGAGACCGTCGGGTGTTTGTGTTGCGACACCGAGATGTACTGAAGTGAATCTGCGAAGGGTTCCGTTCTGCACATCGAAGAGTGCGTTGCACTGGGGAAACTGTTTCAGCGCACGCATCAAGGCGATTGCGATGAATGGCAGAAAGGTCAGCTTCGTTGATGTATCGCGCGCATTCAGCTTGATGCGGAGTGACTCCAAGGCAGTCATGTCGATCTCTTCGACATAGGCAAAGTGTGGAATCTCCCGTTTCGCGGCCTGCATACGTTCAGCGATAACCCGACGAACACCAATGACCTTGATCTCAGTCACTTCACCCGGCGAATAGCTGGACGTTGATGACGCACCCGCCGTGGTGGCAGTCGGTGCCACGCCTTCAACGGCTTCGATGTCTTTGCGCAGGATCCGTCCGCGAGGTCCACTGCCGACAACGGTTGTCAGGTCGATGCCCATTTCATTGGCAAGTTTGCGCAGTGCCGGAGAGGCCATGATCCGCACATCGGATTGGGACGGACCTCGCGGAGCTGCTGCGGGCTTGGCACTTACCGGTGCCTGCACAGGCTCCGGCGGTGGCGAGGGTGCTGGTACCGAAGACGCCGCTGTCGGTGCGGCGGGTTCCGCAACCGTTTGCGGCGGAGGTGGCGTGCTGACCGCCGCATTCACATCGGTCTCGATCGCGATGAGTTCTGTACCGACGGTAACCATGTCGCCCGGCGTGCCACTGGTGCGAAGCACGCGGCCACTCTTCGGCGCAGGCACTTCGATATTGGCTTTGTCAGTCA
>Ga0194132_10006475_pt1 | contig 18126 bp, 12 predicted proteins | sample TA2KigOf80mmetaG_FD_148612 | JGI IMG/M metagenome (GOLD analysis project Ga0194132, IMG submission 148612) | Freshwater microbial communities from Lake Tanganyika, Tanzania - TA2015054 Kigoma Offshore 80m | ecosystem: Environmental > Aquatic > Freshwater > Lake | place: Tanzania: Lake...
CGCGCCACCGTCGAAGCCGATTCGCCGTTGCGCACCGCCTCGACGGCCGTCCGGCGTTTCTCATAACGCAGTTGGGATCGTACACTGACCAGGTCCTTCTGAGTAGGAGTCTTCTTAGTTCGTCGCATGCCCCGTACTATACTCGATTCGATTAGATTAAGCAAGTACTTTTGCAACGATTGATACGTGGCGCGTTACCTTGTGCAGATTGAACAGGCAGGCAAAGAAATTATCGCGATATTCCGGGCCGAACACTTCCGATTCATAACGCGTCAAGCCACAGGGAACGGCCGGGCCCAGCTGCGTCATCACCGGCATCAACTCACCGGTCTGCGGATGCGTGTTCACCACCTCATTGACTTTGCCGTACACCCCTCCGTAAATCGCGTGGATGAGACCGTCGCGCCGTCCAGCTTCCGGATGCTGTACGAAAGTCGCCGTCAGAATGCGTTCTCCAGCGGCAGTGAAGGCGACATCGACCGGGTTATCCATCCCGCCGGTCATCACAGGCTCAACCCATGGGCTGCCGGGTTTACGGCGCAAGATATGCGCTGCGCGCGTCACCAACGGTGGCTTGCCGTCGCGCGCATGCGTCTGCTCCGCAAACGCGCCTTTGCACCAATAGATCCAGCCGTCCAGGCCCAAATAGGGGCCATGCAAATCGTTGGCGCAGGCTGTGAGCGTGTTGCCTTGAAACCACTCTTCACGCCGATCGGCGACGCCATCGCCATTCGAGTCCGTGAGTCTCCAGATGCTCGGAGGCGCAGCCACGTAGAGCGAGCCGTCATACCACATCGCGCCTTCGGGAAACATCATCCGGTCAGCGAAGACAACGCCCTTGTCGAATCGTCCGTCGCCGTCCGTGTCCTCGAGGCGCACAATGCGATGCGGCTTTTCTTCCAGCTGCTTCTCGACCTTGTCGTTCGAACCTGAGGAATCGGCAACGTAAAGACGCCCTTGCTCGTCGAAGTCCGCCACAATCGGGCGATCGACCAACGGCGGCCCTGCGACCTTCTCGACCTCAAATTCGTCGGCGACTGTCAGGACCCGGTTTGCTGGCGCCCGTTCGTGGCGATGAGTCACCCACCACCACGCCAGGCAAGCTGTTACACTAGCGGCACCGATAAGAACAGAGAGTCTTCGAGGTTTCATCGCGCACCCCCAGAGTGTTCGCTTGGTTCTCGTCTTGAGGCCCTTCAGACTGGAGTGGCGGCTGGGGGCCCGTCTGAAGGCCCACTGGGCTGGAGCGACAAGTGAGAATCCAGCACGGTGTCCCGGTGCTTCATTCCCGCGACAGCGGGACTCCAGGCTCGATTCCGGCTCGTGTTGCGTTTGGCTGCAAGGGCACAGAGTTGGTTACGACTTGTGCCAGCACCTCCACCGGGTGTTGCGCCGTCCTGCCGGTGCCGTGCTCGATCTGCTGCCGGCAAGAGACACCCGCCGCCAGAATCGCCGTCTCTTTGTCCGCCGCTCCGACCGCTTCGAACAGGCGCCGTTTGCCGATCTGCAGCGACAAGTCGTAGTGTTCCGCTTCGAATCCGAACGAACCAGCCATCCCGCAGCAACCAGAATCCACCTCATGAACTGCAAAGCCGCCCAGTTCTCTCAGGCAGCTTACCAGGGGGCCTGTGCCAATGTGCGCTTTCTGGTGGCAGTGGCCATGAAGGAGTACGGTTCCGTTGCGCCGTGTCGTCGGGCTCCAGCGGCCTTCAGACCGCATCTTGAGAAGCCACTCTTCCAACATGAAGGATTGGGCAGCCACTCGTTTGACCGCCTCACCGTCGACCAGGTCGAGATACTCATCGCGCAGCGTCAACAGACAGCTTGGCTCGCACCCGACGATCGCAACGCCTTGTTTTGCGTATTCGTCGAGGACATCGACATTGTGGCGTGCGCAGCACCGAGCTTCTTCGACGAGCCCCTTCGAGACCATAGGCCGCCCGCAACAGACTTTGCCTGGCAGGATCACTTCACAGCCGAAATACTCCAGCAGCTCGACCGCTGCCCGGCCAATCTCGGGGTAGTTGTAAGTCATGAAGCAGTCGTTGAACAGCACCACTCGGGCACGCCGTGCGGTGCTAGCCGGTTTCGCGCGCTTCCGGAACCAAGCCGCCAGCGTGGGGCTGGCGAAAGGGGGAAACGACCGTTCTGAAGCGATTCCCACTCGCTTCAAGAGACGCTTGACGAATCGGTTCTGCATCGCCCAATTAGACACCGGCGCTAATCGGCATCCCCAACGATTGAGACGTTCCACATTGCCAAACATCCTCGAGCGCAACGGCACGCCATGCTTTGCCTGGTAGTGCGCCAGGAACTCGTACTTGATCTTGGCCATGTCGACGTTGGCTGGACATTCGCCTTTGCATCCCTTGCACTCGAGGCAGAGGTCAAGCACATCGTACATTCGCTTCGACGCCAGCTCCGTAATCGGCAACCGGCCAGAGAGAGCCGCTCGCAGCGCGTTCGCACGGCCCCGTGTCGAGTGCTCCTCCTCTTGGGTCACCATGTACGACGGGCACATGGTACCTTCTTGTGTCTTGCGGCAAATGCCCATGCCGGTGCACATCTCCACGGCCCGGGCAAAACCGCCCTCGCGCGAGAAATCGTAGTGTGTCTGCACTTCAACGGTGCGGTACGTCGCACCATAGCGCAGGTTTTCGGTCATCGCAGGGGCATCCACCACCTTCCCGGGATTGAACCGGTTGTCAGGATCGAACGCCGCCTTGATTTTTCGGAAGGCCTGGTAGATCTCCGAGCCGAAGAGCCGTTCGTTGAGATGGCTGCGTGCGAGGCCGTCTCCATGTTCCCCACTCATCGAGCCGCCGAACTCCATCACCAGCGAGCAGACCTCGTCTGAGATGCGGCGCATCTTGTCGACTTCCGAGGCCTGCTTCAAATCGATCAAGGGCCGGATATGGATGCAGCCGACCGATGCGTGGCCATAGTAGCCACCCACGGTGTCATAGCCAGCCAACAACTTTTGAAATCGCCGTAGAAACTCAGGCAGGTGCTCGACGGGCACGGCCGGGTCTTCGACAAAGGCAATCGGCTTCTTGTCTCCCAGAACGCTCATCAACAGCCCTTGGGAACTCTTGCGGAACTTCCAGATGTTCTGCTGGTGCTCCGGCTCGACGGCACGTGCAAACGCATAACCCATCCGTTGCCGCCGAAGGCTTGCCTCCATGGCGTCCATGCGCGATTGCAATTCTTCGCGAGTCTCGCCGTAGAACTCCACGATCATCAATGCGCCGGGATCGCCCTGCACGAAGCCCATGCGCCGCGACGACTCCAAAGACCGGCGGCCTAGATCGAGAATCATCTTGTCCATCAGCTCCATGGCAGCCGGCTGGAATGCCAGGATCTCTTGCGAAGACTCCACGGCTTCGACCAGCGACCCAAAGTGAACGACGTCCAGCGCCGTCATCTTGGGCCGAGGCATAGCCTTTACCTTAGCCTCGGTGACTACGGCCAGGGTTCCTTCGGATCCAATCACCATCCGAGCCAGATTGAATGGCTGGTCTTTGGTGAACTCGTCGAGGTTGTAGCCGCTCACACGCCGCATCAGCTTCGGGTAGCGCGCTGCAATCTCTTGCCGGTGTTCTGCCGCCAGAGCGTGGACGTTTCGATACAAGCGGTTTTCCAGGCGGTCCCCTTTTATCCGCCCAGCCAGTTCCTGTGGCGATAGCGCCTCGAAATGTGCTTCCTCTCCATCGCTCAACACGACCTTCATTTCGAGCACATGGTCGATGGTTTTACCGTACAGGACAGAGCGGGCGCCCGCCGAGTTGTTCCCCATCATGCCACCCAGCGTCGCGCGGCTGCTGCTCGCCGTGTCAGGTCCCAGCAGAAATCCCTTGGGACGCAGATAGGCATTGAGCACGTCCTGCACGAGGCCTGGCTGCAGCCGCACCCAGCGCTCTTCAGCGTTGAATTCCAAAACGCCATTCATGTACTTCGAGAAATCCAGGTGAATCGCACGGCCGACCGTCTGCCCCGAAAGACTCGTTCCACCGCCTCTGGGCAGAATTGGCAAGCCGTGTTTGGCAGCCAGCCTCACCGCCGCAACTACATCTTGCCGGTGCCTGGGAATGACGACTCCGATCGGCTCAATCTGGTAGATGCTGGCGTCCGTGCTGTACAAGACTCTTGTGTAGGCATCGAACCGCACCTCGCCTTCAATTTCTTTCTGGAGTTCCTTCTGAATCTCGATATGGGAATTGGACATTCGTTTTCCAGTAAGTTGGGGATGTTCATGAGCCGGGCGGCAGCAGGCAGCTCTCCGTTCCGCAGCTGCACACCGAATCACTCAGCCAAGAAGCCAGCGAAGAGCGGAAGCCCAGGATTTAGCCCACAACGCCTGGACCTCCCTCCTTTCAGACTCCATGGCTCGGCTTTCGCTGTGCAGAGTATCAAAGCACTCCCAAGAGTACAAAGCGCTCCCCCCGGAGCCTCGTGTGCCCCCTCAAGGATCACGGCCACGGCAAAACAGAACTGGTTGTGACAGAATACGGCTGGACTGCTGGTCCTCTGATGCAGAGGTCCAAAATGGGCCTGGAGCAGTGCCTCGACAAAATGGCTGCGCGCCTGGCTGCGCGCAAGTCTTGCGGACTACGGAGCGAGCTCACCGGCTGATCTTATGCCTGATCGCCGCCAGGCTGGGTTTCCGACACTCCATGAGTTTTTTGGCTTTGGAAACGCAAGTTGAGCGCAGGTGCTGACGTCTATGGTGCCGATTCGAATCGAAGCGTAGCTCAGGACCCGAAAACTTGAATCTACCTCTGACTGAAGCAGACTTCGAACAGCTTTCCTGGCACGATTGCCACATCTGGGGCATCGCTCTGCGCGCTGGAGATGCCGACGAAGGCGACTGGACCAGCGACCTCGTACTCGATATCGACTACATTCTGGCTTGGTCCTGCCCTGTCGGAGGATCGGCCCAGTTCCGCGTGGCGGCTGCTTCGCTGGTCTTCCACGGCGTCACCGACCTAAGCCTCCGAATTGAATGGGACGACCTCGGCAGTCCTGTGGCGTTGCATGGGTTATCGATCGACCGGATCGAGCGCGAGCCGATTCCGAATGCGAGAGTCTTCCTCGACAGACCTTACTTTCGTTGGCGAGTCTGCCTGAACTGGCCGAAGGGCGGCGAAATTGCTTTTGGCGCAGTCGGCTTCACACAGCGGCTTCGATCTAATCCCATAACAACCGGCAGGCAGCACCTCTCATTGCAACAGCGGAACGCGCTGCCGGTAACGCAGGGGCAGTAACCAGGACGAGACCCGGTTGGCGTTTGCGGGTGAAGTGCCTCGACTTCCTCTGGGCAAAGCCCTCTGGTGATGGCACGTTTTCAAGATGGTTGTCGCGGTCGACTGTGGAGCGCACCGGCAGCGCGAAGACGGCGCACTCCCAGTTTGGCTCCAGCGGCCCGCAAGCTCTTTGCTGCCGACTCAAAAGGGTAGCGTCGCGGTCTCTTTGTCCTTCGCGATGCTGTTGAATGTAGCGTGTTGCGCAACCTTGATCCCAAGGTCGATTGTCAAAGCGCTTCAATCCGTATTCATCCGCAGTTCCGCACTGGCGGCAAGAGTCGGGAAACGACCCCCTTACCTAAGTGTGCCAGCCGCACGAACCCCTCTGCGAAGGAGACGCCGGCCTCAGCTCCCCTGAACTGTTCCATCTTCTCGTGGTGCGGATACCACTCGGCGGGATTCTGACTCGCGTGTGCGAACGTGGCGCGTTTCTTGATCTCACGCGAGCTGTGAATGTCGACATAGTCGGTGGGATGGAAGTTCAATGTTTGACGTCCCGTGTACACCTCGAAAAAGTACAGGGAAGTCTCAGGGAGCTGGCTCAGACAGGCCCGCAGCGCCAGATTTCCGGCGATCGCATGATCGGCATGCGCGTCCAGCGGCCAATGAGCCAAGACGACGTCAGGAGTCAACTTGATCAGCAATTTGGCAAAGTCGCTGGCTCGTTCGGGTGTAATTTCGGTTGCGCCATCGATCTGTCCGGCAAAGGTATGCTCAACGCCCAGCACCTGGCAGGCCGCTTCGCATTCAGCCGAGCGAGTGGTTGCCGCTTCGGTCGCCGACCTGCCACGAATGCCGGCCTCTCCGCGCGTCAGGTATACAACGGTCACTTTGCACCCTTGCTCAGCGTAGAGCCTCAGAGTGCCGCCGCAGCCAGATTCCGGATCGTCGGGATGCGCCCCGACGCAGACGACCCGCAACCCACGCGAGCGAGAAGCCGCTTCAGTTTGGGCGCCGAGCGTCGGAATCGCTGCGGTCGATCCGGCGGTTGCCGAAACCAGGCAATTGATGAATTTGCGCCGATCCATTCAGGCACCTCCTGCCTCCAGCATCACGCCTCCTACGAATCCCAGATCTTAGCCCGGATTCCTTACGAGCAACGCCGCATGAGGACCTGCGGCCCACAACCTTTCTAGGCCGGGTCTCCGCGATCGATTTAGGTTGTCGGCCTCGAGCTTCCTCAATGACTCAACCAGGAACAAGCCGGGTGCCTGCCACCCACGGCACTACGGTTGCACTTCAGTTCGGAGATTGCTCACCCAAAAGCCCTTCTTGTCAGTGGCAGGAGCTGCTGAAGAGAGGCGCAAATAAGCGAGTCCTTGCGCCTTTTCCAAACCCAACAATGTGCCCATGTACTGACTATCGATTTGCAGATTAGCGACATTGAGTTCGCAATCCCAGTCTAGCGAAAGCTCGTGGAATTGGCCGGTACGCAGCACGGGTCCTGTCTTTTCACTCTGAAGCGTCATCAAGGCGTAGCGCCCGGGAAGGGCGGGAATTTCAGCCACCCAGGACCCATCTTCCTGGCCGTAGAGGACGGTCTTATAGTCGTGCAACGTCATGCGGATTTCTCACCCTATTCACGGCAGTAGAACAGCACGCGGCCTCGTCAAAACGCGCGAAAGGTGCGACATCTTGCTCACTCGCGTCCAGGCGCGAGTCTACACCGTCATTGCCGCGAAAGCGGGAATTCAGCGTCCTTTCTAGATTGGGTACTTCGTCCTTTCAAAGCCGTTAGACGCGCCAAGTGTTGTGCAGCAGCCAGCGGGCGCGGGGCCACCCTTTGGAATGCTGCGGCAAACAAAGCGCCGATGCTGCTTTGGATTTACCCGAACCCACTTGCAAAGCCCTGATTGCTTCAACGACGAATCGTGATTTGACGTGCTTCGAGAATTCGCTTCGCCAGGTCGCGCCAGCGAATCCAATCCAATTTCCATTTCTCGAGGACGCTCGCTTCTGGTTCGCCTGGAATGAAAATCTTTTGCGTCAGGATCAGGCAGGAGTCCTGGCCGTTTGGGGCCAGATAAGTGTACCCCACGGTCAGTGGAGCGGCGATGCGCTTGGGCTTCGTCCAGGAGCGGCCCTTGTCAGCACTTGCCATGACGTAATCTCCCGCCGCTGCCGATGGATCGTCGATGCCAACTTCTGCCTGGTAACGTTTTCGATAATCCGCCAGAGCCTGCTCGGCGGGCCGGCCACCACCTACCACCTGATTCTTGGTCGGACGCCAACCGAAGCTACAAACCAAGATGCCATTCGGCAAGAGAGCCAGTTGCGGCGCCAACCCCAGGGTTCGCAGCGATTCCGGTTTTCCCCAGCTCTTGCCTCCATCCATGGATCGCGCTTGACACATAGGCCCAAAGCGCCCGGTTCTCATGACAGCCAATAACTCCCCGCTGCCGAGATCAACCAAGCCAGGCTCACAAAAGCTTTCCTGTCCCGTTTTGCCGTCATAGGCGACGGTCGATAGATAATTCCAGCGACTCCCACCGTCGGTCGACGCCAACAAGTAAGTGCGGTACTTGAACCACTTCTCGCCTTTGCTGGCGACAAAGCCTTCCATTGGCACCTTGTCCCCGGCGAAATTGCCGTAGTTCCCTGCCAGCAGCGTGCCATCGGCCAATTCCAGCATTGGACCGCTGATGGTCAGGGTTTCAACTTTCGTTTTTGCGTCGTCCCCCGTCATCGGTGCCCACTCCGGAACTGACAGCTCAACGTCATCCCAACGTGGCTGTGGTGAAGCCGGAGACTCTAAGTCTTCAAGACGTTTCAGTATCCGGCGCTTGCCCGCAAAGACGCCGGCGCGTTGAGTTGGGCGAGTTCGTCCATCGAGCAGGAAAAAAGATCCGTCGCGACGCTGCAGGACATGGCCGGAAAGAGGTGGCTGTGTCATCCAAGTAACGCCTCGATCCTTCGACCGGAGCGAATTTTCCGCACCACCCATCCACAGAGATCCATCTTTCAACTGCAGCAGTGGGCCGCCATGCCAGAGCTCTGAACTGGCGCCATACACAATCACTGGATCGCCTACCTGGACACCCAACTCGGCGGATGCGACGCCAGGCCAGCAAGACGGCTGAATCACCAGAATCGCGCCCACAGTCCGAAGCAAAACAGTCAGTCGGTTTTTCACAGCGGTTCTTCCTTTCTTGACGTCTCGGTCATATCTCAAGCATTCGGAATGACTCACTATAACTCACTATATGAAGTTAAGTGCTTCTGCGCGACGGTACGGGGATTTGTTCTGGTTGTATGAAGAGGGCGCGTGGGAACGCCGTCCTCCGACGCAAGTTATGGAAGCCGCGACGGAGCGCGCGTTCCACCTGGGATATCAAGGCGGCAGCCCTTGGCTCGTTAGCGGGCAGGAAGTTCCCAATGGGCATTGTCGTCGATTGGAAACATCGGACGCGGAACGCGGTTGAAATCGTAGTTGCGAAGATTGTACGACACCACGCCCGGGCAGTCGGCGCGGATGACGGCTTTGGCAACATGGCCATAGGTCACCTTAAAGCCAATGCCGGTCTTGAGTGTGACGACCTTGGCTTCGAATGGCTCGATTCCCACCTTGCGAAACACGGAAGGTTGGGGGCCCATAATTTCGCGCTCCGTTAGGACCAACCGAACATTCTGGATGCTCAAGCAGACAATGCTTCCCGTTTCCGCCATCGGCTCAGCGATGAACTTGCCGTCGTTTGTGATGGGTCCTTCAGTGATACACAGAATCTCTCCAGTCACCGTCAAAGGTGAGCAGTAGCGGGTGTCACGCTTCCCACCGACACGCAAAGTCACGGTATCCCCAACCCGATGCGACTTGAGTCGCGATACGGCTTCAGGGTCAGGCAGATGGGCCAGAGCCAGTCCGTTCACTTCGTGGCACATCTCCAGCAAAGCCGCAAGCAGCACCGTGTTGTCGCCGGGAGCTCCGCTGCCCACCGTGTCGGCCGAGTCGGTAATGAGAATTGGAAATCCTTTCGCCAGGGCCGCTTGTCGCACGGCCTCATGCGGCGTGACCATCGGTTCCGGAAGCAGACGGAACCTCGCCTCCCAGCAGGCTTGCGCGAGTTCACGGGCCAGCCGGTCGGCAAGAGCCACATCGTGATTCGTTACGACAACCGCTGCCCAACCTTGTTCCGGCACGTTTTGCCAGGGATAACTGGGGCACAGCGAAGCCGCAATGACATTGTCGATCCGGTCCCAAGCAATGAATTTGTCGAACAGCTCCTTCAGGGCGCCAGACTTGGTTCCATCGTCGGGCGGAGGCAGCAGCAGCGGTATCTTGACCATGGCAGTAACTGGCCGTAACTTGCCAGCCAGCGTGTCGAGCAGAATGTTTGCGGCGCGCACACCCGTTTCGACGACATCGACGTGCGGGTGGGTTCGATAGGCAACCACCGCAGTGGACAAGTCGAGCATTTGTCGCGTCAGCACGGCGTGGCAATCCAAGGTCAAGATCACTGGAACGCCGGGTCCCAACTCTTCACGAAACACGTTGATGAGATGTCCGTCCACGTCGGCGATGGCCGCACCTGCCATGGCCCCATGCGGAGCGAAACAAATACCATCCAGCTTCCCAGCCTCGCGCAGACCGCGACGCAGACTACCCTCCAGAAAGCCGACGGCATCGCTGCTGAGATGACCTGCAATCCACGTTTCCGCGCTGATGAGCGGAACAATCTCGATGTGGCGATGCTGCCTCAGAACTTCGGCAAAACCCGCCACTTCGTCGCGGCGCTCGCTGTGCTCGAGGATGTCTCCACCGAAAGCCGTCCTACCATGCCGCGTGAAATCTTCTGCCGTCACATCGCGAATGCAAAAGCTGTTGGACTCGTGCCAGATGCCGCCGATGCCAATTCTGAGTTTCTTGGACATTTGTTTTCTTAGTCCCACGGGAGACTGTAGCGCAAATCCCGCGTTTTGCCTGGATCTGCACACGGTCCAGGGTCCGCGCAACCGCCAGCGACGACTCGTCCGAGCCCGGGCTCGTCAACCCCTGGCACGAAGGTGTTTTGACAACACGCTGGCAATTGCGTGTAGACTAGATCGCATCCCCCAAATCGCGTGTGCGCCGGGGAGGCAGGCCCAATCCACAGTTCTGGCCAACCTAACGCAGGAGACACGATGGTGCGAAAGTCGATGCCGCTGAGTGGAGCCGCTTGGTCGTTTGTGGGAGCCACTCTGCAAGAGTCGGTCGCTCTTTACCGAGCACTGGGGATCCCTGCCGTGGATCTGATCGCGTTGCCTGGATCCGTTCTCGATTCGAGCGCTGTGATTCGCCACCCCGCTCAAGAGGCCAGACGCATCATCCGTCTAAAAGCTCAAGTAGCAAACTTAATTTTCTGTTTCTCAGCCAACTTCTTCGAGAGAGCTCTGAACCATCGGGATCCAGCCATACGCTCGACCAATGTAACCCACTTTGCCTCGGTCGCGGAGTTTTGCCAACGTTGTTCGATCCCATCGGTGACTCTCCTGCCTGGAGTCTTCCAGACGGGATGGAGCCGTGCGAAGTCGCAGGCTGTCTCGGCTCAGGCACTCAATGAACTCACCGAGATCGGCGCTCGGCACGGAGTCATCGTTGCCTTCGAAGCGCACACAGGATCGATTCTGGAATCTCCCAAGGACACACTCGATTTCCTCCAAGCCAACCCACAACTGCGGCTCACCTTGGACTACTCCCACTTCGTGTATGGCGGCCACTCGCAGCCGGATATCGATCCGCTAGTCCCATACGCTGCGCATGTTCACTTGAGGCAGGGTGCTCCGGGAGTCCTGCAGTCGCGCTGGGATAGCGGAAGCATCGACTTCGTTGCGCTGCTTCAGAAACTGAAAGCTGCGCGCTACCCAGGCTACCTAGGGATCGAATACGAACACGATGCCTGGCTCGACCTGGACCGGATCGACGTCATGACCGAGACGATCAAAATGCGCAATCTGGTGCGCTCGACCGCAGCCTCCGCGAAGCTGTGAACAATTCGTTCCACTGACCTGCGATTCCGCCAGCGGACGGCGCCAGCAGTTTCCCGGGAACATCATTCCGTCGAGCCGAGTCGATGCAGTGGCGAAACGGTTACTCCAATTTGCGCCGCCACCGCAAAACGAGTCTGCTCCCTACGGCCAGATCAATACGACGGTGGCTAGAAACCGCACGCGCTCCGACGACCAATTCCACGTTCGCATCGATCACAAGCTGTCGGAGAACACCAATATTTTTGGCCGCTATTCCTACTTCGACTCTCCCATTCTGGATTTTTTAGGATACGCTCCCGTGAGCACTCAGACTATTCAGTGCTCCGGAAACAGGAGGACCCATGAGACGCCGCAGAAGGTGGTCCACTGCACTGCTGGCTATTTTGTGGAGTACAGTCCCGTTGTCGGCTGCGGACGACGCCGCCAGACGAGAACATTTTGAAAGCAAGATTCGTCCGGCACTCGTGCAACAGTGCCTGGCCTGCCACAGCGGAGAATGGCCGCAAGGCAGCTTGAGGCTCGACTTCCGTGCTGGCTGGGAAACTGGAGGCAAGGCGGGTCCAGCCATTGTGCCCGGGGAACCTGGGAAAAGCCCGCTGATCCGAGCGATTCGCCACGAAGCGGGTATGACGCCCATGCCGCTAGGCGGCACCAAGCTTCCACCCGATACGATCGCTGCCTTCGAAGAGTGGGTCCGCGCGGGGGCATTCGACCCGCGCGAGAAGCCTGGCGTTGCCGCACCAGCCGCGCCGGCATCGAAGCCATGGGAAGAGACCTACAATGAACGCCGGAAGTGGTGGAGCCTGCAGCCAGTATCTCGTCCGCCAGTTCCCTTGGTGAAGCAGCCGCTCTGGTCAAGCCAATCCGTGGATCGCTTTATCCTGGCCAAGATGGAAGCCAGCGGCTTGACCCCTGCGCGGCGGGCCGACCGCGTCACGCTGCTGCGGCGTCTGAGCTTCGTGCTGACAGGCTTGCCACCGACTCCAGAGGACCTCGAGTCTTTTCTAGCCGACCGGGCCCCGCGGGCCTACGAGAGACTCGTCAACCGGCTGCTTGGGTCAGTTCACTTCGGTGAGCATTGGGCACGCCATTGGATGGATGTCGTTCGCTATAGCGACACTTACGGCTACGAATCGGAGATCCCGGCCAAAAACGCTTGGCGATATCGGGATTACCTGATCCGGGCGTTCAACGAAGAGGTTCCTTTCGACCAGTTCGTGCGAGAGCACATCGCCGGAGACCTTTTGCCCAACCCACGCATCGATGCTTCCAGCCAAATCAACGAATCGCTGGTCGGGACGATGTTCTACCAGATGGGGGAAAAGCGCGAAGGCGACAGCCTGCAGTTCAACGGAATCCACCAGGAGATGGTGCACAACAAGATCGATGCGTTTTCGAAGGCTTTCCAGGCCATGACGTTGGGTTGCGCGCGCTGCCATGAGCACAAGTTGGATGCCGTGTCGCAGCGCGACTACTACGCCTTGGCGGGAGTGTTCATGAGTTCGCGCTGGATCTCGAACACGCTCGACACTCCGGAGCGCAATCGGGCGCCGCTACAGAGGCTTGCCGCGCTCAAGCCGAAAATTCGCCAAGCGGTGGCGCAGTGGTGGCTGGAGTCGGCGGGTGAAATTGCAAAGCGGCTCGAGGCCGTGGAGCCGGAAACAGAGAAAAAGACCCAGGAAGAGAAGAAACCCGAGGGCAAGCCGCCGGAACCGGAAAAAGACAAGAAAACGCCCCTCGAGGATCCTCTCTACATCTGGTTCGAGCTGAAGGCTGCGCAGGAAAAGGGAGAGAGCGTTTCGGCAGCTTGGCAGAAGCTTGCCGAAGAATATGCGTCCGCCCGCAAGCAGCGAGCGGAGGCGAACGCTCGCGAATACGTCCCAATCGTTGACTTTGCTAAAGGCTTGCCTGCGGGTTGGTCCATCGATGGTGTCGGGCTTCGCCAGGGTCCCGTTGCCAGCGGCGAATTTGCGGTTGCGCTCGAAGGTTCCTCCGCAATCCACATGCTGATGCCTGCAGGCTTGTTCACTAATGCGCTCTCGCCTCGCCTGAATGGCGTTGTACGCACACCATTCCTGAGCCACACGAACGGCAAGCGGCTCAGCATTCTGGTGGCGGGTGGCAACCTCAGCACGGTGAGTCAAATCGTCGATAACGCCTTCATGACGGAGCGGCAGGTTTACCTCAAGGCCATTCAGCCGCAATGGGCCAAGCTCTCTCTCGCCGCTGGCCAGAGCGGCGACATGCCCAAATCGAAGCCCGAAACCGAGGAGATGCGCGTCTGGGCTGAGGTTGCGACGAAAGCGTCGAACCCGAACTTCCCGCCGCGCATTGGTCTGATCAAAAAGGAGGCAACGTTCGAACAAGAGCGCGATTCCCGCAGCTGGTTTGGAGTGACACGGGTCGTCGAGCACACTGCTGAAAAACCACCGGCGGACGCGCTGGCGCGATTCGAATCGCTGCTCGCGGGCCCGCCCCCGGCTGATCTGGCCGGCGTTGCGGCTCGCTATCAGCGTTGGGGCAGCACCGCCATCGACGCCTGGGGCCGCAACCAGGCAAACGAAGACCATGTCTGGATCCTCAACTGGCTGATCAGTAGAAAGCTCTTGCCGAGCGAAATGGAGCAGCGCGAACCGGTGCGCCTGCTGGTCACCTACTACCGATCGATCGAGAGGCAGATTGCTGACCCGCAGACCGTTAATGGCATGGCCGACGTCGATCCAGGACGCGACTATCGCCTGAACATCCGTGGGGTCTATGAGGATCTTGGAGAGAGGGTGCCGCGCGGATATGTCAAGGTGCTATCGGGCGAGCGTCCGTGGCCGGCGCTTGAAAACAGTGGACGGCTTGAACTGGCCAACCTGGTCGCTAGCAACACCCATCCGCTGACGGCACGCGTGTTTGTGAACCGCGTCTGGCATTGGGTCTTCGGCACAGGCATCGTAGCCACGACCGACGACTTTGGCCACATTGGGGAAAGGCCTTCGCATCCGGAGCTGCTCGACTTCCTCGCCAGCGAGTTCGTCGCCAACGGTTGGTCGATCAAGAAGCTGCTGCGCTCACTGCTTCTCAGCGAAACGTTCAGGCAATCGGGCAGCATCTCCGCCAAGGCTCGCGAGGTGGATCCGCTAGACCGGCTGCTCAGTCACTATCCGCTGCGCCGGCTCGAAGCCGAATCGATCCGCGACTCGCTCCTGGCGGTTTCGTCGCGGTGGGATCCGGCGCTCTACGGCGAAACCATCGATCCGCCCCGCACGAAGGAAGATACCGACAAGCGCTTGTTTTCCGGCCCCTTGGACGGCAATGGCCGAAGGTCGATCTACATCAAGATGACGATCATGGACCTACCCAAGTTCCTGGCAACTTTCAACCAGCCATCGCCGAAAGTGCCCACGGGCCGGCGCGACAAGACGAACTCCCCTGCCCAGGCCCTGGCGCTCTTGAACGACCCGTTTGTTGCAAGCCAAGCTGAGTTCTGGGCCAAGCGTCTGATCGAGCAGCCGCACCGCACGCCGCAGCAGCGGCTTACCGCCATGTTTCGCCGGGCGTTCGGCCGAGATCCCGAAGCCAGCGAGTTGGTGCGCTGGACCGGGATTGTGACCGGCTTTACTCAGCTGCACGAAGGCGATTTGGGTCGAAAGCTTGGGGAGCCATCGTCGTTCATGAAGTCGCTTGATGTGTGGAAGGACGTTGCCCACACTATGTTTAACGCCAAGGAGTTCATCTATGTCCGCTAACCTTTTCTATCCTCGCGTGCTGACGCGCCGCGAGTGGCTGCGCCAAGCATCGAATGGGTTCGGTATGTTAGCTCTCTCAAGCTTGTTAGCGGAGAGCGCTCGTGGCGTGACGCACCATGCCGCCAAGGCCAGGAGCGTGATCCTATGCTTTATGGATGGCGGGCCCAGCCACGTGGACACTTTCGATCCGAAGCCGCTGCTCAAGAAACACCAAGGCGAACAAATCGGCACGGCTGCGGTGTCCAGCAAGTCGCAGTCATCGCCCGATCGCGTGTGGTTGGGCAGCCCTTGGGAGTTCCGACAATATGGCCGGGCCGGGATATGGGTCAGCGACCTATTCCCTTATCTGGCTTCCATGGCCGATGAACTCTGCGTCATCCGTTCGATGGTCGGCCAGCAGCCGTTGCATGGCCAACAGAATCTCCTGCTCCACACCGGCCGCGTGATTGGGGGCGCGCCTAGCTTTGGGGCATGGGTCTCGTATGCCTTGGGAAGTCCCAGCGACTCCTTGCCGAACTATGTCGTGCTCAGCAACGAAGTGATTCCCAATGGCGGCACTGAAAACTACGGCAGCGCTTTCCTGCCCACCTCTCACGCGGCGACGATGTTGCGCGCCCAGGGCATCCCGATGGATAACATCGCGCCGTTCGACTTGCCCGCCGTACAGCGCCTCAAGCTCGACTTTCTTCGAGACCGGGATTCAGCCTACGCGCGCAGCACGGGAGATGACGCCATCGATTCTGCCATCAAGAACTACGAGATCGCATCCCGCATGCAGACTTCGATCCGCGAGCTCACCGATGTCGGTGGCGAAAAGGAGAAGACGCGCCATCTGTACGGCGTGGACCAGGCGAACGAGTACAAGCGCTCTTACAGCCTCCAGTGCCTGCGAGCTCGCCGTCTGGTGGAGGCCGGTGTTCGTTTTGTTGAAGTGAACTGTCCAATGGACCATGCCAACAACTCGCCGTGGGACCAGCACTCGAACCTCAAGAAGTACCACGAGACGAACGCGATGTATACCGACCAGGGGATTGCCGCGCTGATCGAGGATCTCAAACAGCGTGGCTTGCTGGATTCGACGATCGTGGTTTGGGCGGGCGAAATGGGCCGCACACCGCACACGAAGCAGATCACCGAAACTGTTGGACGCGATCACCACGTCAACGGCTACAGCATTTTCGTCGCTGGCGGTGGCTTCAAAAAAGGGTTCACCTACGGCTCGACCGACGAGTTCGGCAACGCAGTCGCTGAAAACCCACTCACCGTTCATGACCTGCACGCCACAATCTTGCACCAGCTAGGACTGGATCACCGCAAGCTCACCTTTCGATTTGGCGGGCGCGACATCAGCCTGACCGACGTTCACGGCCAAGTCGTGCGCGAGCTACTGGCGTAGCGCCGAGCCGGGAACAGAACATCGCTCATCCTGCAGATCCTGCGTTTTGAGCAGGAGCGCGAAAGAGAATACCGCTCGAGCCATCGGGCAATCCCAATACTTCCTCCCGCTTTTTCTGACTCGCCATGCCGAGACCTTGCTGTTGAGCACTTCGGGCTCCGGACGCTTGCGCTGCACTGGCGCTCAAAACCGCCGAGTTTTCACCGTTCGATTGGCTAAGAACACCCGACCTCCAAAACCTGCTTGACAGTCCGCTGCCCAGTAATTCACCCTGTTGCACACGACAAACCGATGCAGGACCACGAGGAGGGTTCGATGCGAGGCTTGAAATTGAGTGTCTCTCTCTCTATTGCCAGCTTGTGTTTGCGAACTGCGTTGCTCACTGGCCAGACGATCACAGGCACCATTACGGGCGTCGTTTCTGACCAGAGCGGCGCCGGAATTCCGCAAGTGGACCTGGCTGCCAAGAACACGCAAACCGGTTTCGTCTACCGGGCGGTCGCCAACGACAGCGGGTCTTACCGAATCGCGCTGTTGCCGCCTGGCGTCTACGATTTGACGGCCACCAAGGCGAGTTTCAAAAAAGCGACGATCACTGGGATCGAAGTGAAAGTGGACGTCGTTGTGGCCAAGGATGTGTCTCTTGAGGTGGGTGAGCTCACTGAGACAATCAGCGTCGAAGCCAACATCAACGTGGTGGAAACAGAAAGTCCATCGCTGGGTGCCGTGGTCCAGGAGCGACAACTGACTGAGCTTCCGCTGATCCAAAGAAACTTCCTGAAACTCGCCAGTATCACGGCCGGAGTGATGCCTCAGCCCACGCAAAACGGCGAGGCGCCCTACGCTCGCCGGCCGGACTACCAGATCGCGGTGTCGGGAGAGCGGCACACGTCGACCAACACCCTGTTCGACGGAATACCCAGCAAAGAGTTCTATATTGGCGCCAACGCTGCCGTGCCTCCGGTGGAGTCCATCGCCGAGTTCAAAGTGCAGCACGGCTATTTCGCCGGTAGCACGGACAATGCTTCGGTAGTCAACGTGGTCACCAAGTCTGGCACCAACGAGATTCATGGCGCTGTTTGGGAATTCCACCAAGACCATCACCTAAACGCACGAAACTTCTTCTCTGCTGGGAGGCCCCCCAGTCTGCAGAACAAGTTTGGTTTCGCCGCAGGCGGGCCTGCAATTAAGAACAAGCTGTTCTGGTTTGGGTCTTACGAGGGGCACCGCGAGCGCGTCGACTCGACGAGCCGAGGCCAGGTGCCGGAAGTGGGTTGGCTCAGCGGCGACTTTTCGAATGTTTCGACCCAGATCGTCGATCCGCTAAACGGCCAGCCATTTCCTGGCAACCGAATCCCAAGTTCGCGGTTCGATCCGTTCGCGAAGAAGTACATTGAACTCGGTTTCATCCCTCTGCCGAACGCGCCGGGGCAGACGTTCAATTTCTTGGGCATTACGGGCCTGGTGAGAAACGATGACACTTACCTGGCTCGAATGGATTACGCCCATTCGGATTCAGACAAGTTTTTCGGACGTTACTCGCAAACCGAATCGCTGGTGAGCAATCGAAACCTCTTCACGCCGTTGGCCAACGGCGAGTTTCCGCTGAATAGCTATAACGCCGGCGTCGATTGGGTCCACATCTTCAGTCCCACCCTAACGCTGAATGCAAAAGCGGGCCTCAACCGTGTATTGGGAGTCGGCTCGGCAAAGCGGCCACCAGGCC
>Ga0194132_10006479_pt1 | contig 18119 bp, 14 predicted proteins | sample TA2KigOf80mmetaG_FD_148612 | JGI IMG/M metagenome (GOLD analysis project Ga0194132, IMG submission 148612) | Freshwater microbial communities from Lake Tanganyika, Tanzania - TA2015054 Kigoma Offshore 80m | ecosystem: Environmental > Aquatic > Freshwater > Lake | place: Tanzania: Lake...
TGTTTGCTGACGCGCGAATGTGGCCTAACGACCCAAGCTCAGCGACCCGGCCCGCGGGACGCCACGATTGCAACCGGGATGCGATGGCCGGGTTCGCTGCAGCGCATGGTTAGGCGGTAGGGTCATTCGATTTCTGTCGCCCGGCACCGGAGTAATGTAGCCAGCGGACGGTGGCGCTGATGGCAACTGCGGCGAAGAGGATAAGGGTTCCGGCCTCTGGCAATTCCAGGCCGAGCAGCAGGAACAAGCCAAGACCAACCATGGCCATCTCGGCAGGAATCCAGCAGAGTTCCCATTTTAGGAAGTTACGTGATGTCGTGTTCATTGAGTTGTCGTGGTTCAGTTTGAATGTGTATGCGCTGAGTGACGCCTAACAGGTGAATCTGCGGTTTTCACGAGAACCGCCTGCCTGCGTCAGGATATCCGTTCGGCAGAACAGTCAAGAGGCGCCTGGTCTGCCACGACTGGTCTCCGGCTTCCCGCAAGCACGCGCGTGCGCTTCGCGCACTCTGGCGCAATCATCAGCGCCGCACTCGCAGCCGCGTCCACAATCTGCCGGCACATGCGACGAACTTCTGCCTGAATCGCTCTGGGTGGTGATGTCGTGCGCTACGGTCGCGCCGCATGTCCCTACGCGATGACTTTGTCGCCGTCATTCGCCGAAAGCACTACTCGCTTCGCACCGAGCGCACCTACTGGGCGTGGATCATGGCCTTTCTGCGATTTCACCACACCGCAAGCGGCTGGCGACACCCGCGTTCGATGGGTGCTGCCGAGATCGAGTGCTTTCTCTCACACCTGGCCGTGAACCGACGGGTTGCCGCCTCCACACAGAACCAAGCGCTGAATGCTCTGGTCTTTCTGTACAAGCAGGTGCTTGAGATCGATCCGGGCTCGTTCCATGCGGTCCGCGCCAAGCCATCGCGACGCATGCCGACCGTCCTGAGCCGCCGCGAGGTCCACGCCGTGCTCGCTGCGGTGCCGGCACCGATCCGGCCGATCGCCGAGCTCATGTATGGCGCTGGACTGCGCGTGGGCGAAGCGTGCGCGGTGCGCGTGATGGACATCGACCTTGACCGCCTGCAACTGACCGTGCGACGCGGCAAGGGGGACAAGGACCGCATCACCCCATTGCCCGAGCGTCATGTCGACTCGTTGCGATCACGCATCGAGGCCCGCCGACGCCTGCATGCCGATGATCGTGCTGCGGGGGAGGGCTGGGTGGAACTGCCGTTCGCCTTTGAGCGCAAGGCACCGAGAGCCGCGTGGAGCCTGGCGTGGCAGTACCTGTTCCACGCAGATGGCTTGAGCATCGATCCCGTCTCGGGCAGGCGCGGACGATGGCATGTGCACGAGTCGACCGTACAGAAGGCGATCTCTCACGCCGCGGTTGCCGCAGGCGTGGACCGCCGGGTCACCAGCCACGCGCTGCGCCACAGCTTCGCCACCCATCTGCTGGAGGACGGCTACGACATCCGCACGATTCAGACGCTGCTCGGACACTCGCACCTGGAGACCACCATGATCTACACGCATGTCGTCGAGCAGGCATCCCGCGGGGTGCTGCGCGTACGCAGCCCGCTTGACGCGCCAGCGCGCAGCCAGGGTTGAGCGAACCTGCCGCCCGGAAATGACCGCCTTGGGCTCAGTCTTGCGGAATCAGCGAGGAGTGGTGCTCCACGATTTTCCAGTCATTCCCCAACCACTGATAGACGAAGGTGTGGCGAGCCTGAACCGTGACGCGCCTGCCATCCTTGCCGTCCATCTTGATGCTGTAAAGCCCGGAGTTCACCGCAGTGCCGCCGATGACACGCGTATGACCCTCCACGAGCTTGCCGATGGGGTGCTTCGCCAGGAATGCGCCCTTGAAGTACGCGTGGATCTCGCGGTGCCCCTTCTTGACATCACCCTGCAGGTTCGACAGCAGGATCGCATCGTCCGCGTACAGGTTTGTCACGCGCGTGGGATTGCAACTCTTGATGGCTGCGAACCAACGATCCAGTTGTTTCTCGACATGCTTGGTGATGCTGCTCATGGACTACCGTGGCCTTCGAAAGTGGGATTCCTGATGGCCGCGCGGAACACTCTGGCACTACACCACCGGTTGCGGCATCCGGCGCGTGGGGGGGAACATAGCGCAAGTTGATCGGATGGGTGCGGGGGCTTCGGGAGATCGCTCTGGTCGGTTGCCGCATCGGCGAGGAGCATCCGCAACCGATCGTCGATCACGGACCGGCGTATCGCGTGGCCCAGAAGGCACTCTTCGCGCTGCGTGCCACACTTCAGGCACGCGCGGATCAAGGGCTGTGTTCCGCAAGCACGGAAGCCGAAAACGGTCAGCGTCGACTTCCCGGCGAAGCCCGCGTGGAGCGCGCGATAGAGTGGGGGAGGCATGATCCACCACCAACGACCTGGGCGCAGCAAGTACTGTCGTGGACCGCAAGGCCTCTCTCTGACCGCTCCCGGGAGGGCGATGCGATCCACACTCGGAACGATCCCGATTCTGGATTCTGCTGTCCGGGCTCCTGGCTGTGCAGCAATCGGCAACGCGCCATGGCCCCGATGAGTTTCGCTCGATCCAACGATGCCCGGCCGTCCATCGGTCATGCAGCCAGAGTCATGGGCCTGACTGTGGTGTTGGGTGGACTGGGATCGCTCGGCATGACGCCGTTGGATGCGCCCAGCCCGTTGGCTCCGCCGGCGCCGGTCGATGCCCGTGCCATGGGCATCGGCCGCTACATGGTCGATGCGATCGGCGTGGATCTCGATGGCGCGCAGCGTTCGTGGCGCTCTGGCCGCGGCGAGCGACTGACCGTCATTGCGCTCACCAGCGTGACCTGTCCGCTCTGCCGCAAGTTCGGTCCATCGCTTGCGCGCATCGAGTCGGCGTTCTCGGATCGCGGCGTGAAGTTCGTGTACGTCAACGTCAGTGGGCTCGACTCGACCGAGGCGATGCGCAAGCAGGTGGCGGACCTCGGGTTCAAGGGGCTCTATCTCAATGATCGCGATGGGGCGGTCGCCGTCGCTCTCGGGGCTCGCACCACGACCGAGGTCTTCGTGGTCGATGCTGGCAACACGCTGGTCTATCGCGGCCCGGTCAGTGACCAGTACGGCGTCGACTTCACGCTCGATGCGCCGCGGCAGCGCCTGCTTGAATCTGCACTCGAGGCCTCGATCGCGGGAAGGGCACCCGGGATCGCGGCGCTCGCGTCGCCGGGGTGCGCGATCGAGCCGAAGCAGGCGTCCTCCACCTCGGCCATTGCCGGCAGCCCGGCCGTGACCTACGCGCGCGACGTCTCGCGCATCATGCAGAACAACTGCGTCGAGTGCCATCGTGCTGGCGGCGTGGGCCCGTTCGAGCTCGATTCGTTTGAGGCGGTCTCGCGGCGGGCCAGCATGATCCGCGCCGTCACGCAGGAAGGCACCATGCCGCCATGGTTCGCGGCGCCCATGCACAGTGCCGATGGGGCCACGAAGCCAAGCCCCTGGTCCAACGACCGTTCGCTCAGCAGCGCCGAAAAGCAGGCGATTGTTGCGTGGATCGATGCAGGCAAGCCCGAGGGCGATCGTGCCGAGCTGCCGGCACCGCGTGCCTTTGCCGACAGCGCATGGCGCATCGGCACGCCCGATGCGATCTACCAGTTGCCTGAAGCGATCGCGATCAAGGCCGATGGGTTCATGGCGTACCAGACGGTCGTCGTCCCAACCAACCTCACCACGGATCGATGGGTGAAGGCCGTACAGATCGTGCCGACCAATCCATCGGTCGTCCACCATGTGCTGGTGTTCGCGCTCGATGCGGCCGCCGCCAAGGACCCGCGGACTCGCCGTCGGCTTGGTGCGGATGAATCCGGCGGCTACTGGGCCGCCTATGTCCCCGGCAATGATCACTATGTTCTTGATGATGGCTTTGCGCGTCGATTGCAGGCTGGATCGTCGCTGCTCTTCCAGATCCACTACACGCCCAACGGCAAGGCGACGAGCGACCAGATGCGGCTCGGCGTGGTGTTCACTGACGAGGCTCCCAAGCACGTGGTCCGCACGGCAGCCATCTCGAACGTGCGCATTTCCATCCCACCCGGCGCACATCACCACCGCGAGGCTGGCCAGGTGCGCATTCCTGCCAACGCCAAGGTGCTGGCCTTCATGCCGCACATGCACGTGCGTGGCAAGGCGTATCGCTACGAACTGGAGTCAGCGGATGGTGGCAGCCGCCAGATGCTGCTGGACATCCCCGCGTACGACTTCAACTGGCAGCTGCGATACGAACTGAGCGAGCCCTTGGCGGTGGAGCGTGGCGCAACGCTCCATGGCACCGCGTGGTACGACAACAGCGCGGGAAACCCAGCGAATCCTGATCCGACCAAGACCGTGCGCTGGGGTCCGCAGACTGTCGACGAGATGATGCTCGGGTACATCGAGTACTACCTCGTGGACGAGGATCCGAAGCGGCCCGGCGATCTTGACCCGGGCAGCACGCCACGGCGGGGGCTCGGTGCTGGCGGTGCTCGTGGTGCGATGTTCGAACGACTGGCGAAGCAGTTCGATGCCAACGGCGACGGCACGATCACCAAGGATGAGGTTCCCGAGAACCTCCATCCGCAATTCGATCGCCTCGATCGCAATGATGACGGGGAACTGACCAAGGGCGACTTCGGTTCCTGATCAGCGATGTTGATGCGCCATCTGGCGGCGCGCCAGCCGATCTCTGTCAGTTGGCAGGGCCCCACGCCGCGACCATCAGTGCAAGGTCTACGCCATCGATCATCCGATCGCCGTTGATGTCGGCTGCGCCGTCACCGGGGCCCCAAGCCCCGAGCAGCACGCCGAGGTCAAAGCCATCGACCATGCCGCTGCAATCGACATCGGACGGTTCCATGCACGGGGTGGCAAGTGCGCGGTGGTAGAAGTCCCAACCCGCCTCACCTAGGCCCTGCAAGGTGAGTGCAGGATTGTGTGCCACACCCGGTATCACGATGTGCTCGTGAGGCACGGAAAGGGCATCCAGAAGCACATGGAAATCGACGACAGGTGGAAGCATGGCATCGAGTGCGCCCGTCCCGAGCCGAATCTGGGTGCGTTGCGCGATGTGCACCTGTGCACGACGCTGGGCGATCGTCCATGGATGCTGATCAAGGTAGTAGGCGGGGTCGCTCCCCCAGACTGCCTCGTAGATCGCAGCGCGCTGCTCCTTCGGCACATCGGTGCCCAGCGGCGCAGTCATGAAGTCAAGCTGCATCGGCCCCGCCCCGAGCATCGAGATGCCCGCGAACAGATCAGGTCGGCGCAGCCCCAGCCGCCCGGTGCCCGAGCCACCCATGCTGAAGCCCTCAAGAATGCGGCCACGGCGTTCCGCGATCGTGCGGAAGGTGGCATCGACATGCGGGATCAGGTCATCGATGACAACCGTCTCCATCAGGTAGTCGCCATCCTTCGTGTCGCACCACATGCTCGCACCCATCCCATTGGGGAAGATGATGATCATGGGCGGGATCTTGCCCTGCGCCATGGCCGTGCTGAACCACGAGCTGACCGTGGGAATCCCTGCGATGGGGCTGCCGGAACCGTGCAACCAGTAGAGGACGGGGAATCGCGCTGTGGGTGCCGAGGTGTACTGCGGCGGCAGCCACGCGTGGAAGCTCACCGTGGCGTCGGCGTTCGGGCTCTGGAAGGTGTGGTACTGCACTCCTGGCGCGGTCGACACGGCGGTTGTCCACGGTCCGTGCTGGGCGTGCGCGGCACTGGCGAGGCCGAGCGCGATGGTCGCCACGGTCGTTGTGCTGAGGGTGGTCATGGTCAGCCGCCTCGGAGTGATCGTACCGATGATTGTTGCCCGGATCCGCCATTGGACAACCGCCTTCAGGAATTCTGCGCCATCGCCATCGCGCCGCACAGCCCTGCATCGTCACCGAGCACGGGCGGCACCACGAACGACCGCAGTCCCTCGTCCCTGAGCGCGGGCGAGTCGACATAGCTTGCGAGCGTGCGCTTGAGGTGCGAGCGGCATCGCTCGAAGAAGGCATCCTCCCCCAACTGGCCGGCCTTGCGCACGCTGCCGCCGATGATGATGCGCCGTGGCGACAGCACCAGCGTGAGCGTGGCGAGGGCGTGACCCATGGATTCAGTCACTGCGTCCCAAGCGGGATCATCGGCTGCCAACTCTTCTGCGGGGCGCCCTGCACGCGCAGCAATGGCGGGGCCCGCGCACAGACCTTCCCAGCATCGACCATGGATCGCGCATGCACCTGCGAAGTCATCACCGGCGGCGCGCGGCATCGGAATGTGGCCCATTTCAGGATGCACGAGCCCATGCACGGGCTTGCCGCGCACGATTGCGCCGCCACCGATGCCCGTCCCCACCGTGATGTAGACGAAGTCATCGAGGCCTTGCCCTGCGCCCCAGCGACCTTCGCCGAGCGCTGCACCATTCACATCGGTGTCGAGCGCGATCGGCAGGCCGGGGAACGCGCGGCGGAAGGGCGCAAGCAGATCCGTGCGCGCCCAGCCGCGCTTTGGCGTCGTCGTGATGAACCCATGCGTCGACGAACTCGGATCAAGATCAAGCGGGCCGAACGAGGCAACACCGATGGCCCGCATGATGCCCATCGCAGCCGACTGCGCCCGGAGCCACTCGACCACGCTGGCCAGGGTGCGAGAGGGATCGTCACCGGTCGGGAACCGTTCTCGCGCGAGGATGCCCCGGCCTGGCCCCGTCCCGATGGCAGCGATCACCTTCGTGCCACCAAGCTCCACGGCACCGACGATCGAGTCTGACCCTGGGATTGGCACCGTGGCAGTGTAGAACCGGCCCGCTTCAAGGCGAGGAGCCGGCGGTTCGTCGCACCATGAGGCACGCTTGGTGTCGGGGCGGTACAACGCACGACATGGGATGGGACGGCATCAGCCCTGCGGAGTCACGCCGCCGTGAGCGCACGCTCGCCGCGTGGACCCTCGCGCTCGCGATCATCATCCTTGGCGTGAAGGCCACCGCGTGGTGGTTCACGCGATCGACCGCTCTCTGGTCGGACGCCGTGGAGAGCATCGTGAATGTGATCGCCGGTGGCATGGCCCTGGCCAGCCTCGCGTGGGCGGCGCGGCCAGCCGACGAGACGCACCCCTACGGACATGGACGCATCGAGTTCGTGACCGCCGCCTTTGAAGGGGGCATGGTGCTGCTCGCCGCAGCGGCCATTGGGATACGAGGTGTCGAAGGGCTGTTCGTACCCACGCTCGAGACCGGCATGATCGGCCGTGGCCTCTGGCTCGCAGGGGGGACTGCCGTGGCCAATGCGCTCATGGGTGCATGGCTGATGCGGCGCGGTGCCCGGCATGGGTCGATCGTGCTGCGCGCGGGTGGCGTGCATCTGCTCACGGATGCCGGATCGACGCTCATCGGCATCGCTGCACTCGTGTTGGTCAAGCTCACGGGGCAGCCCATGTGGGACTCGATCGGTGCCATCGCGCTGGGGATCGGCGCGCTGATCGCGGGCATCCGGCTGGTGCGCGAGGCGCTCGGCTTGCTGCTTGATGAGAGCGATGCAGCCGAGGCTCGCCTGATCCAGGAGGTGCTCACGCGGCGCACGCAAGCGGAGTCGGGTGCCGACCGGCTGTGTTCGTTCCACAAGATCCGTCACCGTCATGTGGGACGCGAGCACTGGATCGATTTCCATGTGCAACTTCCTGCATCGCTCGACATCGCCTCAGCGCATGCGATCGCCACGCGTGCCGAGGATGAACTCGAGTCGCTCTTGCCCGGTACGGCCACGGCCCACCTCGAGCCGTGCAGGGATCCAGCCTGCGCTCGCTGCGCGAGGGGTTGACTCAATGCGCCTTGCGGCGATCGGGGCGGATCGCCGCGCCGAGCGTGCGCTGGCCCTTCTTGAGCTCCACGATCCACACGTCCTTCTCGGGGATCGGGCCGTCGGCATAGGAGATCGTGCCGCTCACGCCGGGGTAGCCGCGGATCGACGCCAGTTCCGCCGTCATCGTGGCGGCACAGCCGGGGGGTCGGATACCCCATATCGTGCCGCTCTCGTTCGGATAGCCGCGGCTCGACACCTTGGGCGCACGCGCGTGCGCGAACTTCACGAGCATCGCTGCGTCGTAGCCGAGCGCTGAAAACCCGGTGGGGGCCTCGCCGAAGGCAGCGGTGTAGTCCTGGGCAAATTGGTACGCGGCATCAGTCGCGCCCTCGCCAAACCAGGCATGGGCACAGAACGCCACGCCATCGGTCGCACCATCGAGCAGCGTGTCGAGCCCGGTGAAGTCGAGTCCATCGCCACCCATGCAGCGCACGCCAGGGAGCGCCGAGCGCACGATCGGCAGCACCGTCGGGACCAGATCCGGTTCGAGCGCCAGGAACACGGCATCGACGCCCTTGGTGGCGGCGGCCTCGAGCTGCTGCCGAAGGGTCGTGGATCGGGCGCTGACCGCCAGCCTGACGGTGCCGCCAAGGGCCGGCACGGCCTTCTCCACGAAGTCGCCGATCGTGCGCGTGTAGTCGTAGTGCGGGTCGATCACCACGACCACGCGCTTGCCCCAACGCTCGACCATGTACTGCGCAGCAGCGACAGCCTGCGCATCGTCGGTGAAGCAGGCGAGGAAGGTGCTCTCGGGCCAATGCCCCAGTTCAGGCAGTTTCGGATCGGTCGCGCCCACGATGACGAACGGCGCCGCACACGCAGGATCCTTGGCGTTGGCGGAAAGGAACGCGCGCATGCCGGCAGCAGCGATGTCCGCGTCGGTGAACCCAAGGGCGATCGAGGCTCCCTCGCGGCGCAGCCGCTCACCCACGACCGCTGCGGCGGAGGTGCTGGAGCGCGAGTCAGCGCGATCGACTCCTGCCGACTGCCATCGGCTGAGGACGCGGGCGGCGCCACGGTTGCTCGAGGTCGACCAGTCCTTGCTCATGCTGCGGCTCGCTGGATCGTCCGGCGCCCACGCGATGTCCTGCTCCAGGATCCACGCCGGCGGCGGCGCCTGCAACGCGAGTTGCGCACCCTTCCACGCGGGCGTGCCCAGCGCGGCCTGCGAACCGGTCTCGTCGAAGATCACCGCGATCCGGTTCGATCGTTCGCACCCGGCGGCGAAGGCGAGCGCACATGCAACGATGCCAAGGCGTTGGATCATGAGGCGAGTGTAGATCGAGGCCCGCGGGACTGGTGGTGGCTCAGGCCGCGCCGGGAGTGTGGTTGACCTCACCGCGCGGGGTCGTCCCTCACGCAACGGAACCCAAGGTGCTGCAGCGACGAGTCGGCGGTGCAGGCCATCCGCGCGCTCGGCCTGTAGCTCGAGCAGTAGGACGGATTGCAGAGGAACGATCCGCCGCGATGCACCCGGCTCTCGCTTGAGAAGGGATTGCGCGGATCGCGCGTCGTGCTCGGGCCGCTCGGGCACGAGACCACGCCCGAGCCTCCCGCAGTCTGCACGCGTTGGGCGTATTCGTCGGGTGCGTACTGATCGCTGCACCACTCCCAGACATTGCCAGCCATGTCGGCCAAGCCGTAGCCGTTCGGTGGGTACGAGCCAACCGGTGCCGTGGTGACGAAGCCATCCTCGCGCGTGTTGCGGTAGGGGAACTCGCCCTGCCAGACATTGCACCGCGTGGCGTCGAGTGGTTCGTGTCCCCATGTGAACGGTGCGCCATCGAGTCCACCCCGCGCCGCGTACTCCCACTCGGCTTCGGTCGGCAGTCGCTTGCCGGCCCACGCTGCGTAGGCCTGCGCATCCTCGAACGCCACCTGCACCACGGGGTGATTTCCCTTGCCATCGATCGATGAACCGGGGCCTTCAGGATGTCGCCAGTTGGCATCGCTCGTCCACCGCCACCACTGGCTGGCATCATCGGTCGGCACCGCTTCGGTCGTGGGGGTAAAGACAAGCGAGCCTGGCTGCAGCATCTCGTCCGCGGGCTTGGGGGTACCCGGCGGGACCTGCAGCTTCAGCACATCCCAGTCGACTGGGCGTTCAGCCACGGTCACATACTTCGTCGCCTCGACGAAGGCCGCAAACTCATCGTTGGTCACTTCGTGCCGATCGATCCAGAAGCCGTTCACGCGCACGCGATGGGCAGGCCGTTCATCGGGTCGCGCATCGGGCGCATCGCTGCCCATCGTGAACTCGCCACCGGGGATCCACACCATGTCGGCAGGTTGCGCTGTGGGATCCGAGCACGCGGCAACGAGCATGGAGAGCGCGAGCGTGATCGGCAGGGCCATGCCGCGGCAGGCGGCGTTCGTGATCGAACCAAGCCGGCTGGCACCGTGGACCAATCGCTTCCTGCCCGCGTGCGGTGCCATCACGCTCCCCACTCCGGCCCGAACGCGAACTCATAGTTGCGCCAGCGGCCGATTGAACTGCGATTGATCGACTTGCGCACCTGCTCATGGCTCAGCGTCAGCACGGTGCGCGCGTTCTCCTGCGGCGCGAGCACGCGCTCATCCATCGGCAGGCCGAGTCGTGCGAGCACGCGCTCCATGTGACCGCGCGGATCCTCGACCATGTCCTCGTATCGGATGTCCTCGTGCGGAATGCCCAGCGTGCGCAGGGCGAGCGGTGCGAGCTCGCGCTCGGCAGCGATGACTTGGCGGATCGAGTCGAGGGATCCCGTCCATCCGAAGGCCTGCGGATGGAAGTTCGACAGGAAGAGGCTGGTCGCGGTATCGCGCGGATCGCGCTCGATGCGCAGGCAGACCGCGCCCGGCAGCACCGCCCCGATCGCCGGCAGCCACCGCCACGCATGCAGCGTCTTGTCGAAGCTCACCTTGGCGCCCGGGCGCCGCAACGAGGCCGCACCGTTGAGGTAGTCGCGCTGCAGCTCGCGCGCCTTGGCAGGTGCAAGCGAGGCGATGCGATCGGGCCAGCATCCCTCGGCCATGATGCCGTGACCGACCGTCTGCACGCCTTCGAACTCGCCGATGCCACCGACCGCCGGATGCCGATCGAGCATCTGTTCGAGCAGCGTGGTGCCGCTGCGCGGCATGCCGACCACCATGGCCACGCCACGAACGGGCGGCGTGACGGGCTTGCACCATCCCGGGGTGCCCTTGAGCAGTTCAACCTGCTTGCGCGCATCGGCGAGCAGGCCCTCGAGATCGAAGCCCGTTCCGGTGGTCGCGTGCAGGTGCGTGGCCAGGTCGAAGGCGCGCCGATGGAGCCCGGCGGCATCGAGCATGCGCACGGCTTCGAAGCCCGACACGCGCCGCTCCAGTGGCGGGGCGCTGCCGCGGGCGTTCTCTTCGAGCATGTCCATCGCCGCGGCGGGGTCCGAGGACTTCATCACGCGCGCACGGGCGAGCACCGATCGGGGATCGTTCAGCCACGGACCGCCCGCAGCCACGAAGGCCGCGAGCTCATCGAGGCGATTAGACCGATGCAGCACTTCAGCCAGGGCGAACGAAGCCTGCACCGCATGCTGGCCGCCGGCAGCGACCAGCGGCCGCAGGCGCCCGAGCGCGCGATCGCTGCGCCCGAGCCGATGATCGATGAGCGCGCGAAGGAAGTCGACATCGGGCCCGCCTGCTCCGAGCTTCATGGCCTTGTCCATGGCCAGATCGGCAGTCGCGCATCGACCGAGCCCAAAGGTCGCGCGCGCCAGTGCAAACCACGCCGCAGCGTTGCGAGGCTCGGCCTTCGTGGCTGACTCGGCCAGCGGGATCGCCTGCCCGAATGCACGCTTGGCGAGGAGGTCGTTGATCTGCGCGATCGGCACGACGGGAGGCATCGCCGCATCGTAGGGAATCCGCGTGCGGGGGCGTACACTCGCCCCGTGCCGATGACCGCGATCATGCTCGCCAGCGTCGCCCTCGGTGGCGTCGACTACAACCGCGATGTCCGGCCGATCCTCTCTGATCGATGCTTCGCCTGCCATGGTCCGGATGCTGCTGCGCGCAAGGCAGGGCTGCGGCTGGACACGCGTGAGGGGGCGTTGGCACTGCTCACCTCTGGGCGTGCCGCGGTCGTGGCGGGAGATCCCAAGCACAGCGAACTCACCGCGCGCATCCACAGCACCGATCCGGACTTCGTCATGCCTCCGCCGAAACTCAAGCGCCCCTTGAGCGATGCCGAGCGGTCGATCCTGGTGCAGTGGATCGAAGATGGCGCGCAGGTCGATCAGCACTGGGCGTTCGTCGCACCGCGCGAGCCGCGCACCATGGTTGCTGGTCCGGGTGACGCTGGTACGCGCGATCCGATCGATCGACTGATCCGCGCACGGTTGGCAGGGCGTGGTCTTCAGCCTGCACCCGAAGCCGACCGCGTCACGCTGCTGCGTCGCGCGTCGTTGGCGCTCACGGGTCTGCCGCCCACTCCAGAAGAGATCGATGCCTTCGTCGCCGATCAGGCGCCGGGTGCCTACGAGCGCCGCATCGATGCGTTGCTCGCCAGCCAGCGCGCCGCCGAGCACATGGCGACGACCTGGCTCGACTTGGCACGCTTCGCCGACACCCATGGCTATCAGTCCGATGGTGGGTCATTCACCTGGCCGTGGCGGGACTGGCTGCTGCAGTCCCTGCATCGCAACGAGCCCTACGACCGCTTCGTGCGCGCGATCATCGCGGGCGACCTCCTGCCCGATGCCACCACGCAGACCCGCGTGGCGACGGCGTTTCATCGACTGCATCGCATGACCGAGGAAGGCGGCTCGATCTCGGAGGAGTTCCGGCAGGAGGGCATCGCCGACCGCGTGAACACCTTCGGTGCAACCTTCCTTGGGCTGACGCTTGAGTGCGCGCGCTGCCACGACCACAAGTACGACCCGATTCCCACCGCGGAGTTCTATGGGCTGGCGGCGATGTTCGGCGGCATCGATGAGAACGGCCTGAAGTCGTTTGCACACGGTGGCTTCCAGCCGCCGCCGACGGTGCGCCTCTCGACGCCTGAGCAGGATGCCACCACGACGACGCTCACCGCAGCGGCCCTGGCCACGCGGGCTGCGTGGAGTGCCGCGCTCGAGGCGAGCACCGCCGGCGCGACGCACGGTGCGACCACCACGCCTGCGCCTTCGATCGATCCATCGGCCGAGGGTGCCGTCGCTGCGTCCGCTGGGGTGCGAACCATCGACCTTCCTGCACCCATCGGTCACTGGCCCTTCGATGCACTCGCCGATGGCCAGAGTCCCAACACGATCGATCCATCGAAGCCAGCCACCACGGATCGAGGTCGAGCCGAGCAACTGGGTGTGGCGTCGCTGACGGCCGGACACCTGGGTCAAGCCCTCGCCTGCGATGGTGACGGTGGCGTGTCGCTGCAGGGGACCGGCGGCCTCACTCGGCATGATCCGCTCACGATCTCACTCTGGCTGCGGCCCGGGGAGCGCAACGCGCGCGCCGCCATCCTCCACACCAGCGGCTTCTACACCAATGATGCCGATGGTTCGGGCATCGAGCTCCTGCTTGAGCACGGTCGGCTGCGTTGGAGCGTGATCCATCTCTGGCCCGGCAGTGCGGCGAGCATCCAGACCACCGAGCCGCTCCCGCTTGATCGGTGGACGCAGGTGATCGTGCGCTGGGATGGCATGGGCCGGACGACGGGGCTCACCATCTGGATCGATGGAGTCCGTGCAGGCACCGAGATCGTGCGCGATCATCTGGATGGGCCCATCGCCGCGGCGCCCATCGAAGTCGGTTCGCGCTCGCGCGATGCGGGATTCCGCTCGGGTGCGATCGATGACCTCAAGTTCTGGCGGCAGTCGCTGACCGATGCCGAGCTTGCGGTGCTGGCGGGCCGTGAGCCCACGGCTTCGGAGCTCGCTGCCCATGCGGGGTGGCATGCGACCGGGTCCCAGCGCGATGCGGCGCGTGCGGCGCGTGCAGCACTTGACGCGCACCTCGACGCCATCCCGCGCATGCCATGCATGCAGGATTCGCCCTACGCACGCGCCGCCATGGTGCTCACGCGCGGGGCCTATGACCATCCGGATCCGACCCGCCCGGTGCAGCCCGGTGCCCTCGCCGCGGTGCTGCCGTTTGCCTCCAGTGCGGGTGCCAATCGCCTGGACTTGGCGGAGTGGCTGGCGGATCCGCGTCATCCACTGCTCGCTCGGGTCGAGGTCAATCGCCTGTGGGCGCAGTGTTTCGGCAACGGACTCGTGGAGACGCTGGAGAACTTCGGCACGCAGGGCAGCGCTCCCGTGCACCCGGATGTGCTGGACCTCCTGGCATACGACTTCGTGCATGGTCCGGCGGCGTGGGATCGCAAGGCCATGCTGCGGCGCATCATGCTCAGCGCCACCTTCCGCCAGTCGAGTTCGGTGCCGGCAGCGGCGCGTGCACAGGATCCGGCGAACACGCTGCTGGCCCGTGGCCCCGGTGTGCGCTTGACGGCCGAACAAGCTCGCGATGGTGCGCTCTTGGCCGGTGGCCTGCTCGCGGAGCGCTTGGGCGGTCCCAGCGTGCGGCCCTACCAGCAGCCCGGGATCGCAGCGCAGGCCGGCCAGTCCGATGGCTACCAGCCCGACACGGGCGAGGGCGCTCACCGCCGCAGCCTGTACACCTTCCGCAAGCGCACCGTGCCGCCCCCGAGCATGCTGACCTTCGATGCCGGCACGCGCGAAGCGTGCCAACCACGCCGATCCAGCACGACCACGCCGATGCAGGCGATGGCGCTCCTCAACGACCCCATCTTCGTCGAGTGCGCCCAAGCGATCGCGGCGCGAGCCATGCGCGATGCGCCCACGCGAGCCGCGCGCACCGCTCGTGTCTTCCGTCTCTTGGCCGGGCGCGCGCCATACGACGATGAACTGGCACCGCTCACGGTGCTGGTGGCGGGCCAGGCCGAAGCGTTCGCCACGGATCTAGCAGCCGCACGCGCAGTCTCGGGCAGCGATGATCCCGAGCAGGCCGCGCTTGTCCTGGCGGCATCGACGGTGATGGCCAGCGATGCCTTCGTGATGGTGCGATGACCATGAGCCACCGACCACCGAGCTATGACGACCTGATGCGCGCCTCACGGCGGCACTTCCTCGGTGCGTCGGCACTGGGCTTGGGTGCGCTCGCGATGGGCGATGTGCTCGCGACCGCGCCCGCGCCGCAGGGACCGTCCTTCGCACCGCGTGCCAAGCGCGTCATCTACCTCTTCCAGTCGGGCGGGCCGTCGCAGTTCGAGACGCTCGATCCCAAGCCGGGCCTTCGTGCACTGCATGGGCAGCCGCTGCCGGCGAGCGTGCTCGGAGCGCAGCGGCTCACGGGGATGAGCGGCTATCAGGCGAGCCTGCCGATCGCGTCGAGTTTCGTGGGCGCGACCAGGCATGGGGCGTCGGGCATCGAGCTGTCGGACCTGTTGCCGCACACGGCCAAGGTCGTCGATGAACTCTGCGTCATCCGGTCCATGCACACCGAGGCGATCAACCACGATCCGGCGATCACCTTCTTTGCCTCGGGGCACCAGATCGCGGGCCGGCCGTCGATGGGCGCGTGGCTGAGTTACGGCCTTGGCAGCATGAATCGCGATCTGCCGTCGTTCATCGTGCTCGTCTCGAAGGATGCCAACCGCGACCAGCCGCTCTATGCGCGGCTGTGGGGCAGCGGGTTCCTGCCGAGCGAGCATCAGGGCGTGCAGTTCCGTGCGGGATCGGAGCCGGTGCTGGCGCTCTCGAATCCCGAGGGCGTGTCGCCGCATGCGCGTCGTGCCATGCTCGATGCGCTCGGCGGGCTCACGCGGGCTGCCGTCGCTCGCGAGTCGGACCCCGAGGTCGAGGCACGGCTCGCGCAAGCAGAGCTCGCCTTCCGCATGCAGACGAGCGTGCCCGAGGCGACGGATCTGTCGGGTGAGTCCGATGCCACATTCGATCTCTACGGGCCGGGCTCGCGCGATCCCGGGACCTTCGCGGCCAACTGCTTGCTGGCGCGGCGGCTCGTCGAGCGTGGCGTGCGCTTCGTGCAGCTCTTCCACCAAGGGTGGGACCAGCATGGTGGATTGCCGGGTGGCATCTCGCATCAGTGCCGTCAGACCGATCAGGCCAGTGCCGCGCTCGTGATGGACCTCAAGCGTCGCGGTCTGCTCGAGGACACGCTCGTGGTCTGGGGCGGCGAGTTCGGCCGCACCGCCTATTGCCAGGGGCGCATGACCGCAGAGGACTACGGTCGCGATCACCATCCGCGGTGCTTCAGCGTGTGGATGGCCGGTGGCGGCGTGAAGGCTGGCCATGTGCATGGCAGCACGGATGAGTTCGGCTCGAACATCGTCGATGGCGCGGTGCATGTGCATGATCTGCACGCGACGATGCTTTACCTGCTGGGCATCGATCACGAACGCCTGACCTGGTTCTACCAAGGCCGCCACTACCGGCTCACCGACATCGCCGGACGCGTGGTGAGCGGGGTGGTGGGTTGAAAACTGGTCGTGGTTGCAACGGGTCAGAGTCAGGGCTAGTATCTACCCAAGTTCGGAGGTCTCATGCGGCGTACAAACATAATGCAAGCGCTAGCAGTTCTTGCGGCAGCACTTTGCGCTGCCTGCGTCTCTACGCCCAAGTCACAGTGGCAAGACAAAGAGAGCCTTACCCATGGTGCGGTTCAGATGACTCTGGCAACTGGTAAGACGACGCAGACGGAAGTCCTTGAGGCGTTTGGTGCGCCGAACATCACCACCCTCGACTCTTCAGGCGAGGAAGTTTGGACTTACCGCAGGCACGCCACGGTCACTTCCATAGCGCAGCAGACGGGGTACTTCAATGTTCTTGTGTTTGGCACTGGAAGCGGAACTGCAGACCAGTCAACATCAGTCAAATCAATGACGTTGATCATCAAGTTCAGTTCAAGCAAGGTTGTGTCGGATTTTCGGAGCATGTCATCTAGTTTCTAATCGCGATCACAAAAGGGGAAGCCAATGCCAAGAGCTAAAACGGGTTTCGGATACCGGGTCTTCTTTCTGTCTATTGCTGCGCTCGGATTGTCCCTCGGCATCAGCGGTTGTATTGGCGGTCCCAAGCAATATGTTTCCAAGCTTGATCCACTTGCGCTTCAGCAGATGCAAACGGAGGAGTTCGATGGATCGAAAAAGATCGTTTTCGCAGCCTCTCTCGCAACCTTCCAAGACATGGGCTTCGTCATCGCTACCGCCGATGTAGACACCGGACTCATCACGGCAAAGAGCGCCACACAGAGTTCGCGAGATTGGCTGTGGACTGGTGCGACGACGGACTTGACTGTCAATGTCTCAGCCTTTGTCGAGGAAGCTCGACCTGGATTCACCAAGGTTCGTGTCAACCTTGTAGAGTCGACGAAGCGCGAGAACTTTTACGGCGGGGGCGGGACCGATGAGATCCCAGTTGAGAAGCCTGAAGCCTATGAGAAGTTGTTCGGCAAGATTCGCGAGGCGGTCTTTGTTCGAAAGGCTCACGCCAAATAGTGTCTCACTCAAATTGCCCTCTGCTTCAGGGCGATTGTATGGACAGATGTGTTGAGCGGCAGCCGTTCGTCGGTGATGAACTGCATGGCAGCTAGGCTGCGACGTGGCTTGTCAGCCGGGAGGCGTAGGCCAGCGCGGCGAGGATGTCATCGCGCTCCAGGTCGGGGAATGCCGCGAGCACCTGATCAATGGTCAAGTCGCTCCCAACCAGGTCGAGAACGTCGCACACACGGAGCCGGAGGCCGCGGATGCATGGCTTGCCGGTGCAGACCGCCGGGTCGAAGGTCATGCGCTCCAGCAGTCGCTCGTCCAAGCGTTGACTCTATCGATCAAAGGCCGTGATTCAAAGGGAAAGGTTGCATGAACGCCATCATGCCGCCGTCGCGGTCACCCCAGACGAAAGCCTCCAAAACTTCGCTGGAAAGAGCGTGCAAGCATCGAGTACCGCGATCCGGCCCATTCGGCTGAACCTGCGGCAGCTCCCTCAGATCAACCCCATGGACCGATCAAGTTCGGCAAGTTCGTCGAGCGCGAGTTTGGCGCGTCGCCGCTGGCGATTGCGGTAGCGGACCGCGTCAGCAGCGTGAATGCGCCGAGCACTCCTACATCGAGGGCGGGCTTGGCTAATGGCGTGATGCGCGCTTTGCGCCGGACGCGTGGTGAGCGGGGTGGTGGGGTAGGGAGGTTCTTGTCCCGACATCGACTCCGTGTGACAATGCATCTGCCCAAGGAGCCACATGCACCAGACGAGACATGCTGACCCGTTCAGAGTC
>Ga0194132_10006480_pt1 | contig 18113 bp, 16 predicted proteins | sample TA2KigOf80mmetaG_FD_148612 | JGI IMG/M metagenome (GOLD analysis project Ga0194132, IMG submission 148612) | Freshwater microbial communities from Lake Tanganyika, Tanzania - TA2015054 Kigoma Offshore 80m | ecosystem: Environmental > Aquatic > Freshwater > Lake | place: Tanzania: Lake...
CTCCGGGGTCGCGGTCCCGGCCTCAGTGCTGGAGCGGGACATCCTGCCGTCGCGCGTGCCCGGCTACCAGCCGCGCCTCCTCGACGAGCTCGGGGCCATGGGCGAGGTGGCGTGGGTCGGGCGCGGTTCGCTTGGCCGCGACGACGGGCGGATCGCCCTGCATCGCCCGGGCCGGGAGGTCCTGCGGGACGTGACGGCCGGGCTCAACCTCGAGGCGGAGCGGCCCAGCGGTCCTCGCCACGAGGCGATCCGGTCCTGGCTCGGGCGCCGGGGCGCGTCGTTCTACCGGGAGCTCTACGCGGCGGCGGGCGGCGGCTCCGACCGCGAGGTGCTCGACGCGCTGTGGGACCTTGTCTGGGCAGGCGAAGTGACCAACGACACGTTCGCTCCGCTGCGAGCCCTGCGCTGGAGGCGCCCAGCGGCAGAGCCGCGGCGTCGGCCGGCACGGCTCACCTCGCTCGGGCCGCCGGAGGCGGCGGGGCGCTGGTCGCTGGTCTCGGATCCAGAGGCTCAGCCGCCCGGCGCACCCGAGCGCACGGCCGGCCTGCATGCGTCGACGCTCGCGCTGCTGGAGCGGCATGGCGTCCTGACTCGCGAGGCCGTCGCCGCCGAGGGCAGTCCGGGCGGATTCGCGGCCGTCTACCCGGTCCTGCGCGCGCTGGAGGAATCGGGTCGGGTTCGGCGCGGCTACTTCGTGGAGGGACTTGGCGCGGCGCAGTTCGCGCTGCCCGGCGCCGTGGACCGGCTGCGGGCGCTGCGCGAGGCGGAGTCGACGGCACCGGCCGTGCACCTGCTCGCGGCCACGGACCCCGCGAACCCTTACGGGTCGGCACTGCCGTGGCCGCGGCGCGGGGAGGACGATCGACGGCCGCTGCAGCGCGCCGCGGGCGCGTACGCCGTCGTGGTGGATGGTGTTCCCGCGCTGTACGTGGAGCGCGGCGGGAACTCGCTCCAGACCCTCCCCGCCGCGGACGATCCGAACATGGCGCAGATGGCGCTCGCGGCGCTCGCAGACCTGGTCGTGGACGGCCGGCAGAAGGAGCTGCTCATCACGCGGGTCGACGGCCATCCGGTCGGCAGCTCCGCATGGCGCGACCGCCTGCTGGAGGCGGGGTTCACGCCCAGCTACCGCGGGGTTCTCCTCCGGACGACACGGCCCGCCGGCCGCGGCGAAGCCGGGTTACTCAGCGGGCCGTACGGTCGCCGTGCCTGAGGGCGACACGCTGGCTCGCACCGCCGCGGGTCTGCGCCCGCATCTCGTGGGGCGGGCCGTCCTGGCGTCACGGGCGCGGTTACCGGGCCCTCAGGTCGGGCGCCTCGTCGGCGCGACGGTCACCGAGGTCACCGCTCACGGCAAGCACCTGCTGATCCGCTTCGATTCGGGGCTGGAACTGCGCAGCCACCTGGGCATGAACGGCTCCTGGCATCGCTACCGCCCGGGGGAGCGCTGGAGGCGAGCCCCATCGCGGGCCCACCTGGTGCTCGAGGTGCGTGGCGCTGTGGCGGTCCTGTTCGACGCTGCCTCCGTCGGTCTCTTCGAGGAGCGCATCGAGGCGCTCCACCCGGTGCTCTCGGCCCTTGGCCCGGCCATCCTTGCCGACGAAGTCGAGCCCGCCGAGGTGCTCACGCGGCTGCGCGACCCGGCCCGGGCCAACGTGACCGTCGCCGAGGCGCTGCTCGACCAGCGGGCCCTGGCTGGCATCGGCAACGTCTACAAGAGCGAGGCGCTGTTCATCGAGCGGGTGGCCCCGTTCGCCGCGTTGAACGCCGTCGATGACGCGACGCTGGCGCGTCTCGTCCTCACCGTGCGCCGGCTCAAGCGCGCCAATGTCGGCGCGGTCGCGCGCGACACGCTGAGCGACCGGGGCCCCGGCCCGCGCTCCCCACGTTCGCGGCTCTGGGTCTATGGCCGAGCCGGTCGCCCGTGCCGCCGCTGCGGAACCCTCATCGAGGCGCGCCGCCATGGGGCCTTTCCGCGCCGCACCTACTGGTGCCCCTCGTGCCAGGCCGGTTCGGCATGACGTCGACCACCACCGCGGGGACGTCACGGATCTGTTGTTGACACGTCATCCTCGCGCTGAGCGCGGGGAGAGAAGGATCGTGGCCGAGCGAGACGCGGCGACCAGCGCGACCGAGGGGGCCGATGTCGCTGTCGGCCGGCCGATGCTGCGCCTGCCATTGCGCCAGCTAACCCAGCTCTCGATCTACTGGTTCGGCATCAATGCGATCTGGGGCGGCCTCAATATCGTCCTCCAGGAGCGCGTGCCGGACCTTGCGGGCGCCGGGCAGGCCGGACGGGCGCTGGCCGTGCTGGACATCTTCGCGGTCGCGATCGCGATCCTCGTCCAGCCGACGGTCGGTTCCATCAGCGACTACACGATCAGCCGCTGGGGCCGGCGCAAGCCGTACATCGCCATCGGCTCCGTGCTCGACGTGGTCTTCCTGGTGGGCATCGCAACGTCGCAGACGTACCTCGCGATCCTCGCCTTCGTCGTCCTGCTCCAGTTCAGCTCCAACTTCGCGCAGGGGCCGTTCCAGGGCTACGTGCCGGACCTGGTCCCGGCGCGCCAGGTGGCCACCGCGAGTGCTCTCGTGGGCGTCATGTCCATCCTTGGAGTGGTCGGCGGCACACTCATCGTCTCGACCGGCTACGCCCTGGGCGACTGGACCATCCCGACGATCATCCTCGGCGTCGTCGAGCTCGCGACAGCGGTCGGCACGCTGCTCTGGGTGGCGGACGGACGACCTCCCAAGGACCGCGGCGGACGCTCGTGGCTCGCGGTCGCGCGCGAAACCTGGGGCATGGACGTCTTCGCCCACCGTGGCTTCGTCTGGCTGGTGGCCTCTCGGCTGTGCGTGCTCGCCGGCATTTCGATCCTCTCGAAGCTGGCGGTGCTGTACCTGGACCGCTCGCTCCTCATGAGTGCCGCTGACAAGGGCTTCTGGGTGCCGGCCACGAACGCGCTGATCGCGCTGGTGATCCTGCTCAGCACGTGGCCCGCCGCGCGTCTCTCTGACCGCCTGGGGCGCAAGCCGGTGATCTACGCGAGCTGCCTGCTCGGTGGCCTGGGCACGCTGCTGATGGCGGTCGCGCCCGGCGTGCTCGTCGCGGAGCTCGGCGTGGTGTTGATCGCAACGGCCGCCGGATCGTTCCTCGCGGTGGACTGGGCGCTCATGACCGACATCATCCCCAAGGAATCCGCGGGCCGGTTCATGGGGATGAGCAACGTTGCGACGGCCTCCGCGGGTCCGGTCGCGCTGGTGACGGGCGGGACGCTGATGGACCTTGTGGGCGGCGTCGAGGAAGGTCCAGCGGGCCCTCGGGCGGCGTTCGCGCTGGCGGCCGCGTTCTACCTGCTGGGGGCGGCGTTCCTGCGTTCAGTGCCCGAACCCGGTCGGGCGGTGGCCACGGAAGAGGTCGTCGCCGCGACCTGATCTGCCCCGAGTGCCGAATCGATCTGGTCCTCCTCACGCTCCCAGCCGGAGGAATTGGCGCACCCGGGCCCCGACCTCACGCCGTACCGTCGCGGCGGCGACGTCCGGCTCTCGACGCACGGTGCGGAGCCACCCGGCCGACGCGGTGCCAGCGCGGCGCAGGGCGGCGCCGGACCGGGTACGGCCGGCGGGCCACTCGCGCGGGTGCAGCCACCAGGGCGGGTCCGGGTGGCGCCAGACCCACGGCACGGCTGCCCAGAGGAGCACGAGGTAGTCGAGGCGGATTGGCCGGCCGCCGAAGCCGAACAGCGTTTCGAGCTGGACGATGGTCAAGGGAAGGGTGGCGAGGCTGAGCACGACCGCGAGGCCCAGCCAGACGAGACCCCAGGCCCGCCCGCGCGGCGCGAGGATCAGCCATGCGGGCGCCGGCACCCATTTCGCCCATGTCGCGAGCGCCCAGAGCAGGCCCGAGAGCCGTGGCCCGACGAACTGGGCGGCCCAGAGCATGAACGCGAGGACGAGCGTCAGGTTGCCCGTGTCGAGGTTGGCCGCGATCGGGAACGCCAGCAGCGTCAGGACGACCGCGGTGGCGATCGGACGCCGCCGGTACGCCCAGTCCACCGTCCAGAACAGCGTCAGGATCGAGGCGCCCCGCCATGCGAACCAGGCCACGTCCCACGGCAGCAGGGCCCAGGGCGTGAAGAGCGGCAAGAGCCACGGCGCGTAGACATAGGGCAGGAACGGTCCGGTCGGGTGGTATGGGTCGCCGCCCGCCAGCCAGATCCGCGCTCCGGCCCAGTACGCGCGCGCGTCCGCCCCGGCTGCTTCGCCACGTCCCCAGAGCCCGGCCATGAGCACACCGCCCACGAGCGCGAGCGCGACGATGGCGATGATGCGCCGCCGCTCGTTGAGGCGGGACACCTCGCGGCGGATGGCCCGGCGGAAGACGCCCGCCCGCCGGCGGGTCGAAGCATCGACCAGGTCGCCTGGGCGGATGGTGCGCGGCCGTGCGTCGTGAGCCTGCGTGGGCTCCACGTCACTGCTCACGGCGTCCTCCCATGCGAGGCGGGGCGCCCTGATGCGTGCTGGGACATGGATGGATGATCGCATCCCGGCGCAGCGCCGCGGTCGGTCCGGCAGGGGTGCCGGTGGCGGCCAGGTGATCGCCCGGTGGCCGGGCGCGGCCGCAACGGCGCCGACGGCGCCGACCGTTGAGCGTCCTACGGCGCGGCGGACCACGCTCCGGCACGGACGTCGTAGGAGCCCGTGTTGCCGATCCGGATCTGCGTTCCGCCGACGGCCACGAGTCGGCCGCCGTAGGCCGTCACTGCGGTCAGGAATGCGTCGGCGAGGTCGGGGTCGTCCACCAGCGTCCACTCGGTGCCGTCCGTCGAGAGCCAGATCGCGGCATCATCCACATTGCGGGTGCCCACCGCGACGACGCCGAGCGGTGTTGCCGCCACCGCTGTCATCGACGCCCCGGCGAACGTCGGGTCGTCGACGAGTGTCCAGGTCCCGCCGTCGACGGATGAACAGGCGGCGGCTCGGCCGCCCTCGACCAGTTCGCCCACCGCGACGAGGCCGCGGGCAGTGGCGGCAACTGCGCGGATCTGCATGCCGTCGCCCCCCTCGAGCGGGGGGGCAAGCAACCACGCCTGACCGGTCCGTGACGTCCAGATCGCCGCGCTGAATCCGCCTTCCCGGCGCCAGCCACCGGCGACCAGGGTCGAACCCGTCGAGGCAACCGTCCAGATGAAGGCCCCATCGAGGATCGGGGCGTTGGGAATTCGCTCCCACGTCGTCCCATCGGCGGCGAACCAGAGGGCGGCAGCGTCGATTCCCGGTGCGCTGCCCGCCGCGACCAGGCCATCGCCCCAGCCCACCACGTCGATCATCTGGGCGCCTTCGAGGGCCGGCGTGGCGGGATCACGTGTCCACGTGCGAGCATCGGGCGAGCGGACGACGACCGCGACATCGCGCTCGGGGTCGAGCAGCCGGCCGACACCGACGAGGCCGCCCCTGAACGCCGTCATCGCTGCCACCCCGAGGCCGGCGAATGTTTCCGATTCGATCGGTCGCCACTCCACGCCGTTGCTCGAGACCCAGGTCCCCGCGCCGCCGATGTTCCACAGCCCGATCCCCACGACCTGGTCTCCGAGCGCAACGACATCCGTCATCACTGACTCGGGCGTGGCCGGGAACACGGTGCCGCCCGCCCACCGGCCGGCCAGGTCCGGTGGAGTGGCGTTCGGCGTGAGCGCCGGTGTGGCCGTCGGTGCCGGCGTGGGTGACGGAGTCGGCGGTGGCGTCGCCGGTTCCGTCGGCGCGAGGGTGCCTGGTGCAGGACTCGCGCTCGGACTGGGCGTCGTGGCCTGGCACGCCACCGCGCCCGTGAGCGCGAGCACCAGAATCAGGACGAGGTGGCGCTGCTCCTTCGCGCGATGCATGGGTCGGCCCGAGCTCAGCGCAGATACGTCCCGGCGCAGCTCCCGTCGCAGACGACGTAGAGGGCGTGCGCGTCGCGGGCGTAGCCCGCCACATGGAGCAGGCCCGCGCAGCCCTTCGAGGGGCACTTCCAGACCCACCAGCGATCGTTCGCATCGGTCGGGGTCGTCTCGGCAGCGAGCTTCGGCCCAAGGCTGTCGCGCTCCCGGAGGAGGCGCTCGATCGCCGCGGCGCGCGCGGGCTCGGTCTCGCTCGAGTACGGGTAGTTCTGGGAGACGTTCGACGTCACGACACTCTCCAGGGTGGACGGCGGTCGGGCGGTGCTCCGGCGGCCAGGGGCGCGAGCCGCCGGTGGCAGCGGACGTGAGCGCGGCGTGCCACCGGCAGGGTCCGAGTATATGGCGTGCCTGGCCGGACGCCCCCGCGATGCCGCGCCCTGACTGCCCGGTGACGGCTGCGCCCAGCGGCCGGTCAATCGCCTGTAGAGTGTCGCGCCAATGCACCGCTCCCTGAACGCCGTCCTGCTCGGCACGTTCTCCCTGCGCTTCAGCACGGGCCTGACGGGTGGCCTGCTCACGTACTACCTGGCCGACCTGCACCTGCACGGCGGCCCCGTCGTTGATCCCATCGTGGTCGGCCTGTTCACGGCCGCATTCTTCGCCGCAGAACTGGTCCTCTCGCCGCTGTTCGGCCCGCTGGCCGACCGCTGGGGCTATCACCGCGTCATGCAGCTGGGACCCCTGTTCGGTCTCGTGGCCGTGGTGCTGACCGGGATCACCACCGACCTGACCCTCCTCGGTGTGACGCGGGTGCTCGAGGGCGCCTCCACTGCCGCGAGCGTGCCATCGATCCTGGGCTACATCGCCATTGCGACCGCCTACGACGAGCACCTGCGCGGCCGGGCGGTCGCCCGGTTCGAGGCGGCCACGCTGGCAGGGATCGGCATCGGGCTGGTGGCCGCCGGGCCCATGTGGACAGCGATCGGGCCGATCGCGTTCTTCGTCAACGCGGCCATCTACGGGGGGTTCGCTCCTGGTCTATCGCTTCGGCGTCTCCGACCCACGCTCCGAGCGGTCGGCTGCCAGCGGCGGCGAGCTCCACCGGTACGGCATGCGGCGCTACCTGAAGTTGCTGACCACCTCGCACGTCTGGCTTCTGGCACCGACCTGGATCGCGATCAATGCCGCCATCGGCCTCTGGACCACGCAGTCGATCTTCCAGCTGGTGCGGGAGCCTGACCCGCGCTTCGCGGATCAGATGCTCATGGGCCGCTTCGACCCGATCGCGATCAGCGCAGGCCTCGGCGTGGGCCTCCTCATCTTCTTCGCGGGCCTCATCTACTGGGGCAACCGGTTCAAGGCCCTGCGCCGGACCACGATCATCTTCTGGGGCCTCGTGGGCGGCGCCGTGCTGATCGGCGCGGCGGTTGCGATCAACCACAGCGAGGGGTTCGCGCCGCTCCTTGCGGCGGGCCTGGCGGTGATCGCCATTGCCGGCCTGTTCGTGCTCGCCGGTGCGACGCCGGCGGCGCTGGGCCTGCTCGCGGATATCTCGGAGGCGTTCCCGCACGACCGTGGTGCGATCATGGGCCTCTACAGCGTCTTCCTCGCCCTCGGTCAGATCATCGGCGCCCTGATCGGGGGGTTCGCCGCGGACGATTTCGGGATCGACGGGCTGCTCGTTGCGACGCTCGTGCTCCTCGGCGTGGCGTTGGTGCCGCTGGCCCAGCTGCGGCGCTGGGAGCACCAGGTGGGCATGAACCCGCAGACCGGCCACGCCCCCGGGCTGGAGGCCCGCTCGGGTCGCTGACGCTCCTCCGACCGGCACGGGCCGCTACCCTTGCACGAACTCCGGGCGGGTCCGGGGCCTGACGGGAGGGGTCGGTGCAGCGAGCGTCGTTCGGCGAGCGCGTCCGCTACGCCTTCGACAACTTCATGGCGCGCGGGACGATCGCGCTCGTCGCGGGGCTGTTCCTCGTCTCCGCACTGGTCATCCTCGGCATTGCGCTGCTCGTGTCGCTGACCGGCTGGGCCCAGGACCAGGGCTGGGACTTCCCGCGCCTCCTCTGGGCGGCGCTCCTGCGCACCCTTGACCCGGGCACGATGGGTGGCGACGAGGGCCAGATCCCGTTCCTCGCGGCGATGCTGCTCACGACCTTCGCGGGCCTGTTCGTCATCAGCACCCTGATCGGCATCATCAACACGGGCATCGAGGGCAAGCTGACCGACCTGCGCAAGGGCCGCAGCCGGGTGATCGAGTCCGGCCACACGGTCATCCTGGGCTGGTCGCAGCAGGTGTTCACCGTCGTCTCGGAGCTGGTGATCGCCAACCAGAACCAGCGTGCCGGTCGGGTGGTGATCCTTGCCGACATGGACAAGGTGGAGATGGAGGACGAGCTGCGGACACGCGTCCCCGACACCGGCCGGACGCGCGTCGTCTGCCGCTCGGGCAGCCCGGTCGACCTCAGCGACCTGGACATCGCGAGCATCCACGGGGCGCGCTCGATCATCGTGCTCTCGCCCGAGGGCGCGGACAGCGACGCCGACGTTGTCAAGACGGTGCTGGCCATCACGAACAACCCGCGTCGCCGCCAGGAGCCCTACCACATCGTGGCCGAGATCCGGGAGCGGGCCAACCTCGACGTGGCGCGGATGGTGGGTCGCGACGAGGCCGAGCTGGTCCTGGTGGGCGACCTGATCGCGCGCATCGTCGCGCAGACCTGCCGCCAGTCAGGCCTCTCGGTGGTCTACATGGAGCTCCTGGACTTCTCGGGCGACGAGATCTACCTCGCCGACGCGTCGGCCCTGGTCGGGCAGACCTTCGGCGATGCGCTCCTGGCGTACACGACATCCACGGTGATCGGCGTCATCCCGGCCGATGGCCCGGCACAGCTGAGCCCGCCGATGGACCGCCCGATCGTCCCCGGTGACCGCATGGTGGTGATCACCGCCGACGATGACACGGCCCGGGTCAGCCCGAAGCCGGCCGGCGGCATCGTCGAGGAGGCGATCGTGCCGGCCGGCCGGCGAGAGCGCATGCCCGAGCGGACCCTGCTCCTTGGCTGGAACTGGCGGGCGTCCGCGATCCTGCGCGAGCTGGATGCCTACGTGTCGCCCGGCTCCACTGTCACTGTCGTCGCCGATCTCGACGCGCCGGAAGCGGCGGTCGCCGAGCTCCGACCGGGGCTGCGGCACACGTCCATCGCCGTGACCCGCGGCGACACGACGGATCGGCGACTGCTCGACGGGCTGGACGTGGGGACCTTCGACCACCTGATCGTCCTCTGCTACGCCGACGTCCTGGACGCCCAGCGTGCCGACTCCCGGACGCTGATCACGCTGCTGCATCTGCGCGACATCGCGGCCACCGCGGGCGTGGACCTCTCGATCACGAGCGAGATGCTGGACCTGCGCAACCGCGCCCTGGCCGAGGTCACGCGCGCCGACGACTTCATCGTGAGCGACCGGCTCACGAGCCTCCTCATCACCCAGATCTCCGAGAACAAGCAGCTGCGGCCGGTCTTCGACGACCTGTTTGACCCAGAGGGCGCGGAGATCTACCTGCGGCCGGCCGCGGAGTACGTCCGGCTCGGCGTCGAGATCACCTTCACGACCGTGATCGAATCGGCGAGGCGTCGTGGCGAGGTGGCCATCGGCTACCGGCGGCGTGCGCTCGCGGAGAGCGCCGCCGAGGCGTACGGCGTCCAGCTCAATCCGCCCAAGGACGCGGCCATCACCTTTGCCGAGGGCGACCGGGTCATCGTCATCGCCGAAGACGGACTCGAGGACGACACCGCGGCCGCATGAGGGCGGCCGTTCCAGGAGGAGGGGACATCGTGGCACGCGTGGCGGTCGTTTCCGATTCAACCGCGGATCTGCCCTCCGATCGTGCGGCTCAGGCCGGGATCCGCGTGGTGCCCCTGTTCGTGAGCTTCGGTGACCAGACCTTCCGCGCCGGGGTGGACCTCTCCACCGACGCCTTCTGGGACCGGATGACGGCGCCCGATGCGCCGTTTCCGACCACCGCGGCGCCCGGTCCCGGAGCGTTCCGGGAGACGTACGAGGCAGCCTTCGCCGAGGGCGCGGACGCGATCGTGTCCGTGCACGTCGGCGAGGCGCTCTCCGGCACGGTCGCCGCCGCGCGCGTCGCTGCCGGCATGCTGCCCGGCCGCGAGATCCACGTGGTCGATTCGCGCACGGCCTCCATGGGCGTCGGCCTGCTTGCGCTCATGGCGGCGGAGATGGCGACGGCCGGCGCCTCGGCGGGTGACATTGCGCGCACTCTCGAACTGCGCCGGGCAGACATCGACCTCTACGTGGCCCTCGACACGCTTGAGTACCTCCGCAAGGGTGGCCGGATCAGCGGAGCCCAGGCCACCATCGGGACGCTCCTGTCCGTGAAGCCGATCATCACCGTCCGCGACGGCAAGGTGGAGACGGCGGACCGCGTGCGGACGCGCGGCAAGGCGCGCGAGCGGGTGTTGGAGCTGCTCTCGACCAGGCCGCTCGAGCGGCTCGCGGTCCTCTACGCGCCGCCGGCCGACGCGGCGTCGTTCCGGGCGGAACTGGTCGCGCGACTGCCGGGCGGCATCGATCCCGCGCACGTGAGCGTCGACCCGCTGGGGTCGTCGGTCGGGCCGCATCTCGGCCCCGGGTGCATCGGCGCGGTCATCCTGGTCCGGCGGCCGACGGTCCAGGGGGGCTGAGCGTCACGGGCAGCCCGGCGTTCGTACCGGCGGTTCGTGCCGAACGGCCCAGCGTCGTCTGCGCCGGTGCGGTGCAATACTGGGTGCCGATGACGAGCTGTCGTTGCGCCCCGGGCATGCCCCGATCGGTGCCGAGCTCCTGGGCGAATCACCGCGGGTCGCGTGTCGGGCGACACGTGGTCGCCGCCGGTCCGGACCACGGAGGGCCTTCGATCCCATGACCACCGAGCAGGTCGCCGCGCGCATCAATCCCTGGCATGTGGCGCAGCAGCAGTTCGACCTCGCCGCGGATCGCCTGAACCTTGACGAAGGCCTCCGGCGTGTCCTGCGAGAGCCGCGCCGGGAGCTCACCGTCCACTTCCCGGTGAAGATGGACGACGGCCACGTGCAGGTCTTCACCGGCTACCGGGTCCAGCACAACCTGGGGCGCGGACCGGCCAAGGGCGGCATCCGCTACCACCAGGACGTCTCGCTCGACGAGGTGAAGGCCCTCGCGATGTGGATGACCTGGAAGTGTGCGGTGGTGGCAATCCCGTTCGGCGGCGGGAAGGGCGGCGTGATCGTCGACCCCAAGCGGCTCTCGATGAAGGAGCTTGAGGCGCTGACCCGGCGGTTCACGACGGAGATCGAGGTGCTGATCGGGCCCGAGCGCGACATTCCGGCACCGGATGTCAACACCAACGCCCAGGTCATGGCCTGGATGATGGACACCTACTCGATGCATCACGGGTACACCGTGCCGGGCGTGGTCACCGGCAAGCCGATCTCGCTCGGCGGGTCGGAGGGACGCCACGAGGCGACCGCGCGCGGCACCGTCTACTGCATCCTGGAGGCGGCCGAGCACCTGGGCCTGGACCTCGGACTCGCGCGGGTCGTGGTTCAGGGATTCGGCAACGCGGGTTCGATCGCTGCCCGGCTCATCACCGCCGAAGGTGCGACGGTCATCGCGGTCAGCGATTCAGAGGGTGGCGTCCACCACCCCGACGGGTTGGATGTGAACCGGCTCATCGCCTGGAAGGCCGAGCGCGGAACCGTCCGCGGCTTTCCAGGGGCGCGCGCGGTCACGAACGCCGAACTGCTCGAGATCGAGTGCGACGTGCTCATCCCGGCCGCTCTGGAGAACCAGATCACCTCGCGCAATGCGGACCGGATTCATGCCCGCATCGTGGCCGAGGCTGCCAACGGCCCGACGACACCGGATGCGGACAGGATCCTCTTCGAGCGCGGGATCTTCATGATCCCGGACATCCTGTGCAATGCGGGCGGCGTCACGGTGAGCTACTTTGAGTGGGTCCAGGACCTCAACCGCGACCACTGGAGCGAGGCGATCGTCAACACCAAGCTCAAGGAGATCATGGTCAGGGCCTTCCGCGAGGTGCTGGAGACCGACCTGCGCGAAGAAGGGAACATGCGCCTCGCCGCCTACCTCGTGGCCGTGCAGCGGGTCGCGGACGCCACGGCGATGCGCGGTCTCTATCCGTAACGGCCGAAGACGACGCCGGGGCACAGCCCCGTACCCCGACCGCCCGCCGGTCCGTGCCGTCCGGCTCGCGAGACCATCCCTCGCAGACACGCTGCCGCGGCCGCACCGGCGTGGCGTGACCGCCGCGCCGGGCGGGCTGCGCGCGGGCGTGTCGGAGTGATGTGCACCGCCGGCACACGGCGTGACACGAGCGAGTGGATCGGCGACTCCGACCGACCGACCGCCCGCGGCGGTACGCCCCAATCCGGTGCGGTGCGACCATCCGAAGATCAGCCGCGGGCTCGGCCGAGGCGGAACCTGGCGAATCGAAGCTGCAAGCTGGAGGACGACATGGGCTGGCGGGCGGTGGCAGGATCGGCCGTCCTGGGGTATCTGCTCGGATCGCTGTCCTTCGTCCGTCTGATCGCACGCCGCATCAACCCCTCCGCGCAGATCGAGCGGATGGACGTTCAGCTCTCGTCCGGGGTGGTCTTCACGAGTGACTCGGTGAGTGCGACCTCGGCGCGCATCCACCTCGGCACCCGCTACGGACTCCTGACGGGGATCCTCGACATGCTCAAGGTCGCGATCCCCACGCTCGCCGTCCGTCGCCTTGTCCCCCGCGGTCCGGCCCATCTCGTCGTCGCGAGCGCCGGCCTCGTCGGCCACGACCCCCCGTCTACCATCGGTTCAAGGGCGGCCGTGGCGAGTCTCCGTTCTACGGCGTCATGCTCGCGCTCGATCCGCGGGGCGTCGTCGCCACAACCGTGGCCGGAACGCTGGTCGGATTCCTCGCCGGCAACCTGCTCGTCCTGCGCTGGGCGGGCATGGTCCTGCTGGTGCCCTGGTCGGCGCTTGTCCGGCGGGATCGGGCTCTTGCGGGCTACGCGCTGTTCGCGAACATCGTGTTCTTCACGTCGATGCGCAGGGAACTCGCCCAGTATGCGGCGATGGTCGGCGACGGCGAGGACCCCTCACAGCAGGAGATCGCATCCGAATACGGCATGGGGGCCGGTCTCGGCCGTGCACTCGATCGCTACAGCCTGCCCGCCCTGGCACGCCGGCTCCGATCCCGGGCTTGACCGTGGCACCCGTCATCGACCTGCGCGACGTCGTGAAGGAATACCCGTCCGGCGCGGGCCGGGTCCGTGCCCTTAACGGCGTGTCGCTCGAGGTCATGCACGGGGAGTTCGTCGCGGTCGTCGGACGCTCGGGGTGCGGGAAGTCCACGCTGCTCAACATGATCACCGGCATCGACCGCCCCACGGGCGGCCGGGTCACCGTCGCCGGCACGGAGATCAGCCGGCTGCCGGAACGGCAGATGGCGCGCTGGCGGGGCGAGAACGTCGGCGTGATCTTTCAGTTCTTCCAGCTCCTGCCGACCCTTTCGGTGATCGAGAACGTGATGCTCCCGATGGACTTCGCCGGGCGGGGCTCGGCCGACGAGCGACGCGCTCGTGCGACCCACCTGCTGGAACTGGTCGAGATGTCCGACCAGGCCGACAAGCTGCCCCTCTCCACGTCGGGCGGACAGCAGCAGCGGGTGGCGATCGCCCGCGCCCTGGCCAACGATCCGCCGCTCCTTGTCGCGGACGAGCCAACGGGCAATCTCGACTCCACCACCGCCGAGGCCGTGTTCCGGCTGTTCGGCGAACTGGTCGAAGCCGGCAAGACCGTGGTGATGGTCACCCACGACATCGATCTCGCCGCGCGCACACGGCGGACCATCCGGATGCTGGACGGTCGGATCGTCGGCGACGATGGATCGGACCGCAGCCGCGACCTGGCGGGCCGTGCCGTCGTTGAGCCTGCGCCGGCCGTGCACGCGCCGGCCTCGGCGCTCTCGGCAGGCTGAAAGGCGGTGCCCGGCGTCCGCTGGCGCAAGGTGCTGCGCGACCTGCGCGACTACCGCGCCCGGACGGCGCTCGTGGTCGCCTCGATCGCGGTCGGCGTGTTCGCCGTGGGGACCATCGTGGGCAGCCAGGCACTCCTTGACCGCAGCCTGAGCGATGGCTTCCAGGCGAGCCGCTCGGCCAGCGCGACCTTCTACACAGCCACCGCCTTTGATCGCGAACTCGTCGACGTTGTGGCCGACCTGCCCGGCGTGGCCGAGGCGGAGGGCCGCCGGAGCGTCATCGTCCGGCTCCTGAGCGGCGACGCGTCGCGGGAGCTCCAGTTGACTGCGCTGCCAGACTTCCGGCGCCAGTCGATCGATCTGGTCCTGGCGCAGGAGGGTCAATTCCCGCCGCGCCGGGGCGAGTTGCTGCTGGAGCGCTCCGCGCTGCGCCTGGTGGACGTGGCCGTCGGCGACGAGGTCACGATCCGCATCCCGGGCGGAGACGAGCGCCGCCTCGACGTCACCGGCATCGGCCACTCGCCCGGGGCGCCGCCCGCCTTCTACTTCGGCCGGCTGATCGGGTACGTCACGTTCGAAACCCTCGTGGACCTCGGCTGGGACGACTCGTACGACGAGCTCCGGATCCTGGTGGCCGACGAGTCGCTCGACCGGGCCGGCGTGCGGGAGATCGCCGACAGCGTCCGCCAGCGCATCGAGCGCTCCGGCACGGCCATCACGTTCGCGCTGGTGCCTCAGCCGCGGCAGCACCCTGCGCGCGAGGTGCTCGACGCGGTGTTCGTGGTCCTCGCCGGGATCGGCTTCCTGAGCCTGTTCGTTGCCGGTTTCTTCGTGGCAAACACCATTTCGGTCATCCTTGCGCAGCAGGTGCGGCAGATCGGGCTCATGAAGGCCGTCGGGGCGCGTAACCACCAGGTGGCCGGGATGTACCTGGGGACCGTCGGGGCGTATGCGGCACTCGCGCTCGCCGTTGCGATTCCCCTGGCCGCCTCGGCGCCTATGGGTTGGCTCGATTCGCGACGGACCTGTTGAACCTGGATCTGCGCGCGCCGCTGGTTCCGCCCCAGGTGGTCGGGCTCGAGGTGGCGATCGGCCTGGGCATCCCGCTTGCGGCGGCGGTTCTGCCCATCTGGCGCGGCGTCAGGATCACCGTTCGCCAGGCGCTCTCGGACGTCGGCGGGCCGGAGCGCTTCGGCCCAGGCCTGGTCGACCGGCTGGTGCGGCGAATCACCGGCCTTCCGCGGCCCACGCTGCTCTCCATCCGCAACACGTTCCGACGCAAGGGTCGGCTGGGCCTTTCGCTCGCGGCACTCGCCCTGGGCGGGGCTGTCTTCATGACGGTGCTCACCCTCCGTGACTCGTTGCTCGGGACGCTCGCGGACACGGAGCGCTACTTCAACTACGACGTTCAGGTGGACCTTGCGCGCCCGGTCCGCGCGAGCGATGTCGTGGCCGCCGCGCTGTCCGTCCCAGGTGTTGAGGTGGCCGAACCGTGGCAGTTCGCAAGTGCGCTTCGAATCCGGCCCGACGATTCCGAGAGCGCGTCGCTGGCTCTGTTCGGCCTGCCCGCGAATGCGGCCACCGTTCGGCCGGTGCTCCAGGCAGGCCGCTGGTTGCGGCCGGGCGAGGGGAACGCCCTCGTGGTGACCGCCAACTTCCTGCGCGCCGAGCCGGACGTGGCGCTCGGCGAACCGGTCCGCCTGTTGATCGGCGGCCGCGAGTCGACGTGGCTCGTGGTCGGGGTCGTCCAGTCGCCGACGCCCGTGCCATTCCTCTACGCCGGCGACCAGGCGCTGGGCCGGGCGACCCGCGAGACCGGGCGCGCGGGCGTCGTCATGATCGGCACGAGCCGCCACGACCCGGCCGACCAAGCAGCCGACGCCGTCCGGGTCCGCGATCGGCTCGAGGCGGCCGGGATCGACGTGGCGGCCACCACGACATCCGGGGATATCTCGACCACGATCGACACCCTGTTCGACACCTTGATCGCGTTCGTCTCGGTCATGTCGCTGGTCCTCGGCCTGGTCGGCGGCCTCGGACTTGCGGGCACCATGACGATGAACGTGGTGGAACGCTCTCGCGAGATCGGCGTGCTCCGCGCGATCGGCGCGGGCGACCGCTCCGTGCTGCTGATGTTCCTGACCGAAGGCCTCCTGATCGGGGTTCTCGCGTGGCTGGCCGGGGCGGTCGTCTCCGTGCCGATCAGCCGGCTGCTCTCCGACGCCATCGGCGACGCCTTCGTGCAGCGACCGCTGGCCTTCGCTCCGTCGCTCGTCGGCTTCGGGGCATGGCTGGCCGTCGTGCTGGTCCTGGCTAGCTTGGCCAGTCTCGGCCCAGCCTGGCGAGCGTCTCGGATATCGGTCCGGGAAGTGCTCGCATACGAGTGAGGATCCAATGTGCCGGAAGTTGTTGATCGTGGGGGCGCTCGTCGCCCTGGCTGTCGTGGTCGTGGCCGTCGTCCAACCCGGGTTGATCCCCGGCGTATCGCCGACCGCCACGCCGGCACCAGCCGCGACGCTCGTCCCGGAGCTCCCCGTCGAGGACGTGCTGCTCGCCGAGGCGCGCGCAGTGCCCGTCCGGACCGCGACGGTGGGCGCGACGGTGGGTGGCTCGGTGGTCGAGGTCCGGACCGCGCCTGGCGCGCAGGTCCGGGCCGACGATCCGCTGGTGCTGCTCGACACGAGCGCCGTCGACGCCGAGGTTGCGGGCGCACAGGCCGCTCTGACTGGCGCCACGGCGCGCGCCCAGGGGGCTGCTGCGGCCTCGCTAGTCTAGGAGCGTGTGTCGGTATCGGCCAGCGGGGCCACCCGGGCGGGTGGGAGAATCTGGTATGCGCACCAAGACGTTCCGCCCGTACGACCAGGACAGCCTGCTGCTGATGCCGCCCAGCCTCCATGACTGGGTCGACCCCGACGGGCTGCCGGCGTTCCTCTCCGACCTCGTGGACGAGCTCGATCTCGCGCCCTTCCTCGCCGCCCACGACGAGCCGCGGGGGATGCCGCCCTACCATCCCCGGCTGATGCTCAAGGTCCTCCTGTACGGGTATGCGACCGGGGTGCGCAGCTCGCGCCGGATCGAGGAGCGCCTCGGTGCCGACGTGGGCTTCATGTTCCTCGCCGGGCAGGCGCGCCCGGACCACAAGACGATCGCCGAGTTCCGCCGGCGCCACCTGGCCGCCTTCGAGGGCGTGTTCCTCGAGGCCCTCCGGCTGTGCCGGGCGGCCGGGCTCGCGAAGCTCGGGCGGGTCGCGATCGACGGCACGAAGCTCAAGGCCAACGCGAGCAGGCACAAGGCGATGAGCTACGCCCGGATGACCGAGCGCGAGGCGCAGCTCGCCGCGGAGGTGCGGGCCATCCTCGACGAGGCCGAGGCGGTCGATCAGGCCGAGGACGCCCGCTACGGCGACGCCCGGGGCGACGAGCTGCCCGAAGAGCTTCGCCGCCGGGAGACCCGCCTGACGCGGATCCGCGAGGCGAAGGCGCAGCGCAACGTCACCGATCCCGAGAGCCGGATCATGCTCAGCAAGCCCGACGGCTGGATCTACGGCTACAACCCCCAGATCGCCGTCGACGCCGGCCACCAGGTCATCGTCGCCACCAGCCTGTCGGCGGACACGACCGACACCGCCGCCCTGCCCGCCCTCGTCGACCAGATCGAGACGAACACCGGGCGCCGCCCGGGCAGGATCCTCGCCGACGCCGGCTATGCCTCCGACGACAACCTCGCCCACCTCGACGAGCGGGGCATCGACGCCTACGTCGCCACCCGCCGCGACCGCCACGGTGCGACGGCTCCGACCGCGCCCCGGGGCCGGATCCCGGCCGGTCTCACCCGCCGCGAGCGGATGGCCCGCAAGCTCACCACCAAGCGCGGCCGGGCCGAGTACGCCAGACGCAAGGCGATCGTCGAGCCGGTCTTCGGCCAGACCAAGGAGGCCAGCGGCTTTCGCCGGTTCCACCTGCGGGGCCGGGTCAAGGTGACCGCCGAATGGCACCTCGTCTGCGCCATCCACAACCTCGCCAAGCTGTTCCGCAGCGGCCGGGCCGGCCGCGTCGTGGGACCGACCCGGGCAGCCGGGCTCGCGCGCCGACCGGTCGGAGCGTGAGAGGGGTCATGCGCCACCATGTTCCGGCCCGGATCGGCCTTCGGGCCATCCCGCTTCCCCCGTTTCCGTCGTCAGCCGCCTGGGCTCCCGCCCTGGCGGCGATTAC
>Ga0194132_10006481_pt1 | contig 18112 bp, 16 predicted proteins | sample TA2KigOf80mmetaG_FD_148612 | JGI IMG/M metagenome (GOLD analysis project Ga0194132, IMG submission 148612) | Freshwater microbial communities from Lake Tanganyika, Tanzania - TA2015054 Kigoma Offshore 80m | ecosystem: Environmental > Aquatic > Freshwater > Lake | place: Tanzania: Lake...
CCGCCATGAAACCCACCGACAAAACCAAGCGCCTGCAAGAACTCATCCATCGCAAAGGCAAAGTGCTCGCGATATTGCACACGCCCACCGCGCAAACCGCGCGCATCATGGGTGAAGCGGGGTGCGAGGCGGCGTTCGTTGGCACCAGTGGCGTGGTGGGCAACTACACCGGCATGTCGGATGTCGGCACCGCGACCATGACCGAGTGCGTGCAAATCGCGGGGTGGATCGCCAACAGCGTGAACTTCCCGATCATCATCGACGGCGACACCGGCCACGGCGGCATCATGGCGGTGCGGCGCCTGGTGCGCGAATCGATCCACGCCGGCATCGCCGGCATCCGCATCGACGATCAGCCGATCGAAGGCAAACGCAAAACGCAGACCGCGGGCATGGAGGTGGTGCCGATCGAGCAGGCGATCGCGCGTTATCGTGCGGCGGTGGACATGAAAAACGAGCTCGATCCGAATTTCGTGGTGATGGCGCAGTGTTACGCGCGCGACGCGGCGAACAGCAATCTGGACGACACAATGACGCGTTTGAAGGCGTATCGCGAGGAAGCGGGCGTCGATTGGGTGCAACTCGAATCGCCGCACTCGCAAGATGAAATTCGCCTTGCGCGCGCGGCGGTGAGCTGCCCGCTCTCCTTCATGAAAGGCAAGCTCGGGCGTTATCTCACGCTGGAAGAACATTTGGCGCTCGGCGTCACCATCGCTTGGTACCCCGGTTTTACGCATCACGTGCTGTGGGCGGCGATTTGGGATTTCATGCAAGACTTTAATAAGCGTGGCATCGCGGCGTGGGATGAATTCGTCGAAAGCCGCAAGGACAAACCCTATCCGCGGCCCGACGTGGGGCCGCAGGGCGAGGGGGCGGACAAGCAGCGGGAGTTGGAGGAGAAGTATTTTTCCGAGGCAATGCTGAAAAAGTATCGAACGTAAGTTCAAAGAGCTTCACCGCAGAGACGCAGAGATTACGCAGCGAACTACAAAAGATTTTTCAGGTTTCCTCTGCGGTGAAAGGTTGGTTGTTGATTTTCCCAGGAGCAAGTAATGGCAAAAAACGGCTACAAAATTTTCGATTCCGACACGCATGTCGGTCCGCTGATCAACGTGCTCGATCCGTTCATGACCGACACGGAAAAGAAAAAACTGGAAGGCTGGTCGGAGTTCAAGGCGATGAACAAGAACGGCGACATCACCTATAACCGCGGCCAGCGCCGTTATCGCCGCAAGCTCGGCACCGCCAAGGCCGAGGCCGCGCCGGGCGGCTACATGGCGGGCTTTACCGGGGTGGCGAAAAAACGTGAAGTCTCGCCGTTGTGCGACGCGGATGCCGGTGAGCGCATCAAGGACATGGATTTCGAAGGTGTGGATGTCAATCTCACGCTGCCCTCGGGCTGGTTCGGCACCTTTACCTCGCACGACGATGTGGCGCTGGAGGCGGGCATGTATCGCGCTTATCATCGCTGGATGGATGCCTACTGCGGGCGTTATCCGGATCGTCTGGGCGGGGTGATTTTGTGCTGCGGGCGTGATGTCAAAAGCGCGGTGGAGGAAATCAAGCGCTGGGGTAAATCGCGCTGGGCGTGGGGCATTTTGCCGTATGCGCCGTACGGCATGCCGCTCGATCACCCCGATTTCGAGCCGGTGTGGGCGGCCGCGGCCGAGCATGATCTCGCGGTGACGCTGCACACCTTCACCGTGATGCCGCCGTACGCGCCGGGCGGCACCGACAATTGGGAGAATCTTTTCCTGCAGCGTTCGGCGGCGCACCCGTGGTGCGGCATGCGCAACATGGCTTCGCTGATCGGCGCGGGGCTGATGGATCGTTATCCGAAGCTGCGCATCGGCACGCTCGAGGCCGGACACGGCTGGCTGCCGTTCTGGATGGCACGCATCGACGAACACGCGCGCACCATACGCTCGGAAATTCCCGATCTGAAAATGATGCCGAGTGAATATGTTTTGAGCGGGCGCTATTTCCAGAGCATCGAAATTCCCGAAGGCTTTAAGCTCACCAACGCGGTGATCGATCTGGTGGGCGAGGATGTGTTGATGTACGCCTCCGACTATCCGCACGGCGAAAGCCACTTTCCTGAATCGGTCGATCTGGTGATGGATTGGGATATGCCCAAGGCGCGCAAGAAAAAGCTGCTTTGGGATAACGCGGTGAAGTTGTATGCGCGGTGTGGGCTCCGGTGAGGATGCGAGTGAATTATCGTAAGTATTTGATTTTATTTAATTTTTTATTTTTAACTGTTGTGGATCCGGCGCACGCGCAAAGCGCCGCCGGCTACCCCGCCAAACCTGTACGCGTCATTGTCGGCTTCGCTCCCGGCGGCGGCACCGACATCATGGCGCGCCTGTTCGCGCAAAAAGTCGGCGAGTCCTTGGGGCGTTCGTTTGTGGTTGAAAATCGTCCCGGCGGCGGCGGCGTGACCGCCAACATGCTGGTCAAAAACGCCGCGCCCGATGGTTATACCCTGCTCGCGGTGTCGGGCACGTTCGCCGCCACGCCGGCGATCACGCCCAAGGGTTTGCCCTACGATACGTTAAAGGATTTCGCGCCGATTTCGATGGTCAACCAGGCGCCGTTTCTGGTGGTGGTGCACCCGTCGTTGCCCGCGCGCAGCATCGGCGAACTGATTGCGCTGGCGCGCGCGCAGCCGGGCAGGCTCGATTATGCCTCGGCGGGGCAGGGCAGTTATGTGCATCTGGTGTCGGAGTGGTTTAACACCGCGGCGAAAGTGAAAATGGCGCACATACCTTACAAGGGCACGGGTCCGGCGCTGACCGATCTGATGGCGGGGCAGGTGCAACTGAGTTTTGCCAACATTATTTCTGGGTTGCCCTTTGTGCGTTCGGGCAGACTGCGCGCGCTGGCGGTGACGAGTGAAAATCGCGTCAAATCCGCGGCTGAAATTCCCACGGTCAATGAAACCGTGCGCGGCTACGCCGTCGCAAGCTGGAACGGCTGGCTCGCGCACGCGGCGACACCGCCCGAAATTTTGGCCTGGCTCAATGCCGAGCTGGTGAAAGCCGCCAAGTTACCCGACGTCGCCGAGCGCATCGTGGCCGACGGCGGGGAGGCTTTAGGTACTACTGCGAAAGCGTTTGGGCGCCATCTTGCCGACGAGGTGGCGAGATGGCAAAGGGTAGTTAAGGAAGCCAACATAAGACTCGAATGACCTCATCAAAATCCGCTTTGCCACAGATCACACAGAGGGGACAGGGGAGCTGCGTCGGTTTTTCCTTCGTGAACGCCGTGTCCCGTGCAGCGAGGTTCTTCATGCAATCGAAAATCAGTTTAGTCGTGGCGGCGAGCGTGTTCAGCGGCGTCGCCCACGCCCAAACCGCCACTGACAGCTACCCTGCCAAACCCGTGCGCGTGGTCGTCGGTTTGGCTCCTGGCGGCGGCACCGACATTCAGGCGCGGCTGTTTGCGCAAAAGCTCACGGAAAACCTGGGCCGTTCGTTTGTGGTGGATAACCGCACCGGCGCGGGCGGCACGGTCTCCTATGCCTTTGTCGCCAAGGCGCCTGCCGATGGCTACACCTTGCTCGCGGTGGCGAGCGGGTATTCCATTACCCCGGCCGTGTATTCGAAGCTCACCTACGATCCGATCAAGGACTTTGCGCCGATTTCGCTGGTGGCCGAAGCGCCGTTTGTGCTGTTGACGCATCCCTCGCTGCCGGTGAAAACGGTCAAAGACCTGCTGGCGTTGACCCGCGCCAAACCGGGCGCGCTGGATTTTGCCTCGGCCGGTTATGGTTCCAGCACGCATATGGCGCTCGCCATGTTTACCACGCTCGCCGGCGTCAAGGTGACGCACGTCCCCTACAAGGGCACGGGCCCGGCGCTGACTGAAAGCGTGGCGGGGCAAGTGCACGGTTTATTCGCCAACATTCTTTCCGGGTTGCCCCATGCGAAGGCCGGGCGGTTACGCGTGCTGGCGGTGTCCGGCGCCAAACGTTCGGCGGTGCTACCCGAGTTGCCGACGATCATCGAGGGTGGCGTGCCGGGCTACGACACCGCCACCTGGCACGGCTGGCTCGCGCCCGCGGGCACCCCCGCGCCGATCATCAACAAGCTGTACACGGAGCTCACCCGCGCCGCGCGCGCGCCCGATGTTGCCGAGCGCCTCGCGACCGACGGCGGCGAGGCGCTCGGCGGCTCGCCTGAACGTTTCGCGCAACATATTGCGACGGAAATCGCGCGCTGGCGCAAGGTTGTGCAGGTTGCGGGCATCAAGGTCGAATGAGGCGTGTTACTCCGCTTTCGCCCCTGAAAGCTTGACGATCTGCTCCCACTTCGCGCGGTCGGCGCGGATGCGCTGGGCGAACGCTTCCGGCGTGCTGGTCATGACCTCGGCGCCCTGCTGTGCCAGACGGTCCTTGACGTCCTGCATGTCCGACATTTTGCGCACTGCCTGATTCACTCGGGCCAGTATGGGCTTGGGCGCCGCGGCCGGGGCGAGCAAGCCGTACCAGACGATGACTTCGAATCCGTCCAATCCCGCCACGCCGGATTCGGCCACGGTCGGCAGTTCCGGCATCAAGCTTTAGCGTTGCAGTGACGTGACCGCCAGCATGCTTTCGCAAAACGTCGTCGGCCAGCCGGTGTCCATCACCACGGTGATGCCTTCGCGGCGCGGCTTTTTCGAGCGCGCGGGACAGTTGATGCCAAGAAATTCCTGCAACGTCTGATCCATTTGATACTCCCGCTTGATTTCACGAAGAGACTTGCTGTGGGTGAGCATGCAAGCCCTGAACCCGGGGCGCAAGTTCGCTTGTAAAAAGGGTGTAACTATTTGCCTGGAATAACGTTAAAGGCGAAGCGCTGGCGCACGCTGGTGTACACTACCGCCCGCTAAAGTTGCCTGCGGATTGCTTGACCCCAAACCCAAACCCAAACCCAAACCCAAACCCGATAATCCACCAACCAAAATTATGGCCTACCCTCAGCAAATTCGAAACTGTTTTCAAGGCGCTCTGTTGGCGCTGGGACTGGCGTTGGTGTTTGCCGCCGCCACCGTTCAAGCCGCGGCGCCCGCCGCAAAACCCGCCGTGGCGGCTAATGCGCGAGCCACCGCTACCGCGCAAATCATGGCGGGTATCCAGCCGGCACCGGGCGACCCGGTGATCGACCGGCTGGTCGCCACCGAGGCCTTCGCGCAGCACAAGGCGGCGATGCAGGCGCAGTGGAAGCCGGTGCGCGAGCGGCTCAACCAAATCGAAAAATGGCGCGATCAGGAGATTAAGCTTGCCAACGTCGCCAACCGCACGCTGCTGTACCCGTTTAGCGGGCCGGATTTCCTGAATGCGTGGGCGTTGTTTCCCAACCACGGCAAGTACCTGTTCCTCGCGCTGGAAAATCCCGGCACGTTGCCCAATCTGGAAAAAATGGACGCCAAGCAGTTCGACGCCATGCTGCGCGACGTGCGCAATGCGTTTAACGAGATTTTTCAGCGCAATTACTTCATCACCTCGTACATGGGCAAGCAGCTCACCACACCTTACATCCGCGGCACGGTGCCGATCATGACGACGATGATGGCGCTTTACGGCTTGAAAGTGGCCAAGATCGAAGACATCGATCCGTTCCCAGAATTGACCAAGGCCTATCAAGAGCCCAAGGCCAAGCGACCCGGCAAAATCATGCGTGGCGCGAAAATCACCTTTGTCGATGCCGGCGGCACGCCGCATGAGCTCTCTTACTTCTCGCTCGATGCCACCGACAAGGCGCTGGTGTATTACCCCGATTTCCTCGATTGGCTGGGCCGCAACCGCCCGGCATCGGCGCTGATCAAATCGGCATCGTATCTGCTGCACGACAACCAGTTCTCCAAGACGCGCGACATGGTGCTCGCTTCCGCCGACATTCTGGTGCAGGACGACACTGGTATCCCCTATCGTTACCTCAAGCAGGCCAACTGGAACGTTAAACTCTTCGGCAAATACCACATGCCGATCAAGCCGATGGAGTGGGGCTTTCAGGCGGATCTGCAAAAGGCTTTCCGCGAGCCGGAAGTCGGCGCGCGCGGTGCGTTGCCGTTCCCGTTTGGTTATCACTGGAAGGGTACGGAGTCGGGGTTGATACTGGGGAAGCGGCCGTAACATCAACGTTTTCACTTTTAACCGCTCGCCCCGCTCGCGGGGAGAGGATCATGGATTCCACCATGCAACAACGCCGTCGCTTCCAAACCAGCGACGGCGTGTTGCTTTCGGTGATCGAAAGCGGCGTTGATCGCCGGGCGCCGCTCACCATCGCGCTGATCCCCGGCTGGTGCATGCCGGCGTGGCTGTGGCAGCCGCAGATCGGCGCGCTAAGCGCCCATTACCCCGTGGCCGCGCTCGATCCGCGCGGCCAGGGCGAATCCGCCGTGCCGGCCCACGGCTACCACTTCGAGCGCCGCGCGATGGACATCCTCGAATTTTTGCGGCCGCACGAAAACGTGCTGCTGGTGGGCTGGTCGCTCGGTGCGTTGGAGGTGCTCGAATACGCACATCGTTTCGGCGAAGCCAAACTCGCCGGCATCGTGCTGGTCGACAGCTCGGTGGGCGAGTTGCCGGCGCCGCCGCCCGAAGGGCATTTTCTCGACGATTTGCGCGACCACCGCGACAAGGCGCTCGATGATTTCGTGCACGCAATGTACGCCCGGCCGCGGCCGGCGGCCGAGCAGACCGCGTTGCTCAACGATGTCAAACGCATGTCGTTGGACAACAGCATTGCGCTGTTATCCTCCGGCCTGCCGCGCGAACACTGGAAGGCATGCGCGCACGCCTTGCAAAAACCGCTGCTTTACGCGGTGACGCCGCAGTTCGAGGCGCAGGCGCTGAACCTCAAAAAGAACCGCCCCGCCACGCGTATCGAAGTGTTCAAGGACGCGGGCCACGCGTTGTTCGTCGATGAACCCGCGCGCTTTAACGCGCTGCTGCTCAACTTCGCGCGGGACTTAACGCGCCATCCGGCATGACCCGCGCGGGGCATGCGCACAATTAAAAAATATTCAATAAAATCAAATACTTAGAAATACGCCTGCCCACGCTTAATCGGCGGCGTCCATTCGCAATTGCCCCACGGGCCGTCGCCGTTTTCCTTCACGTAGGCGATGCGCCCGGATTTTTTCGGCGTCATCTTTTTGCTGAACAGCGCTTTGAGCCAATCCAGCGCGTACTCGTGGCAATCGAGCCCGCCGAAGTTGGGCAGGCCCCACAGCGGGTGATATTGGTTTTCCATCACCCACATTTCCTTGGGCACTTTCAAGTCTTCAAAGGCCTCGACCGCGTCTTCCAGCGGGCACAGCGGATCGAATTCGCCGGTGACCAACAGCGTCGGGCAGGTGATTTTGCCCAGATAGCCGCGCACGGTCATCGGCTTGGCGACTTCCTCGTCGAATTTTTCTTCGTTGTCGTAGCCCGCCATGTACATGAACATTTGTTTAAAGCGCGGCGAGCTTTGGGTGAAGATGGTGTTGTTCGGGTTGAAGCAGGCCACCGAGCTCACCACCGCCGCGGCGCGATGGTCGTAGCTCGACAGTCGTAACGACCAATAACTGCCCATGCTGATGCCGTAAATCGCGATTTTGTTCTTGTCGACTTCCTTCCTTTTTTGCAAATAGCTGATCACCGCAGCACCCGCGCGCTCGTAGTTGTCGCCCACCGAGCGGATTTTTTGCATGTTCGAATTGCCCTGGCCGGGGCCGTCCATCGCCAGCACGTGAAAGCCACGCGAGAGCCCGATATTGTGGCTCGCCTTGGGGAACACTTCTTTCGATTGATCCATGCCCGGCACGTAAATCACGCAAGGCGCCTTGCGCCGATCGGGCAGCAGATGCAGCAGGCACGAAATCGTTTTGCCGTCGTCAAACGGCACTTCCACGCGCTCGATCGGGTAGGCGGCGACGCGGCTTCTGCGATCGACCATCTCGGAGAGTTTTTTGTAGAGGTATTTTTTGACCGGGTGGTTGTCGTAAAAAATCGGGTGCTGCGCCATGCGGTAGGCTTCGACCGCGTGGTCGTAATGCGCCACCGCGGTGGCGTCCGCCCCGCGCGCCTCCGCCCGGCGCGCCAGCGCTTCGTGGCGCTCGCCCGCCTCGCGCCACACCTTGGGCAACATGCGGTAATTGCGCGCGCGTTTGCCGGCGGGCACTTCGATATCGTCGCGCTCGAAGTTTTGCACGCGCCCGCGCATGTTAAGCGCGAGGTCGAGCATCCATTGCTGGTTGTCGCGCTCGGTTCTGAGTTTGCGGATCATCGCCCCTTCCCCTCGTCGTCTGGTTTTTAGAGCGCACAATTTTACACGCTCGCCGATGCGCGGCGCGCGAGCGCCGCGAATCCCGGTAGAATGGCACATACGAGCGACGCTTCCCCGGAGAGCCCGACATGAAATGCCTTGCCGCCGGCATTGCACTTGCCGCAATAGCCACGATGAGTTTCGCGCAGGACTATCCCACCAAACCCGTGCGGTTGGTGATCCCGTGGGCCGCGGGCGGCTCCACCGATTCCATCGGCCGCATCCTCGGCCAGAAACTTGCCGAGCAAACCGGGCAGCAATGGATTATCGATAACCGCGGCGGCGCCACCGGCACCATCGGCCATGCGTTCGCGGCCAAAGCGCCGCCCGATGGTTACACGCTGCTGTTGGGCACCAACAGCACCTTCGCCATTGCGCCGAATCTCTACAAAAGCATCCCCTACGACAACGACAGCGCGTTTGCGCCGGTGTCGCTGGTGGCGGTGAATCCGCAAATGCTCACCGTGCACGCCTCGCTGCCGGTGAAAAGCGCCAAGGATTTGATTGCGCTGGCGCGCGCGCAGCCCGGGCAGATCGCGTTTTCCAGCGCGGGCGTGGGCGCCACCAGTCATATGGCCACCGAGCTTTTCATGAATATGGCCAAAATCAAAATGACCCATGTGCCGTACAAAGGCGGCGGGCCGTCGTTTCAGGCGCTGATCGGCGGCGAAACCGCGCTGTCGTTTGTCGACGCCATTACCGTCGCGCCGCACGCCAAAGCCGGACGCGTGCGTGCGGTCGCCACCAGCACGTTAAAACGGACGCCGCTGATGCCCGAAGTGCCGACGGTGCATGAATCGGGGCTGCCCAATTTTGAATCGGTCACGTCGTTCGGCATGTTTGCGCCAGCGGGCGTGCCGCGCGACATCGTCGGCCGCGTCAACCGTGAGGTGGTGCGCGCGCTAGGCACCAACGATGTCAAAGACAAACTCAAAGCCCAAGGCGTGGATGCCGTGGGCAGCTCGCCGGAAGAACTCGTCGCTCACCAGAAGCAGGAAACCGCCAAGTGGGGCAAGGTGATCCGCGAGCAGGGGATTAAGTTTGAATAAGTGCGAAAACATTTGACGCGGATTTACGTGAGATGAACGCAGATTCGCCACCGTGTCGTTCCCGCGCAGGCGGGAACCCATAACCCTGTGCCATATGGCGCATCGTATGACTTCCCGCCTGCGCGGGAATGACGCCAGCGGTTTTGAATCCGCGTCAATCTGCATAAATCCGCGTCGAAAAAGCTTTTGAATTTTTCAGGGTACCTACCGCTATGTCTTTTTATGCCGATCGTCTAAGCCGTATCAAACTCTCTCCCAGCACGGCAGCCACCATGCGCGCGCGCGAACTGCGCGCGCAGGGCAAGGACATCATCGCGCTCACCATCGGTCAGCCCGATTTCAACACGCCGGAACACGTGAAGCAGGGGGTGATGGCGGCGCTGGCGCGCAATGAAACCAAGTATCCGCCGATCGACGGCATACCCGAACTGCGCGAAGCGGCTGCGCGCAAGTTTCAGCGCGAAAACGCGCTGAAGTACGCGCCCGAGCAGATCATGGTGGGCACCGGCAGCAAGCAGATCATTTTTAACGCCATGCTCGCCACCATCGGCCCGGGGGACGAAGCGATCATCCCCGCGCCGTACTGGATTTCGTACCTGGACATGGTGCTGGTGGCCGACGGCACGCCGGTCGAGGTGCCCTGCACGCCAGAAAGCGGGTTTAAGTTGACGCCGGCGCAGCTTGACGCCGCGATCACGCCGCGTACCAAGTGGTTGTTCATCAATTCGCCCAATAATCCCACCGGCGCGGTGTATTCGCGCGCGGAGATACGCGGGCTCGCCGACGTGCTGTTGAAGCACCCGCACGTGTGGATTTTGACCGATGACATTTACGAGCATCTGCGATTTGACGGCATGGAATTCGCCACCATCGCGCAAGTGGAGCCCAAGCTTTACGACCGCACGCTGACCGTGAACGGCGTGTCCAAGGCGTACGCGATGACCGGTTTCCGGCTGGGTTATGCCGCGGGGCCAAAAGAGTTGATTAAAAACATCGTCAAGCTGCAATCGCAAAGCACCGCGGGCGTGAGTTCGATCAGCCAGTGGGCCGCGGTCGAAGCGTTAAACGGCTCGCAGGAATTTATCCCGCACCGCGCAGCGGAATTTCAAGCGCGGCGCGACCGCGTGCTGGAGCTGTTCAAAGAGATTCCCGGCTTGCAGCCCAACCATCCTGAAGGCGCGTTTTATCTGTTCGTGCGCTGCGGCGACTTATTCGGCAAAAAAACACCGCAAGGCAAGGTCATCGAAAACGAAAGCGACGTGGTGATGCACTTCATGGACAACGGTGTCGCCATCGTGCTCGGTGCTGCTTATGGCATGTCGCCGTATTTCAGAATGTCGATCGCCACCGACATGCAAAATCTCGAAGAAGCGTGCCGGCGCATGCAGCGGGCGGTGTTGGCGTTGAAATAAATTCAAAATCTTTTTGACGCAGATTTACGCAGACGGATCGTTGTTAATCTGCGTTCATCTGCGTAAATCTGCGTCTAAGGTTTTTTTGAGTTCAATGTCTTCCCGGCTCCTGTTTACCCCCATCAAGCTCGCCGGTCTCAACGCGCGCAACCGCATCGTCGTTTCGCCCATGTGTCAGTATTCGTCGCACGACGGCGGGCCGACGGATTGGCATTTGGTGCATCTGGGCAAGTTCGCGTTGGGCGGCGCAGGGATCATTTTTTGCGAGGAAACGGCGGTGGAGAGCCGTGCGCGCAAAACCCACGGCTGTGCGGGTATTTACAATGACAAGCATGTGCCGATGTATCGGCGCATCACCGATTTTATTCGCGCCAACAAAAGCATACCCGCGATGCAAATCGGTCACTCGGGGCGCAAGGCTTCCTGTGGGCCGCCGTGGACCAATTTCAAGCCGTTAACTGATGCCGACGCGAAATTGGGTTTGACGCCCTGGCAAGGCGTTTCGCCGAGTACGGTGGCACATCGCGAGGATGCACAGGTACCGCATGAGTTATCTGTCGCCGAGATAGGCGAAGTCATTGCTTCGTGGCGCGAAGCGGCGCTGCGGACCCTGAACGCCGGCTTCGACATCATCGAAATCCATGGCGCGCATGGCTACCTTATTCACCAGTTTCTCTCGCCTCTGGCGAATAAACGCACCGATGCCTACGGCGGCGATCTACAAGGCCGCATGCGGTTTGCGCTGGAACTCACCGAAGTGGTGCGCGCGGTTTGGCCCAAGGATAAGCCGCTGTGGTTTCGCGTTTCCGCGGTCGATGGTGATGGCGGCGCGTGGAGCCTCGACGACACGGTGCAACTCGCGCGCGAACTCAAGGCGCGCGGCGTCGATGTCATCGCGTGTTCGTCCGGCGGCATCAACGGCCCGCTTAACATGGCGATCGTGCCGCGCGTGGCCGGCTATCAAGTGCCATACGCCGAGCGTGTGCGGCACGAAGCGGGCATCATGAGTTGCGCGGTGGGTTTGATTACAGAACCCGCGCACGCGGAAGACATTTTGCAAAACGGCCAAGTCGATTTCATCGCCATGGCGCGCGAGTTTCTTTACAACCCGAATTGGCCGGTGCATGCGGCGAAGGCGCTTGGTGTCACTGACTACCTCGATTTGTTACCGGATGAGTATGCGTGGTGGTTGAAACGGCGCGAAAAGATTCGCGAAATCTCCAAATAAAATATTCAATAAAATCAAATACTTACGTTTATAGCCTTTTGAGCCGTTGTGCAGCCGTGTGTTTACATACTCGCCAGTAGCAGGAATGGCACGTTGTATGTCGGCGTTACTTCCGATTTGGTAAAACGTGTTTGGGAGCACAAAAACGATTTTGTTGAGGGGTTTACCAAGCAGTATGGCGTGCATGCGCTGGTGTGGTATGAGGTGCATGAGACGATGGAGTCGGCGATTGCGCGCGAAAAGGCACTGAAGTATTGGAAGCGTGCGTGGAAGTTGCGTTTGATTGAAGAGATGAATCCCGGTTGGGATGATTTGTACGAAAAGCTAATTTGAGAATCCAGGTTGTAACCGGAAAACCGTATAGCCGTTCAACCCACTCAAAACATAAAGCAAGGTAAGCAGTGCCAACCAACACCAAACAAAAACCCACCATCCGCATCGCCGTAGACATCGGCGGCACCTTCACCGACGGCCTGGCGGTCATCACCCCCGGCGGCCGCATCTGGGTCGCCAAAACGCTGACCACCCCGCGCGACCCCGGCGAAGCGGTGACGACCGTGATCGCCGATTTGCTGCGCCAAGTCACCCAAGCCAACGCGGCCGCGGATGTGACCGAAGTCGTCCACGGCACAACACTGGTCACCAACACGCTAATTGAACGCAAGGGCGCGACAACCGGCCTCATCGTCACGCAAGGCACGCGCGACGTGCTGACCATCGGCCGTGAAATCCGCTACGAGCTCTACGATCTCAACCTCGAATTGCCGACACCGCTGGTGGCGGAAGACAAACGGCTTGAAGCCGACGAGCGTCTCGATGTTTACGGCGAAGTGGTGAAACCGTTGACCGATACCGCGCTGCAAACGCTGCTCGATGATTTATCCAAGCTCGACATCGAAGCGGTGGCGGTGTGTTTGCTCCATTCGTACGTCAACGACGCGCACGAAGCACAAATCGCCGATGCCATCCACGCGCGTTTTCCCCATCTTGCGGTGTCGATCTCGTCCAACATCGCGCGTGAAATCCGCGAGTTCGAACGCATGTCCACCGTCGCTGCGAACGCTTATGTGCAGCCGTTGGTGGCGGAGTACTTGGCTAAACTCGACACACGCGTTCATGAACTCGCGCCGAAAGCGCCGCTGCGTATCATGATTTCCAGCGGCGGTTTCACCTCCGGCGCGGCGGCGGCGCAGACGCCGATCCAGTTGCTTGAATCGGGCCCGGCGGGCGGCGTGTTATCCGCAATGAACACGGCGCGCAACGCGGGTATCAAGCAAATACTCGCCTTCGATATGGGCGGTACCACGGCCAAAGCGTGCGTGGCGGTCGGCGGCGAGCCGCTGATTTCGCACAGCTTCGAATGCGCGCGCGTGTCGCGCTTCAAACGCGGCTCGGGGCTGCCGATTTTGATCCCGAGCATCGACCTCATCGAAATCGGCGCGGGCGGCGGATCAATTGCGCACGTCAATGATTTGGGCTTGCTCAACGTTGGGCCGGAAAGCTCCGGCGCCGTTCCCGGCCCCGCGTGTTATGGCCAGGGCGGCACCGAGGCGACGGTGACCGACGCCGATCTCGCGCTGGGGTATCTCAACGCGGATAATTTTCTCGGTGGCGAGATGAAGTTGCAGCGCGATCTGGCCGACGCGGCGCTCAATAAACTCGCGGTCAAACTCAAACTCACCGCCACCGAGGTCGCCTGGGGCATTTGCAACATCGTCAATGAAAACATGGCTGCCGCCGCGCGCATCCACATCGCCGAAAAAGGCCACGACCCGCGCGAATTTACGATGGTGGCGACCGGCGGCGCGGGGCCGGTGCATGTGGTCGAAGTGGCGCGCAAGCTGCAAATTCCGCGCGTGTTGGCGACGATTGCCGCCGGCGCGGGCTCGTGCCTGGGGCTGCTCGCCGCGCCCGCGCGCGTGGATCGCGCGTGGTCGCAGCCATGCTTGGTGAAGGATATCGACTGGAACCGTGTTTCTAAGACCTACAACGGTTTGCGCGACGACGCCGAAGCCGAACTCAAATCCGCGGGCGCGAACCTCGCATCGATCAAGTGGCTGATCGGCGCCGAGATGCGCTACGCCGGCCAGGGACACAACGTGTCGGTGACGCTGCCGTGGCGCAAGGTGGATGCGTCGATGTCGCCGGCGTTGTTAAAAGCGTTCGAGGCCAATTACCAACAGCTCTATGGCCACCTGGTGCCGGGTGCGACGCCGCAGGTGATCACTTGGCGCTTGACCGGCCGTTCGCAGGTGAAAAGCCATACGTTCGCGTGGGGCGATGCGCGCGTCTCGGGCAAACCCGTGATGCGCGGCAAACGCGAGATTTATTTGCCGCTTAAAAAGAAATACGGTGCGGTGCCGGTGTACGACCGTTATTCGTTAAAGCCCGGCATCAAGCTTGCTGGCCCGGTGGTGTTGGAAGAGCGTGAATCGACGCTGGTGGTGCCGGTGCGGGCGGAGGTGCGGATTCTTGCCGATTACACGGTGTCGGTGGTGATTAAGGAGTTCTGATGAACGCCGCTGGGTACCACCATGCTGTCGATACCAACACTGTTGTTCCCGCAACGTATTCAAATGAGGCGGGAACCCATAACACACTGCCACTTGAGTCACCGCATGGGTTCCCGCCTGCGCGGGAACGACACTACTGTGGTTGTGGAAAAATGTCTTGCTTGGTAAGCGTGCTGATTTGCGAGAAACACAAATGAAAAAATCCAAACTCGACCCCATCACCCTCGAAATCCAATGGAAGCGCCTGGTCTCGATGGTCGACGAAGCCTCCGCCGCGTTCGTGCGTACGTCGTTCTCGGTGCTGGTGCGCGAGGCTAACGACTTCGCGGTGGTGTTGACCGACGCGCAAGGCCGCTCGATCGCGCAATCGATACTCTCGATCCCGTCGTTCATCGGCACGCTGCCAGCCACCGTCAAACATTTTCTGCAAAAATTTCCGCCGAAAACCTTAAAGCCCGGCGATGTGCTGATCACCAACGACCCGTGGATGGGCACCGGCCACATCCACGACGTCAACGTGGCGATGCCGATATTCCACAAGGGCAAAATCGTCGCCTATGCCGCGGTGGTGAGCCATATGCCCGACATCGGCGGGCGCATTCGCAACGCGGGCATCCGCGATATTTACGAGGAGGGCCTGCAAATCCCGCGCATGAAGTTGATCAGCGCCGGCAAGCCCGATCAAAACCTGTTGGATATGATCGCGCAAAACGTGCGTGTGCCGGAGCAAACGCTGGGTGATATTTGGGCGCAGGTGGCGGCGTGCAAAATGCTGGAAGAACGCTTGAAACCGTTGTTAAAGGAAATCGATCTCGATTCTCTCGGCGCGGAAATCCGCCGCCGCTCGGAAGCGGCGATGCGTAAAGCCATACGCGACGTGCCCGATGGCGTCTACCACGGCCGCACGCAACACGACGGCTTCGAGGAGCCGATCATCATCAACGCCGCCGTCACGGTGAAGGGCGAGCGCCTGGCCATCGACTACACCGGGTCGAGCAACCAGGTGCCGCGCGCGGTGAACGTGGTGCCGATTTATTGTTTCGCCTATTCGGCGTTCGCGGTGAAAGCGCTGCTGTGCCCGGATGTGCCGAACAACGAAGGCAGTTTCACGCCGATTAGCACCAGTGCGCCGCTGGGTTCGATTTTCAACCCGACTTACCCGGCGGCGAGCGGGGGGCGCGGCATGATCGGGCACATGATGGTGCCGGCGATTTTGATGGCGCTGGCTGACGTGCTGCCGGAGCGCGCGCTGGCCGAGGGATCATCCAATTCCTCGATCACCGTCACCGGCGAGCATCGAGGCCGGCCCTATGCGGCGGTGAATTTCATGAACGCGGGGCAGGGCGCGACGCAACACCGCGACGGCTTCACCATGCTGTCGTTCCCGTCGAATTTGTCGAACACGCCGATCGAAGTGTTCGAGCAAATGGCGCCGCTGCGCGTGATCGAGCGCGCGATACGCCGCGGCAGCGGCGGCGCGGGCGCGCGGCGCGGCGGTGATGGTCTGCGTTTCGAGGTCGAAGTCGCCGCCGACACGCCGATGATGGCTTCGATGATCATGACGCGCTATAAAACCGCGCCGCAGGGCATCGCCGGCGGCACGCCGGGGAAAGTGGGCGGGCTTTATTTAAATGGCAAGGCGATCAATCCTGCCGATCACTGGGTGCTCAACAAGGGGGATCGGGTGGTGATGGAGACCGCGGGCGGCGGTGGGTATGGGGCGGCGGCGTAGCGCAGTGCTGGGTGATTGCAAGCGGGCGCACGCGACGGGGCGGCGCGGATTAATGCGCCGCCCGGCTACCCACGATCAGGGCTTGATCGTAAAGGGCGCCGGCGCATCCGGCACTTCGCCGGTCGGCGCGAAGTAGCTCGAAGTCGTCGCGCGCCGGGCGCGCCACGGCAACTCCTGCGTGGTGGTTTCGTCTTTGACGGTGCGCTGCAGGCGCACGGTGCCGACGATTTCATTGTCACTCACCGCCTTGCCGCTGAAGGTGTGGGTGGTAAGCCCCGCGCCGCGCAGTGTCATTGCCAAGCTGAAATTAATGTTCTCGCCGTCGAGCGTCATTTTTTCGAGCACGCCGCGGCGGTTGGCGTTGCGCACCACGCCCTCGGCTTTCTGGAAATTCTGTTCGATCACCGCATCGTATTTGCGTTTTTCGCCGGCGTAGTCGAGCTCCCACGTCCAGAAGCCGTCCACGCGCGCCGGTACCACCCACAAATGCACCGAAGCGTGGCCGAACTTGTCCGACTTGTCCGCGGGCCATGCGTCGCCCATGCCCCACATGTTGGTGATCACGCGAGTGCCGGGCCGCGCTTCGCGAAAAATCTTGGTGCGCAGCATGCGCTGCATTTCCGGCCACATCCACATGGCAATCACTGTCGCCTCTTTCAGGTCGGTATCGAACACGTCGCGCTGAAAAAATTGCACGCGGTTGGCCAAGCCCAATCTTTTTGCTTCTTCGTTGGATTTTTGGACGAGATAATCGTCGATGTCGACACCCCAGCCGCGCACCTTGGGATGCGAACGCACGGCGGTCAGCACGATGCGCCCGTCGCCGGAACCCAGGTCGATCACCACATCGTTATCTCTCAACTCTGCAAGTTTGACCATGCGGTCGACGTTTTCCTGCGCACTGCCGACAAACAGGGAAAAGCGCTCTTGCGCGCAGACGAACGAACTGACAAGCAGCAGCACACCGGCAAATAAAAATCGGATCATGGGAACTCATTGTGTAAGTTAAGGAACGCCGCGCATTTTAATGTGGGGCGGCGCTGCCTGCCAGCATTGACAGTTGCGCAAAATTACGCTGATGGCGCGCCCGTTGGCGCTGCGCACCATGCGCAAGGGCAAATAAAAAATATCAATTAAATCAATTACTTATAAAAAATCACTCACGGCCGCGGGCTTAGCCCAAGTATTCGACGATGTGCAGCCCGGTCCCCGCGCGGTCGCTGATGTAAGCAAGCCCGCGGTAGTCGAGATCGACGTCGTTGGTCTGGATGCAGGTCTTCAAGCGCGGGATGGTGGTCGCAGTCGTGGCGGGGATGTAGTAGCCGACTTCCTTCATGGCGTACGGGTCGGAAATGTCGAGCACGCGCATGCCGCCGCTGAAGTACGCGACGTAGAGCAGGTTGCGGTTGTCCTGTGGCCGGTACAGCTTGTTGTCTTGCGTTTCGTTGAATTGGTGCGGGCCAAAGCGGCCGCCGCGGCCCAGGAAATCGGCATCGGGCACGCGGAAAATATTCGCCATCATCGGGTTATCCCACACCGTTACGTCAAGGCAGAACACCATGCAGCGCACTTCCTGCGCCTGATATTGCGCATCGCCCGCTTCGTTGACGGTGAGTATGTAGTTGCGAATGTCGCCAAAGCCCGGTGTGAAGTTGGGTGTTTTAAAGCCGAACAACGGCATCGAGGTGTGCGGGCCCTTGAACTGCGGCTCGATGGTGTAATCAAAAATCAATTCGGGCTTGGTAATGTTTTTAGGCTCTTCAGGAACTCGAGTGGGCGATTTTGGGGCATTTCAGAGCGCTGGCAGCATGCAAGTGAGGATTTTGAGCCTCAGGTATTCCTGGTCGCGCAGTCCGTATGCGCGGCGCTGGATGACGCGGA
>Ga0194132_10006484_pt1 | contig 18107 bp, 19 predicted proteins | sample TA2KigOf80mmetaG_FD_148612 | JGI IMG/M metagenome (GOLD analysis project Ga0194132, IMG submission 148612) | Freshwater microbial communities from Lake Tanganyika, Tanzania - TA2015054 Kigoma Offshore 80m | ecosystem: Environmental > Aquatic > Freshwater > Lake | place: Tanzania: Lake...
AGAATCTATAGTTGCGCCAACGGGCCGGGTAGCGCGTATTTTCCATCGGTCAGATTTGCTGATCCCGACCACGGTCGCATCTCCGTCGCTCCTTCCAACCCGGACCAACCACATGAATCGCCTGATCCGCCTCTTCGCGCTGCTCACCTTCGTCGCCGTCGCGCCGGCGCTTTCCGCCCAGGATGCCCCGAAGCCCGCGGCGCCCTCCACCGCCGGCGACGCATTCGTCGGTAAGTGGGAAGGCACGCTTCAGGGCCCGCAGGGCGATCAGCGGCTCGTCGCCCAGTTCAAGAAGGACTCGACCTTCGCCTGGCTCGGCATGGTGACCAGCGATCAAGGCGAAATGGTCCTCCGCTCGATCACCATTGAAGGCGACAAGCTGACCGCGACCGCGACGCTCGACATGGGCGGCCAGGGCCTCGAGCTCTGGTACACGTTTACCCGCAAGGACGACACGCTCACTGGCACGATCGAAGCCAGCTTCAACGGGCAGAGCATGGCGTTCCCGATGACGCTCAAGAAGACGCCGTAGCGTTTACGCCACGGGCGCCGGCGCATGGCGGGCATTACACGGTATGACGCCCGCCGTGCGCTGACGAGGTTCGGAGGACAGGCCAAGGCGCTCGGTGGAGCGCTGACGGTCATGTGGGGGGCGCTGGCCGCAAACGCACTCGCGGCCGGCGCCTTGTTTTCATACGGCATCGTGCCCCGGACGCTCACGGGGCTGCGCGGCATCCTGTTCGCGCCATTCATCCACGGCAGCGTCGAGCACCTGCTTTCGAACTCGGTACCGTTCGCCGTGCTCGGCTGGCTGGTGCTGACGCGGGGTCGGCGCCGCTTCATCGGCGTGACGCTGGCCGCGATGCTGGGCGCGGGCCTGAGCGCCTGGCTGCTCGGCGCGCCCGGCTCGGTTCACGTCGGGGCGAGCGGCGTGATCTTTGGCTACCTCGGCTACCTCATGCTCAACGGCTGGTACGAGCGGCGGTTGATTCCTATCCTGATGAGTGTCGGCGTGACCGCGCTCTGGGGCGGCGTCGCGTTCGGCGTGCTGCCCGGCCAGCCGGGCGTAAGTTGGCAGGCGCACCTGGGCGGGTTTGTTGCCGGGCTCTGGGCTGCGAAACGATTGCACCGAACGGAGGCGTTCCGATGATCCGAACTCGTGTTGGTCGAGCACTGATTGCCGGCGTGGTTCTCGCCGGAGGCGCGGTGGGGCTGCACGCGCAGACGGCCGCCATGGCATCGCCAATCGCTACACCGGCGAACGCGAGCGGACTCCAACGCCTGCTCGATGCGGAACTGGCGCGGTTTCCCGGCGTCGCGGGCGTGTGGGTCAAGCACCTCACGACGGGCGAGGAAGCCGGTGTGCGCGCCGACGATGGCTTCAACAGCGCCAGCGTAATCAAGATCCCGGTGATGCTCCAGGCCATGCAACAGGCGGATGCCAAGCGGCTCGCGCTGTCGGATCGGGTCACGATCGCGCCGGCTGACTATGTCGGCGGCACGGGGATTTTTCGCTACAACGACGGCGGCTTGCAGCCGACGCTCCGCGACGTGCTCCTGCAGATGATCATCACGAGCGACAACACGGCGACCGACCTGGCGATCGCGCGGGTGGGCGGCGTCGGCGCCGTCAACGCGTGGCTCGCGCAGCTTGGCTATGGGACCACGCTGAAGCTCAACTACACCGTGCGGGATGTGTTCGCGAAGCGCGCCGCCTTGCCGCAGGGGTCTGACCCGACGGAGCACACGCGTTCAGACCGCGGCTACTGGCTCGGTGAAATGACACCGCGCGCGACGGGACGCATGCTGGAGGCCATCCAGCGCTGCGCGGATGGCACGGCTGCCGCGCCGGCGATCGCGTCGAAGGAATCCTGCACCGACATGATGCGCATGCTGCGCGCGCAGCAGCTGGGCGTGCGGCGATTGCCTCACTTCCTGGGTGTGCCCGTCGCGCACAAGACCGGCGATTTCCCGCCGGTGGTGGCGAACGACGTGGGCGTCATCTTCGCGCGCAGCGGGCCGATCGTGGTCTCGTTCTTCTCGAACTCGATCACCGGCCAATACGCCGAAGCCGAGGACCGGATCGGGCGGATCGCGCAGCTGATCGTCGAGTACTTCGACGGGAACCGCTAGACTCTGCAACCTGCCTACCGAACAGGCGTCTCGGCTCATGAACGGCACAGAACGACGAAAACAGAAGAACAGCGAATAACTCGTTGGTTCTTGCCGTTTTCGCCGTTATCACTCCCGCGATAGGCCCGAGAACTAGGTCAAACTACGGCCGCACGGTCACCGTAATCGGCGCGGAGATCAGCTCCGGCCCGATCACCTTGTGCTCGTGGTCGCCCAGTACGAGCCGGAGTGTGTGACGTCCCGGCTTGAGCGTGATCGTGGTTTCGATCTGGCCCTTGCCGAAGTGCAGGTTCACGGTGTCCTGCGGAATCACGACACCCGTCGCAGGCGCCGCGGTGTTCACCAGCACGTGGAAGTGCCCGACGCCCGTCGCATTGACGCCGGCCGGCGCGACCCCATAGTTGCGCAGGCCGAACACGACTGGGAATGTCGCGGGCACCGTGGCGCCGTTGGCGGGCGCCCGGAAGAAGATCTCCGGTTTTGGCGCCGCCGCCGGAGCCGGCGCGGCGGGCTGTGCGCGAGCCGTGGTCGCCAGTGCCACGGCAACAGCAAGACCGGTTACGAGATTCTGGACGCGCGCGGATGCAAGCATGGAATGCGGCTCAGTCGGTGGAGGATTGGTTGGGTGGCGCCGGTCAGCGCGCCCGCGTGGTCCGCGGCGCCTTGCCGCAGTTCTCCGGCCAGTTCGCCGGCCACTGCCCCGGCGATTTCTCACGAGAGATGAACTCCGGATCCTCGGATGCCGCGTACACCATCAGCGCCGCAAGCGTCGCGTTGTGCTTGAGGTCATCGAAGACCACCTTGTCGTACGTGTCGCGGTTCGTGTGCCACGTGTAGCTGCCGTAGTTCCAGCCGACGGCGCCGAACCCGAACGACGGCGTACCGTAGCACGCGAAGACGGCTCCATCCGTGCCACCCGGGTTCCCCGTGGGCGCGTCGTTGAAGCTCCACGCGACGGCATTGAAGCTCATTGAATCCGTATAGAACGTCGGGAGTTGCTCCCACCACTTCTTGAGGTGGCGGCCGGCATTCGTGAGGCCGGAAACCGAGATGTTCTGCACGCGCCCGGTGCCGTTGTCCTGGTTGAAGAGCGCCTGCAGGCCCTTCATCACCTGGGGGTAATCCTCGGTGAACGCGCGCGAGCCATTGAGTCCCTGCTCCTCACTGTTCCAGTGACCGACCATGATTGTGCGCTTCGGGCGAGGATACGCCTGCTTGAGCAGTCGCATCGCCTCCATGGCCATCAGCGTGCCCGTGCCGTTGTCCGTCGCGCCCGAGCCGCCGTCCCATGAATCGAAATGCGCGGAGAGCATCACGTACTCATCCGGCTTCTCCGTACCGCGGATGGTCCCGAGCACGTTGAACGCGGGCCGCTCGCCAAGCAGCTGGCCGTCGAGCGCGATGCGCACCATCGGCTTCTGCTTGTTCTCGGCGAGCCGATACACGAGCCCGTAGTCCTCGCAGCTGAGCGTCACGGCCGGCGCGACCGTGTTGTAGCTCTCGAACACCTCGACGACGCCCCAACCGCCCGCACCGCCGGCGCGGCCGGACATCGCCTGCTGGAGCGACTGCGCCATGCCGCCGCCGCGCGCGCTGTTCCCGGCAGGCGGGCCGCCGCGCCCACCGGCACCGCGTCCACCGGCGCCGCCGCGACCGCCGGCATTCTGCGCGAACGGATTCGCGAAGCCCGACAGCTTGAGCCGCGACGTCAGCATGCCAACGACGCCGGCCTTCTCGAGCCGCGTGCCCAGGGTGCCCGTGCCCAGCGCAAGCCCGTAGCCCGTACCGCGATACGCCTTCGCCGGATCCTGGTCATTCGCCCACTCGCGCTGCATGAGCGCAACGGCCGTGTCCATGCGCGCGATCGCGGCGGGCGTGCCCCAGCGCTGCCAATCATCGGACGGCCGGCAGGTGGGCCACGCGGGCGAGAGCATGACGATCTTGCCGCGCGCCTGCGGGAGCCATTTCACGAATTCCGTGCTGTCCGAAAATTTCGGCAGGATGATCGCCTCGGCCGTGACCGGGCGGCCGCCCGGGGTGCCCGGGCTCCACGCGAGCATCTGCCCTTCGAGCGAGCGCACGCGCGGCTGCATCAGGTCAATGTGCGAGGTCCCGCGCCGCCATCCGCGCCAGGTGCCGTAGTTGTGGAATGAGCCGTCAATGCCCCACTCCTTGTACATCTTCACCACCCAATCGCCGGAGCTCTGATAGCCCGGGCTGGCCGTCAGCCGCGGCCCGATCGAGTCGAACATCGTCTGCGCGAGCCGCGGCAGCCAGGAGCTGTCCATGCCGAGCCGGAAGAGCCGCTGCGCGGTCGCATCGGGACCCTGTGCGGAGAGCGAAAGCGGCGCAAGGACAAGGACGAGCGCGGCGAGGGCGATACGGCGGATCGAATGCTTGGTAGTCATGGGTGGTCCGTGGTCTCTGTGATTCGGTTTTCGGGCAATAATCGCTGCGAATCGCTGCGTCATGCGATCCGTTCGGGCTCCAGCACCTTCTCTACGACACGCCCGCCCTCGATGCTGACGTAATACACCTTCGCGGCCGCGCGCGTGGACACCAAGCGCTTCACCTCGTTGTCTTCAAAGTAGATGCCCGCATCGTTGTCGCAGGCATAGCCGGGCTTCATCGTGCCGTTCCCGATCAGCCGCTGGTAGAGCGGCCGCCGCCCCGGCTCCGCGTCATAGTGGGGCGAGTGGCTGCCCTTGAGGAAGCCAAGGCACTGCACCACGGTGAGTTCCTTGGGGCGCGAGTCCGTCGTGCCCTCCTCGAACCAGCAAAGCGAACCCGCGCTCGCTCCGCCGAGCACGATGCCGCGATCCCATGCCTGCCGCAGCACCACATCAATGCCCTGCGCCTTCCAGATGGCCTGCTGGTTGAGCGTATTGCCGCCGGATACGACGATCGCGTCCACGTTGAGGAAGACCTCGTCCCAGCCCAGGGCCTGGGCGGTCGAGGCGATGAAGCTGTTCTGCGCCGACGGCTCGACGTCGAGCGGCGCGCAGTTCTTGAAGAACGTGATCGTGCCCGGCTGGCTGTCGGCGGACGCCGTGGGCAAATAGCACATCTTCGGGCGCCGCTTGCCCGTGAGTTGCGCCATGTAGCGGATGAACGCCGTGTTGAAGCCGCCGCCGGCGATCAGGATCTTCCGCGTCGCGCGGCCTTGGGGTTCCGCCTCGGCTGACTCCGCCTCGGGGACGCCACCGGGTGTGTTTCCGGCGGCGAGGCCCGCAGTACCGAGGGCCGAAGTGACGAGAAAGTCGCGTCGTTGCATGGGTCGAATATGCACTCCGAGGAGCCGGGTTGGCGGGTCATCCCCCGTCCGCCAGCAGTAACTTCCCCGCTCCCGTGAAGTCGCTCGCCCCGACCACCAACCGCTCGTCGCGCCGCGCCTACAACGCGTTCGTGCGCGCATACGCAGAGCGAAAGCTCGACGCCGAGACCGATGCGCGACGGGACGTCGCCCGACCTTCCACGGACGAAGCCGCGGAAAGCGGACCGAAACGCACCCGGCGCGAATACTTCAACGACTACCTGCGCTGGCTCGCGCCGCACCGCGTCGCGATCGGCGTCTTCGTCATCCTCGCGCTCGCCGTCGCCGGGCTGCAGATGATCGAACCGCTGTTCATGCGCTACATCGTGGACAAGGTGCTCCTCGTGCAGGGCGTCGAGACCGCCGAACGGCTTCGCCTGCTGAACCTGGCGGGCAGCGTGTTCCTCGCGGCGATCATCGCGCAGAACCTCCTCAACGCCTTCAAGGACTACAAGCAGCGCCAGCTGAACACCAAGGTGATGCTCTCGCTCCGGCGCTCGCTCTTCGAGCGCCTGGTGAACCTGCCGCTCAACCGGCTCTGGGACATGAAGACCGGCGGCATCCTGTCGCGGCTCACCGGCGACGTGGACACCACGAGCGGGCTGCTGCAGCTCGCCATCGTCTCGCCCGCGCTGTCGGTGGTCCGCCTGGTGATCGCCATCAGCGTGCTCATGACGCTCAACTGGCGCCTCGCGCTCACCGCGCTCGCGATCATCCCCGGCATCATGGTCATCAGCTTCATCTCGGCGAAGCGGATCCGGCCGATCTATCGGTCGGTGCGCAAGGATATCGAGCAGATTGACGGCCGCGTGGGCGAGACGTTCTCGGGCATTCGCGTGGTACGCGCGTTCCGCCGCGAGGTCAGCGAGTTGCTCGAGTACATGCGCGGACGGCACACCGTGCTGCGCAAGGAACTGTTTGCGCAGCGCCGCGAAATGGTGATCTGGACGGCGTGGGGCCTGCTCATGGGTGCCGTGAACGTTGTGATCGTCTGGTACGGCGGTTGGTTGAACATCCAGGGCGGCGCGTCCATCGGCGACATCATGGCGTTCCAGTGGTACACGTTCCTGCTGCTCAATCCCGTGTGGAACATCGTGAACTCGTTCTCCGAGATGCAGCGATCGCTCGCGGCGACGGAGCGCGTGTTCGAGATCCTGGCGCTCGCGCCCGACAAGCCCGACCGGCCGGGTGCCGTCGCGGCGCCGAAGGACGTCGCCGAGATCCGGCTCGAGGGCGTGGCGTTCGAGTACCGCGCCGGCCGCCCGGTCGTGCAGGACTTCTCGGTGACCGTCCCCGGCGGTTCCGTCGTGGCGCTGGTGGGGCGAAGCGGCGCCGGGAAGACGACGATCACCGACCTCGTCGCGCGCTTTCACGACCCGAGCAGCGGCCGCATCCTCGTGAACGGCGTGGACATCCGCGATTACAAGCTCACCACGTACCGTGACCTGCTCGCGATCGTGCAGCAGTCGGTCTTCCTCTTCGACGGCACGGTGCGCGAGAACATCGCCTACGGCCGGCACGACGCCACCGACGCCGAGGTCGAGGACGCCGCGCGCCGCGCGAACGCGGCGGAGTTCATCGAGAAGCTGTCGGAGGGCTACGAGACGATCGTGGGCGAGCGCGGCGTGAAGCTGTCAGGCGGGCAGCAGCAGCGCCTCGCGATCGCGCGGGCGATCCTCAAGGCGCCGCAGATCCTGATCCTCGACGAAGCCACGAGCAACCTCGACACCGAGAGCGAGCAACTCATCCAGTCCGCGATGGCCGGGCTGCTCGCCGGACGCACGACGTTCGTGATCGCCCACCGGCTCTCGACCGTCCACCGTGCGGACCTCATCCTCCTGATGGAGGACGGGCGGGTGGTCGAGCGTGGGACGCACGCCGAGCTCATGGCCGCGAAAGGCACCTACTTCGAGATGGTGCAGCGGCAGATGGAATCGCACGGGGAGTCGGCCGAGTCGGTGTTCCGATAGTGCTGGACCTGCCGTTCCTCGCGGTGGTGGCGCTCGTCGCCATCGTGAGCGGCGCAACGGCATCGGTGGCCGGCTTCGGGATCGGCAGCATGCTCACTCCGCTGCTGGCGCTGCGATTCGGCATGGACACGGCCGTGGCTGCGGTGGCGATCCCGCACGCATTTGCCACTGGCGTCCGCTGCTGGCGACTCCGGCATGCCATTGACCGCGGTGTGCTGCGCGGGTTCGGCGCGATGAGTGCGGCGGGCGGGCTGGCCGGTGCGCTGCTCTACAGCCGCGTGGGAAGTGAAACGCTGACGGTGGTACTGGGCATCCTGCTGATCGCGACCGCGATCGCCGCCCTGACGAACTGGGCCGCGCGCGTGCGACTCGGCCACGCGGGCTCAATGGCGCTCGGCGCGCTGTCCGGCCTGTTTGGCGGGGTCGCGGGAAACCAGGGAGGCCTGCGGGCGGCGGCGTTGCTCGGCTTCGGCCTCACGCCGGCGGCCTTCGTCGCGACCTCGACGGCAGTCGGCGTGGTCGTGGATGCGGCGCGCACACCCGTCTATCTCTGGCGAGCGGGCGCCTCACTGGCACCGCTGGCGGCGCCGCTGATCGTGGCGACACTCGGCGTGCTGGCCGGCACGATCATCGGGGAACGCATCCTGCTCGGGCTCTCGCGCGAACGCTTTCGAGCCGTGATCGGCGCGCTGATCGGGGCGCTGGGGCTCTGGCTGCTCATCAGGACGGCCTGAGCGGCGTTGGTCTCACGCTCCCGGGCCACCGCGGAACATGAAATACGCGGCGCCGACGAGGCACAGTGCGGCGTAGAGGTAATCGAGCTTCACCGGCTGCTTCATGTACAGCACCGCGAACGGGATGAAGACGGCGAGCGTGATCACTTCCTGCAGGATCTTCAGCTGACCGAGCGACATCGTGGTGAACCCGATGCGGTTGGCCGGCACCTGGAGGAGGTACTCGAAGAGCGCGATGCCCCAGCTGACCAGCGCCGCGATGTACCAGGGCTTCGCGGCGAGGTTTCGCAGGTGCGCGTACCAGGCGAACGTCATGAAGACGTTGGAAAGGACCAGCAGGCCGGCGGTTCGCAGGATGACGGACATTCGGTAGGATTCAGGGGTACCGTGGGTGAAACGAGCAGCATCGCGGCGCGCAACACGGCGTGACCCACGCGGGCTCAACAACCGGAGTCGAGATGCGATTGGTGAACCTCGTTCGAGCATGTCCTCGCACTGCGCTTATCGGGCTGGCTGCGGTCCTCGTGCTGCCGCCGGTGCCACTCCAGGCCCAGGGCGGCGCGCCCGCCATGACCGTGATCGTCGTGCGGCACGCGGAGAAAGGCACGGAACCGGCGAACGATCCTCCGCTCACCGACGCGGGCACCGCCCGGGCCAAGGCGCTGGCGGCCGCGCTCGCCAACGCGAAGGTCGGTGTGGTGATCACCACGCAACTGCTCCGCACCCGTGACACCGGCCGCCCGACCGCGGAGGCCGCGAAGGCGCCGATGGAAGTGGTGCCCACAGGCGGTGCGGCCGCCGTACACGCCAAGGCCGTCGCCGACGCCGTGAAGAAGCACAGCGGGAAGACCGTCCTGGTGGTCGGCCACAGCAACACGGTCAATCACATCGTCGCGGCGCTTGGTGGCCCGACCTTCGGCGACCTCTGCGACTCCGAATACTCGAACCTCTACACGTTGGTCATTGACGCCGGCGGGACGCGGTTCATGAAGTCCACCTTTGGCGCGCCTTCGCCCGAAGTCGCGACCGGCTGCCCGGTGATGAAATGAACGCGCTGCTCAACGCCACAGCCGCGCAGTGTCGGTATCAACTGCAGACACTCGACCAACTCACGGCCGGCATCGACGACGCCGCGCTCGCACGCGAACCGGCGCCGGGGCTCAAGACGGCCGGTTGGCTGGTCGGGCACCTGGCGGTAACGGGCGATTTCGGGCGGAAGCTCTGCGGACGCCCGCCGATGTGCCCCAAGGAGTGGCGCGCGATGTTCAACCCGGGGACTCAACCGTCCCACGATGCCGCGTCGTATCCGCCGGCGGCGACGCTGGTCGCGACCATGCGCGCCGTGTACGACGACCTCAGCAGGGCCGCCCCGGCCCTGGACGATGCGATCGCGGCCGGTCCGAACCCGTTCGCACCGGCGGCACACGCCCTGCCGACCGTCGCGGATTTCGTGGGCTACCTCATGAGCGGCCACTTGCTGTGGCACCTCGGTCAGCTCTACTCGTGGCGCAAGGCGGACGCCGCCAGGCGATAGGCGCGGTATCTTTGGGGCTCGGAGCGGACACCCGTCCGCGCCTCCCAAGCCCAAACCGCAGCACCCACATCCCGGCCCGCCCCGGCCGGCGTAATGGAGATACGTCCGATGCAACGGAAGGCAGAAGCCCAGTGGAACGGCGACCTCAAAAGCGGGAACGGTCGGATCAAGCTTGAGAGCGGCGCGTTCGACGGCCCCTACTCGTTCACCAGCCGTTTTGAGAGCGGCACCGGCACGAACCCGGAAGAGTTGATCGGCGCCGCGCACGCAGGCTGCTTCTCGATGGCGCTGGGCGCCGCGATCGGCCGTGCGGGGCACGCGGTCACGAGCATTCATACCACGGCGACCGTCGAGATCACCAAGGGCGAGAAAGGCTTCTCGATCTCGAACATCGCGCTGACGACCCGCGGCGTCGTCCCGGGCCTTTCGGCAGACGAGTTCAGGAAGTTCGCCGAGGAAACGAAGACCGGTTGCATCGTCTCGCGCGCGCTCTCCGCCGTGCCGATGACGGTGGACGCACAGCTCGCGTCCGCGTGATCCGGCTGGCCTCGTGCATCGCCGTCGCCGCCGCGACGGCGATTGCCACGGCCCAACCGGCGCACGGCCAGCAGCGGCGGCCGAGTTCCACCGCGACACGTACCGCGACGGCGCCGACGATTGACGGCGCACTGACCGAAGCGGCGTGGCGCACGGCGCCCGTGCTGGCGGGGTTCACCCAGAACGAGCCGACGGAGGGCGCTCCCGTGTCCGAGCGCACGGAAGTGCGCATCCTGTGGGATGCGCACGCCGTGTACATCGGCGCGTGGATGTTTGACCGCGATGCTGGTGCGATCGTGGTCGGCGAAACGCGCCGCGACGCGTCGATCTCCGACTCCGACGCGATCAGCATCCTGCTCGACACCTACCTCGACGGCCAGAACGGCTTCCTCTTTGCCACGTCGCCGGTCGGCATCGAATACGACGGCCAGGTCACGCGCGAAGGCCAGGGCGGGTCCGGCGCGACGAACCAGCAGCGCGTGCAACGCGGCGCCGGCGGCGGGTTCAACCTCAACTGGGACGGCAGCTGGGACGTCGCGACCTCGCGTGACAGCACGGGCTGGTACGCGGAGTTCCGGATCCCGTTCTCGACGCTGCGCTACGGCAAGGGCGGCGCGCAGCGCTGGGGGATCAACCTCGCGCGGACGATTCGCCGCCGCAACGAAGAAGCGTTCTGGGCGCCGATCCCGCGGCAGTTCGACCTGCAGCGCGTGTCGCTCGCCGGCGTGCTGAGTGGATTCGAGGCGCCGAATCAGCGCCTCTTTACCGCGACGCCGTATGTGCTCAGCTCGACCCGGAAGGACTACGTGGCCAAGACCGACGCGTCCACGGCGGGCGAGTTCGGCGGCGACGCGAAGATCGGCGTGACGCAGAGCCTCACGCTCGACCTCACGGCGGACACGGACTTCGCGCAGGTCGAGGTGGACGATGAGCAGCTCAACCTGACGCGATTCCCGTTGTTCTTCCCCGAGAAGCGCCCGTTCTTCCTCGAGAACGCGGGCACCTTCGCGGTCGGCACGCCGCAGTCGGTCGAGCTCTTCTTCAGCCGGCGAATCGGCATCCAGAGCGGCTACGAGGTCCCCATCACAGGCGGTGGCCGCCTGACGGGCAAGCAGGGGAACTACACCGTCGGCCTGATGAGCCTGCAGACGGAAGAGGTCTTCGGCACGACGTCGTCCGGCGCCCCGACGCGCATCGCGGCCCCGACCAACTTCGCCGTCGGCCGCGTGATCCGTGACTTCAGGAATCGCACGCGCATCGGCGCGATGATCGTCAACCGGACGAACACGTCCGGCGCATCGGACTACAACCGCACGTATGCCGTGGACGGCCGGCTCGGGATCGGGGCGCCGCTGACGTTCGATGGCTACGCTTCCCGCAGCGAGGTCCCCGGCGTGGACGACGGCGCGTACGCGTACGGCGTCGGCATGGCGTACACCAGCCGCGATTGGAACATCACTGCTTCGACGCGCGAGGTGGGCACGACGTTCAATCCGGGCGCGGGGTTCCTGCCGCGGTCCGCGTACCGCTTCCAGGCCGCGCGCATCCAGCGCAACGTGCGGTTTCCGGGCGTGAAATGGTTCCGCGAGTGGCGGCCCCACCTGCAGTACAGCGAGTTCATCGGGCTCGACGGGTTCAGCGAGACGCGGCTGATCCACACGGACAGCCACTTCGAGTTCTCCAACGGCGCGTTCTTCCAGCTTCCGGCGTTCAACCTCACGCGCGAGGGGATTCGTACGCCGTTCACGATTTCGAAGGGTGTGGTCGTGAAGCCGAACACGTACGACAATGCCGAACTGGGTTTCCAATACAACACGAACCTGAGCGCCCCGGTCTCGCTGCAGGGGCGCATTGACATCGGCGGCTTCTACTCGGGCCACCGCGCGGGAACCGGCTCCACCCTGAACGTCCGCATCGGCGACACCTTCACCAGCTCGCTCCGCGGCGACTATTACGACGTCTCGCTCGCCGAGGGACGGTTCACCTCGGTTATCTGGCGGCTGCGCACGGCGTATTCGTTCACACCGCGCGTGTACGTGCAGGCGCTCGTACAGTACAACAAGCAGACCGAGTCGCTGTCGAGCAATATCCGGTTCGGCTGGCTGAATACGGCCGGTACTGGTCTATTTGTGGTGTTCAACAACCTTGAGAACGTCGGCACGTTCGATCGGACGCAGTTGCCGGAAGGGCCGCTCGAGCGCGCATTCCTCGTGAAGTTCACCCGGCAGTTCAACCTCATCCGGGACCAGTGAGGTCGCAATGACTCGGAACATCCTCGTGGCAGGCACGGCGGTGGGCGTGGTCGCGTTCGCGGCGGCACACCATGTGCGCGACGCGCGCGCCGTGGAGGCGAACGTGGCGCAAGGTGTGGCGAACATCGAGGTGCTGAAGAGCCCGGCCGGCTCCGGGGCGGCGGAGTCGAACCTCACCGTAGGGCCGGACGGCAAGGTGTACCTGTCGTGGATCGAGCCGGCGCCGGACAGCGCGAGCGCGCTCCGCTTCGCCACCTTTGACGGGTCAGCTTGGTCCGCGCCGCAGACCATCTACAGCGGGCGCAACACGATGGTGAACTGGGCCGACTTCCCGTCGCTCGCCGTCGGCCCCAACGGCAGGATGGCCGCCCACTGGCTGCAGCGCTTTGGTCGTTCGTCGTACCAGTACGACATTCGCATCGCGCAATCGTCGAACGGGGGCCGTACGTGGACAACCGGCGACGCGCCGCACGTGGACCGCTCGGACACCGAGAAGGGGTTCGTCACCTTCTGGCGCGAGGGCGACGGATTCGGCGTCGCGTGGCTCGACGGGCGCAAGGCCGATAAGGCACGGCCGGACGCGAAGCAGGAAATGATGGTCTTTGCGACGACCGTGGGCGCACCGGGCGCACCGGCGCGGGAGACCGAACTCGATGGGCGCGCCTGCGACTGTTGCCAGACGACCGCGGCGATGACGGCGAACGGCCCGATCGTGGCCTACCGTGACCGCACGCCGAACGAGATCCGCGACATCAGCGTGACGCGCCGCGTGAACGGCAAGTGGACCACGCCCGTGCCCGTGTACAACGACAACTGGGAGATCAACGCCTGCCCGGTCAACGGCCCGTTCGTGGATGCGAAGGATCGCCGCGTGGTCCTCGCGTGGTTCACGGCGGCCAAGGACACGCCGCGCGTGAAGGTGGCGTTCTCGTCCGATGCGGGCGCGACGTTCAGCGCGCCGATCACCGTTGACGAAGGCGCCCCGGCGGGCCGCGTGGCGGCGCAACTGCTCGACGACGGCAGCGCGGTCGTGAGCTGGATCGAGCGCACGCGAGGCGACACGGCGAGCGTCCGCGCCCGGCGGGTCCGCGAAAAGGAAGGTGCCGGACCAGCCATGACCATCGCAGCATCGAGTGCGGCGCGCGCGGCCGGGTTCCCGCGCATGGCTCGCTCGGCCAACACGCTCTACTTCGCGTGGACCGTTCCCACCCGACCGTCGTCCGTGCAGTTCGCGCGCGTTGGCGTGTCGGCGTTTAAGTAAGACAGGACGCACGATGTTGTTCCACCTTCACCGACGACCGAACACCGACAGCTCAGCATTGCTGTTGTTGTTCCTCGCCGTCACCGCCTGCGCCGGCCCCGACGCCCCCAAGGGCGCCATTGCCGTCGGCGCCCCGGCACCGGACTACGCCACGCACTCGCTGGCGGGCGACTCCGTCTCGCTCACCGCGCTCAAGGGCAAGACCGTGTTGCTCAACGTGTGGGCGACCTGGTGCCACCCCTGCCGCGACGAGATCCCGCAACTCGAGGCGCTGCACCAACAGTACAAGGACCGCGGGCTCGAGGTCGTCGGCGTGAGCGTGGACGTGGACGGCATGCAGGACGGCATCCGCAGCTTCATGACCGACTTCAAGATGACCTACCCGGTCTGGCTCGATCCCGCCGAGCGTGTCTCCGCGCAGTTCCGCACCATCGGCGTGCCCGAGACGTTCCTGATCGATCGGATCGGGACGATTCGCTGGCGCAAGATCGGCCCGATCCAGCACGGCGACACCACGCTGACGAACGCGATCGAACGGGCGCTGACCGGCGGCGCATGACTGGGGCGGCCGGGTCGCGCACGTCCGGACAAACGATCGCTCGCATCTTCGCCATTGGCGCGGCCGTTGGGCTCGCCGGACTTGGCCTGTTCGCCGGCCTCCACGCGCTCGTGATCAAGCCGATCTGGAGCGAACTCGCGCAGGGCATCCCCTTCGTGATCGCAATCGGCGTTTCCGTGACCTGGGCGTATCACGAGTACGTGAAGACAGTCCCACAGGCCGTCTGCTCTACCGGTGGCCTGCGATTCGGGGCGATGATCTGGCTCTCGGCGCTGCCGGCGACGGCGCTCGCCAGCATCATGCGTGCGCGCGCCATGAGCGCCGACGCGAGCGTGGGCATGAGCCCGGGCGCAAGCGGCGGTTCGCTGCCGGCGTGGGTAGATGTCGCATCGGTCGTGCTCGCGCTCGCAGGCGGTGCGCTCGTGATTGGAGTCGTGACGCGGTCGAGGCGAGCGGCCGGCGCGGCCGCGGTCGCGGCGGGAGTCCTCCTCGCGGCGGGTGGAGGGCCGTTGCCGATCCTGCGCGGCGGGCGCGTCGCCGAGCTCTGGTTCGGGCTGTTCGTACTCGAGTGCCTGGGCGGCGTGGTGCTCGCGCAGCTGTACCGACGATTCATGAACCCGGGGACGGTACCGAGGGAAGCGGCTTCCGCCACCTGAGCACGCTGCGCACGAGGACTCTCGCGCGACGAGGGAGTTGAAACAGGACCCGCGCGATGCACGTCGTATTTGTATCCAATACGAGGTCCTGATGCCTGGCGTTTCCACGCTCCGCGTAAACCTGCTGCGCGCGCTCTACCTGCTCCTCTTTGCCGGGCAGGCGTCCATCCAGTTGCCCATCCTCATCGGCCGCGGAACCACTCTTTCGTTCTGGCAGGGGGTGGGGGCAAGCATGCTCTTGTCGCTGGCGCTGTTGTCGCTCGTCGGGGTTCGCTACCCACTCCAGATGATCCCGCTGCTGCTGTTCGAGTTCGCTTGGAAGCTGACCTGGGTGATTGCCATCTTCCTCCCGCGCTGGCTTGGCGGCACACTCGACGCGGCCACGGCGCAGTCCGCACCGGAGATCATGGCAGGCGTCATCGTGCCGCTGGTGATCCCTTGGCACTACGTCGTCCAGAACTACGTGCGGAAACCCGGTGACCCATGGCGTCGGCCCCCGGCGGAGGCCGCAGCGGCCGGTCGCAACGGGTAGTGCCGCCCCGATCCCGGGCCGAAACCCGGGAGCCTCAGTGGGTTAGAATTCCCGTATGCGCTTTCGGACTCGTTCGCCCGTGGTCGCCGCCGTTGCAGTGACCGCATCACTCCTCGCAGCCGCGTGCACGCTCGAGGCCCCGGTCACCGTCGAACCCGTGGACATCAGTACCACCAACTTCGCCACGGCGCTCGGGGTCAACCTCGCGCAGATGACCAAGACGCCGAGCGGGCTCTACTATCAGGACGTTCCGGCCGGCAGCGGAACGACGGCGGTATCGGGCAATCGGGTGACCGTCCACTACACCGGTTTCCTGACCAGCGGCTCGACGTTCGACAGCAGCGTCGGCAAGACGCCGTTCTCTTTCACGATCGGACGCGGCGAAGTCATCGCCGGCTGGGACGAGGGGATCCAGGGCATGAAGGTCGGCGGCACACGCAAGCTCGTGATCCCGCCCACGCTCGGGTATGGCGCCGCGGGCGCCGGTGCGATCCCGTCGAACGCCATCCTCGTGTTCAACGTGCAGCTCCTCAGCATTCCCTGAGCGAGCCGCCGGGTCGTCCCGAAAACAGAGCGCCCGGCCAGTCTGGACCGACTGGCCGGGCGCTTTCGTATCAGGACGCGTTACTTCTTCGCCGCCTTCGCCGCTTTCGCCGCCGCCGCCGGATCGTCGCGGAAGACGGGGTTCTGGTCGTCGTACCCGAACTTCACGAAGGCCGACGCCGCGAGCGCATCAATCGCCTTCTGCTTCGAGTCGAGTTGCGCGGTCATGTCCACCGGACGGCTGCCGAGCGCGGGGTCTGCGAGCGCGATCTTGATGCCGAAGTACCGATTGAACTTCGGCAGGACCTCCGAAAGGGTCATCCCCTTCAGGATCACGTTCCCTTCGGACCACGCCGTCGCGATGCCGATCCGCTCCGGGTCGGCATCCGTGATGCTGGAGTCCTTGCCGATGTACAGCGCGGCCGGCGCCGTCACTTCGCGGCGAAAGTCCTTGGCGCGGATCGAGGCGGAGCCGGACGTGAGCTTGATGAAGCCCTCGCCCTCGTCCTTGTACCCACTCACGATGAACGACCCTTCATCCACGACGAGCGCAGCGCCAGCCGTGCGAACCTCCAGCGGGGTGTTCGGGCTTGGCTTGACGTCAAATGACGCGGTCCCGTCCACCATCACGCCCCGGTACATCTCGTTGTAGTTGGGGATAATGGTCAGCTTCGTGGCCGGGCCAATATTGAGCTTCGACCCGTCGGACAGGGTGATATCACCCCGCTGGCCGTTGATCGTGTTGATCTTCCGCGCTTCGGCCGAGTTGAAGAGCGTGTTGAGCTTGTTGTCTTCGCTCGCCCGATCGAGGAAGTAGTAGCCGGCGCCGCCGAGGATGATCGCCGCCAGGCCAATGCCGATCTTGGCGCCCATGGACATGCCGGGTTCCGCCGTCGGGATATGTGAGTGCCGCGCTGTGCCGCCTGCCATGAATCGTCTCCTGAATTGGGTCCAACCGTCGTGCCGATACAGTACCGCCCCGGCGCGCGCCGCGAAAGGGACGACGGTAGCTTATCCGGAGTCGGCCAGGCACGGTCACCGCGATGGCGGCCGTCGTGCCGCCGGTCGGAGCGACCTGTGTCCCGGTCGTTCCCGTCCCGCCCACCCTTCTCCGCGGTCCGTCACCATGCCCCGCCACGTTTCCCTCGGTCTCGCCACCGTAGCCCTCGCGGCTAATGCCCTTACGGCGAGCGCCGTCGCCCAGTCCCAAGACCCGGCCATCATGGCGCGGGCGAAAGCAATCCACGACCGGGTGATCAAGCTCGATACGCACGTGGATTTCTCGCCCGCCAACATGAGCGACACGCCACCGAACTACGTCACCGGGCTGCGCACGCAGGTGGACATGCCGAAGATGAAGGCCGGCTTCAACGGCATCTTCTTCTCGATCTACACGGGCGCCGGACCGCTGACGCCCGAGGGGTACGAGGCCGCGTGGAAGGCGAACGTGGACAAGTTCGAGGCGGTGCACAAGCTCGCAACCCGGATGGCGCCCGAGCAGATCGAGATCGCGCGCACGGCCGCGGATGTCCGCCGGATCGTGAAGGCCGGCAAGCTGGTCGCGCTGATGGGCGTCGAGAACGGCCTCGGCGTCGGCACCGACATCACGCGCGTGAAGAAGATGGCCGATTACGGTGCGCGCTACATCTCGCTGGTGCACAACGGCCACAACCAGCTTTCCGATTCCAACACCGGCGAAGCCAGCGGCCAGTGGATGCACAACGGCGTGAGTGAACTCGGCAAGCAGGTGGTCGCCGAGGCGAACAAGTACGGCATCCTGCTCGACATCTCCCATCCGTCCAAGGCCTCGAACATGTGGGTGATGGCGAACAGCAAGGCGCCCGTCATCGCATCACACTCGTCGGTGCGGGCGCTGTGCCAGAGCGCATCGCGCGACCTCGACGACGAACAGCTCCAGGCGCTCAAGAAGAACGGCGGCGTCATGCAGACAACCGCGTTCGCGTCGTACGTGAACTGCACGCCGGCGCCATCCGCGGAGCGCGTCGCAGCGCTGGCCGCGCTCGCCAGCGAGTTCGGACTGGAGCCCGCCGTGGTCGGTCGCGCCGGCGGGCCGGGCGGCGGA
>Ga0194132_10006485_pt1 | contig 18099 bp, 19 predicted proteins | sample TA2KigOf80mmetaG_FD_148612 | JGI IMG/M metagenome (GOLD analysis project Ga0194132, IMG submission 148612) | Freshwater microbial communities from Lake Tanganyika, Tanzania - TA2015054 Kigoma Offshore 80m | ecosystem: Environmental > Aquatic > Freshwater > Lake | place: Tanzania: Lake...
GTTCCACCTGTAATGAGAATTTTCTTACCATCAAACACAGTCATTTTTTTCAAACCTTATTATTAAATCAAATGTGAATATCTTCAAACATGAATTGATCATTTTATTTGTTCTACACTCACTTGATTATGGTTTTTATTTTGTCTTTTATCGCAATTAGTAAAATCACAATTCCCTGAGTTCTTGCTATTGAAATTGCTACTTTGGCGAGTCGTGTTGATTCGTTATGAGTAATTTTGTATTGGAATGTGGAGGAATTCCGATACGACATTTTGGCCATATATTTTTCTAAAAGTTTCTTTGATTTGTGAAAATCATCAAAAGTCTTTTCTGTAATACTGTTTATCTTCAGATCTTTAGAAAGATCATTTAACGTTTTTTTATACTTATCCGAAATCTTGTTTGGTGTTATACCTTTACGTTTATGAAAGATTACGTGATATAATAGAGTGTAAAAATAATCCTCTTTGGACGGCATGTAAAATCCATTTGGATGAAAGCCGCGTCTTTTCAGAATATCTCTTTCCCATTTTATGTCGTAATAATGATCTCCTATGTAATTGGGATTGAATATCACTTGCTTGTCGCCTACTTTGGCCTCAAATGATCTAGTATTACCTCCCTTCATTGAAAAATCTTTGTTGATCACAAATGCTAGTTTTTCTTCATCCGCCAACATGTCTACGTCTCTATAATCAAATTCTTCAGGCATGCCCTCAAAATTTCTTAAAATTACATAGTTTGTTGTTCCATTTAACACGTAAAGGAGCTCTTTCATGTCTTTCCATCCATTATGACCGATTAAATCAGATTCCATTCTCTTTATCTCGCCAGTCCATTTCATAGGCAATTCTTTTTCTAAATCGTGAGAGTTTTTGCCGAATAATAATGTCAAATTATGATCCGTTTCGTTATCTGACACTGTACTGTGCACAGTAAAGTCTTTACCAATCCATTCTCTGTATTTTACTTTGCAGTCATGCACGTTGGAATTCACTAAATCTCGCTCAAATACGACTTTTATGTTCGCGAATTTTGGATTAGGATCGGAAATCAACACTAACAAAAATGGCCCAGTACCACATAATTCCGCTTTTTGTTGTGCGTCAGGTAATGATTGCCCATAAAACCTCTTGAGATTGTTGAGAAAATTCTCTTTACTCCATTTAACCTCGTAAACATCTCTGATTATGAATTTGTTTTTCAAATCTTCTAGTATTTGGTCGGATTTGTTGCGTGATTTTTCCCATATGATAAATAAATAGAGTTTTGATCTATCTGGCATTAAATTAGAACTCATAGGTGTAAATATTATCTGTATTTGTCCAAAATCTCAGTAACATCTCTTAAATCATACGGCACGTCATCAGATTTTACCCAATATGATCTGTCTTTTAGTAATTTGAAATCTGCATCAAAATATTCATTAAAAATCACACGAAATGAATTGACAGGAGTAATGGTTTCGTATAATGAATTTCCATCTCCTGGTAGGCGATATGCATTCAAATTGTTAAATCCACGTCTTATCATATCGTCTGTTGGATTTTCCCAGTCTATGCCGGTTCTTTCTCCATGATCTGATTGAATGATGATGATCGGCGGTTTTTCTGATATTGTTGATATTGCATCTATGGTCTCAATTGTTTTTTTATTAGCAAATTCTAACTGTTGGAGATAAGCTTCGCTCCTATCTGTAATTTCAGAATAGATCACTGTGTTCCCATTTGCATCAAAAACATAGGGTTCGTGTGGTATCATTATGTGAGCATATACAAATATGGGCTGAGTTGTTCTGCTCTTAACTTTTGGTATTTCAGAGAACGTACACAAAATTTCGTCTCTTTTGTCGTGATGAGTAGGAGAATCAAAAAAATACGATACTGGAGTAAACCTGATCATCAGATCCTGTAATTCATTAAAATAATACTCATTACCACATAATTTTTCAGTAACTAGATGCGTAGACCCCTCAGCAGTGGAACCTGCATAAAATGAAACAATATGATATCCATTGGCTTTGAGGTTTTTCATGACTAGATTGTTTTGCAGAATGTCTACGATTGGGCGTGTGTCTGTTGACTCTGGCCCCAATTCCTCAGCTAAGAAATCCAAATACTGCATGTTCAACGATGATGGTATAGAAAGTAGAGTGTATGGGTAATTACTGTAGCTTTTAGGAACTATGTAGAAATCGCGGTCAGAAAGCGCTGAATAAAATTTACTATTGTCAAAATCAAAGTCTTTTTGTAGTGATTCGGCACCTGCGTATTCATCTAAAATAATATAGTAAATATCGGGAAAATCGTCTTTTGTTGTGTCTGGGATAAACAACAATTCCATATTTGTCGCATTTTCTATTTGTGAGCTATGTACATTTTGAATTCCAACATATGCGATAACTACTGATAGCAACACAATCGAGATAATATTCAGGGTCTTTGACATGTTCTTGAGATTGATTCTTGTCTTAATCAAAAAATAGATTCCCACAATAATGACTATGGAAAAGGGAATCAACAGTGTAGTATAGCTGCCAATATTTATTCCTCCAATTTCGATTCCAAATAGTTTTGAATGCAAATATCCATAACCCATAAATAAAATTATTAAGAATGACAGCACAACTCCTGCTTTTACATATTCTTTGAACAGCCATCTGCATAATAGGAAAAGAGCAAACACTACAATTGTTATCAATATGGCTGGAATTGCAAAATAGTCTATTGGAATCTCATATACTTGAAAAAAAATAAACACAATCGGAATTAACGCAAACAAAAAAGGATGAACTATTAGTGATTTTAGATTAATGTTCAATTATGACAAATCTCAAATAACAAACTAAATAACATTAGTGGAAAATTATATCTCAATTTTCTTAACATTTTATTTTAATCTACATTCAAGAAAAGACTATCAAATAAATATGGATCATCTTAGTAGAATTGCAAGGAGACATGACTAATGATTGACAGATTCTCAATTATCAAATTTTGGAGCAAAGAATTACGCATTTTTGATATATTAAACAGGAATGTTGCGTATAATAGAATAATCAAAAACAGTAATAAGAATTGCCGACTCGTTACACAGACAGAACTTACTAGGTCAAATAGAGTGGATTACCTTAATTTATTATTTGAAAGATTTGGGAATAGCCCAATTGATTTTTTAGAATTTGGGGTTTTTCGTGGAGAATCAATCCTTGGCGTAGCAAAGATAAACGAAAACCAAGAAAACAGGTTTTATGGGTTTGACACTTTCGAAGGATATCCAGAGGGTTTTGATAATCATCCGAAGGGTGCTTACACTACCAATGGAACCCCCCCCCCACAAACGATTCAAGAGTTCAATTCATCAAAGGCAAATTCCAAAAATCATTACCGTTATTTCTTAAAACATATAGCCCCAATAAATATAGGATCATTCACCTTGATGCTGATCTCTATTTCTTCCACACTCTATGTTTTGACTAAATTGGATGATTTGATAGATGAAAACACAATACTGACATTTGATGAATTTGGGGATCTACGTAATGAATTTCCTGCATTTTATGATTATGTCAGATCATATTATAGGGAATTTGAAATAATACAACATACACAGAAATTTAACAGAGTTTCTTTAACGGTTAAACATGGTTAATGATGTGGTGGCATCTCTACAATAGGAGAAACAAACCAATACTATGATCGACTTGAATTTATCTGGAAGAATATCCTCCAAAAATCAGCTTAGCCGTCCAATAAAATATGATCTGAAAGAAATTTGATCTTTAATTTTGGTTTTCTATATTTCTCTTATATTCTAATTCCTTAATCTGGAGATAATCAGTATAGTTTGGAATCTCAAATGATGCTGATCTGTAGATCCTAACTGGCACATTTTCCAAATTCAAAAATAATGCAACTGCTAATCTGTGTGCTCCATTGATAACTTGGTACCCGTTCTCATTTGGGTATCTTTTCCACGTCTTCTTGCCTCTTACTATGTGTCTTGTATTGATGGTTTTTCCTGAATATTGTCCTATCGCTATTGGGTTTGTTATATTGTTGGCTTTAATATCGTGATATAATGAAAGAAAATTCTTGGCAACTATGTCTACATTAAGTATGACTCCTTTATCGTCATCTGAGATAAACTGATAATACAAGGTCCTTTGAGGAGCAATTCCATTATCAATAACATCTCTTAAGAATTCTACTCTATATTCAATATCTTTTCTGTTTTTAGTTAATAATAGTCTTGGTGGAAGAAAAGAAATCTTGGCAGCTCTTTGACTAATCAGATCAATTAACTTTAGCACTCTTTTATGAGGTGGTAAATATGGTTGTGGTGACTGAATCAAATGAAATGAAAATATTTTTGACATGTTATGTGATCAATTATTGATATTGTTCTATCTATATTTTAAAAACATGTAAGATATGTATGCATTCATTTGCCTATTGTTGGGATGTTAATTCTTTTTCGACTAACTCCGAAATTATGTGATATATGACTCTGTGTACTTCTTGAATTCTTGGGGTTGAAGATGATTCTACAACTATGGGCATGTCTATTAATTCAACCATCTTTCCTCCTCTGTTTCCAAGTAGTCCGATGGTTTTTGCCCCTCTCTTTTTAGCTGAAATCAAGCCTTCTATGATGTTCTTGGAGTTGCCACTTGTTGAGATAGCTATCACAATATCTCCTTTATTGATTAGGCCTTCACATTGACGGCTAAAACATGTATCAAATGAATAATCATTTCCAATTGCTGTTATAATCGAAGTATCGGTCGTAAGCGAAATTGCCGGGATACTCTTTCTTTCCATATTGTACCTTCCTATTAGTTCTGCAGCAATGTGTTGTGCATCTGCCGCACTTCCACCATTCCCAAACAAGTATATCTTGTGGCCTTCTCTTACACAATCACACAAAGCTATCACTGCTTTCTCTATGTTCTCTGATAATGCTGAGGATTTTTTGATAATTTCGGCACTCTCAAAAAACCTCTCTTGGATTGTTTTTATCATTATGCTAGTATCTCTCTTAGTTTCTTTTGCGCCGGTAGCTCTGAATCCCAAATGTGTTTTTTACCATTGCCTAAAACCCTGTCAATTTCTCTTACATCTCTGACCATTCTGACCAATCCAGCTTTTTCTAATGATGCTGCCTGATCAGATCCATACATTGCTCTGTTTAGTGTAATGTGACGTTCTATTGATGTGGCGCCCAAAGTTACCGCAATGACGGGTAGTAAATATGAGCTCGTTTCATGTCCGCTGTACCCAACTTTGCATTTGAATTTCTTTTTTAATGTCTCAATCATTCTCAGATTTGCCTCCTCTGTTGGCATTGGATATGCGCTGTGTGAATGCATCAGTTCAAAAGGACAATTATGTTTTCTAAATATTTTGACCGCCTTTTCAATATCTTTCATAGTACTCATGCCGGTAGAAATGAATGTGTATTTTTTTTCCTCTGCTATTGCCTTCAAAAGTTTTTCATGAACCAGCATTGCAGAAGCTACTTTGTTGTATTTAGTCTTGAATTTCCTCATCCGAATCTGACTATTTACATCCCAACATGATAAGAACCAAGGGATTTTCTTTTTCTTGCAATATTTATCAATTACATCGTACTGTTTTTCCGAAAATTCTAGGCCCAGTTTTTGATCTCTCTGGGTGGTTCCCCATGGGCTTTCTCTTAGCGAATCTAGAAATTCTTTTGAATAGACCTTTTCGATGGTACGTTTTTGAAATTTTACAGCATCGCAACCAGCTGCTACTGCCATGTCGATAAGCTTTTTTGCAATATTAAGATCACCGTTATGATTTATTCCAATCTCTGCAACTATGAAAGTCAATAATACTCAATTTTGTGTTTGGCTTTTATTATTTTAAGTTTAATACCAATTTATCTTAGCTGTAAATTTAGCTAAAAGTATCGTATCGGAAAACTCTCTGAAACAACCTTCTCCACCATTACTCTCACAAACATAATCTACTGCGTGCTTGACTTGAGTTACTGCGTCATGTGGTGACGATGAAAATCCTACTCGTTTTAACACTTCAAGATCGTTCACATCATCACCTATGTACGCGATATTTTTTGAGGTGATTTTGTATTTTTTACAGATTGATGATAGTGCAGTTTCTTTTTTGTTAAATCCTTCATAGACATATGTTATGTTCATGTTTTTTGCCCATCTTCGAGTTATTGGGGATTTTTCTTTTGTAAGGATCAGCGTTTTGATGTTGTTTCTTAATAGTATGTTGACTGCCATTCCGTCTCTGACATGGAATTTTTTTAAAATTTCTCCTGATTTTGAGTAATAACGACCGCCGTCTGTTAGTACTCCATCAACATCAGTTATCACCAATTTGATGTCTTTGCATTTCTGTTTGACTCTTATGTTAGATTGCATGAAAATCTCTCTTGTTTTTGTTTATGGTTGTTAGGATTAAAACAAATCGGCTCTCATGATTTTCTCAATTTTACTGCATACTTTTTCCAATATTTTGATGTCATCTCTGCAACAAAAAAATCAAAAATATAATCGACGTCAATATTGGTCTTGTCATCATCAGAAATAATCGGTATCATTCTTGGACCGTAGTAATGTCCATACTTTTTAAGAGTAGAATTCCAGAATGTGTATGCAGCACCTGTTGTATGGTATAATGGTGGAAGTTTTTGTCTTTGATAATATTTTAAATGATCACGTATGAATGGTTTTAGAAAGTTTTTTTCAAATGTGAATCCTTTAAATGGATGCAGCTTGGCACTATGAACACTTACTACAGATGTAGCGTTAGTATTTTTCAGTGTATTGATTGTTTTGTCAATTAAGTTTGGAGGCCGAAATGGTGAGGTGGGTAATAATATTGTCACTATATCTGGAACGTAGTTCTCATTTTCTTCTAAAAATTGTAATGCATGTCGTACAACATCGAGTGTTGACGAATCATCACGCGCAAATTTTTTTGGGCGCAAGAAGGGAATCTCAGCACCATATTTTTTTGCTATTTCGGCAATTTTTTCACTGTCGGTACTGACAATTATTCTGTTAATTTTTTTTGCTTTCTTTGCGGATCTAATTGTGTGTGCTACAAGTGGCATTCCATCAAGTTTTCGTATGTTCTTTAGTGGAATGGATTTTGATCCTCCTCTTGCAGGAATGATGGCCAAAATCTTCATTTGATTAAAAAATCATTATCATATAATTAAGTCATTGTGTACTATGTGACAATACAATTCTTTTTATTATGATTCACAATATTTTCTCACTCAATGCTACGGTTATTTGGCGTTGATTTTTTTTATATGCTCATCTGATAATATTTCTAAAATTGATTTATTTTCTTCTAAGAATTTTTGCATCTGTTCACTTGAAATCTCTGTATCTACTAAATATCCTCCGTGGTAAAAATAATCTTGAATTTTTGTATTGAATCCACGCAAGTCTAAATCAAATGTGTTTTTTTCTATAATAACTAAAAATTTGTCTAGATCTTCAACATGAACCTTTTCTGATAAACAACTCCGAATTGTTTCCGGCAGCTTTTCCATTTCTTTTACTCTGTGTACTGAAGGTAAAACAGCATAACTAACATCTGAAAATACGATGGATGGTTTTTCATAAAATGCAGCCTCAAAGCCTGATGATCCCGCTATGGTGATTACCAGTGAAGCATTCTCTATTAGCTTTTCATTTGAAACAGAAGGATGTAGTAATTTGACATTTGGAATTTCAATTATCTCTTTATACTCTGATATTTTTCTCCACTCTCTGTTGACCTGTGCTGGATTTTCTTTTACGTATAGTTCGTAACCAATAGGTAGTGATTTTGCAATATTTCTGATCATCTCTGTTTGATTTGTGAAAAATGGCGCAGTTATCAGAATATTTGCTTCTGGGTCAACTCCTAGGGGAAAGTAGGCATATGGCCTACTAAAATTCACTGATTGAAACATGTTATTTTGTATGAATCTCTCCCTTACTCGTTTTTTGATGATTGTGACAATCATGTGTGTAAGAACTTTCAATTTTGTTCTACCAAAATAAGTGAAATGTGTTTTTTCGTGATCATTTGATGAAGCAAAAAGAAATTCAAATGCAGCTTTTGCTAACTTTACTCTGGGGTTGTTGTTTTTTTCAAGTGACTGTTTGATTTGTTTTGAAATATTAAATGAGTTGAGATATTCTCTCAAGTCCTTAAATTCTCTCCCAATCGCCTTTGTTTCATTAAATATCTCACTTGAACCGAATGCTTCCCGATTATCTGATATGCGGCATTTGTATCCAATCATGGGTTGACTAAGGACTAGTATTTTGGATCCCCTCGCTTTTGCTAATTCGCAAAACAACTCCCAATGATGCAAAGCCGGCAGATATGTTAATACAAAATCTGGGCTTACTTCGTCAATAACACTCTCAAATAGCCTACATGCGTCTTCTTCTATGGCTAGGATCTCATCATCTGTAAATTTATGAAAGTTGTAAAACCTGTAGAATATTCTTTCATTTATTGCTAGCTTCCATATGTCAATGTTGTATTTACTTTCAAACTTGGCTAGATATTCCAGATCTGGAGAATGTGTTTTTTTTACGTGATCATGAAAAAACCAAATTTTTTTAAATTTGACCAAGTCTTGGTTAATAAAAAATTTCTTTGGTTTGTTTGTGACGTCAATTATTGCATAAAGATCACAATCGTACGTTTTTTGTATGTAATGTGCAATGCAAAAATGAAGCGGGCCATCTATCCAAAAAAGCAGTTTATTCTTCATTTTTCAGTATTCCAATTTTTCTATTTGCGTAAACAAAGAAAACTGTTTGTGCACAAACTGATAAAACTACTGTTGCAGCTACTCCAATAGTACCAAAATTTTTTGATAGAATAATCATACCTGTGGTCATGACTGCTAATGCTATTATTCTTCCAATTAGAACAAACCTGCTCTTCTCCAAACTCAAGAACTTGGATATATACATAAAACCTATCGTAGCTGGCACAATGGCAATACTTGTTATTTGAATCATGTTTGCAGTATCTGTGTATTTTGGGAAAAAATGAGGCAATATAATAGGTAAAACAATTATGCCAAATACAGATATGGCTACAGAAACACAGATCACTGACCTTTTTAACTTTGTGCTGACTCCCCCACTTGCATCTTGGGGAAGTATATACTTGAATGCTACATTGGAAAATATCATTAAAACTGCGTATACTTGCATGGCTAATGCGTAATTGCCCAAGATCACAAACCCCAATAATGGTGCAATGATTATTTTATCGATTTGTCCATTTAATCCGCCAACAACATTTTCAAAATAATTATTTGTAATGAAACCTTTGTGTGATTTCAACAATGAGAAGTCGATTTTTGAGTCTCTAAACAATCTGTAGACTATCACTGTGAAAGGAATGTATGATAATGCTAGGCCATAAATTATTGTCTCGTGGCCAAAAAAGTGGTTAAACCCAAATCCGAAAACTACCGTTAAAATTTTTTGAATTATAAACTCCCTTGAATATCTGGCATACAATTTTCGTCCAAGTAAGTAATACAATCCTAAATCATAAATCAAATATCCGAAAATAAGCAAGCCAATGTCAGTTCTGTGAAAAATTAGAAGTGTAACTAAAAATGATACAAAGCCTACTATGAGAGATAGTAAATACAAAGTGGAATGAATGTTCACATTTTTAGCGGTAAGGACTGTTATTGTATGGGGTGCTGCAACAGATGAAAAAAGATATGCTATTCCAGCAATACCAATAAAATAATTAATTTCACCGTAATCTCCTTCATTTATTATATTAGCTAAATAAAACCAAAAAAATGCCGAAATTCCGGTTCCTATAATATTTGCAGAGCCAAGAAATCCAAAATCTCTTAGTCCGCTAATTTTATGTTTCATGACATTCCAAATATTCTTCATATTATCATCTAAGGTTAGTTTCCGAACTCTGATGTTTTATGATACTTCTTAATGTTTGTGATTAATATTACACAATTTCGTATGTTGTGTGTATATGACTGCAAAAACCGATCATCACGATCCGTCTACTGGAAGAAATGATAACTATCGTTTTAGTAGCTCACCAGTAGACGTTCCAAAAATAAATACAAAATTTCGCAAAATTGTTACGCCTATACCATCACCAAGCTCCATTCCAATATTGAATGAGCTAAGAGAATATGAGCCTGCATCAATGAGTCTTGAACTTCCCGTGCTTTGGGAAAAAGCAGAAGGTTTTCAGGTTTTCGACGATAGTGGGAATTGCTGGATTGATTTTTCTTCAGGCACATTTGTGGTAAATGCAGGACACCGACATCCAAAAATCTGTAAAGCAATAATTGATACTGTTAACAATAATCTTATTCACAACTATTACTTTCCATCAAAAATCCGCGCTAAACTAGTCAAAAAACTACATGACATGATTCCTACTAATTTGGATAAAGTGTTCCTTCTAACTACCGGTGCAGAAGCTACCGAATGCACAATAAAGCTGGCACGCATTTATGGACGCAAAATCAATCCAAAAAAAATCGGCATTGTCTCTTTTGTTGGCGCAATGCATGGTAAAACATTAGGTGCACTAATGGTTGGTGGGAAAACAAAAGAAAAATTCTGGATTGGAAGCCTAGATCCAAACATGCACCATCTATCATTCCCATATGGACCGCGTTGTCAATGGAAAACTGATTCTATGCACAGTTGCGATGAGACATGTTTCTACAAGAGCATGGAGGCATTAGAGAAGAATGGAGTAGATCCCTCTACCATCGCCGCCTTTATGGTAGAATCCTATCAAGGGTGGGGCGCCCTTTTCTATCCTAAAAGCTATATTGCCGCGTTGAGAAAATGGGCCGATGAACACCAAGCAATTGTAATATTTGATGAAGTACAGTCGGGATTCGGAAGAACTGGCAAGCTTTTCGCCTATGAACATTATGATGTAAAAGCAGATTTGGTGTGTTGTGGAAAAGGAATCTCATCAGGTTTACCTTTATCAGCAGTGCTTGGTAGATCTGAGTTGATTGATGTTGATCCTTCACTGAATAGCACTCATGGGGGTAATCCTGTTTGTTGTGCCGCAACACTAGCCAGCTTGGAAGTTATAGAGTCAGAAAATCTCATCTCAGAATCCGCAAGGAAAGGACAATTATTAGAAAAAGAATTATTGAAAATAAAAAATCGTCTTTCAGATATAATCGAGATATCTGGAAAAGGATTAGTTTTTGCAATTCACGTCAAAAAGTCAGGAACAAATGAGTTAGATATTGAACTAGTAGACAGAATCATCGAAAAAGCAATGCAGAAAGGCGTGTTGTTAATTAGAACTGGTACGGGAACAATAAAGATAGGACCGCCACTACCAATATCTGATGATGCATTGATTGAAGGTGCATCTGTTATTGGGGAAGCAATAGATGCATGTCTGCCTCATTAATTAGTTAGTTGTCGATTAACTAAATCAAGATATATCTTGCGTTAGTTCACATATCATTAGATGAAGTTCTATAATAAAATCGGAATAATGAATGGTAGATTATCGACACCAATTGGTAATAAAATTCAAGAATTTCCTAAAAATACCTGGGAATCAGAATTTGACAAGGCGAATTCTTGTGGATTTGAGTTGATAGAGTGGATTTTTGATACCAATGATAAAAATCCAATAATGACCGATGATGGAATTCAAAAAATTAAACAGATTTCTGAAAGAACTGGGGTTCACATCAATTCGGTTTTGGCTGATTTTTTTATGGAGAAAAAACTAGTTAACGTATCGGAATTTGAGTTAACACAAAATCTGGACGTTCTGAGAAATCTTGTATTAAATAGCGCCAAATTAGGCGCTACAATAGTAGAAATTCCCTTTGTTGATTCCTCATCCCTGACTAATATTGATGAACAAAAGCAACTTGTATCTAATCTAGAGAAGACTCTGTCTCTTTTGGAAGAGAACCACATCATACTAACTCTTGAAACAGACTTGCCACCAAATGAATTCAAAGAGTTGTTATTGTCGTTTAATCATCACTGCATTAAGGCTAATTATGATGTCGGAAATAGCGCTGCATTAGGATATGATCTAAAAGAAGAAATGGTGTATTATGGTAATTTGATAGGTAACATACACATCAAAGATAGACAGCTTCACGGCAAGACAGTCCCATTAGGTTCCGGCTCTGTTAATTTTGAATTGTTTTTTAATTCTCTAAGGCAAATCAATTATCGTGGTGATCTCATAATTCAAGGAGCAAGAGAATCCGGGACAGCGCCTGAAAACACTTGTATGAAATACCTGCAATTTGTCAGACAATATGCAGAAAAGTATTTGTTATATAATAACTGGGGCAAGGAAATACACAAATGAAAATAATTGTTACTGGTTCTGAAGGTCTATTAGGAAAAGAAATCGTAAAACACTTGGCAAAAAATAACCAGGTATTAAAACTAGATCTAGCACTGGGCCATGATTTGACTGATGAAGACTTTGTAAGAAAATGGTTTAGTAAAAACCATGCATCTAGCTTAGTAAACTGTTTTGCATTAAACGATCATGTTGAAAAAGGAAAAAAACGCCCTACTCTATTTGATATAACACTGGAGTCTTTCTCAAAATTCCTAGACGTTAATTTAGTTGCGTTATTCTCAGTTTGTAGAGAATTTTCACGTAACAACAAGTCTGGTTCAATAATTAATTTTTCTGCAAGTACTGGTATTGTTTCAGCTCGGCCTGATTTGTATAATGGTGGCCACAAGCATATTGCGTACAGTGTTTCAAAGGCAGGAGTGATAAATCTGACTAAATTTTTGGCAACTCATCTTGCACCAAACATACGTGTAAACTGTATCGCACCGGGAGGTGTGGAAAGTAACCAAGATGATACATTCAAACAAAAATATGCAAAACATACTCCCATGAAAAGAATGATGAAAAAAAACGAACTAAATGGAATTATTGATTATCTATGTGGATCTCAATCTTCATATGTTGCAGGTGCCACCTTTGTTATCGATGGTGGTTGGACTACTTGGTAAAAAATTCTGATGCATTATGAATCTTGGATTAGACGGAAAAAATGCGTTAATTACCGGCTCAACCAAAGGAATAGGAAAAGCAATCGCAACTTTGTTACACAAGGAGGGCTGCAATGTAACAATAAACGGCAGAGACAGCAAAACGCTTAGCGATACAGTATCGCTGTTTAAAGAAAGAATTCATGGGTGCGTAGCAGACGTGACTGATCCTAATGACTGCAAAACACTGATCAAAGAAACAATCAATCAATGGGGTTCAATTGACGTACTCGTATGTAATGTAGGTGATGGTGCTTCTGTCCCTCCAGGAAAAGAAACACTTGATGAATGGAAACAAATTCTTGACAAAAATTTCTACAGTACCGTAAATATCATAGATTCAGCAAAAGACGAACTATCCAAAACACAAGGTTCGATAGTTTGTGTTTCTTCGATAGCTGGTATGGAAACAATTGGAGCGCCAATTACGTACTCTGTTGCAAAATCAGCGCTTAACGCGTATGTGAAAAATCTATCAAAACCATTAGCAAAACTCGGAGTCCGGATTAATGCTGTAGCGCCAGGCAATGTTCTCTTTGAAGGCTCAGTCTGGGAAAAAAAACTATCAGAAAATCCGTCAAATGTGCAGAATTTATTGAAAAATGATGTTGCGTTGGGGAGATTTGGAAAACCAGAAGAAATAGCTAATTTTGTTGTGTTCTTAGCTTCAGAAACGGCTTCATTTGCAACAGGCGCTCTGTTTGTAGTCGATGGCGGCCAAACACGATCATAATAATCAAACTCGAGACTTCACAAACTCTATTGATTTTACAGGAGATGGATCTGTCTTTAATTTGACTGCCAAATAAATTGATGCATAATCTAACATGTAGATAAAACTAACAAGCTTTGTAAGTATACTGCCTTTCGTCGACATGAGTTCCATGTAATCGATATTTCTGCTTCTAAAATACTCCTTTAGTATATTCCATCTTTCTTGCGTCTTATGATAATCATCCTTGCCCCTTAGAAGTATTGGTTGTACGTTTGATTGTTTTTCCCATGATACAATTCCATTATGTGATGATTCTACAACATCTTCGATCATGGCATGAGTCTTGGCATTCTCTTGCAAAGAGTTTCTGAATCTTATAGCTGCTGCATTTAATCCCCATGGGTAATATGTGATAGGTATTCCGTTTATCCACTCTGCTAGCTCAAGTGCTTTATTACTGGAATCTAGATTATCTGATGAGATGTTTTTTCCTAGATTCTGAATTTCTTTTATTGATCCTATAACATCGGTATTTTTTATAGGTAATAATGGTTGTAGTACTGCTAACATGGAATACAAGAATGTCGCAAATGATGCCCTCGGAGAATGAATTTGCTTGATGTTTCTATATTCAATCCTATTCTTATGACAAAATTTTTCCATTCTTCCTCCAGATGAAAATGCAATAACATTAGTCTTGGTTTTTTTTGTGCTCTGTAATATGGAGATAGTTTCATCCGTATTTCCTGACACACTTGTCGCTACAACTAGGGTTTTTCTATCCACTGTTTTTGGCAGTAGGTATCCTTTTACCATGGAGACATGAATGTTTGTTTTTGATAATATTGAAGAAAATACATCACCTATTGCTCCCGATCCCCCCATGCCAGCAAAAACAATATGGTCTACCTGTTCTAAGTTGATCTTCTTCATCTTGGCATTGTAAGAATCTTCTGCAATTTGTGGCCATTGATCATAAACTCGATACATCATCAACGAATCATACTTTTCAAGATTTTTCATGGTAATCATTACGCAAATGGAATTTCTGATTGCATATAACAGTGACTAAACACTCATGCTAATTTGATATATCCAACCATTATCTCAAAATAAATGGTATTCGAATCCAATGGCGAAGGCGGAGACAAAAGGGGAAAAATTCTCTTTTTTACCAATAATGAGACCAAAGTCAATCTCTTTGAAGTAAAAAAGGGATTTGCCAGAGGAGGACATTACCATGATTATGACATCACACATGTCCTAATTACAGGTAAAATAGCACATTATCTTGAAGATATAGAAACCAAAAAAGAAGAGATCTCAATTTTGTCTGCGCCAGCTATAATGAGAATTCCTGCAAAATCCGCCAATCTCATTGTTGCGCTGGAGGACTCGGTTTTCACCGAAGTGTTTTGTGGCAAATACAAGTCAACTGTTTATGAGAAATACCGTAACATTGTATTGCAGAAAATGAAATGAGAACACCTGCTTACAAATTATAAGAAAGTGATCTGGATTCATAGAATATGGCGGATTTTGGACTAAAAACAGTAGAATGGAAGGACAATTCCGTAATAATGATAGACCAAACAAAACTTCCAAATGAACTAGTCTATGTAAAATATACCGATTTTAATGATGTGGCAACTGCCATACGGAACCTAGTCGTCCGAGGAGCTCCTGCAATAGGTGTATCTGGTGCATTCGGCCTTGCGTTAGCTGCACTACAAAGCAACGCATCCACAAAGGATCAGCTGATCTCTGATCTTGAAAAAGCAAAAAAAATTCTGTTTGATACAAGACCGACTGCGGTAAATCTTGCGTGGGGGTTGGATCAAATCATGAATGTTGCAAAACACGGCAACACCGTAGATGAAATACGTCAGCATGTGATAAACACGGCAAAACAAATGGCAGATGACGATATCAAAATCAACATGACAATGGGCAAGCACGGTTCGCAATTATTTGATGATAATGATACCATAATGACACATTGCAACGCTGGGTCACTTGCTACTGTAGCATATGGAACTGCCTTGGGTGTAATACGTGCAACCAAAGAAAGCGGCAAAAATATCAAAGTAATAGCTACTGAAACAAGACCTGTACAGCAGGGCTCAAGACTCACGGCATTTGAGCTAAAGCATGATGGATTTGATGTTAGTTTGATTCCAGATACTGCTGTAGGTTATACGATGGCAAACAATCTAGTGAACAAAGTAGTGGTAGGTGCAGACAGAGTCTTAAGAACGGGTCACGTCTATAATAAAATTGGAACATATCAAGTAGCATTGATGGCAAAACAGCATGGAATACCATTCTATGTGGCAGCACCTCTTTCTACATTTGATATGAAAAGCAATCCGCAAGACGTCATTATAGAACAAAGAAAGGGAACCGAAGTCACACAAATTGGTGATAAAAAGACCGCCCCAGACGGAATTAATGTCATAAATCCTGCATTTGATATGACTCCACCGGAATTGATCTCAGGTATAATTACAGAAGCAGGCGTTGCAAAACCGCCATTCGTAGAGTCTATACCGAAATTATTTGAAGCTAACAAATAGAAAGTTTTTATTCATTTTTAAAATTACACACTAAATATGTCAAGTGTAAATCCTGACCTAGTAAGAGAATCCCTTACCAAGTGTATGGACCCAGAAGTTCCACTAAACATTGTAGAAATGGGCCTAGTTTATGGAATTGATGTTACTCCATCTAATGATGTGAATATCAAAATGACACTTACAACCCAAGGTTGTCCTTTACACCAAACTCTGGTTCAAGATGTTACAAGATATGTCAAAAAAGTCCCAGGAGTAAATGACGTCAAAGTCGACATTGTATGGAATCCTCCATGGACAATGGATAAAATGTCAGAGGCAGCAAAGGCAAAACTAAAGAGCTTTTCATCCACAAATACTCCTGCACCAATTGATTATGAGACTGCACTACCACAAGGTGTGGGCTCTGTAGTGCAGCAAGAAGATGGTGGAATGGTTTTGGCAAACGAACACAATCAGGGCTTTATGGTAAATCAGGCAATCATTGACTTTTGGCGATCATGTAATGGTAAGAGAAAGATCACTGAACTAGTCGATATATTTGCACAAAAAACCGGAATGCAAAGATCTCAAGTTGAAAAAGAAGTAATTGGATTAATTGGACAGCTTCGAGATGGCGGACTCATTGTAATACCTCAACCGGAAGCACCAAACGTTCAATTCAAAAAATAAAGAAGGATTGACGACAACGAACAAACAGTTCTCTTAAACTTACTTTGTGATCACTAACTCATGAGACACGAACACAATTGGTCATGTTCTAAAACCTTCAAGGAATACAAACTCTACTCTGAAATTGAATTCCAAAAATAACTAAACTTCGTTAATCTCTAAAATGGTAGCATGAACCGAGTCCATTCGTATCACTGTTCGCTTGTCGGCAAAGCCTAATGCGACATACCAATCGCCAGCATCAATATCATACTGTGTCTCCAAAGTTTTGATTTCTTCTGGCTTGACATTGTATTGTTTTATGATTCCAGACATTGCCAAAGTTATCGCCTGCTTTTCTGTCTCCAGTCTTTTTTTCATCAAGCCTATTCCGGGCATGACACTACATCGCAACTTGTTCTAATATAGTTATACTGGAAAAATAATTTCAGGGCTCGGAGGGCTTCGATCCCTCGACCTGGCGGTCCGAAGCCGCCCGCACTATCCAGACTGTGCTACGAGTCCAAAAGCACTTTAACGGGGCTAAATATCTGTCTAGCTGCTCATGAAAGTATCAAAAAAAGTAGCTGGTGTTGAATATGCAATACGTGATATTGTAACCGCTGCACGTCAAGTTGAAAAACTGGGAAAAAAAATCACATATCTTAACATCGGTGATCCGATCCAGTATGGATTTCAGCCTCCAGCAAATGTCAAAGAGGCAATGATAAAGTCAATTCGAGAGGGGCACAATTATTACGCACAATCCGAAGGACTGCAAGAGCTAAGAGAAGCAATTACAATAAAAGAAAAAGCTAAAGGACTGTCGGTTTCTGCAGATGATATTTTGGTTACAAACGGAGTTTCAGAGGCACTAGACATGGTAATGTCATCCATTGTGGAAGAAGGCGATGAAGTTCTCTTGCCAGGACCTTATTATCCTCCATATGCATCATATGTCAGACTACACGGCGGCAAGCCAGTAGAATTTGCAGTGGACTTGAAAAACTCCACACCAGACATTGATGATATCAAATCAAAAATAACGCCAAAAACAGTTG
>Ga0194132_10006486_pt1 | contig 18099 bp, 12 predicted proteins | sample TA2KigOf80mmetaG_FD_148612 | JGI IMG/M metagenome (GOLD analysis project Ga0194132, IMG submission 148612) | Freshwater microbial communities from Lake Tanganyika, Tanzania - TA2015054 Kigoma Offshore 80m | ecosystem: Environmental > Aquatic > Freshwater > Lake | place: Tanzania: Lake...
GCATCCCCCAGCTTAACCGCTGTCCCCCGGTTACCCTTCGTTTGTGTCAACCGCCCACCGGCACACTTGTCAAGGATGTCTCCGGTTCGCACAGAGTGACGTTCCACAGTTCGCGAGACGTGTCGACGGTTGCCAACCTTTGATGCGAGATCCAGGAGGCGTCCCGCTCCGCCCAGATATCCAGTTGCGTGCAGATCTTGGTGTTCCAGTGGGAGGACGCTGTGCTGGCGAGTGGCACGATCTCAATCTCTCCGCGAGAGTTGATCTCCATCTCGAGATCTTCGTGCTCCGAACAGAAGCCGAGGAACTCTTCGTCGGTCATCGGAGCCGGGCGAAGGGTCACTGGCGCGAACCGCTCCAGGTCGTCCAGCACAAGCTGCATACTGAGATCGTACCGTAGCAGGCCATCCTGTGCATTCGTGTGCGGCGCCATCCGCTCGCTGCATTGCGCGAGGCCGCGAGGTGGACAAAGGGATTGCCGCCGCCACGACGCGGTTGAAACAACTTCGTATCCTTCATGGCGCGCAGCAGTGGCGGTAGTTGAGGACGCCGGTGCAAAGGCACACCGTGCTGCGGCCACCGCGAGATACAATGAGGCAGGATGACGCGCGAGGAAGCGACCGAACGGATCACCAAAGCGATCGTCGAGCACTATGCGCCTGAACAGGTGTACCTGATCGGCTCGACAGCCCGGGGTGAAGCGCGTCCCGACAGCGACATCGACTTTGTCGTGGTGGTGCCGGACGACACTCCGAACGAAGTGTTCTGGAATGGAGAGTTCTGGAACAGCATCAGGGGCATCGGCTACGGCGTCGATATCGTCCCTTTTTATGCCCGAGATTTTGAGAAGCGCTCCACCTGGCTTATGTCGATCCCTGCGATTGCATTGCGGGAGGGCCGCCTGCTCTACGAAGCCAAAGCGGTTCCGGCGTGACCGAGGAAGTCCAAGAGTGGTTTGACGTCGCCCACTGGATCTGCGAACGGCGGATGCAGCGCTGGCCGCGAATCCGCCGATCCGCTCTGGCGCGCTGTACCATGCGCAGCAAGCGGTCGAAAAGGCGCTTAAGGCGTTCTTGGTCTCTCGCGGAGTGCGGTACCCGCTGACGCACGACATCGTGGAACTCAATACCCTTGTCGAGGCTGTGGATCCGGCCATGGCGCAGGCAGCGCGGCCCGGCGAGAGGTTGACCGAGTTCGCCACGGTCTACCGCTACCCCGGCGCGCCTCCCCTGCCGCTCCTCGACGAGACACAACGCTGGGTCGAAACCGCCCGTGCCATCGTCGCCGAGGCGGAACGAAGGATCCCGTAGCGTCCGCCGGCTTTCGCTGGTCCCGGAATCGTGTAAGCTTGATCCCATCAGACAACTGTTGGCGAAGGGGGCCAGAATGCTTCGAATCACCAGACTTGCCGCTGGACTCACACTGCTGGCGGCTGCGGCCGCTGCACAGACCGCAACCGGAACCATCACAGGAACCGTGACCGACACCACCGGCGCCGTCATCTCCAGTGCCAAGGTCACAACCCAGAACACCCGGACGGGCGTCAGCCCGGTAACTATGACCACGGCGCAGGGCACGTTTCTGCAGCCCTATCTGATCCCGGGCAACTACCGCGTCACGGTCGAAATGCAGGGATTTGAGAAGCACGTCACCTCCGACATCCGGCTGAGCGTGCAGCAGACGATTGAACTGGCGGTCCAGTTGAAGGTTGGCGAAGTTGCGACGTCAGTCGAAGTGAGCGCCGCGGGTGCTCAGCTTTCCACAACCAGCTCGACGGTGTCGACCGTCATCACCAACAAGGCGATGATGGACCTGCCGCTTAACGGCCGCAGTCCTTTCGGTCTGGCGACGCTGGTTCCGGGCGTGTTTCCCGGCGGCGGCTCAACGCCGTGGATCAGCGGCGGGCGCAACGCGTCGAGCGAGATCACGATCGACGGCACCTCGGTGATCGTGCCGGAGAACAACGTCAGCATTCAGGACACCGGCTATCAGCCGATCGTCGACACCGTGGAGGAGATCTCGGTGATCACCAACGCGCTGAACGCCGAGTTCGGACGCACCGGCGGCGGTGTCATCGCCGTGGCCACGCGCTCGGGTACGAACAAGCTTCACGGATCGGTGTACGAGTTCCTTCGCAACAGCAAGATCGAGGCCAACTCGTGGGCCAACAACCGCAATGGTGCGCGGCTGGCCGCGTTCCAGCGGAACCAGTTTGGGGGCACGGTCGGTGGTCCGGTGTTTCTGCCGAAACTGTACAACGGCAAGAACCGCACGTTCTTCTTTGTCGCGACGCAGAGTACCCGGACGCGGAGCGCGGCCAGCGCCACCGCCACGGTGCCCATTGAGGCGTGGCGGCAAGGCGACTTTTCCGATCTGCGCAATGGAGCGGGCGCGGCGATCGTTATCTTTGACCCGGCTACGGCGGCCCAAGGCGCGGGCGGCGTATTCTTCCGGACCGCCTTCCCCGGCAACCGGATTCCGGCCGCCCGGGTCGACCCGGTGGCGCGCAACCTCACCCAGTTCTGGCCGCAGCCGAACGCCGTGCCCGTGAATCAGTTCACCAACCAGAACAACTTCTTCTCGGCGGGCAAGGGGCGGAGCGGCGATGACCGCGTGGACTCGCGCATCGACCACAACTTCACTGACCGCTTTAAGATCTGGGCGCGCGGGTCATTCTCCTCGAGCACGGATTCTCCGTTCAACGGCTTCGGCAACCTGGGCACTTCCTCTGGCAGCGGTCCCGGGCTGGGCAAGAACTACAACATTGCGTTGAACGCGGTCTACACGTTCAATCCCACGACGATCTTCAACTTCAGCTACGGCTTCGCGCGCAAGGTCTCGCACCGCGATCCGTTCTCACAGGGTATTGACCTGCGCGCGCTCGGCTTCGCCGCCGATGTCGCCGCCGCGGCCGCGGAACAAAATCTGGAATTCCCGCGGACTGATGTCGGAGGAAATAACGGCTTGTCCTCGCTCGGCCAGGCGACCTTCACCACGCTCCGGATCCAGGCCTCCTCGCACGACTCGCGTTACGACCTGACCAAGGTCCTCTCGCGCCACACCCTCAAGATGGGCGCCGAGTACCGGAAGCTGTTCATGAACTTCCGCCAGCATGGAGCGCCTTCGGGCAACTACACGTTCGGAAACAACTGGACCCAGCGCCAGGTGGGCGGCGGCAACTCGGCGGTGGAGGGCAACGGGATGGCGTCGTTCCTGCTCGGTCTGCTGTCGGGCGGGTCGCTCGAACATACGTTCGCCATCGCATCGGCCAGCAGCTACGCCGGATTCTACATCCAGGATGACTTTAAGGCCACGCGGCGGCTGACCCTGAACATCGGCCTGCGCTGGGACGTCGACCGTCCGCGCACCGAGCGGTACAACCGGCTCAGCTACTTCGACATCGCCGCGCCGTCGCCCATCGCCGGCCGTGTGCCGCAGTATCCGAACCTGGTGGGCCAGATGAAGTTTGTCGACGGCAACAACCGCCGCCAGACTCCGACCGATCTCAACAACTGGGGGCCCCGGTTCGGATGGGCGTTCATGATCGACCAGAAGACTGTGTTCCGCGGCGCGTATGGAATCCTGTACTCGCCGTCGGTTTTACAGGCATCGGGCACCTCCGGCAGTTCGGGTACCGAGGGATTTACAGGAAGCACGGGGATCAACATCTCGTTCGACGGCGGCGTGACTCCGTCAGCGACGCTCCACAATCCCTTCCCGAACGGATTCAACCGTCCGCCCGGTCCGGCCGGCGGCGCGGCCACCAACCTCGGCCTCGGAATCGGCGCGAGCTTCTTCAACAACTACGTGAATCCAATTGTCCAAGAGTGGAACGCCACCCTGCAGCGCGACCTGGGCGCCGGATTCCTCGTGGAGGCCGGCTACCTCGCCAACAAGGGCAACCACCTGATCGACGGCGAGAGCAGCATGGCCTACAATCAACTGCCCGCCTCGTTCTTCGCGCTCGGAAACCAGTTGTTGGGGACGAACACGGTGCCAAATCCGTTCTTCGGCATCATCACGAACCCGACATCTTCGCTGAGCCAGCCGCGGATCGCATTCTCCCAGACCTTGCGCCCGTATCCGCACTACACTTCAATCAACGCCTTCCGCAAGCCGCAAGGCAATTCGATCTACCACGCGTTCACTCTCGGCGTGACCAAGCGCTATTCGAACGGACTTAATCTCCAGTTCAGCTACACCAACGGGAAGCTGATCGACGATGTCTCGCAGACGGTCACGTTCCTGGGCGCGGCGGGGACGAAGCAGGACTTCTATAACCGGCAGGGCGAGCGGTCCATCTCCGCGCAGGACGTCTCACAGCGCGTGGTGACCAGCTTCAACTATGAGCTTCCGTTCGGCAAGGGGCGTCCATTCCTGAACGCCATGCCGAAGACCGCGGACTTCTTCTTCGGCGGCTGGCAGGTGAACGGGATCATTACGTTCCAGCGGGGAATTCCGCTGCAGATCGGCAACAACGGGAACTTCACCAATCTCGGTTCACCGGGCCAGCGCCCGAACAACAATGGAAGGTCGGCGAAGGTCGAGGGTCCGATCGAGAACCGGTTGAACAACTACTTTGACCAGACGGTGTTTTCGCAGGCGCCGCTGTTCACTTTTGGAACCGCGTCGCGCACATCGCCCGACGTGCGCGCGCCCGGCACCCGTGACTTCGATGCCTCGATCTTCAAGCGCTTCTACTTCCTGGAGAGGGCCAACGTCGAGTTCCGCGCCGAGGCGTTCAACGCCTTCAACCATCCGGTATGGAATTCGCCCGGGACCATGGTCAACACACCCGGCCAGTTCGGAATCGTGAACACCAAGGGCGGCGGACGGCGGCAGTATCAATTGGCACTGCGCCTCCAGTTCTGATGCGGCTATCCCAGCTTGACCTTGTGGTGGTCAATCTTGGCAAGATCCCACACGCCCAGCCCGAGCGCTCCCGCGATTTCGACGTGTTCGGGCTGGCGGCTGAGGAATGTGCTGAACTTGCCGGGGCGGTCCTCCGCGACCGGCTTCATTCCCACTGAGCTGCGCTTGCGGTCGATCTCCATCCATCCGATGTGGTCCATCGCCACCGGATCGGTTGCGAAGTAGAGCGTCTTCTGCTCCCACACGAACTCGGGCCGCGCGCCTGGACCACCGTGATACAGCGCCTTGATCCCGTCCATGATGTGAAGCACCGTCTTGTTGCGGATAACGGGCAGCGCGCACACGGCGGGAATGAAGGATCCGCACGCGTTGTGCGTCTTGCTCGCGTGGCTGCGGCTGACGTTGTTGACCAGGCCGTGGGACAGGTTCTTGAGCGCGAGCGTCACGCCCGCGGACTGGTGATCCTTGAGCAGCGGCAGATTGATCAGCTTGTTCACTTCCTTGGTGATGAATCGCGCGGCGTAGCTCCGGCGCGCCCGCTCGTTGCTGACATCGTACCCGGGCCGGGTGAGCGCCATGTCGAGGTAGTGTTCGGGATCGTAGCCCTCGATACCCTGCTGAATCTCTTCGTAGTCCTCGGCGGCCCACGACCACCGGACTCCCTCGGGCAGCCACTTGTCGAATTTGGCGTTCACGAACTGGCGGCGGTAGCGGTCATACACGACGATGTCGCGGTTCTTGATCCCGGCCGCGTTCAGTCCGCCGATGATCTCGTGCAGGACCTCGGCGCATCCGATTACATGCGGCGCGCCGACCGGATTCACCTTGATCCCGACAACATCGCCCGGCTGAACGAACTGCTTCCAGGCCGCGGCCCAGTCCATGGTTCCGGTGAGCTCGGCCATGCCGCGGCGCATCATGTCGCGGATGGGTCCGGCTTGGTGGACGCCCCCACTGATCGAGCCGGGGTGCGCGACTTCGACCACGCGTCCTTTGTAAAGCCCCGGCATCGCGAGGCGGCTGGGGGCCGTGTTCGATTGTGTCTGCGCGGAGAGGGCGAGCGGGAGCGCCGCGGCGTGGAACCATTCGCGTCGGGTCATGTTCAATAGGTTAGAATCGTTGGCTGAGGAATGCAATGGACCACAACGAATCATCCCGGCGCCAATTCATGAAGTCCGGCGGTGCGCGGCTCAGTGCCGCCGCGCTGGCGAGCCAGATCATCGCGGAGACCACATCCGCGGCGGAAACCGGAATCCCGCAGCGCACGCTCGGGCGCACGGGCCAGAAGGTGGCCGTGCTGTGCCTTGGAGGATGGCATATCGGCGCGGTGAAGGATCACAAGGAAGCGATCCGCATCATGCACGCCGCCGTTGACGAGGGGCTCACGTTCTTCGACAACGCCTGGGACTATCATGATGGCCATTCCGAAGAGATCATGGGGACGGCGCTCCAGCAGGATAACAAGCGCGCCAAAGTGTTTCTCATGACGAAGAACTGCAACCGCGACTACGCGGGATCCATGAAGCATCTCGAGGACAGCCTGCGGCGGCTGAAGACCGATCACCTGGATCTGTGGCAGTTCCACGAGATGGTCTACGACAACGATCCCGATTGGGTGTTCGACAAAGGCGGGCTCAAGGCGGCGCTGGAGGCGCGCAAGCAAGGCAAGGTCCGGTTCATCGGATTCACCGGCCACAAGGATCCGTCGATTCACCTGAAGATGCTCGCCAAGCCGTATCCGTGGGATTCGGCGCAGATGCCGGTCAACGTCGTGGACCACTACTACCGCAGCTTCCAGCAGCAGGTGATCCCGGTGTGTTTGAAGAAGAACGTCGGCGTGATCGGCATGAAGGGGCTCGCCGGGGGACATCCACAGGGGCGGCTGATCGAGAAGTTCGGGCTCACGGCGGTGGATTGTTACCGCTACTGCCTAAGCCAAGCCGTTTCGACGCAGGTGGTGGGGATCACCTCGATGGCCCAGTTGAAGGAGGATGTCGCGCTGGCCCGGTCGTTCAAGCCAATGACGGCGGCCGAGCAGCAGGCGTTCCGGGACAAGGTGAAGGACGAGGCTGGCGACGGGCGGCATGAATTGTTCAAGTCGAGCAAGACTTATGATGGTCCGTACCACCGGCGTCAGCATGGGTTTGAGGTGGGATAGGCTTCGCGCAGTGATCAACCCCTGAAGCTGGCTACCTGGCGTCCTCGCTGGCGCTATTCGGCCACCCAGTTTACCCCATCGCTTTCGGAGACCGGCAGAAGGCGGCCAGCAAACCATGGACGCATCACCCCGCCGCCTTGCTAGATTCTTGACATAGTATGCAGTGCGTAGTACACTATGCGTAGTGATCCGTTCCTTTCGGTGCCGCGACACTGAAGACCTGAGCCGGGGCATCTCCGTTAGGCGATTCCGGGCGTTTGAGAATCAGGCGCGAACTCGTCTGGCACGTCTCCAAGCCGCGGCGTCCCTGGACGACCTGGCGCGGATACCTGGCAACCGGCTGGAAGCCTTGGCGGCGGACCGCAGAGGCCAGTACAGCATCCGGGTCAATGATCAGTGGCGAATTTGTTTCGTGTGGGGCGAAAAGGGCCCGGAGGCGGTCGAAATCGTCGATTACCATTAGCAGGACCGAAGAGAATGAAGAGACTCCCTCCCATCCATCCTGGCCAGATCCTCAAAGAGGATCTCGATGACGCTGGTATTAGCTTGAACGGCCTCTCCCGTGACATCCGCGTGCCCATGAACCGGATCAGCGCGATCGTGAACGGTAAACGCGCAATCTCGGCGGACACCGCCATCCGCCTGGCACTGTTCTTTGGCACCACCCCTCAGTATTGGATGAACCTGCAGGCCAACTACGACTTGGCGCTGGCCGAGCATGAATCCGGCGGCCGGATCCGGGCTGACGTGAAGCCCCTGGCCACGCGGTAGAGCTACTCCTTCGGAGCCGCCCTCAGCCCCGCCGCCGCGATCTGCGCGATATCCAACAGCCGCGGTGGCTTGTCCCCTACCGCCGCCAGCGCGTCGCGGAACATCGTGTTGCAGAACGGACAGGCTGCGCCGACCACATCCGCCCCCGTGGCCGCCAATTCCCGCGCCCGCTCGTGGCTCACACGGCTGCCCTGTTCCTCTCCGAGAAACGCCAGTCCGCCGCCCGCCCCGCAACAGAAACTCCGGCTGCGCGACCGGGGCGGATCGACTACGGTACCGCCCAGTGCCGCCGCCTGCCGCGGCTCCTCGTACATCCCCCGGTAACGCCCCAGATAGCAGGGGTCGTGGAACACCACTTTATCCTCAGTGGCCGCGGCCGGAATCCGCGCCGCATGCCGCGCCAGGAACTCACTATGGTGCTCGACCGGCGGAGCCTGCCCGATCTCCTTCCAGTCCTCGCTGATCGTACGCACGCAATGCGGACAGATCGAAATCAGCTTCTTCACTCCCGCGCTCTCGAACGCCGCCAGATTCTGTTCCGCAAGCTGCGTGAACGCCAGGTCGTTCCCCAGACGGCGCGCGGAATCGCCCGTGCATCGTTCCTTCTTGAGGACTCCGAAGCTCACTCCCAACCCGCGCATCACCTCGGCGAGCGCCTCTACGATCTCCCGGCCGCGCGGATCATAGGAGCCCATGCAGCCCATCCACAAGCAGTATTCCTGCGAACCGTCGTACAACGGCAGCCCGGCGCGCTTGATGAACCTGTCGCGCTCCATTGCGGACATCCCCAACGGATTCCCGTACTTCTCCAGGTTCAGGAACAGCTTGTTGCCGTACTCGTCCTCCCACTTGCCCGTGTTCACCGCGCCGCGCCGCAAGCCGACGATCAACGGCAGGTGCTCGATCCCCAGCGGACACTGGTTCTCGCACGCGCCGCACGTGGTGCACTGGAACACTGCCTCCTGCGACAAGTGGACTCCTAGCAGCGGCGCTGCCGCACCAGCACCGTTAGCGTTCAAGTATCCCCGAAATCCGAGGATGATCTCCTTGGGATTGAGCTGTTTCCCGGTGTTGTACGCCGGACAATGCTCGGTGCACCGGCCGCACTCGACGCACGAGTAGGCCTGCAATGCCGCGAGCTGCGTTACATCCTTGCCCGTGTCCAGCCCGAAATCCTCGTCACCCTCGAGCGGCGGGATCTGCGAAAATCCTCCGCGCGACAGAAACACTGCCGCTGGACTCAGAATCAAGTGCAGATGCTTGGTGTGCGGAACCAGGGGCAGGAACACGGCCAGCGCCAGCGTGTGCATCCACCAGACCAGGCGTCCCGTGTGGAACAGGTAGTCCGCAAGGTAGGTCAGCATCAGCGTGAGGATCAGCCCGGCGATCACCGCCGACTCGACTGAGACCTCCGCCCCCAGCCACTTTGGCCGCACCAGGAAGCGGCGCACCGCCAGTCCCGTGATCGACACCGCTACCGCCACCGCGAACAGCGCAGCCGCGCCGAAGTAGATGCGTCCGGGGAATCCCTGCCGGTCGAGGATCCGGAACCCGAACCCGGCTGCCAGGTGGTCGAGCGTCACCAGGGCGAAGGCGCAGAAGCCCCAGAACAGGAAGGCGTGCGCAAGTCCGGGCAGCGGACGCTCGCGGATCACCGTGGCTTGCAGGGCCACCTCACGCACGAACTCGGCGATCCGCGGACCCAGGGGGTGCAGCGAGAATCCAGGATCCGGACGGGACGCCCGGATGGTCCGCAGAACCTTGCCAAACCGCATCCAGAACAATGCGGCTGAGGCCAGACCCACGGCGGCCAGCAGGATCATCTCGGCCCACGCCGGTTGGGGCATAAGGGAGACTTTAGCACTATCGTTCCGGGCGTGAACGCCGATCCGTTACACTTGAAGAAGAGCGGCTGATTGAGAGTACTTGTTGCCGGCGCGTCCGGCTTTATCGGTTCCCACTTCTGCGAGCGTCTTCTCGCGGAGGGCCACGAGGTCCACGCGGTGGACAATTTCATCACCGGCGTGTACGCGAATCTGGCGCCGGTCGAAGGCAAGTCCGGATTCACGTTTCAGGAAGCCGATGTCACCCGCGAGCTCACCGTGCCCGGGCGGTTTGACGCGGTGGCGAACCTGGCGTCTCCGGCGAGTCCCCGAGACTACATGGCGCATCCGGTTGAGACGCTCGAGGTGGGCTCTGTTGGCACGCGCAACCTGCTGGAGATCGCCCGCCGCGACCAGGCAAGGTTCCTGCTGACGAGCACGTCGGAGTGCTACGGGGACCCGCTCGTGCATCCGCAAGTGGAGACCTATTGGGGCAATGTGAATCCCGTGGGTCCGCGGTCCTGCTATGACGAGAGCAAGAGGTTCGCCGAAGCGATCACGATGGCCTACCATCGCACGCACGGAGTGCGCACCAACATCGCGCGGATCTTCAATACCTACGGTCCGAGGATGAAGCTCGACGACGGGCGCGTGGTTCCGCAATTCATCGATCAAGCGCTACGCGGCGAGCCGCTGACCATCTATGGCGATGGATCGCAGACCCGCAGCTTTTGCTATGTCCGCGATCTCGTCGACGGGCTCTACCGGTTGATGCGGAGCGAGGAGCGGTATCCGGTGAACCTGGGCAATCCGGTGGAGCTCACGATCCTCGAGTTCGGGCAGAGGATCCAGGAACTCGCCGGGTCCAAGGCGGGGATCGTGTTTCACGATTTGCCGCAGGATGATCCCAAGCGCCGGAAGCCGGACATCAGCAAGGCGAAGGCGGTGCTGGGTTGGGAACCGGTGGTCCCGCTCGAAGAAGGGCTGCGCGAGACGATCGCCTACTTCGCTAGCACTCCAGCCGGCCCACGATAATCGTGTGGGGTCCGGCGCGGAATTCCGCCGGATACGCGAATCCGTTGATGGCGGGATGCCGCCCGTGTCCATCCAGCGGCGGCCGTTGCCCACCGGCAATTCGTAGGTAACCGTGCCCACGGTTAGAAGGCGTGGCAAGTGGCTCACCCCTGAATGCATCCGGTGTGGCTCCACCATCGCGGCAGCCAAGCGGCCTGGTTGCGCGTGAACTGGGCGCTCGACACCGGTGACGGCCCAATATAGAATTGAGCGAAAGAGAGGCCAATGATCATGTTGAGACTCGCACTCCTGCCCGTCCTCGCCGCAGCAACCCTGTACGGCCAGACCGCTCAGACCACCGGCCGTGTTTCCGATCCAAGCGGAAGCGTCGTCGCCGGAGCACAAGTCAGCGCGGAAAACGTCGAAACCGGTGTCCGCGCAGAGACCTCCACCAACGACCAGGGCTACTACGTCATCGTTTCGCTGCGCCCCGGCAGCTACCGCATGCAAGTTCAGAAGGACGGTTTCCGGCCGCAAACCCGCTCCGGAATTCTGCTGCATGCCAACTCGAAGGAGCGCATCGATTTCGGGCTTGAGGTCGGTTCGGTGACAGAGTCGGTCAACGTTGTGGCCGATATCCAACTTCTCTCAACAGACACGGCGGAGATGGCCACTTCGATCACCGGCCGCGAATACAACCGCCTGCCGCTGATCCAGGTGGGACGCATGCGGAGTCCGGCCAACTTTGTGTTCCTGGTTCCCGGCGTCCACGGAAACCTGAGCCTCGACGGGATCGAGAACATCTCGGCGACCAATCAAATCCAGGTCAACGGCGGGCTGAAACAGAACACCGAGGTGATGGTGGACGGTTTGGCCGCCGCCACCGGCAGCTTCAACGAAATGTCGCCGCCAGTCGACGCGATTCTCGAATTCAAGGTGCAAGGCAGCCAGATGTCGGCCGAATACGGCCGCAGCGGAGCGTCGCTGGTGAACTTCACCGTGAAGTCCGGAACCAACCAGGTCCACGGCTCGGCCTTCGAGTTGTTGAGGAACGACAAGCTCGACGCCCGCAACTGGCTGGCCCCGTCGCGCGCCCTCACGCGGCAGAATGAGTTTGGTGTTTCCGCCGGAGGTCCTGTGTACCTGCCGAAGCTGTACAACGGCAAGGACCGCTCCTTTTTCTTCTTCGCGTACTCGGGATCCCGAAAGCGCGGCCTCGACAATATCGAGCGCGTGCGCATCCCCACGCCGGAGTTTTACCGCGGCGATTTCGGGGCATTGGTGGACGCGCGCGGGGCACGTGTTCCCATCTACGATCCACAGTCAACCCGCGCGGCAGGCAGCGGCTTTACGCGCGACGCCTTCGCCGGGAACCTGATTCCCGCCAGCCGCCTGGATCCGGTGGCCGCCAAGACGGGTCCTCTTTATCCTCAGCCCAACCTGAGCGGCGCGGGAGCGCTGAATTTTCAAGATTGGATCGGGGAGTCGAGGCTCGATCCCGACGTGATCACCGCCAAGGTCGACCACGCCATTTCCAGCCGCCAGAAGATGTTCGGCACCGTGAATTGGAACCGCATTCCGCGCCTGCGGAACCGCGTGCCGTTGCCGGATCCCGTCAACGACGGATTTCTGCAGAACATCAAGAGCCGCATCTTCCGCTGGAACCACGACTTCACGCTTCGCCCGGACCTGTTCAACAACCTCTCGCTCGGCTACAACCGGTTCCGCAACCCAAACGGCACGCGGTCGCAGGATCAAGGCTGGCCTTCCAAGCTCGGCCTTACGGGCGTGCCAGGGTCGATGTTCCCGGTCTTCTCCTTCACCAACGGCTATGCAACAGCGGGCAGCTCGGGCTTCAGCGACGGCATCAATCAAACCTATTTCGTCCGCGACGCGGCCACGCTGGTCAAGGGCAGCCACCTGATGAAATTCGGCTTCGAGATCCGCTGGGACCAAACCAATGACCGTTCCTCGAGCAATACCTCCGGCAGCTTCGCTTTCAATGCTCTGGGCTCCGGACTGCCGGGCAACGCAGCGACGGGCGACGGCTTTGCCAGCTTTCTGCTGGGCCAGGTGCACTCGGCTAGTTTGAGTTACCCGGCTTCGTCTGGCACGCGGCGCTCCTACCGCGGCTTCTTCTTCCAGGACGATATCAAGGTGACCTCCTCGCTCACCCTCAATTTCGGAATGCGATTCGAATACGAGCGCGCCCCTTACGAAGCCGCCGACCGCTATAGCGTGATTGACCTTGCCGTGCCCAATCCCGGAGCAGGCAATCTCCCCGGCGCGCTCGTCTTTGCTGGACAGGGCCAGGGGCGGACCGGCAGGCGCACTCTATCGGAAACCGATTTCTCTGGCTGGGGGCCGCGCTTCGGCGCCTCCTGGCGCGTCATGAACCGCACGGTCCTGCGCGGTGGCTACGGAGTTTACTATGCGAACAGCCAGCTCGGCTTGGCCTCGACCATCGGGTTCAACGTGTCCGCCAATTTCGCCACCGTCAACAACGGTGTCACACCGGCCTTTGTGCTGCGCGACGGCGTTCCCCAGAACTTCTCTACGCAGCCGCGCATCGATCCTACGTTGCTGAACAACCAGAACGGAACCTACGTCGAGCCACGCTCCAACCAGATGCCGCGCACGCAGAATTTCAGCTTCGGCATTCAGCATGAGGTCTCAGCCAACATGGTGGTGGAAGCCAACTACATCGGCAATCACAGCACGCGCCAGTCCGACCCGCAGTTCGTCAACATCAACCAGGTGGATCCGAAGTTCCTTTCCCTCGGCGCCGTCCTGACCCAGAATGTCACGGCGGCGGGCGCGGTGGCGGCCGGAATCCGGGTCCCGTACCCGGGATTCACGGGTTCCGTGGCGCAAGCGATCCGCCAGTTTCCCCAGTACCGCACGCTCACGGCCGCGGCGACCAAGGCGGGCAGCTCCGACTATCACGCTCTTGAGTTGCGCATGAGGCGCCGGTTCTCCGCCGGCCTTTCCATGGACCTGTCCTATACATTCTCGAAGAACACGGGCTACAACAGCCCGTCCTTCATCGGACGCGCCGTCACCACCGACGCGCTGCTTCAGGATCACTTCAATCCCCGGCTCGAACACGCCATTCTCCCCTACGACATTCCACATGCCTTCCTGCTCCACTACGCCTACGATGTCCCGTTGTGGAAGAACCGCAGATTGGGCGGCTGGAGCATCTCTGGCGTCCATCGTTACCAGAGTGGCAACCCGATCCCCCTGTTGATGAGCAACTCGATGCCCATCTTCAACCGCGTGCAGCGGCCCAACCTCGTATCAGGGCAGGGCATCGCCACGGGCGTCGGCATCGGCAATTTCCGGCCCAACTCCGATCGCGTGTTGCGCCCCGGCGCGTTCTCCGATCCCGGTCCCTTTGCTTTCGGTAACGCCGCGCCCTACTACCAGGATGTCCGCAATTTCCCGGTGTTCTCTGAAGATTTTTCGATTGTGAAGACGACCCGGATCACGGAGCGCCTGACCAACGAGTTCAACGCTCAGTTCATTAATGCTTTCAACCGCCACCGCTTCGGTGAGGTCGACAGCAACTGGCGCAACGCCAGCTTCGGAACGGTGCGCGCATCGAGCTTCCCGCGGTTTATTCAGTTGGGGTTGCGCCTCCGGTTTTAGCCAGGGCACGGCCGCCATGGGTGGAGCTCAAGCCTCTACCGTGGTACGATCGGCCCAGTTCGATCTCGATTGGAGGGACTGATGCTACACTCCCGGCTCCTGCTCACTCTTGCACTCTCCAGCCTGACGGTCTTCGCGCCGTTGGCTTTCCCTCAAGGCAGCACCACCACGGTGCGCGGCAACGTTCGCGATCAAAGCGACGCGGCCATCGTCAACGCAACGGTGACGCTCATCAACTCGGCGACCGGAATTTCCCTGAAGACGTCGACGAACGAAACCGGATTTTTCATTTTCCCCGGCGTCATTCCCGCGCCCTACCGGTTGACGGCGGAAGCCCCCGGCTTCCAGTTGTTTGAAGCGACACTGACCGTGCAGGTTCAACAGGTGGCGCTGGTGAATCCGGTGTTGAAGATTGGCCAAACCAGCACGCAAGTCGAAGTGGTGGACGCGACGCCAATTCTTACCGTGGACAATCCGACGCTGGGGCATGTGCTTGAGCGGCGGCGCATTGAACAGTTGCCGATCAACGGGCGCAACCTGGTGACCTTGTTGCAGACCGTGCCGGGCATGGAAGGAACCCGCGCCTACGGGCTCCGCCAAGGCTCACACGAATTCGTGCTCGACGGCTCAGCCATCAGCGAGCGCGTGTACGGCGACGTGCAACGGCGGCCCCCGGGGCTCGACACCATCCAGGAGTTCAAGGTGGAGAACAACGGATCCTCGGCCAAGTTCACCCGGCCGACGACCGTTGTCATTTCGACCAAGAGCGGGACCAATCAACTGCACGGGTCGCTCTTTGAGACGCACCGCAACAACGCGATCGGCAAGGCCCGCCAGCGGCAGGACTTCTACAGCAAGCCGCCAAAGTTGATCCGCAACGAGTACGGCGGATCGGCTGGCGGTCCGATGATTCTGCCCAAGCTCTACGACGGGCGGAATAGAACGTTCTGGTTCTTCGCATACGAAGGGCTGCGCAGCGTCGCGCCGTTTACGCTTGGATTCCAAGTGCCGACCGAAGCCATGCGGCAGGGCGACTTCCGCGGACTCGTCGACGGCCAGGGCCGCCAGACCGACATCTATGATCCGTACACCACCGATGCGCAGACCTGGAGCCGGCAGCAGGTCTCCTACCGCGGCCAGTTGAATGTCGTCGATCCGGCCCGGATCACTCCGCTCGCGAAGTTTCTGTTTGGCGTCACCCCGCTGCCCACCGAACCGAACGTGAACCCGCTGCTCGGCAACAACTGGTTCGGACCGGTGCCCCGTACCGCGCGCCAGTGGACGTCAACCACGCGCATCGATCACCGCTTCTCCGATAAGGATCAGTTCTTTGCCCGCTACACGCAGGGCGACGCCTGGGCGTTCGAACAGAAGTTCACCCAGCCGATGCTCAACAACGCGCCCGGCACCGTGTTCCGGCTGTCGCCGAACAAGAGCATGGCCGTGTCGTGGGTCCGCAACATCAGCCCGACGTTCTTCAACGAACTGCTGGTCAGCGGGAATCGCGAGACCTACTTCCTGGGCACTGGCGAAAAGGGCCGCAAGTACGCCGACGAGCTGGCGCTGCCCAATCCGCTGAATGTTGCCGGATGGCCCGGGCTCTACGACACAGGCCTCTCAAGCTACTACTTTGAAACCGACAACACCCAGGGCTACGGCGTGTTCTACGGGATCATCGACAACCACGCCACCAAGATCAAGGGCAAGCACGAGTTCCAGTTCGGCGTCCACTTCCGCTATGACCAATTGAATGTGCTGCCGGACCAGCAGCAGAACCAGGGCAATCATAGCTGGTCCACCGCGGCCACGGCGCTTTACGATTCCTCGACCAGCCGCAACAACCCGCTGGCAACGCCCTTAACCGGCCACAATCTGGCCAACATGTTCTTCGGCGTGATGAACTACTCAAACCAGTTCATCCGCAGCTACTTCTACATGAGGGGCCGCGAGTACGCGCTCTACTTCCAGGACAACTACAAGGTCACGCCGAGGCTCACTTTGAACCTCGGTGTGCGATGGGAGTACTGGCCGGCGTTCCGCGAAAAGAACAACGTGTTGAGCACGTTTGACCCGCAGCGCAAGGCGGTCGTGCTCGGAACCGATCTCGACACGATGTACCGCCTGGGAGCCACCGCGCCGTCGATCGTGAACCGGCTCCAGTCGCTCGGCGCACAGTTCATCACCTACAAGGACGCGGGGCTGTCGCAGAGCCTGATGGCGAGCACCAAGCGCGACATCGGCCCTCGCGCCGGATTCGCCTATCGCGCGGGTGACGGCGCCAAACAGTTCGTGCTGCGCGGCGGCTACCGGATCGCCTACTTCCCGATTCCGCTCCGGCCCTGGTCGGCGCGCATGCGTTCGAATGCTCCGCTGACGGCGCGCTTCCGCGTGAGCGAGACGGACTCCTCGCTCTCCCCAGACGGCATCGGCAATATCGGCATGCGCCGCGTCCCCACCGTGATCGCCGGACAGAACAGCAGGGACGTGGTCACGCTGACGAACGCGAACGCGCTCACCCGCGGATCCGTCTTGGCGAGCTACTTCGCTTCCAGCCAGCCTGACCCCCGTGTCCACGACTGGAACCTGACCGTCGAGAAGGAAGTGCTGCCGGATACCGTGGCCAGGATCTCCTACATCGGCAACCACGGCGGATTCCTCGAGCAGTTCAACCGCTACAACGAGCCGACTCCGGACTACATCTGGTTCCAGTCCACGCGGCGGCCGCTGCCCACCGGCGAGTTCTCAAACGTGTTGCGGCGGCCCTTCGACCAGACGGTGTACGGCACGGTTGAAGAGTACCGCAAGACCGGGTGGTCGAACTTCAACGGCATGCAGTTCGAGCTGGAACGGCGTTATGCCAAGGGTTTCGCCTACCAGATCTTCTACGTGATGGGCAACGCGCTGGGCGCCGGCGGCCAGGACTTCTCCGGGACCTCGATCATCTCGGCGCCGAACCAGTTCATGCCCGGACTGGTGCCCGCCGATATCGATCAGCGGAACCGCCTGCTGAACTATCAGCGCGACATCGGGGTTCCCAAGCATCGGCTCCGGTGGAACTGGATCGCCGACCTTCCGTTCGGCAAAGGCAAGCTGATCGGCAGAAACTCGGGCGGCGTCCTCGACCGGTTCATCGGTGGCTGGCAAGTGGCCGGACTCGGAACCATCCGCAGCAACTATTTCACGCTGCCGACCGGTACTTATCCCACCGGAAACCCGGTCGAGTTATACGGTTACGAGCATCCGGTCCAGGACTGCCGCAGCGGCGTGTGCCGTCCTGGCTACCTCTGGTGGAATGGCTACATCCCGGCGAACCGCATCAACAGTGTCGATGCCCAGGGACGCCCGAACGGCGTTATGGGTGTGCCGCAGAACTACCGCCCTGCCACTGCGCCTCTGATTCCGGCGGGGACCACCGCCGCCCAGGCCAACATGCCCGCCAACACCAATCTGGTCCAGTTCTGGGACACGAACACCGTGTGGGTCCCGTTGTCGGATGGCACGGTCCAGCGAACAGCGTTCAACGATGGCCTGCATCCGTGGCGCCAGCAGTACTTGCCGGGCATCCGGCAGTGGGGCGTGGATGCTTCGCTGTTCAAGACGATCCCGATCACCGAGTCGGTCCGGTTGCGGTCGAACGCCGACTTTTTCAACGTTTTTAACAGCCCTGGCAACCCGAACGCTATCGGTGGCGATGGAATTCTCAGCACCCTGAACTCAGGCAACGCGGCGCGCGAGCTCCAGTTGACCCTCCGGCTGACTTGGTAGGAAATCCAACGAACTGGGTATCCCTTTCACTCAGCCGACCCCAAC
>Ga0194132_10006487_pt1 | contig 18097 bp, 21 predicted proteins | sample TA2KigOf80mmetaG_FD_148612 | JGI IMG/M metagenome (GOLD analysis project Ga0194132, IMG submission 148612) | Freshwater microbial communities from Lake Tanganyika, Tanzania - TA2015054 Kigoma Offshore 80m | ecosystem: Environmental > Aquatic > Freshwater > Lake | place: Tanzania: Lake...
ATGTTGATTTGGCCGCAGAATTCGTAAACATGATCATGACGCAGCGTGGATTCCAGGCTAACTCTAGGTCGATCACCACCACGGACACGATGTACGAGGAAGTGATCAACCTGAAGCGCTAATAGCAGTGTCTTAGCGGTGATCTAATGGGACTTAGATGGCTCTGTTGATCACTACTTTGACTTTTGCACCAAGGCTTACTTGGTCGGCGATCCCAACGAGATCGCCGGCTTCGTCGCGTCCTGCAGAGCCATCTTTATCGAGACGTGCTTTGATACGTAAGGTCTTGGGCACGTCACCGCCGCCCATGATCATGACGTTGGTGCTGTTGAGTTCTCCTTTGTAGAAGGTTCCCTTGGCATCTTTATCTAGGTCCACCTTTAGCGCTCCATATGGCATCGGCATACTACTAGCGGCATCGTAAAGGGTGACGTACAGGGTTCTGATGCCCGTGTCTTTTTTCTGCAAAGCGGGATCATCGATACTGATTTCAATATCAGCAAATTTCCTCTGAGCCTCGGCCTTGACCATAGGGCTGATGAGTAGAAGTGCGGAAGCAGTTGCGGCAAGACGAGCGGTGCGCATGGCTATATCCTTTCGAGAATCATCAATGGATGCCACGAAGGTAGCATGCCCCCGCCATGATGCAAACGTCTAGACGTCAGCTTTTGCTGCTACCAGAGAATCATGAGCGCCGATGATCTGCTGCCGGATAGCTTCGCCGTAGGCCTCGAGGTCAGCGTCGGCAGGAGGTGCCGGTTGTGGCGGCAGCACTTTGATTTTGATGCGTGCGCGCCCTGGTATCCAAGAGTGTTTGGGTAGCATAGCCCCTGCGCCATGTATGGCAATGGGAAGCACCGATACTCCCTCGTCCCTTGCGAGTTTAAATGCACCGTTTTTAAAAGGCTTAATGACACCATCAAGAGACCGTGTCCCCTCAGGAAAGAAGAACATCGACAGTCCTTGCTTGATGCGTTTAGCGCTCTCGGCCAAAGCTTCGATCCCGCTCTGCCGGCTACTGCGGTCTACCGAAACGTAGTTGGACCATCGCATAGCCTGTCCAATCACCGGGATACGGAACACGGCATCTTTACTTAACCAGCGAAACTGAATGCCAAGAAAATAAATGGCCCAGATGTCGGACATGCTTTCGTGATTGGCCACGATGACCATCGGCTGATAGTCACGAGGTAAATACTCCTTGCCATCGACTTCGCAACTCCACCCAGGCATCAAATAGATCATCAGCCTGCCCCACAAAGCCGCAAATTTATGAGCGGCGCGACCATCGGCGCCGCGACCGCGCAATGTCGCCATCGCATGAGCGATGCTGAGCAGTGTGAAGAGTATGATCGTTACCGTGAAGGCAACGACCCAAAAATATAAGCCTTTAATAAAGCGCATCGCTGATCCTTCGCTAATACTTAGCCAATCCTTCATTGGTCTAATGATTCTGTCAGCCACGCAGACGCGCGGCCACATGGCCCGCAACGGCCTCGGCGACAGCGTTCTTGCCGTCTAGCAATTGCAATTCTAGGCGTCCCTTGCCCGCACGCGCGTCACTATAGCTGGCAACGTAGGCCTGGTGCCTCGTGGCATCAACTTGAGACAGGTCGTTGATAACCATCAAGCTGAGCTGATATTTAGCGAAGTAATCAAGCGCCAAAGCTTCTGCGCGTGTCGCGGTGAGGTCTGTTTCCAATTTGAAACCGACTTTGATGCCCGAACGGGGATTGATGCCGGCGATGATCTTCGGTGTGCGCACCAAATTGAGGCTGAGCTTAGAGTTAGCGCTGCTGGGGATTTTGCCGCTGGCTCGATGCTCCGGTGTGAAGTCTAGGACCGATGCTGCTAATACCGCCGCATCAGCCCCCGATGCTATGGCCGCGCTGGCCGCAGCTGTCATTTCTTCGTTCGTGGCCACCGCAGCCAGCGAGGTGTATGACTTCGGCTGGCGCGGACACGGGCCACAGACGACATGTGTTGCGATGCCGCACCGATAAAGCTCTTCAGCGATCAGTGACCCTAAGGTTCCTGTCGAATAGTTCGAAAGATAGCGGACGTCATCGATGTAGCCGCGCGTCGTACCTAGCGTGACTAAAACTGCAGCCTCTTTGGCCGCGTGACGATTCAGCCGATGAGCTACCTCATCGGCGAGCACAGCTGGTTCGGGGAACTTTTGTTTCCCCTCTTCGACTCGCGCCGCGAGCAACTGAGCTCCGTTGGCGGCAAGAGTCTCGCGGTTTTTCATGACCGCCGGGGCCTGAGCCAAACTGTCGTGCATGTTCGGAAGGATAAGCACTGGCTTGCGGCTGCCGAGGTAGGAGGCAATCAGGGCCGTCGCTGGTGTGTCTGTGATCCCGTTGGCGCATTTACCGAGGAGATTAGCCGACGCAGGCGCGACCACACAGGCATCGCCCAGAGCTATGTGCGAGGCGTCACCGGTAAACGCCTGTCGCACGTCACGCCCGGCTGCCCAGGCGAGTGCAAGAGGCGTCACAAACTGCGCGCCGCCACTGGTGAGCCAAGGGGTCACTGCGGCGCCCAGCCGACGCAAACTACGAATGAATTTCACCGCTTCCACCGAGCCGATGGAACCGGATACGACCACATCGATCTGACGGCCGGTCAACGCATCGGAGCGTCTATCCACCGTCAAGTCACTGTTGAAGTTCATTATGCTTTAACTTTGGCCTTAGAGGCGCGTTGCTTCAGCTCATTGGCGTTTGGCTTATCAAGCGGCAAGTTTGGCGCAGTTGTTCCGTGCAGACGGATCTGATTTTTACGCTTGTTACCTTGCTTCGCCAATTTGGCGACGCGACGTGTCTTATGCTTTTTTGTAGGTGAACCCATGACATCTCCCGCAACTCTATGAAGACGGGAACCTAAGAGAAGACGTCGGCAAAAGCAAGGAGGTTTTCTGTCCCCGTAGATTTTCCTATCGTCGCCGTTGGCCAGGTGGCAAACTGCCATGGTCGGTGAGGAGTTGTGAATATCAAAGGACTTTCTCTAGTCCCTAGACCCTTCTGAGGAGTATCGAGATGCGCTTGCGCAGCAAATCCAAGTCATTGACCTCTTTAGTTAAAATCGTCGCACTAACGACCTTTGGTTTGACGGCGCCTATGGCTGTGGCCGCTGGCGACATGCTCACGCCTGACGAAGTCAAAACGACTGGAATTTCAGCAAACCCGGCTAACGACAGCGGGCTATTTGTCGGTGCGGGAGCTCGGTTTGGCCAAAGCCGCAGCACGGACGGCGGTTCCAGCCCTGGGATTGGTTCGCTTTTATTCGTCGAGCCCGGCTATCAGGCAAACACCGGCAGTTGGTCTAGGTTCGAAATCAGCGCTGAACTCTTCACCGGAAGTCTCGATTTCCGCCTGCCTGCGTCGTCAGCCTTGGGCGGCAAATCGACCCTCAGTGGGCTCAACGGCGGTATCTTTAAAGTCGGCCATGGTTACAGCCTGGGGAGCCAGATGTTCGGCGTACTTAAGGCAGGTGTGGGCCTTGCCTCGACAGTTTACGAGGCCGAGGCTGGTGCGACCAAGGTCAAATCCGATCGCACCAACGGCCTAGCGTGGACCGTGGGTTGGCAACTCGTGGCACCGTTGACGTCGCGGTTTGATTTTACTGCCGGTGTGGACTGGACGCAGTTTCAGTTTGATGTCGATTTCGGTAACGCTGGAGGGTCCGGCAGTGGCCGCCAAGTCCTAGCCAATTTGCTCGCCGCTGATGTCGGACTTCGGTTCCGCTTTTGAGTTGTGACGTGCGCTCAGAGTTTCATGGCTAGGGAGACCTGACGCGAGACCTGAACGGAGGCTTAAGGTGCCATGACTGCACACGCCGCGCATCCCCCCTTTAAACGCCTGTTAGTGGCTAATCGAGGCGAGATAGCGGTCCGCATACTGCGGGCCGCAACTGAGCTAAATATTCGCACCGTGGCCATTTATTCCCACGAGGACCGTTTCAGTCTTTACCGCTTCAAGGCTGACGAGGCCTATAAGATTGGGACGCCCGGGAAACCGATTGCTTGTTATCTTGACGCTGCAAATATCGTAGCCAAGGCCAAAGAGTGGGGCGTTGACGCGATCCATCCCGGCTACGGTTTTCTCTCCGAGAACGCGGAGTTCGCGCGGCTGTGCGGCGAGGCAGGGATCAAGTTCATCGGTCCTACGCCTGACGTGCTAGCGGCATTCGGTGACAAGGTCACGGCACGAGCGATAGCCAAGGCGGCCGGCGTACCCGTTATTCCCGGGTCGGAAAAGCCGCTCACATCCCTGGCCGATGCCCACCTGGAGGCCAAAGCCATCGGCTATCCTGTGATGCTCAAAGCCGTGTCGGGCGGCGGCGGTAAGGGCATCCGGATGCTGCATGCGCCAGCCGAACTAGACGAGGCGTTTCAAAGGGCCCAGTCCGAGGCAGCGACTAATTTCGGCCGTGCAGATCTCTACTTGGAAAAGATGATCGTTAAGCCGAAGCACATCGAGGTGCAGCTGCTGGGCGATGTGCATGGTCAGATCGTACATTTATTCGAGCGCGATTGTTCGGTACAGCGCCGCAATCAAAAAGTCGTCGAGGTGGCACCTGCTCTCGGTGTCAGCGCCGCGACGCGTGAACGTCTCTGTGAGTATGCACTGCGCTTGGCGCGCCAGGTTGGTTATAGCTGCCTTGGGACGGTAGAGTTCCTGTTGGCTGCCGATGAATCGGCCTATTTCCTAGAGATTAATCCACGGATTCAAGTTGAGCACACCGTGACCGAGATGATCACTGGTGTGGATTTAGTCCAAGCGTCCATACTTGTGGCGGCGGGTATACCGCTCCAAGATCCGCGCATAGGCATTGCGTCACAGGACTCTATTGTCCAACGTGGTGCCGCGATTCAATGCCGTTTAACAACCGAGGATCCGACCAATAATTTTGCCCCTGATACTGGGGAAATTATTGCATTCAGACCAGGTTGTGGCTTCGGGATCAGGCTGGATGAAGGACAAGCTACGGCGGGAGGTGTGATCACACCGTACTACGATTCTCTGTTGGTCAAGGTCATTTCTTGGGCGCCTAATCTCAGCGGGGCCGCAGCCAAGATGGAACGCAGCTTATCCGAGTTTCGCATTCGCGGTGTTAAGCACAACTTGGCACTACTGAAAAATGTAGTGTCGCATCCGGTTTTTCTCGCGTCCGCAGCAACCACCAGTTTTTTTGATGATCATCCCGAAGTCTTTAAAGTCACCAAAGCACGTGATCGCGCGACAAAGATGTTGCGGTACCTGGCGGATGTGACGGTCAACAACCCGCACGAATTGTCATCACGCATGCCTCAGTCAGCGGTCGAGCCGCTTTTACCTGAGCGTGGTCATGTCCAAGGTAACGGACAAGAAGCGACGCCGCCCACGGCGCGCGATGTTTATAAACAAGGAGGGATGACCGCTCTCAGGCAGTGGTTCAGCCGCCAGAGCTCGCTGCAACTCACAGATACGACCATGCGTGACGCACACCAGTCGCTATTTGCGACGCGGCTCCGCACGCGTGATATGATACGAGTTGCGCCTTTTTATCGTGATTTTGGGCATCGCTTCTTCTCGCTCGAGGTTTGGGGTGGTGCGACTTTCGACACGTCTTTGAGATTTTTAAGGGAAGACCCCTGGCAGCGTCTTGCCGCCATGCGTGAGCTAGTGCCGCACACGTTCCTGCAGATGCTGCTGCGCGGCGACAATGCCGTCGGGTATACCAACTATCCCGAGTGGGTCATCCGTGATTTTATACGTCTGACTGTTGATGCTGGACTCGATATCTTTAGAATATTTGATTGTTTCAACCAGCCAGACAAAATGCGGATCGCCGTTGATGAAGTGAAAAAACGCGGCGCCATAGCCGAGGTTTGTCTCTGCTACACTGGTAACGTGATTGCTGCCTCGAATACTAAGTATACGTTGGCCTACTATCTGAATGTCGCCCGCGAAATTGCAGCCATGGGCGCCGACATACTTTGTATCAAAGACATGGCGGGTCTTCTGAGGCCGCAGGCGGCGCGCGTGCTCATCAAGGCCCTGCGCGAGACGGTCGATTTGCCCATCCATCTGCACACTCACGACACGGCGGGTGTCGGTGTCGCTACCTTGCTTGAGGCGGCCAATGCCGGTTGTGAAGTTGTCGATGGCGCTGTGAGCTCGATGGCAGGTTTAACGTCGCAGCCTTCGCTCAATGGTGTCGTTGCAGCGATGGCAGGTGATCGTCGGTGCCCCGAGGTGCCCCTAGCAGTGCTCGACGAGCTCGCGCGCTACTGGCAAGTCGTCAGACAGATGTATAGTGATTTCGATCCCGGTCTCCAGTCGACTTCGACTGATGTTTATGAACATGAGATTCCAGGTGGGCAGTACAGTAATCTTTATGAGCAGGCACGGCGCGTCGGCGTGAGTCCGCACGACTTTCACGCGCTGACTAAACGCTACCGTGAAGTGAACGAGGCATTTGGTGATCTTATCAAGGTGACGCCGTCATCCAAAGTTGTCGGTGATATGGCTTTGCTACTGCAAAAGCAGGGTTTAACTGGTCCCGAGTGGCTAGCCAAGAGGCCGCACCTGGATTACCCGGATTCTGTTTTGGGGCTGATGCGGGGAGACTTGGGGACGCCGTACGGAGGAATACCCGCCGCAGTGAAGTCTCTAGTCCTAGGGGCAGGCGCTAGTGCGACTGCGGCCAAGGCGTCACGACCTGAGACGCCAGCCGAGGACTCTTTTGCTAGTTGCGAAAGTACTTTGGCTAACCGCCTTGGGTGTCCGGTCGGTGAGCGCGAGGTGCTTACCTACCGGCTGTACCCTAAGGTCTACCTCGACTATTTACGGCATCGTGAGGCCTTCGGTGACCTTAGCGATTTACCGACGCCGGTATTTTTCCACGGTTTAAGGCAAGCCCAAGAGTTCGAGGCAGACTTGGAACCAGGTAAGACACTCGTGATTTCCCTGGCCGGCGTCTCAGACCCTGATACTAACGGGAAGCGCTCGGTATTCTTTAACCTAAATGGGTTTCCGCGAGTCATCGAGGTCCACGACCAAGCGGATAGCAGTGGGGGCAGCGGCCGCCTGAAGGCCGATCCCTTGAGTCCTGGGCATATTGCCGCAACCATGTCAGGTAAAGTGCAGTCAGTCAGTGCCAAAGAGGGGCAATTGGTCAAAGTCGGTGATCCATTACTTGTGGTAGAAGCGATGAAGATGGAGTATCTGATCACCGCCAAGGCGGACGGCACCGTCGCCGCAGTTCATGTCAGACCTGGTGATGTGATTACGAGCGGTGACCTGCTGGTGGCTTTAGCGTAGTTGCGTTTCGCTTTGATACTGTGGACACTGCTTATAGGTGTGATTCGGTCGATCCGTTGGAGGACTTTATGGTCAGACAGTTGACATTAGTGATGGTAACGATGGCACTCTGCGTGACTGTTGCAAGTTGCAAGGCGCATAATGACGGAGCCAGAAGCCTCAGCGCCGCAGAAGAGGCGAAAGAGACGCCCGCCCCGGTCGCTGCCGGTGGTCGTTGGGAAGTCGTATGTCAGTCCGTTGAAACACCGGCTGACAAGGCTATCTACAAACTTAACGTCCGCGGTGCCGTGAGTGAGACGGACGAGGGTCAAGCGATCCTGGTCAGCGTGACCAAAGTGGTCGGTGCGACCGCAGAGCAAATCGCAACGGAGGAGCCGGGACACGGCGCAATTTCCGAGAAAGGCCAAGGTTTTTTGGGTTTTACCTCTGGCGTACTGACCTCGCTCTATCAGCCGAGTACCGGCAGCCGTGCTCATTCTGGTGTCCTCACCTTAGCTAAATTACAGCAAGTTGAGGGACTGCGCGTTGGTTGCGATGTGTCAAAGTTAGACGCGGGCGCCGTGTCTAAAGATTCTCAAGGATAAAGTATCCAGGTACGCCCTCTTTATTCTTGGGGGCGCTATCGCTTGCTTGGGCCTGGGTGACGGGCCGGAAGCCGAAACTAACAAACAGCTTCTGCGCGCGCTCCATTTGTGGTGTGGTCTCTAAGTACAGCCGCCGATAGCCGAGCTGGCGAGCCGCATCTATGCAATGCTGCAAAACAAATCCGCCGTAGCCACGACCACGGTGGCTTTCTTCGATCACCAGATCCCGTACCTCACCCAGCCCCTCTGACGGGGACAATCCGTGCAGTGGTCCGAGTCCAGCAAAGCCAATGCATTCCTGGGATTTTTTATCCCGTAGCACAAAACATTTGGCACCTTCACCACTATAAACGCGTAGCAAATTGGTCAGGCGTCGGAAGGTCGCAGCAAGAACGGAGCCAGCCTCCTCATAGCCAGCCAAGTTACGCCGGATGAGGTCTTTGACGTAGTCTTCGGTCTCAGTAGATAGTGCTTCTACAGTCACATCGTCACGCATCGCTTGGCCTAGAATGAGTGGTGGTCTTTACGACCGTGCAGTCTAGCACGGAGCAGAGATAGCACAATCTTTAGTTGCAAATTAGCTGACCACAATCGATAACTAAAGCCTTAATTTCCTAGTATTTTAGAGTCTAAAATGAGGAGGCTGAGTTATGTGGACGCGCCAGCTGTTGCTTGCAGTCGGACTTGTGGGTTTTGCATCGGTGGGGCTCGCCTCGCCCGAGATCAGTATCTTGTCGGGAGTCTATCGCAACGAGTCATATAAATCCGATGGCAAGAGCGGTAACACCCTCAACGCGATTGGTGCCGGAGCGCGGTTTGCGGATCAGATCGAAGGGCGCTGGTTCTGGTATACCCAGGGCGACATGGAGATCCTTAGCTACGGTAAGGGTGGGGCAACGGGTGCTCCGAGCAGCGCGGTGAATCTCAATGCAGGCGGCGGTGTTCGCTATTATTTCGATAAGTTAGCTGACCGCATCGAGCCCTACGGACTCGCCAGCGGTAGCTTCAAGACGGAGCGCATTGCCTCACCGGGCCCCAACGGCTATTCCGAGATTGCGAAAAACGGCTTATATTATCGTGCTGATTTTGGTATACGCATCAGCCTGCAGCGGGAGTTCTTTGTCGACTTCGAGGTGCCGCTCTTTAGGAGTGCCCTCTTTGCGAGTGAAAAGACGACTGATGCAGTGTACGGCGACACCGGTGCTACTAGCACCAGTTCGGAGAAGTCTCGGGTCGAGCTCTTTGCTGCCAGTACAGGGTCACTTGACAGCGTAAACGTGGCATTAGGTTATCGGTTCTAAGGCCCCAAAGGGAGATAGTTAGGTTATGAAAAAAGGCACACGCCCAGCGCGCAATCGCAACAAATCAGCTCGCTACCGCGCTAAGAAAAAACTGCGCATTCGTCGCAAGCGTCGTCAGTTTCCTGGTCGCAAAAAGCAACCTAAAGCGCGCTGGCGTTAATAAGGTCGTGGCAGCTGATTGATCGGGACTGCCACACTTTACTTCAAATTTTAACGGCCGAGGCAAATATCCATTGCCTCGGCTGTAGCTATTGTTGCGTCATCGAGTTGGATGGAACGACGCTTGTGAGTGAGCGTCTTATACGGAATCGTAACTAACTTACCGCCACGCAGGCCAACAATGCTGCCGAAGGCGCCCGTAATAGCCATTTGCGTCGCTTGGACTCCTAGCATGCTGGCCAAGATCCGGTCGTCGGCATTGGGCGAACCACCGCGTTGGATGTGACCTAGCACGGCTACGCGGACATCGCGGCCTGTACCTGCATGTAACACGTTGGCGACATATTGGCCCATCCCTCCGAGGACCTTGGCGCTGCCGTTGGCGGCCGCGTAGAGCTGATTGCCGCCGATCTCCGTCGAACCTTCGGCGACGACCATGAGGTAATGGTTTCGTCCGTCTTTCTGCCGCTGCTTCACGTGCTTTAGTAACGATTCGTTGGCGAAAGGAATTTCCGGAATAAGACAGGCGTCAGCTCCTGATGCAAGCGCAGAGGCTAGGGCGATGTGGCCACCATCACGTCCCATCACTTCAAGGATCATGATGCGGTCATGCGCTGCTGCTGAAGTTCTGAGGCGGCATGCTGCCTCGGTCGCAATATCCACTGCTGTCGAAAAGCCGATCGTCTGATCGGTACCCATGAGGTCGTTATCGATCGTCTTTGGTATACCGATGATATTTAGGCCACTCATCGATAATCTTTTAGCCATGAACTGCGTACCGTCGCCACCGATGACGATCATGCCGTCCAACTTAAGGCGTCGCCAATTTTTCTGGATAGCGGCAAGAGTTGTGGCGGCCTGGTGTGGGTCGCGAAAAGGGCTCCCTTGGTTGTTGGTGCCTAGGATTGTACCCCCCAACTCAAGAATACCGTCGGTGTCCGCCACTGTCAGATTTTTGACACTTTCGACGTGCAGCAGTCCGGTTAACCCGGAACGCACGCCAACTATCTGAGCACCATGAGATTTTACGGCAGTATGGACCACCGCCCGAATAGCCGCATTGAGGCCAGGACAGTCGCCACCGCCGGTACAAAGGGCCAATTTTAAACGTTTTTTTGTCATATTAGGCAAGGATAACAGGTTTCGCCAGAGGCAGCAAACGGCTTAAGTTTTAGCGCTGAGTGGCCGATGACCCTCTCAACGGAGGATCGGATGGCGGGCAATGACGACAATTTGCCGAAGCGACTGCTGTTAGTAGACGACGATACGTCTACTGCTGCCCTTATTGAGGAAGGACTGCAGCGTCAGCACATCACTCTCGACAAAGCTGCATCACTGGATACGGCTCTCTATTACTTTAATCAAACGCGCTATGACGTGGTCCTCATCTCCCTGGAATTTAAGCCTATGCAGGGACTCGTCCTCGTCCAGCGTTGGCGAGCCCACGAAATTCCCGATCGCCGTTGTATTGGATTCATCATGGTGACGGGGAATAAGATCACCGACTCCAATACCGGACTCATCAAGGAGCTGGGTGACCTTGAGATTCTGCCGAAGCCATTTTCTGTGATTCAATTACTGCCTGTGCTTCAAAGAGCCATGATGACGCGTAGGCGTCTTTTAGCGTTCCAGGATCTTAAGGATAAAGTGTTGACCTACTACGCTAAGACCAATGACCTCGGGAAGTCCATTGAAGCGGTCAAGAAAAGACTGCCAGAACTCGGCAACAAGGGCATCTCTGTTCTATACGGTCTTTACGAAAAGGCTGAGCGCTACGAGGATGCGCTGAATCTCATAGGCCCACTCTCGGACCGCGAACCGAATAATGCGACGCTTTTAAATGCGAAAGCTACGATGCTGATGCATCTCGGACGTTTTGATGAGGCAAAGCCGCTGCTCGAAAAGCTTGATCAGATGGCACCACAAAACATCGCGCGCATCGAGCAGTTGACGGACGCTTATTTAGAGCTGAATCAGCCCGACGACGGCGTCAATAAAATGAAGGAAATGATGACTCTTAGCCCTGACCAGCCCGATCTCAAGTTTGAGATGTTTTCAAAACTCTACGATCACGGGTACGACAGCCATGCGATCGCTCTTGGTAAAGAAACGACGACGCCGATGGAAATCGTACGTTTCTATAACAATAAGGGCGTCGTCCTGTCGAAAAGTAACGAAATCGATAAGGCCCTCACCGAGTACGACCACGCACTCAAATTCTACCCGCAGTTCAAGAAAAACTATCTGATTTACTTCAATGTTGCCCTAGCACATATGCATACAAAGACTATCGAGGGCTACGAAAAAGCCCAAAAAAGTTTGAAGCAATGCCTGCAGCTTGAGCCCACTTACGACAAGGCACGCCAGGCCATGGAGCAAGTCGAAAAGGTGCTCCAGCAGCACAAAAAGGCGAGCTGACGTTCGGGATCAGCGTATTTTTTGAAAGGCTGTAACAACGGCATCGTGCCGCGGTGACGGCGTCTTGATCGTCGGGCGTATGATGAGGCGCTTGGCGATCACAACCTTGCCGTCCCCCCCGACACTGGCATGCTCGTAGTAAAAGGTCAGCGCATCGAATGCGACTGGTGCCAGATCATTCAACTCACTGGCAGATTTGATAGCCGGTGCCAGGATCTTATCGAAGTCCTCAGCACTTACCTGATGGTCGCTCGAGATCTCGCTGTCACCTGGCTTGATCAGGTAGACGTGGTAACGCTTTGTGCCCTTGTCACCTAGCACCAGTATCTGACCGGCATCGGCCCAGCCACCAGAGCTAAAGAGCGCCCACGCATCTTTGTATTTACCTGGCTCATTGGAAAGCTTAAAGACTAATAATTCGTGCCAGGGCGATGGAGTCGCCTCCTGATGACTTCTGGTCACCTGCTGCCGCGGGGGGGCAGCTTCGGCCTTGAGGCTTTGTCCGCGTGTCAGGATGCACCCTGAGAGTGCGACGCTCAGAAGGACGAAGCCAATCGAAGTAGATGTCATTTTGCTGCGTACATGGGCGATGAGTGTCACGAGTTCACCTATACTGTCTTGTGCGGTTAATCTCAGGTACGGCTAATCACCATCGCAAAACTTAATCTTGGCGATGGTTCGTGGCGAGCCAGCCGAGGTCACGCGAAGATCGACGTAACGAAACTTACGACCATAGACTTTTTGCGCGTATTCCAGCGTTGCCTGAAGACGGCAGTCCTCTTTCATCGTCGTGCGGTTACGGGCACAAAGCGGGATATACCCGGGGTCGGTCTGGCCATCGAGCTTGGGCTCTGGTTCGAGCACCCAGGCGCACTCCTTCTTACCGTCTGGGTCGCAAGCCGCCAGTAAAGTCAGCCCCGCCATCACCATCAATATCCGTTTTGTTGCGGCTACTAAATTCATGAGAGTCCAAGCTGCCAAACGGCCTTGCTATTAATCTTGTTCCCAGTCTAGCGGAATCGGCCGGTAGACTCCAGTCCACTCTATATGCCAAAGTGCTTCCACACGACCCATGTGTTTCCGGTTTAAGTCAGCTCATTAACTGTGCAGTAAGGAAGTCTTGGCGATGACGGCGGATATCGAAAAGCAGCTAAGCCGCTTTGATGATTTCTTCACGGATTCAGGCTCAAACTTGAATCAGCAAGTGGCGTTTGAAAGGCTCACGGATTACGCTTGGCTCGTGAAGCCGCGGCGCACCGGAGTCAGCCTGCCCAAAGGTAAGGACATAGGATTGGTGCTCATGGGTATCACCCATGGTAACGAGTGGGCCGGCGCCGCCGTGATCAATGACACCTTGGCCCATATTGCTGCAGGCAGTATCAATCTCGATATTCCCGTGGCCTTTGTGCTCGGTAATCCCCGGGCTGCGCGCCAGAATAAGCGCTTTGTCGATCGCGATCTTAACCGCAGTTTCGCGCGCCACGATGCGTCTACGCTTGAGGACCGCCGTGCCCTTGAGTTGATGCCTATCTTGGAGCGTACAGCCTATATCCTCGACTTTCACCAGACGACGCGCCGCAGCGATCGGCCGTTCTTCATCTTTCCCCACAGTGCCAAGAGCCATGCCTTTGCACGCCAGATCATGCCGCGACTCACCATCGTGACGCATTGGGGCAAACCATTTTCTGCCGAAGGCATGTGTACCGATGAATTTGTGAATAGTCGGGGTGGCACCGGTATATCGATTGAGCTGGGCCAAAACGGCCTCGATAGCTACCAAATTGCTGTCGGTGTCGACGCTGCTATCTGGAGTATCAGGGCGGCAGCGCTCAACTGTGCTGGCGATGTAGACGCTCTTGCGGCCCGCACGAGACTTGCGACGCCAGAGATTTACACCTGGGCATCCACCCTGCCCTGGCCCGAAGCCGGCTTTGTCGACTTAGTTGAAGGACTCGATAACTTTCGCTCTGTGGAGCTGGGGGAACGCTTGGGTGCGGTCGATGATCGCCCGTTACTGGCACCGGCTGCGGGACGCATCTTGTTTCCTAAGTACCTAACTAGACAGCAACAATCGCAGCAGTCAAGTCGACCGACGGAAGTCTTGCGGATCATGCGCCAGATCACTGGGGCTGATCTGCCACCGTGAAACAGGCAGACGAAAAAAAGTCTGGCACCTAGGCGATAGGATTAGGTATAACCATGGCCTTGCACCCAAGGTCTTCTGACCTCAAGCAACAATGCCGTTGTAGCTCAGTTGGTAGAGCAGCTGATTCGTAATCAGCAGGTCGTGCGTTCAAATCGCATCAACGGCTCCAGTTTCCCACAAGCCATTCATACCACCTAGACTTTTAAAATCCCGCGAAATCCCCTTGCAGCATAATAAGACTCAGCACCGTTGTGGTAAGTGAAGACGCGGCCGTATCGGTAATCCCCAAAGAGGGCTCCGCCGCGTTCTCTGACGCCGCTGGGAGTCGCGATCCAGCTCGAGGTTTTTTGGTCGAAAGGCCCGTGCTCTTGCAGAGTGCGATATAGGTCTTCCGTTAAGAGTTCGATACCCATAGCGGCAGCCATCCCGACGGCACTGTCTTTAGGTTTATTTTCGCGGCGGGATTTCAGTGCATCGGGGTCATAACACAGGCTTCGTCGCCCATCTGGGCTCTCTGGTGCACAGTCGCAGAAAATATAGGTGTCAGACGTGGCGTCGTAAAGGAGCACATCGGGTTCGCCCCCGGAGTCCTCCATTGCTGCGAGTGACCAAAGCTTATCAGGGAAGCGCTCCAGTTTCTTTTGCACATCTGCCCATTTGATGGCGCGATGGCGCGACATGTTTTGTGCAAAGCGGGACTCAAGTTGAGTGAGTATCTCCCGCGCCGCAGTTTTAGACAGTGTGTGTTTAGCCATGGAAAACGCTCCGATTTAGGAACACATTGCTACATTTTATGAGTATTTTTCCTAGAGTATTCCAATTTTTCGAAGCTCACATTCGCTATTTTCAGCGTTCACCGACTAACAAGAACCTTGTTACTACACTCCGGTCTTTAACGAAGGGAGCTTCACAAATGTTAAACCTAAATCTAAGAACCGTGTCTCGTAAACTTGCTGGTCGCGCCGCGCTAATAATGGCTATCGGCTCTTCTGGCATCGCTACAGCCGAGGAGTGTTTTAGCCCGGGATCCTACGACTCGGCCTATGTCCCCTGCATATCAGCCGTGGATTGGGGTAATGGTCATGTTGATCCAGGTTGGACTGGCGGTGGCAATTCTGGATCGTCGAACAACTGCTACTCCTACAACCGCGATGGCAGAAGCTGCTCCTTCGTTGGTTTCTCCGAGGGGCAAGAGGGTGCGCCTTGGGGTCAAGGGAGCGGCAGATTCCGCTGTACCAATGGTTGTCTACAGTACCTTGGGCACTGATTGTTATCGCTGTTCAAGAAATCCACGCTCACTGGTAGATTGACCCAATGGCCTCACCCAAAAGAGTAGGATGAACAGCATGAAGGAAGTGGACGCTTATATTGCCAAGCAGCCGGCGAGGGTGGCGGCGCTACTTCGAGTCCTGCGTCACGAGATTCATCGGGCTGCCCCAGAATGTGAAGAGGTCATTTCCTACGGTATGCCCGCATTTAAACTTACTAAGGCCCTGGTATACTTTGCCGCATGCAAAGATCACATTGGTTTCTATCCCACGCCTTCGCCCATTAAGAAGTTTGCCAAAGAACTAGAGAAGTTTCGTACCAGCAAGGGCGCTATTCAGCTGCCTCTAGATGAGGCCCTGCCGTTAGCACTGATCCGAAAAATCGTCAAATTCAGGGTGAGCGAAGTTAGCGGGCAGAAATCGCCCCAAAACCGTAAAAATCATGTTTAGCTTCAATGAGAGTATGCGGTCGTGAAGGTCACCGGCCGCTTATCATCATAAGATGTGTAAAAAGTGCGGTCGGCTTTGTATCCGGCTTCGGCGGCGATTTTATTCCATTGCTCCACTGGCGCGTGATAGTCGATGCGACTAAGACGCGGCTTAGTAAGCATATTGATGGCTTCCGTGAGGAAGAAATTTGCAATCGCCTCCCATCGTCTTTCGGTGCTTTCCGTGGTCGTATTCCAAACATCGTCCATGATGTAGGCGTAGAAATTACTGACCGAATAAATTAACTCAGGACTGTTCATCTCTGGTAAATCATGATTGGCGACAAAGTCAGTGACGACAAGACGCGGTGCTATCTCAGCTAGTTTGATAAACACATCACGTTTGACCTCGGCTGGCATGTGGTGCAGCGACGCCGAGCCGGTGGTGAACCAAAAACTCTGGCCGCCAGCCGCGGCCATTAACTGATCCGCGCTGATGTCCTGAATTTTTCCTTGGATGGCGACACAGTCGACTTGGTTACCAAATCTAGACTGTAAATGGGCGACGGTCGCATCGAGCATATTCTGCGACATCTCAATGATGACGACTCTAATGCTACTGAGGCGGTACATAGTTAGCGCTTCGGCAACGATATCGCCTAAGAGCAGGCCATTGCCGGGCCCAATATCACAGATGGCAGGAGGAGCCTGCTCCGCGGCCGGCGCGTTGATACGGATAAACTCGCTGAGCGCTCGTAGCGTATTGCGCCGATAACCGCGATAAAACCGTGTTGCTGCCCATACGTCATAGGGTACGGTACTCTCAAAGGCGACAGCCGTGGGTGCAAATTGACCCGTTTCAATCAAATAGCGTGACAGGAAACTAGCGAAGGGATGGGATTCAGCCTGGGCGAGTAAAGCTCTCGCGCGGTCTAATCGCATTGGGTCTTTGCGGTCCTGGTTGGCCTCGATGACGGCGGCATAGATAAACACCCCAGCGGCATCGCCAGCAGTCGCTGCTACTTCCCGGCAAGCAGCAATGAGATCGGGGATGGCCGTGTCAGCAAAGATGAGAGGCAGTAAGGATGGATAGGCTTCTCGTGCCTTTTGAGGTATGTCGATGGCGAACATGGTCGGCTCCTTATTTTCTGCTCTAAATCTAAAGGAACGGTTTGTATGATGCGACTGAATTCAGCTTTATTAGTCACAGCCTTACTAGGACTTCCGGCATGCGGCCGCTCAGATGGCATTAGCGTCGTCCGTGAGCTCACAGATGCGGACATTGCTCCCTACATGACAAAGCTAGATGAGCTGAGCGCTGCTAGTGGCAAGACCTTTAGAAAGGCCAGCAATTGGCCGTGGGGGCGCACGCTGACGGTGATTGGATTTCTCCACCGGGAGATTGTTGGCAACGACAGACGGTTGGCCGTCCTGAAATCAAGGCCTGAGGCGACGGTGCTCTTAACGTCGACTGCCCCTGAGGATCATGAAGCCGGTGCAATCAACGTGATTTGTGATGGTAATTACCCTAAGTTCTTTGTCTGGAGTCTGGACAAGTAGAGGCAACTAATGCGCGTTATCACCTGCAACGTCAACGGTATCAGGTCGGCAACTAATAAAGGGCTTTGGTCTTGGTTGAGCGATCAAGATGCTGATTTCATTTGTTTACAAGAGGTCAGGGCCAAGCTGGATGATTTGCCAGCCGAGGCAGCCGCCTTAACGGGCTACGACGCCCATTTCCATCTAGCCGAGCGCCCCGGCTACAGTGGTGTGGCGGTTTATGCCAAGCGGAAGCCGGAAAAAATCGTTCGGGACATGGGGCTTGCCGCCCTAGAGTCTGAGGGGCGCTACCTCCAGCTAGATTATCCGCAGTTGTCGGTGATTTCCGTTTACTTCCCGTCGGGTTCTGCAAGTCAGGACAGGCAATACGTTAAATATGACATGCTGGATCACTTCTCGCATATGCTGGAAGGGTTTAGACGGACCAAACGGCAGTTTATTATTTGTGGCGACTGGAACATTGCTCACAAAGAGATCGATCTAAAAAATTGGCGCGGGAATAAGAAGAATTCTGGCTTTCTCCCGTTAGAGCGTGCGTGGATGGATGTGGTGTTAGGCCGTCTGGGATTTGTCGATGCATTCCGTGTCGTTGACCAATCAGAAGACGCCTACACATGGTGGTCCAATCGTGGCGCTGCCTACGAGAACAATGTTGGATGGCGTATCGACTACCAGATCGTCACACCCGAGCTCAAAGCGAAGGTCAAAGGGGCCTCGGTCTACAAGGAGACCCGGTTCTCGGATCATGCGCCGCTGATCATTGATTATGATCTGAAGACCTTTTGAAAAAAAATGCAAAAACCTTCAAAGCTGCGTTGACAAAAGTTTTTAGAAGCGTAGATTCACCTTCCTCGGCACTGAGCCACTTCGCTGACCCGGCGAGACACTGAAAAAAAGTGAAACGAAGGGTTGACAAAAAAAGC
>Ga0194132_10006488_pt1 | contig 18095 bp, 16 predicted proteins | sample TA2KigOf80mmetaG_FD_148612 | JGI IMG/M metagenome (GOLD analysis project Ga0194132, IMG submission 148612) | Freshwater microbial communities from Lake Tanganyika, Tanzania - TA2015054 Kigoma Offshore 80m | ecosystem: Environmental > Aquatic > Freshwater > Lake | place: Tanzania: Lake...
TCGCGTTGCGCTCCCGCAGAGCCCTATCCTTCGCGATGCGTCCGAGTTTTACTCAACCAAATCTTGAAATCCAAACCTCCAAAACCCTAAATCCTCACACCCGGGGACGGGTCCGTTTGATTCGACCCCAGACGGGTCAATTTGATTCGACCGCTGGCAGCGGACTGGGAGTTGATGATTTAGCCCCTCTCCCTGGCCCTCTCCCCGCAGGGCGGGGTGAGGGGATCAGCTGTGGATGTGGAATTGGTTTGTTGGGGTGGATTGCTGAAGGTCGTTGCGGACTGTTTCCACGGACTGACTTCGGTGGCTACCCTGGAAGGAGATCCACGAATTTCACGAAACGACACCAATTCAGAAGATACGGAGTTCGCCTCTTTCGAAATGTTTGTCCCCAAGTTTGACGTGCGGATTCATCAGGCAGCACCGCCGCCGTGAACAACCTCAAGTTCGAAGTGGAGATACCAGGCCGGAAAAATCCAGGCCCAGCGTCGTTCATAGGCCTCCGGCCATTTGCAGGCCAAGCGCCAGACCAGCTTGTTCAACAGGGTGGGATGAAAAATGATGTTTCGGACCCGATGCCTGAACCGGCATTCGGAATAAAAGGAGAAGGAACTCTCCCCGGTGAAATACTCAAAGCTTCGGTGGCCGAAATAATGCCGGTGCGTGGGGTCGGTGAAAGCATTCGCAGACGAAAAATGTGGAACCGTGATCACTACCCGTGCCCCCGGTCTGGAAATGCGGTGGATTTCGTTCACCACCTTCACAATGTCTCCAAGATGCTCAATCACGTCGTAGGCATGCACCTCGTCGAAGGAATGATCCTCAAACGGCCAGGGAAAACTGTTCAAATCGTGCACAACCTCAGGACCCGTGCCCGCCACCAGATCCAGATTGACGGCGTCCTGCATCCGTTTTCGACCCGCGCCAAGATTCAGTTTTTTCAGGGCCATGAGTGGGTAAGGGACGAATCGCCTGGTTCGCTCTGCACTGTTCAGCAGCGGCCTGTAGTTAGTTAGGACCGCTCAAAAGGGCAAACCAAAACACGTTCCAACCGCTTCTCCTCTTTCGCATTGTCTGACCCTAAGTTTGACGCGAAACGAAGAGTCTGGGGGATTGGGGGGTAGGACTCGTTCTGGGATGAGCTTGGTGGACTGGGAGTTGATGATTTAGCCCCTCTCCCTGGCCCTCTCCCCGCAGGGCGGGGTGAGGGGATTCGCTGTGGATGTGGAATTGGTTTGTCGGGGTGTGTTGCTGGAGGTTGTTGCGGACTGTTTCCACGGACTGTCGGCGGTGGGGCAAGGTGAGTCCTTTCAAGCCTTCATTTCGGTGATCTGCTTGGTTGCGATGCCGATCGGGCGATCCAGCGGGATGCCGGCGCAGGAAAGCAACGTGGTGAGCAGGTCGCCCTGATTGCCTTGGACATTGGACAGGAACCGGCCGGTCTTGAGGGATCCACCGCCTTTTCCGGCGATGATAAACGGGAGGTTGTCGCGCCGGTGTTTGTCGCCGTCTTCCAGTCCCGATCCCCACATCATGATGCAATGGTCGAGCAGGGTGCCTTCGCCCTCCTTGAGAGCGTGCATCTTTTTCACCATGTAGGCGAATTGATCGACATTGAGTTTGTTGATGGCCGCCACCTTGCGGATCATTTCCTGATCGCTGCCGTAATGCGTCTGCGAATGGTGCTGATCGGAGAACCCCAACTCGGGGTAGGAGGCTCCGTTGGGCCGGGAACTGATGTAGGTGCTGACGCGCGTGGTGTCGGTCTGGAAGGCGAGGGTGGTCAGGTCGCACATGACCTGCATGTACTCACTGCGCCTGTCGCCCTCGGGTATCTTCACCTCGATGGGTGCCGAATCGGTGGCGTGGCGTCTTGAGGGAGCGATACCGTGCTTCTCCAGAGCGGCATCCTGCTGGCGGATTTCGATGGCGGCGATGCGGCGTTCCACGGAGCGCACGCTGTCGAGGTATTCGTCGAGCTTTCGTTGATCCCCTTTGGCCAGAGTGCGACGCAGGTCGCGGGCGCCGCCGAGCACTCGGTCGAGCATGTGGCGGTCCAGCGGGTTGGTCTGCGTGACCTTGCCTTCCTTGTCGCGTTTACCGAAAAGCCGGTTCAATACATTGCGGGGATCGGTCTCGGCCGGCACGGGTTGGGTGGGCGAGCGGTAACTGCAGTGATTGTAGTATCCCTCATGCAGGCCTTCCTGATTCTCCTTCCAGGTCTGAGGCATGGTAGCCAACTCGAGCGAAGGGAGCAAGGTATGGGCTCCGACGTAGTTGGCCATGATCTGGTCGGCGGAAATGGAAATGTTGATGCGGTCGCGCGAATCGGCGTCGGGCAGCCGCGCGGTGAGCCAGGTGGACAACTCCAGTGCATGGGGAGCACCGCCGAACGGTGCGGTCGGCACGCCCGAGATGCCTTTCAGCATGAGGCATTGATCCATGATCGGTTGCAGCGACTGGATGATGGGCGGCGGCGAGTTGAGGAACTCCTCCTGACTCTGAGGCCAGAACTGGTTCATGATGACCCCGTGCGGCATATACATGAATGCCAGGCGCACCGGCGGCTTGGTGGAATTCGCGCCAGCCGCCCAGCCGAGGGAATCAAAGAACGGCAGCGCGAGGGAGACCCCCACTCCTTTCAGGAAGGTGCGGCGATCGACAAGAGATGGGTGATTGATGGAGTTCATAGTTGTGTTCTGCGGGGTGGGAATGTTGCTCATTCGTCGACTCTACGATGGGTAAAAAGGTAACTGGCGATGACTTCGGTGATGATCGTCCTGACACGGTATTCGTCCCCGGCAATCCGGGCCATCAATTGGTCGATGACGACTTCATCGTAGCCTTCCAACTGTCGCCCCAGCGCGTGAGCCATAAGCCGTTCGGTCAGATTCCGGGCCAGGTCGGACTCCCGCCCGGCCAGGAGGCGCTTCAATTCTGCCGGGTTGGAGAAGCTCGCTCCGGTGGGAAGTTTTCCTGCCGAGTCGATCGCGAGCCCGGCTTCATTCTTGTCACGCCAGCGGCCAATGGCGTCGAAGTTCTCCAGACCGAAACCGATCGGGTCGAGCATCCGATGGCAGTTGGCGCAAACGGGATTCTTCGTGTGGAGTTCGGTCCGTTGCCGCAGGGTCAATCCTTCCACACGTTTCGGTTCCTGCGCGTCGAGTTCGGGAACGTTGGGCGGGGGCGGCGGCACGTGTTCACCCAGGATCTGCTCAAGGACCCACACGCCCCGACGAACCGGGCTGGTCCGGGAGGGGAACGAAGTTGCCGCCAGCGTGGCCGACATGCCGAGGATGCCGCCCCGACTGGGGTCCTTCAGTTTAACCCGGCGCATTCTGGAACCCTCAACGGATGATCCGAGGCCGTATAACTCAGCGAGCGGCTCATTCAGAAAGGTATAGTCGCTGTCCACAAACCGGATGGCCCGTTGGTTCTCGCGCACGATGCTTTCAAAGAACAAGCGGGCTTCATTCATCATCGCCTCGCGCAGCGCCGGCGTCATCTGGGGAAACAGGCCAGGATCGAAAACCTGGCGCTCCAGGTCTTTCACCCGCAGCCACTGGGCGCCGAATCCGTTGAACAGGGCCCGCGCGCGAGGGTGGAGCAAGAGCCGCTTGACCTGGGCCCGCAGGGTCTTGGGCTTGTGCAACTCGCCCTTGTCGGCCAGGGAGGACAACTCGGCGTCAGGCGGCGCTGACCACAACAGATAGGAGAGGCGCGCCGCCATATGGTGGTCGTCCAATCGGACGATCTTTTCGTCGGATTGAACCGCTCCGGCGGGCGCGATGAAGAGGAACTGCGGAGAGACCAGGATCGCTTTGAGCACCAAGCCCAAGGACGCCATATATTCCAACTGTTCCCCGCGGGCGAGGTCGAAAACGTCCACGAGGACGTCCAGTTCCGCCTCGGTGGGGGGTCGGCGGTAGGCATCGCGGGCCAGGGAGCGCGCGACGAGGCGTGCTGCCTGGCGAAGATCGGCACCCTCGGGTGGCTTCCTGCCAAAGAGCCTCCTTTGGACTGCGGTCGGAGCCTTGCCTTCGGGCGCGACGATCTGTCCTACCACATCGTTGGCGATTTCGAGGAACAGTTCTGATTGGAGCGGGGAGATCGAGTTGAGGTAGCCCTCCCCGACGACTTCCTCCGGGAGGCTGTCGGCGATCGACGTGTTCACCCCGTAGAGATCGTGCAGCGTGTTGGCGTATTCGACTTTGGACAGCCGGCGCATCACGAACGGGCCGGGATTTCTTGGGCTCAGGTATTTGAGTTTGCCGATCCACTCGATGAACTGGAGGCGTTCCTCGTCGGTGGGTTGCTTGGCCGCGTCTTCCGGTGGCATGTCATGCACCTTGACGTTCGCGACGGCTTTCTTCCAATGCAGGAACGCGGCGCCACGGCCGGGATCCTTCAGATCGACCTCGAGGTTGACGTTCGCCTTGGCGCGGCCACCCCCATGGCACTTCGTGCAGTACGTTTTCACGAAGGGGGCCACGTTTTCCTTAAAGACCTTCCTGGCGTCGGCCTGGAGTGCCGCCTCTTCTGCGCCCTCACCGTTGGTCTCCGCCAGACACGGCGAGACCATCGACAAGGCCAGCGCACAGCCCAAGACCGCGGTCTTCGCGGGAAGCATCCGGTTGAAGCGAGGGGGCTGCATGCCTGGGATTCAACCATGAGGGACGAGGAAATGGAATAAATAGAGCCGCATTCGAGAGAACTGTCCCTGAGTTTGTTCGATGAGTTCCGCCTACTTGGGCCGCTGGTCCGGCGACTGATAGTCTTTGTGCCAGGCAAATTTCCAAAGCTGTTCCAACGGCGCGAGTTCTCCATGGCCATCCGCGAATACGAGATTCACGGCACCTAGCAGCTTCACGCCAGGTAAATGTCTTCGGGGAACGGGGTTGGGCCGTGAACCGTGCCTGGCGATGGTGATTCGCGACATGCCCGGGCTGCCGGCCGCATCGCCGGCAAAAAGGTCCCGGGCGGGCCTGTCCGTTGATTGGGGCCACGCGTCGGGGGTAATCGCGTCGAAAAACACTGGAGTGCGCGCAGGGCTGGCAATGTCGGATTCCGCGCGAAACGCATCGCGTGTCTTGGGATATCCGCCGACGCCATCAGGCCAGTCCCCGGCATACATCCAGCCGTTGAGCGCGTAGCTTCCGGACCATTTGGGTTCACGCGTCGCCGGGTTGATCACGTTTCCCCATACCCAAGCGCTCACCACCGTTCCGAGCTCGCCATATTTTTTGTTGAAAGGCGCGGTCGGGCACAAGCGGATGCTGTCGACCTGGGCGTAATTCTCGCTCAACGTTTTCAGCCAGAGAGGGTCCTTGAACTCGTAGGGGATGGTCTTGCCGTGATCATTCGCATACATAAAGTTCGCGAGTCCAAGCTGGCGCAGATTCGCGAGACACTTGATTTGTTGCGCCTTGGTTTTGGCGCGGGACAGCGCAGGCAAAAGCATGCCGGCCAGAATCGCAATAATGGCGATGACGACGAGGAGTTCGATGAGCGTGAAGCCGGCGGCCTGGCGAGAATGAAATGGCCCGGGCTGAATTCTGGTTCGTTGATGGAGGCGTTGTTCGTTCATAATGTCCTGGATGCTTTCGACAAATCTCGTTTGGGCGGATTGGATCCGTTGCAGGCGTCGATGCCGACGACGGCTCGATCTCCGCTTCGAAACGAGTCAGTCCGGCCGCTTCGCCGGGGGCTTGTAGTTCCGGTGCCAGTCCAGATTCCACAAGTCATCCAGACGCACGGGTTCAACGTGGTTATCGATGAAGACGGCGTGAACAGCGCCCGGCATGCGTTGGCCGGGCTGGAGATTCTTGGGATACTCGCTGGGGCGCGAGCCGTGGCGGGCGATGCAGAGGCGCTGCATCATCGCCGCATTCCCGCCGGTCAAGAGATTGCGCGCCGGTCGGTCTGAGGCCAGCGGCCAAAAGTCCGCCCAGTTGGCGTCGGCGAAAATGGGCGTTTTCACGGGGCTCTCGATGGTCGACTCGCCTGAAAAATGTTTGGCCGCATCTTGAATTCCTTCTCCGCCTGGAGCGTAGAGCCAGCCGTTCATGCCGTAGCTGCTTTCGAAGCCGGTGTTCCATTGCACCGGAGTTTTCATCGGACCATACCAGGCGGCCACGGCTGAACCGACGGCCTCACCGGTGGGAACGCGCTTGGGCGGCACGGGCGCCGTCGGACACAAGCGGATGCGATCCGCCGGCACGTCGCGGCGGATCAGAGCCATCCAGAAGTTGCTGGGATTGTAGGCGACCGGAAACGTTTTGCCCGTGTCATTCACGTACATCGAGTAGCCCAGGCCCATTTGTTTTAGGCTGTTCTGGCACACCGCGGACTGGCCTTTGAGCTTGGCCTTGCTCAACGCGGGCAGAAGCATACCGGCCAGGATGGCGATGATCGCGATGACGACCAGAAGTTCGATGAGGGTGAAGCCAAGCCCTCGCCCTCGATCCATGGGACGAGGTCCGGTGGGTTTAGTAGAAGCTGTGTGCATTTCCAGAATAGGTGTGCAGCAATTTGGCGCGGATTCGCGTTTCCACGTGACCATCGGCCCACATCGTGTTGACCGAGTCCACTTTTCCGCGATACGGGTGCCCCGCCACGGCTTTGTTGATGTCGGGCTTGCTGTCGGCGCCTTGAATGCAGATGTCCGTGAGGATCGGGCGCAGCGCCGCGCGGGCATCTTCCGTGCGCCGCGGCCAGCCATTGGGTGAGTTGATGCCTCCCGGTTCGTCACCTTTTTTCGGCAGCACCGGAAAGAACTGGCCGCCGCCAATCGACCTTGGCACCCACCAACTGTGGGAAAGAATGGCGAAATAGCCGTAGGCACGCTGGAAATACTTTAGAAGATCTTCCGGTTTGTTCAGCGAAGCCCCCTTGAACTTGGCCTTGTACCAGTTGTTCGCCTCGGTGAATTCGCCCGGGCGCACGGGGCAGAACCACATCGGCACATTCAGCCCATAAGGTTCCAGGGCTGGAATCATGTTCGTCGGCACGTCCCACGGATTGAGTCCGGTGCCGCCCATTTCCCAGGTTGGCAGCACTTCACGATTCTCGTTGGCGTACATCGTCACGGCAATGCCCCACTGCCGGTAATGGGACGTGCAATTCACGACTTTGGCGCGAAACTTGGAGCGTGCGAGGGTCGGTAGCAACATTCCCGCGAGGATGGCGATGATCGCGATCACAACCAGAAGCTCGATCAGGGTGAATCCGGGAGGGCGTGAGAAAGACCTCGCATGAGGCGACTGCAAGGGTGTCTTCATAGTGAATTCTTATTGCGGAGCTGGAGATTTGGCAACTCCTCCCTTCGACCGCCGATCTGTCGCGCGGCATCCGCAAGCAGTCGGGGCGCGCCGTTCACGGCGCTTCCGCTCGCGCCAATCGGCCGCGGCGATCTCCTCCCGCGCCATGGCCCGCCATGGGTGAATGCCTTCGCCCTGGCAGCACCCTTGCCCGTTGAAGCTGCCATGCCCCTTTGAAGACACGCCCTGAAGCGGCGTGAACGCCGCGCGCATCACCGACAACCTCTGGATGCACCCGATCCGTCGGGCCATCGGGTGAGAAACCACGGTCAGTGCGACATTTCAGTCCTTCTCATCTTGCCTCGGAGCGCCGCTGTGCCGCCGCAACCTGCCGCGGCGGGTCTCCAGGATCCCAAGCGTTTGGTCTGCCGACGCGCTGCGGTTGGTGCTCCTCACACAGCCGCGCTCCGCAAAATGAGCATCGTTGGGGACGCTTACTCATGGGAATTGGCTTTGTCGCGTGATGGGAGCGTGGCCGAACGGAGGAGGTTTCGAGGAGGAGGCGGCGGCGGGAACGGATGTTGCGCGCAAGCGGCTTGTCAGAGTCTTACCCTTGGCGTGGCCCGGACACCGTTCCCATCACGTCGTTGGCTTTTGTCGGATTGCCATGCCCGGTGAGTTCAGGCAGGACAAGGGCCATGCTTGGCACGGTCATCAACGGCGCCGCGATCCTGGCCGGCGGTGCCGCCGGGATTTTCGCCGCGCGCCAACTCACGGAGCAGCGCCAGCTCTCCATCAAAGTCCTCCTGGGCGCGTTCACCGTTTATGCCGGACTCAGCACCGCCTGGTCCGGGCTCAACGGATCCCTGGGCCAAGCCGGCAAACAACTGCTCATCGCCATGGTCGCCATGTCGCTCGGGCGAATCGCCGGACGCCTCTGCCGCATCCAAGCCACTCTCAACAAGGTCGGCGGCTACGCACGCGAAAAGTTCGCCACCGCGGGAGGGCCGAGCACGAGCCGATTCGCGGACGGCTTCATCACCTGCACCCTGTTGTTCTGCGTCGGACCCATGTCCATTCTCGGAGCCATTCAAGACGGACTCGAAGGGAAAATCCGCGTGCTCGTCATCAAGTCCGTCATGGACGGACTCGCCACGATGGGATTTGTGGCCACGTTTGGCCGGGGCGTCATGCTGGCGGCCATCCCTGTGGTCGCCTACCAAGGCACGATCACCCTGCTCGCGCAGCATCTGAGGCCCTTGCTCGCACAGCCAGACCTGTTGCACTCGGTCAATGTGGTGGGAGGATTGTTGGTCTTTTGCATCGCCATGATCATCCTGGAATTGAAGAAGTTTGAGCTGGCCGATTACCTGCCCAGCCTGGCCTTCGCGCCGGCCCTCACCTACCTCTTGCGTTAAACCGCGGCTTCAAACCATTCTTCCTCCACTTGCGTATGAAAACCGGACCGCACAACGCGACAGCCGCCAGTCTGGCTGCCGCCCTCCTCATCCTCGCTACCGCCACAGCCACCGCCGACGAAGGCATGTGGCTCTACAACAATCCGCCCCGGGAAAAGATCCGTCAGGCCTACGGATTCGATATCACCGACGCCTGGCTCGATCACTTGATGAAATCTTCCGTCCGCTTCAACAGCGGCGGCTCCGGTTCATTCGTCTCCGAGGACGGCCTCGTCATTTCCAACCACCATGTCGGCGCCGACGCGATCCAAAAGCTCAGCAGCGAGAAACAAAACTACCTGCGCGACGGATTCCACGCGCGATCCGCCGCCGAGGAGCTGAAATGCGTGGACCTGGAACTCAATGTTCTCCAATCCATCTCCGACGTGACGCCCCGGGTGAACGCCGCCGTGCCGGCCGGCATGAGTGCCGAGGACGCCTTCAGAGCCCGCCGGAAGGTCATCGCGGAAATCGAAAAAGAATCCCTCGACCAAACAGGCCTGCGCAGCGACGTGGTGACGCTGTATCAGGGTGGACAATACCATCTCTACCGATTCAAACGTTACACCGATGTCCGCCTGACCTTCGCGCCCGAACAACAAATCGCCTTCTTCGGAGGCGATCCCGACAATTTTGAGTATCCCCGTTTCGACCTCGATTTTTGCCTGTTCCGAGTTTACGAGAACAACCAGCCGGTCAAGGTCCCCCACCACCTCAAGTGGAGCCGGAATGGCGCGGCCGAGGGCGAGTTGACATTTGTCTCCGGCCACCCCGGCCGTACGAGCCGCCTCATGACGATGGCCGAGCTGGAATATCTTCGCGATGTTCAATTCCCCTACACGCTGGCCCGCCTCAAACGCCTTGAGGTGCTTCTCCATTCCTGGAGCGGCCGCAGTGAGGAAAACGCGCGCCGCGCCAAGGACGAGCTGTTCGGATACCAAAACAGCCGCAAAGCCCGCGACGGCGGCCATGCAGGGCTCTACGATCCCGTCCTGATGGGACGCAAGGCCGCCGCCGAAAAAGCCTTCCGTTCCAGGCTGGCTTCCGATCCCGCCCACGCCGAGGCCGATCGTGCTTTCCAAACCATCGCCGACGCGCAAGCCGAACTCGGCAAGATCGCCCTCCGCTATCGCCTCCTTGAAGTTGGCCACGCGTTCGGCGGTCACGCCTTCGGCATCGCACGCACATTGCTTCGCGCCGCGGATGAAGCCACCAAGTCCAGCGGCGATCGCTTGAGCGAATTCCGCGATTCCGCCAAAGCGTCGCTGGAGCTCCAACTCTTCTCCGACGAGCCCATTCATGCGGACCTCGAACAAGTCCTGCTGGCTGACAGTCTGACCTTCCTTTCCGAACAACTCGGCGCGCGGGATGCCACCGTCTCCAAGATCCTGGCGGGAAAATCTCCCCGCGCGCGCGCCGCTCAACTCGTCAAGGAAACCCAAGTGCAAAAAGTGGACGTCCGCAAACGGCTCTACCCATCCACCCCCGCCCAACTCCGCGCCTCCTCCGATCCGATGATTCAGCTGGCAGCCGCCATCGACGAGGAATCCCGGACGCTTCGCAAGACCGCCGAAGCGCAGGACGAGCGCAAGCGCCAAGCCCACGCTGCCATCGCCAAGGCCCGCTTCGCCCTGGAAGGCACCTCGAAGTATCCGGACGCCACCTTCACTCTTCGCCTGGCCTACGGTCCTGTGAAAGGCTTTGAGGAAAACGGCCGGGCCGTCCCGTTTCAAACCACTTACGCGGGACTCTACCACCGCGCCGAATCACAAAAATTCAAGCCACCCTTCGATTTGCCTGCCCGCTGGCTGAAAAGGAAAGCCAAGCTGGACCTTCAGACCCCGTTCAATTTCGTCAGCAGCGCGGATATCATCGGGGGCAATTCCGGGAGCCCTGTCGTCAATCGAGCGGGTGAGTTCGTGGGCATCATTTTCGACGGGAATCTGCAGTCGCTGGTCCTCGATTTTGAGTACACCGACCAGGTAGCTCGGGCGGTTTCAGTCCATTCCTCCGCCATCCTGGAATCTCTCGAGAAAGTGTACGACGCCAAAGCCCTGGCCCGGGAATTGGTCCAGGGCCGCCGGACCCGCTGATGCTCAAAGTTCCCCAGGTCACAAACTTCTCCGGACGAGCGAAGGCGCGCCTCAAGCTCCCGGACAAGCGTCCTCGAATCCGCGCATGAGGTTGCTCGTCGCCATCACCGGCGCCAGCGGTTCGCTCTACGCGCAACGACTGCTCGACCGTCTGGATCCGGCGCAACACGAGATTCACCTCGTGCTCAGCGCCTACGCCGGCGCCGTGCTCGCGGAAGAATTGCCGGACGGGTTGCGCCTGGATCCCCGCGTGGTCAAACACTCGGTCAAGAGCATGAACGCTCCCTTCGCCAGCGGATCGAACGCGTTCGATGCCATGGTGGTCCTTCCTTGCAGCCTGGGCACACTAGGGCGCATCGCCCACGGCATCAGCTCCGATCTCCTGCTCCGCGCCGCCGACGTCATGCTGAAAGAAAGGCGCAAGCTCATCCTCGTGCCGCGCGAGACACCGTTGAATCTGGTGCACGTCCGCAATTTTGAACTTTTGTTGCTCGCCGGCGCCATCCTGCTCCCCGCCAATCCGTCCTTTTACAGCCGGCCTGCCACGGTTGAAGCCGTGGTGGACACGGTCGTCGCACGGGTGCTTGATCACCTGGGCCTGGATCACTCGATCGCCCCGCGCTGGCAGGAGGAGCCGGAGTGAACTCCCACCCCGAGAGCCTTCCTTCCCAGCCGGGGGGAATGTGGCAGCGGCTGGCCTTGTGGGCGGATTTCGTCAAGATTTCCCACACGGTCTTCGCCCTTCCTTTCGCCCTCGCCTCGATGATGATCGCCGCTCGCACCACACGCGGCTGGCCCGGGTGGAAAACCTTTCTCCTCGTCCTGGCCTGCATGTTCTTCGCGCGCTCCTGCGCCATGGCATTCAACCGCATCGCGGACCGCGAATTCGACCGTGCCAATCCGCGCACCGCGAGCCGCCACCTCCCCTCAGGCCAGATCACACTCGCCTCGGCCTGGGGGTTTTTCCTGCTCAACGTGGCCGGATTCGGCGCCGCCGCGTATGCGCTCAACCCGCTCTGCTTCCTGCTCTCCCCCGTCGCGCTTTTTGTCGTTTGCTTTTACTCCCTGACGAAACGCTTCACCGATTTCACCCACGTCTTTCTTGGCGTCGCCCTCGCGCTCGCCCCGCTGGGCGCGTGGATCGCCGTCAAGGGCAAGCTCCAGTTCGTGCCGCTCCAAGAATCGGCAATGATTCCTGTCCTGCTCTCGCTCGCCGTGGTTTTCTGGCTCATCGGCTTCGATATCATTTACGCCATCCAAGACTACGATTTCGACCGTCGGAATGGACTGCGCTCCCTGGTGGTTGCGTGGGGGCCGGACAACGCTCTGAGAGCATCCGCTTTGTCCCACATGCTCATGTGGGGACTGCTGGCGGGATTTGGCATGTTCGCGGGGTTCAAAATCGCCTATTTCACCGGTTTGATCGTCATCCTGATCTGCCTCGCCCTCGAGCATTTCATTGCGCGTAAACGCAGCCTGAAATGGGTTCAAACCGCGTTTTTCAAACTTAACGCGTTGATCAGCGGGGTTTTTTTCACCGTCGTCGCCGCCGAAATCGTCTTCCCGGGTTTCCGCTTTGCCCGTTAACCTTCGCCATGGCCCGAACCACCCCCGACTCGATCCATTTTGGCGAACTCGCCGATCTCGCCCTCAAAGTGCGGGAGGGCGAACGCCTCACCGAAGACGAGGCCCTCCGCCTCTTCTCCTGTCGCGACCTGACGGCGCTCGGTTCTCTCGCCGACCTGGCCCGGGAACGACAGTGCGGCAACCAAGCCACGTTCATTCTCAACCGCTACATCAATTATTCGAACTACTGCATCCTGTCGTGCCAGTTCTGCGCGTTCGCCCGCAAGAAGCGGGACGCCGACGGATTCGAACTTTCCCTCGAGGAGATTATTCAGAAAGGCCGTGAAGCCCTCGCCTGCGGCGTCACGGAACTCCACATCGTCGGCGGACTCCACCCCTCGCTTCCATCCGGCTTTTATCTGGAAATGCTCCGCCGCCTGCGCGCCTTGAGTCCCGACCTCCGGCTTAAATGCTTCACGGCCATCGAGATTCTCCACATCGCCTGGCTCGCAAAAACCTCCCCGCGCGAGCTCCTCCTCCAGTTCAAGGAAGCTGGACTGGATTCCCTGACCGGCGGAGGCGCTGAAATCTTCCGCAAAGAAGTCCGTTCCGCCATCGCCCGGGGCAAGGAATCCGCCGCGGAATGGCTGGACGTTCATCGCACCTGGCACCAACTGGGTGGACGCAGCACCTGCACCATGCTTTTCGGCCACGTCGAGACGATCGAAGACCGCGTGGATCACCTCCGCCAGTTGCGTGCCTTGCAGGACGAAACCTCTGGATTCACGGGCTTCGTCCCCCTGCCCTACCAGCCTGAGAATAATTGTATCCCGGTCCAACACCCGCCCACAGGCTTGGACATTCTGCGCACCATCGCCGTCAGCCGGCTTTACCTCGACAACATCCCCCATATCACTGCTTACTGGGTGGGACTCGGCTTGCGCCTCGCCCAGGTGGCTCTGAGCTTTGGTGCGGACGACCTCCACGGCACGATCATGGAAGAACACATTTTTCACATGGCCGGGGCTTCCACACCTCAAAGCCAGGAACAGCAGGACATGATCAAGGCCATTCGCGAAGCCGGGCGCGTTCCTGTTCAGCGCGACACGTTCTACCAGCCGATTCGCGAATGCGCGGAGGCCGTGCCGTGAACAACTCTGATCAACCTCTTCCGCGCCTTCGGCTCGCCGAAGAACGCGGACCGGAGGACCTCGCGCAGGCGCTGGGCCGGGAAAAGCGCGCCGAACAACTCGCGCGCGAGGATCGATTGGAGAAGGCGCTGGGTGATTTCAAAGTCGGTTCCGTCCCCTACCTCAACGCTGTGCCGCTGACCCGCGGCCTGGAGCATGAAATTGTTTTGCTCCCCCCGTCCGAACTCGCCCGTCAACTGCGCGCCGGCCAACTGGATGCCGGACTCGTCAGCGTCACCGAAGTTCTCTTCCATCCGGGCTTTGACGTGCTGGACGGCATCGCGATCGCCTCGCTGGGCGAAGTGAAAAGCGTGTTCCTCGCCCATAGGGTGCCGCGCTCCGAAATCAAAACGGTCTACTGCGACCCCGCCTCGCTCACCAGCGTTCGCTTGCTGGAGGTCTTGTTCGCCGAGGAAGGATTGCGACCCGCGCTGGTTCCGCTTCCAGGCTACGATCAGGTATCCAACCTGGATGCCGTCCTGTTGATCGGGGATGAGGCGATTCGCTTTCTGCTGAGCAAGCCCGCGCACGAAATCTGGGATCTCGGGGCGGCGTGGTATGAACTCACGCGCCTGCCGTTCGTGTACGCGGTGTGGGCGCTGACACGGCGGCGGGACACGCGCGAACTGCGCCGGGCACTGCGGGAAGCCAGGGATTTCGGGCTTGAAACCCTCGATTATCTGATCGCCTCACGCCCGGAGTTCACGCTCGATTTCCGAAAAGACTACCTCGGCTGGCACATTCATTTCCATCTGGGCCAGGACGAGAAACGCGGCCTGGCTCGATTCATCGAACTGCTGCGAAAGCACCAAACCGTCCCCGTGCTGGACCCGGTGTTTGTGAAATGAGGAAGCCCGTGGGTTTTCTTCTGAGCGGAGCAGCAATCCAGAGCAACGTGGTCTGAGACAGGTCAACGAAGAAGGCGTTCCGCATCACTCCTTAAGTTGTCCGCCAAACGAGCACAGCGACGACCTCGGGGGCGGCGGTGGTGTGCACAGTGCGCTTACGATTTCCCGCGACGCTCGAACGGACGGCGGAGAGGCCGTTCGCGCCTTGGCGAAGCAAAACATCTCGTCCGATGTTCTGGTTTTCAGCGACCTGGTTAGGCGACTGGCTCATAGTCTGGAAGGTTTCTACTGACGGTCGCATAGTATAGAGACATTACGGCGCATTTAGAAAGCCAACTCGGTCTGTGCTCAAAAAGAATTTATCAGCGTAGGTCTTTTCCGCATTCGACTCAGCGCTTTGCGCGCCTGGCTGCTGAGTTGAAAATAGTCCTTGGGGCAAAAATGCGGAAGTTCATCCTTTTTCCAATAAGCCCAAATGTATTCGACCGGGTTAAGCTCCGGAGCATAAGCCGGTAACCGTTCCAGCAAACCCGCGCCGTTCGTTCCGCAGTAAAAACGAGTCAATGGTCATCGGTGCCTGGCTGGGACAGGGTGTCCCAAATGGTACGGGTAGGTAGCCACGGCCCAGAGTCCGGCGAAGCCAGCAAGTGTACCCTTGGCTGAATGAACCAGCCCGGTTCCCTTGTTGGCGCTGCGTTACCGTTTCCTCCCCAGGCGAGCATGATTGTGGTTGAGGATCTCCCGCAGAGGCGCCGAGGCGCGAAGAAGGCATGTTCTCCGCGCATCATGCTTGGCATTACCCGCGAATGCTTTTGATTTTGGATTGTTTGTTCCTTCTTCTCAGCGTCTCTGCGGGAAAACCTTGCGGGATTTTTGATTTTTATCCTGATGCGTGTCTGATTCCCGGGGTATTTATTGGCGCAAACCATCTGACCTGCGGATTAAAATCATGAGAATCACGACCGGTTTTGTTCCCAATCTGCCGGGGGTGCTGCTGCTTCTGGCGTGTTCAGGGCCTGTTGCAGATGAAGGTGAAAGTGCAACTGTCGCTTCGAGTTTGGTCGTGCCGCAGTCCGGTTCAGTTTCTTCAACCCACCCTTTTCCCACGGTTCAGGCTGCCGAGAGCGTGGCTTTTCGGGTGCTCCAGCGCGAGAGTCAGTTCGTTTTGGTGAGTCCGCAAATGTCCCGGACCCTGCACGATGTCCTTGCTCAGGCCGTGACAGCAATACGGCAGCTTGAGCCCAGACGAGGAGATCGCCGGGATCGGCAGCATGCCCTGAGGGTTCTCCAAACCATTGATTCGGTCCTGATCCGTTTTGGGTTTCTCTACCCGGTGACAGGATCCGTGGATCTGATGGCTGATGCACTCACGCCCTTTCAGTTGAGTGCTGAAAGCCGTGCTGTGTTTGAGGCTCAGCCGCACAATCAACGAAGATTGGAGCGGATCCGCCAGGGATTTCCCGGTCCGTTCCATGTGCTGGATTGCGACACGGCCTGCTTTATTTATCTGAGTGTTGCAGAACAGCTTGGGCTTCCGTTGAAACTGGTGACCATTCCCTCCTTGAACCGAAGAACCGGCCACACCTTTGTCCGATGGCGGGAAGGATCCAATCACCTGAACTGGGAAACGATGGATGGCGTTGTCCGTTCGGATGATTTTTACGAGAAGGAATGGAAAATTCCGGCCGCGGTAATGCGCAGTAAATCTGCGATGAAGGATCTCTCCCGCGTGGAGATTGAAGGGTTCATTCATTATCTGATCGCAGTTTCCCATTCCCGACGCAAACAACATGAGCAGGCGATCCGCGAACTGGATCGCGCGGCGGAGCTGTATCCGGAGAACCTCGACGCGCGTCGCGAATTTGCTTGGGTGACTGCGACCGCACCGGTGTTGCGCAACCGTCGCAACACGGACGCGATTTCGAATGCGTTGTTTGTTTTGGAGCGGGCGGATGATCCGGACATTCGGGACACCCTGGCAGCGGCCCATGCTTCGGCGGGAAGATTTGATCTGGCTATCCGGGAGGTGCGTGCTGCCATTGCAAGTGGTTGGGCGTCACGCGAGGCGCGGGTTGGATACCGGCAGCGTCTGGCGCTTTACGAGCAGGGGCGGGTTTATCGTCAGCCGGTTCGTGAACTGGAGGAGGGCGGCCCAAAGGACCAGGAAAGGCGCTGAGTTCGTACCGGTTCACTGTGGAACCGCCGGTGTGCATTGTTTTCGACGGCTGAGGAAAGTGCAGGGACCATCTCACCTCTCCATTTTGGGAATCCTGACCGTCATGGTTGCCAGGCCGCGATTGGCCCGGAGATCGTAGGGGCTGAAGGTCATGGTGACGGGCACGGCCCCCGTCGGTTTCATCTCCCAATGGAGCTGTCGGTTCCAGGACGAGGAAGGGAGGTATTGGGCGGAACCTTCAACGACGACCGTTCCCCCGAGAAGACATGCGGATTCGAGGCAATAGATGATGGGACCGCTCCGGCAGGCGATCTGATTCAGCGTTTCCTCAACGAACGGATTGGCTTCGATCCAGCCCACCGGCATTGGGAGTTCGAGGTCCGCGGTGTCGACCGTTTGCCAGCCAGTTTGGCATTGACCGGTTGACCTTTGACCCGAGGTAGATAACCCGGGATCACTGTCACCAAGGAACCTCTCCGAAGACCGTCAAACACCGAATCTCCGCGCTCGATGCGACCCTTCGCAGGAGCATGCATCGCGGTCGGCTGGGTTGGCTCGAATCCCAACGGGATTCCGTCCTTCAGCCCGGGATCGGGCCGCGTTTCCGCGGACTTACCCCGGGTCACCTGCGTGTGTGAAATCCAACCCCAACGGGGTTGCAGCATGCGCGTCGCAGGCCCCGAAGAGGCTCTCCAATCCAAGCCCAACCCCGTTGGGGTTGGGACCGGTGGGGGCCTTGTTCCCCGGGGTAGCCCCGCCTTCGCGGGCCAACCCCGGGCTGGAGGTCAGAACGCCGTTGGCGTTCCAGCGTGGCCCCGAACTTCGCAGCTCAGTGACGAGTCGTTCTGTACGCCCGCCATAAAGAATCCAACCCGAGAGCTCTGCCCCAAGCGAACCTCTTGGCCCAACCACGTCGTCAGGCTGTCCACGCTGAGTCACCGTGAACGGCGCGGTCCGGGGATTGCGGTTGTACGCCTGGGGGAATCGCGGGGCGATAGGCTTGGCACCGCCTCGCAGGCTGGGCAGCCTGCGGCACAGCAGACAGGGCTGTCTGCGTTACGGGGGAAGCCTGGAGCGTCATTCGGGACGGGTTGGGAATCCACGCGGATGGGTTGTCCACGTTGAAGCGCCCTGAACGGCGTGGTCCGGAGATGGCGGTCTCACACCTGGGGGAATTGCGTGGCAACCCAAGATCTCTGTCCCCATGGAACTTGCCGGACTGAACTTTCCACGACGCGATGCCTTCGACGTTTTCTTTGCGTCCTTCGCGGCCTCTGCGCGAGGAAAAGAGCATTGCCTCGCACCCAACCCGTAGCGCGGCGCGATGGAAACCGGCGTGATCTCGGGATATCATTCGAGATCTCTGTCCCCAAAGAACTTCTTCCTCTCCCTGCGAAGCATGAGCGGGGAGAGGACCGAGGAGGGGTAGCCTCAGACATCCTGACCTCATGCGGGGAAAGATTGGGTGGAGTGGAATGGAATTGAGACCAAGAGGGACATTTTCGA
>Ga0194132_10006489_pt1 | contig 18092 bp, 13 predicted proteins | sample TA2KigOf80mmetaG_FD_148612 | JGI IMG/M metagenome (GOLD analysis project Ga0194132, IMG submission 148612) | Freshwater microbial communities from Lake Tanganyika, Tanzania - TA2015054 Kigoma Offshore 80m | ecosystem: Environmental > Aquatic > Freshwater > Lake | place: Tanzania: Lake...
ACAGGCATGTTGTCAGTTTTCGTTTTTGTGCGATGGTCGAAAGAAGCCATCCGCAGGCACTGGCCCGCCCTCGGAAAGGGGATTCTGATCAAATCCGGCACGGGAGTGAGGCGTTGGTGTATACTGTCGGGGTCCGGGAGACCCAAAATGGAAATCCCGGCTTAAGGCGCGATAATCGCCCGAACACCTTGTTTCGGGAGGTGACCGAGTGATCGCCGCGGACGTCGAACCGGTTCCCGTCGTTTCCCGTGGCGGTATTCCGAAATAAAAGGATTCTATGACCCGGCCGGCTCGGCCACCACGGCCTGCGTCAGCGCGTGCAGTTCCCCGGCCCGCCGGGCGGACCGGCTTTCCACGGAAAACCTCAACAGCGGCTCCGTATTCGAAGCCCGCACGTGGATCCAGCCATGGGGCGTTTCGATCTTCAGCCCATCCGTCCGGTCCAGCTTCGCCCCTGGCAGCAGACCCTCCAACCTCTGCATGATGGGCCCCAGACGCCCATGTCCGAACGCCGCCTTCCCGGACCGCCGCTCATACCGCGGCAGCCGGCCGGCCAGGCCTGAGGCCGTCAACCCGGACGACGCCAGACGATCCAGCAAGAACGCCATTCCGGTGTAGCTGTCGCGGCATGCGTGCACAGCCGGGAAAATGACGCCGCCATTCGACCCCTCCCCGCCAATCACCGCCCCCTGCGCCTGCATCGCCTGCACCACATTGGCCTCGCCCACCGGCGAGCGGAAGACCTTCACGCCATGCAGCGCCGCCACGTCGTCAATCACGCTGGACGTCGTCAGGTTCACCGCCACCGGGCCCGGCGTTCGCGCCAGAACCGCGTCCACCACCAGCGCCAGCACATCGTCGTTGTCCAGCACCTCGCCGGTTTCAACGCAGACAGCAAGGCGGTCACCGTCCGGATCCTGCGCGAATCCGATGTCGCAGCCGCGCTCCAACATCAGGCCGCGCAGCGCGCCCAGGCTCTCGCGCGTGGGCTCGGCTTCGCGGGGAAAGACCTGGGTGGGGTCCACGTGGATGGCGTGCAGTTCGCATCCCAGCACGTCGCGCAGGAAGCGGCAGGACATTTCAGAACCGGCGCCGTTCACGCCATCCAGCCCAACGCGGAATCGCCTTTCCCGGATGCGCTCCACGCCGACGTGCTTCAAAACGCGATCGATGTGGAGCCGGGGCGGGGTCAGGGGATCGTCCTGAATGCCGCGCATCTCATCGTTCGACGCCTGGCGGAAACTGCTCTGGTAATACAGGTCGATCAGTTCGGCGCGTTCGTACTGATTGAAGAACAGGCCTTCGCCGTTGAACAGCTTCAGCGCGTTGTACTCGGGCGGGTTGTGAGACGCGGTGATGCCGATTCCGCCGCGGGCCCCGGTGGCCTTGACGTAGACCTGCATGGTGGGCGTGGGCTGCACCCCGACGCGCACCACCTCGCAACCGGCCGCCAGAAGCCCGCACGCCACGGCGTGTTCCAGCATGGGTCCTGAGATCCTTGTGTCGCGGCCCAGCACCACGCGTCCGGCGCCCACATAAGTTCCGAAGGCCTGCCCAAAGGCGGCCGCCAGTGAGGGTGTGAGGAACTCGCCCACCACGCCGCGGACGCCCGACACGCCAATCTTCAGCAGATGCTCGCGCTTCACATGAAGCTCCTCACCTGGTCCATCAGGGATTCGAACAGGGCATTGGGCGGCGCGCCGCGCTGTTCGGCAATCACCCGGATCACGGGTTCCGTCTGGCTGACTCGCACGTGGAACCAGCGGTCTTCCCAATCCACGCGCAGGCCATCCACCATGTTCGCCGCGCCGTCGTCGAAGCGTTCGCGCAATGCCATCATCAGCGCCGGCACGCGCTGCGATGACAGACGGTGGGTCCCTTTGAGCACCGAATACGCCGGGTAACCGGCCAGGACGCGCGACAGGCTGCACCGCCGGGCGCTCATCAGAGAGAGCAGACCCAGCATGGACGCGATGCCGTCGTAGACAAACCGGAACCGCGGCATCATCACCGCCCCCGTGCCCTCGCCCGCCAATGCCACCTGATCGGCGCTGTAGCCGGCCAGCGCGTCAATCGCCGCCTGTCGCCCCACGGGCACCCGCACCACGCGCCCTCCATGCCAGCCCGCCACCACGTCCACAAGCGCCGTGGTCGAAAGATTCGTGATCACCAGTTGGCCGGTCTTGGGCGTCAGCAGATGGTCGGCCAGCATCGGCAGAACCATCTCCTCGGAAGCGGGTTCACCGCGTTCGGAGGCAAAGGCGACGCGGTCCGAATCGGCGTCGAACAGGAAGCCGGCGTCGGCGGCCAGGGGCTCAACCAGAGGGGCCAGTTGCAGCGCCACCGTGCGCCGGTCCGTGGCGGGCTCATGCGCGAACGCCGTCCCATCGAGAGCGGCATTGATCAGGACGAAGCGGAAGCCGTGAAGTTCGTTGAGACGCTTGAGAATGGCGGCCGATGTTCCGTTGCAGCAATCCACCACCACGCGGTAGCTGCGCAGGTCATCGAAATCGAAAGCCGAGGCCAGGTCCGCCAGGTAGGCGTCGATCGCGCCTTCGTCCCGATGGAGACTTCCCAGGCCGCGCCATTCGGCGAAGTCGAACTTGTGCAGGTGGTAGATGTCCAGCAGTTCACCGGCTTCGGCGGTGGAAAGGTAACTTCCGCCCGGTCCGAAGAATTTGAGGGCGTTCCACTCGATGGCGTTGTGGCTGGCGCCGATGGAGATGCCGCCCGCGGCGCCCAGCCGCCGGATGGAGTGCTGCAGCACGGGCGTCGACACCACGCCAAGATCGATCACGTCGCGGCCCGACGCCATCAGCGAAGCGGTTACGCCTTCGCGGATCATCACGCCGCTGGCGCGCGGGTCGCGCCCCACAACCACCGCGCCTTCGCGCTGCAGGAACGTAGCGAACGCCGCCGCGAAATCCAGCACGTGCGCCGCCGTCAAGCCGTTCCCCACCACACCGCGCAGGCCCGCGTGTGAAATGCGGAGCGACTTCGAACGCTCGTTCAAGCCTGTTACCTTCCCTCCAATCGCAGCCGCCCAAAAGACTCCGGCACGTGATAGCCGCGCGACCCGGTGGGCTGCCAGGCGATCTGCACCCGCTTCGGACCCGGTCCCTGCAGGCGGTAGAAGTTCACCCGCATTTCATTGCCATTGGCCGGTGGGCGCGGGTCCAGGCTGGCCAGGGGAATGCGGAACTCGCCGGTCCACACCTTGCGTTTTTCATCCAGACGCGCCTTGACCGTGAACCCAGAATTCCAGCGCCAGCCGCCTTCCGGCAGTGGGTTGTCGCGGTCGATGTCCAGGTCCACCCACTCTCCCCGCGGCGATACCTGCAGTTCGTAGTAGTGGCGGATGCGGTTGAAGTCGGACCCGATGAAGATCTCGGCCACGTCCCACTCCCAGAGCTTGTTGGTCTCCTCCGTGGTGGTGAGCGACGGCCTCGGAAACAACTGCTGATAGTCGCAAATGAAGAGGAAATAGAGGTGCTCCCGCGTCCAGCGCGAGCGGATCTCGGTGCGGTGCCCGGCCACCGCCTCTCCTTCGGGTCCCCGTTCGGTCACCACACCGGCCACGCCTTTCCAGAACGCGGAATTGGGATCCGCCGTGGGCGCGGGCCCGGACGCCGAGTAGCGGCTGGAGATCACGCCGGGGCCATCGGCCAGCAACAGGCCCGCCAGAACAGGGGTAAGCAGGAATGAACGCACAAACTTAGGGTACAGGAAAGAACGCCGCCATCGCCGTGCGCAGTTCCGCCGCGTCCAGAGTCTTGAGATCGTGGCCCGCTCCCGAGACCAGCATCAGCCGCGTGGGCGCGGTGAACAGCTTCACCGCGGCTTCCATCTCAGCCGGCGATCCGAACGGGTCGCGCGTTCCGTGCGCCAGAAAAACAGGCACGGCAATCCGCGGGAGATGTTCCGTGCGCGGCTTCTCCGGCTGCCCCGGCGGATGCAGCGGATAGGACAACAGCAGCAGCCCCTCTGCCGCCGCGGGCTCCTCGGCAAGCAGCATGGAGGCCTGGCGGCCGCCGTAACTCACGCCACCCACGATCACGGGTCCGCCGGCGCGCGCCCGCAGTTCCGCCACCGCATCACGCAACCCCTGACGGTCCGCCGGACCATCGGAAGGCCGCGGAGGCCCCGAAGGCCGTGCGCGCCGGAATGCCAGATTGTGGCGCACCACCTGGACACCATGCGCGGCGAACTCGCGTTCCAGCCGGACAAGCAGCGGAGCATCGGCGTTGCCGCCCGCGCCATGTGTCAACAGCAAGCCTTTCATCGACATGTCACCAATCCCTCCTCAAGCAAGCGGGAATCACCGGCCTTTGCGCCCGCCACGCCATCAAAGGACCGCGCAACCCAAAACACCGGATCGTGGCGCACCACCCCCGCCAGCGCCATATGTCAGAAGCGAGTCCTTCATCATCGGATCACCATCCATTCGTCAGGCAAGCCATATCACAGGCCCCCGGTTCCGCTCCCGTACCTGCGCCGCAGCAGCAGCCCGCCGCGCCATGCTTCAGCAACGAATCTTTCATCGGTGAGTCACCAGCCCTGCCTCAAGCAAGCGGGACGCCATCAAAGGAACGGGCACCCCGGAACACCGGATCGCGGCGCACCACCTCCGCCAGCGCCGTATGTCAGAAGCGAGTCCTTCATCATTGGATCACCATCTGTTCGTCACGCAAGCCATATCACAGGCCCCCGGTTCCGCTCCCGTACCTGCGCCGCAGCAGCAGCCCGCCGCGCCATGCTTCAGCAACGAACCTTTCATCGATGAGTCACCAGCCCTTCCTCAAGCAAGCGGGATCACCGGCCTTTTCGCCCGCCACGCCATCAAAGGACCGCGCACCCCGGAACACCGGATCGTGGCGCGCCAACTCCGCCGGCGCCGTATGTCAGAACCGAGTCCTTCATCACTGGATCACCATCTATTCCTCACGCAAGCGATATCACAAGCCGCCGGTTCCGCGCCCGTACCTGCGCCGCCGCAGCAGCCCGCCGCGCCATCAAAGGACCGCGCACCCCGGAACACCGGATCGCGGCGCACCACCTACGCCAGCGCTGTATGTCAGAAGCGAGTCCTTCATCACTGGGTCGCAATCTCTCCTCACGCAAGCGATCTCTCAGGCCCCGCTCCGCTCCCGCAATTGCGTCTCATCGGCCAGTCACCAGCCCTTCCTCAAGCAAGCGGGATCACCAGCGTGTCCCAGACCACCTGAACCCATGCACCGTGTCAGCAGCCATTGATCGACACACCGTCAGTTCTCCCGCACGCAAGAAACATCGCGGGCACCGGAACGCCGGATTGCGGCGTACCGCCTGAGCCTTCGCGCCGAGTGCCGCGAGCGAGCCTTTCACCGATAGGTCACCAGTTCTTCCTCAAGGTGCGGCGTCGCATTGAACTGATCGAGCGACACGCGGCCGCCGCTAAACACAAATGAGGTCACCGACGCGTTGCGGACGCGCCAGTGCAGCGCCACGGCCGCTTCGGCCGGCGCGCCGAGCACTGTCTGCACCGCCACACCAACCGGTCCGCCCGAAGTTGCCACCACCAGCACGCTTCCCGCCGGAGCCTGCGCCATCAGGTTTCTCAGTCCCGTCTCGACACGTGCGCGGAACTCGGCCCAGGGCTCGGGCCCCGGCATTCCCTGAACAAAACGCTTCATCAATGTTTCAAACATTTTCTGGAAGAACCGGTTCGCATCGGGGTCTCCGCGCCGATGGTTGAAAGCGTCCCACTGCTCCCGGAAAACGGGGTCGGCCGAAGCCAGACGCGGGGCCTCCGCCAGCAGTCCTTCCGTGTCGTACTCGTTGAACGCGGGGTCGGCGGCAGGCGGCGCAAAGCCGAGCAGTTCCGCGGTCTCGCGTTGACGCCGCAGCGTCCCGCAGTGGACCGCATGCGGCGCTACGCCGCGCGCGCGCCAATACTCGCCCAGCAGGACGGCCTGCCGGCGTCCAGGAACGGACAGCCGGTCGCGGTCCTCTCCGAACGGGTTGGCCTGCCCGTGGCGGACCAGATGGAGAATGCTCATCCGTGCTTCTTCAGTTCGATCTTGGCGATAGCGTCGCGGTGAACTTCATCCGGACCATCGGCCAGGCGGAGGGTTCGCGAGTTGGCCCAGGCGGCGGCCAGGAAGAAGTCCTCGCAGACGCCCGCGGCGCCATGCGCCTGCACAGCGCGGTCCAGCACCCGCAGCGCGACGTTCGGCGCCACCACCTTGATGGCCGCGATCTCGGAGCGGGCTTCCTTGTTGCCCACGGTGTCCATCATCCAGGCTGCCTTCAGCGTGAGCAGGCGCGCCTGATCGATCTCCATGCGCGAGGTGGCGATATCGGCGAGGATGGTTCCCTTCTCCGAGTTCGGCGTTCCGAAGGCCACTCTCGTCTTGACGCGCCGGCACATCGCTTCCAGCGCCCGCTCGGCCACTCCGATCAACCGCATGCAGTGATGGATGCGGCCCGGCCCCAGGCGGCCTTGCGCGATCTCAAACCCGCGCCCCTCACCCAGCAGCAGGTTCGCGGCCGGCACGCGCACGTTCTCAAATGTGATCTCGGCGTGCCCGTGCGGGGCATGGTCATAGCCATAGACATTCAGCATCCGGCGGATGGTGACGCCCGGCGTGTCGAGCGGCACCAGGATCATGGACTGCTGTTTGTGGCGTGCGGCCGTGGGGTCCGTCTTGCCCATGAAGATGGAGATGCGGCAGCGCGGATCGCCGGCCCCGGAAGACCACCACTTGCGGCCGTTGATGAGGTAGGAATCGCCATCGCGCGCGATGCTTGACTGGATGTTGGTGGCGTCGGAAGAAGCGACGTCCGGCTCCGTCATGCAGAAGCAGGAGCGGATCTCGCCGCCAAGCAAAGGCTCCAACCACTGTTCCTTCTGCGCGGGCGAGCCGTAGCGCACCAGCACCTCCATGTTGCCGGTGTCAGGCGCCGAGCAGTTGAACACCTCGGGCGCCCAATAGACGCGGCCCATGATCTCGCACAGGGGCGCGTACTCGAGGTTCGTCAGTCCGGCGCCCAGGCCGCTCTCTGGCAGGAACAGGTTCCAGAGTCCCGCGGCGCGCGCAAGGGGCTTCAATTGCTCGACAATCGCGGTGGGCTCCCAGCGGTTGCCTTCGCGCACCTGCTGTTCGAACAGAGCCTCATTCGGATAGACGTGGTCATCCATGAACCGGCGGAGCCGGGCCTGAAGATCCTGGACACGATCAGAGTAGCCAAAGTGCATTACGCTCATGGTAGCCTGCCGGAGCGTCGGCAGGGTTTGTTAAGAAATCGAAACTAGCCAAGGGGCAGCGGGTTCGTGCAGCAAAGGGGACGAGATTGATGACCGCCAAGTACGTTCCGGTTCTGGCGCTGGCGTTGGCTGGGGCCGCCGCCGGTCAGCCGCTGCGTTCGCTTAAGGGGGTGGCGGTTCCGGCTCCTCCCGGGTTGGGGCAGTACGTCGGCGACCACACCGCGCTGGTGGCTCTGGGCAAGGCGCTGTTCTGGGACATGCAGACGGGCAGCGACGGCCGCACGGCGTGCGCGACGTGCCATTTTCATGCCGGCGCCGATCATCGCGACCGCAACCAGATCGCGGATCCGAACAACCCGTTCCAGGCGAACATCACGCTGGCGGCGTCCGGCTTTCCCCTGCGCCTGCTGGCTGATCCGTTGAACCGGAACTCGCCGGTGCTGCGGGACAGTTCGCAGCGGATTGGTTCGGCGGGCGTCTTCCGGCGGGTCTTCGGCGGCCTGGTGAATGGCCAACCGGACGAGGCGGGCACGGAGGCGTTGGATGCGCCCCAGTTCGCGGTTCAGGGCTTGCAGGTGCGGCGGGTTACCCCGCGCAACTCGCCCTCGGTGATCAACGCCGCCCACTCGGTCCGCGGGTTCTGGGACGGACGGGCGGCGCGGGTGTTCAACGGCTTTACGATTTCGGGCGATGCGTCGCCGGCGGGCGCACTGGTCTGGCGGTACAGTGGGTATGCGCGGGAGCCGGTGCGGCTGGATAACTCGAGCCTGGCTTCGCAGGCGGTGGGCCCGATCATGGATCATCTGGAGATGTCGTATCAGGGCCGCTCCTGGCTGGCGCTGGCGCGCAAGGTGCTGAACCTGCCGCCGCTCGGGCTGCAGCGTGTGGCGGCGGATGACAGTGTGCTGGGGGCGATGGCGAGGAGCGACGGCCGCGGGCTGTCGGAAGGGGTCAGCTATCCCAGCCTGATCCGGGCGGCGTTCCAACCGCATCTCTGGGAGTCCGCGCAGCTTGTCGATGCCGAGGGCCAGGCGCTTCCGGGCCGCCACGGGTGGCCGGCCGAAGCGGGTGAGTATGCGCAGATGGAGCACAACTTCCCTCTCTTCTGGGGTCTCGCGATCCAAGCTTATGAGAGCACGCTGATCTCCGACGAGGCGCCCGTGGACCGGTTCTTCGAAGGGGACGAGACCGCGCTTTCCGATCTGGCGCGCGAGGGCCTGCAACTGTTCCAGGGCAATGGGCGCTGCACGACGTGCCATTCGGGGCCGGAGTTCTCGGCGGCGGGCTATTCGGCGCAGGGTCCGGGGCGGGGAGGCAATGCGATCCGGGCGTTCATCGCCACGGGGGTGCGGCCGGCGGGCGAGGACGCGGGAGCGGGGAACGCGGCATTCAAGTCCATGACCATCCGGAATGTGGAGTTCACGGGTCCGTACTTCCACAACGGCGGGCAGGCGACGCTTGAGCAACTGGCCGGGTTCTACGCCCGTGGCGGCGACTTCAACAACAACGGCATCCGGCCGCTCGGCCTGACCGCGCGGCAGCAGGCGGCGCTGGTGGAGTTCATGAAGGCGGCGAGCGACGACAGGGTGCGTTACGAGAGGGCTCCGTTCGACCACCCCGAACTGTGTGTACCCAATGGCCATGCCGAGTCGGCAAGCCGGTTGCTGATTCCGAGCGGCTCGGCGGGATTCCCGCGGGCCTCGATGGAGAACTGGGCCGGAATCCCGGCCGTGGGCGCGAGCGGCAACGCGGCGCCGCTGCAAACCTTCGAAGAACTGCTGAACGGCACCGGAGCCGACGGGTCACGGGCTCACCATCTGCGGGACGCCTGCGCGATCCCGTTTCCGTAGGCCTTACAGTTCGAGGATGACCGGCATGATCAGCGGCCGGCGCTGGGTCTGCTTATTGATGAAGCGCTTGAGATCGATGCGGACCTTCTCCTGAATGAGGCCGGCGTCGGAGCGCTCTTCGGCCGAGGAGTTGTCGAGGGTCCGGGTGACCACCGCGCGCGCTTCGGCGAGCAGGGGGGAGCCTTCGTCGAAGGAGACGAAGCCGCGGCTGACGATCTCCGGCACGCCTTCAGCGCGGCCGGTGGAGCGGTTGATGGTGATGATAGGGATCACGAAGCCGTCCTCGGCCAGGTGACGGCGGTCGCGGATGATGAGATCCTCGACCACCTCATCGATGGATCCGGAATCGATGCAGAGGCGGCCGACGGGGATCTTGCCGGACTTGCGGGCGCCCTGTTCGTCGATGAGGAGGCAGTCGCCGGAGTCCATGATGAAGGTGCCTTCGAGGCCCCAGTCCGACAGGTGCTGCGCCATGCGGGCATGGAGGGCGAGTTGCCGATACTCGCCGTGGATGGGCATGAAGTAGCGGGGGCGGACGAGGTTGAGGATGAGGTTGAGTTCCTCGGCGCTGGCGTGGCCGGAGACGTGGACGGGCGGGTTGGTTGAGCCGTAGACAAGGTCCGCGCCGCGGCGGGCGATGTGGTTGATCATCCGGTAGATGGGCTTCTCGTTGCCGGGGATGATGCGGGCGCTCAGGACGACGGTATCGCCGTTTTCGATCCAGAGGTGCTTATGGTTGTCGACGGCGACGCGGCTCATGGCGGACATGGGTTCGCCCTGGGTTCCGGAGACGACGGCCACCACTTTGGCGGGGTCCGCCTCCATGATGTCCTGGGCGCGGAGGAGGATGCCGTTGGGGATCTGGAGCAGGCCGAGGCCGTGGGCGATCTCGGTCACATCCATCATGCTGCGGCCGAGGAAGGCCACCTTGCGGCCGGAGTCGCGGGCGACGTCGACCACCTGCTGGAGGCGGTGGACGGAGGAGGAGAAGCAGCAGACGACCACGCGGCGGCGGGCGCGGTTGAAGATCTCCTCAAGCTTGGGGCGGACGGCCCGTTCGGAGAGGGTGAAGCCGGGGCGGTCGACGTTGGTGGAGTCCGACATGAGCAGCAGGACGCCGCGTTTGCCGTATTCGGCGAAGGCATGGAGGTCAAAAAGCTGGTTGTCGGTGGGGGTGGCATCCACCTTGAAATCACCGGTGTGGATGATGACCCCGAGAGGGATGGTGATGGCGAGGGCGACGCAGCTTACGATGGAGTGAGTGACGTTGATGAAATCGATGACAAAGGGTCCGATTTCGAGCTTTTGGCCGGGCTGGATGGGGTTGAGCTGGACGGAACGGGTGAGGTCATGCTCATCGAGGCGGCGCTCGACGAGGGCGAGCGTGAAGGCGGTGCCGTAGACGGGGACGTTGATGCCGGAGAGCAGGAAGGGAACGGCGCCGATGTGGTCCTCGTGACCGTGGGTGAGGATGACGGCGCGTACAAGATCCTTATTTTCCTTAAGATAGGCGAAATCCGGGACGACGACGTCGACACCCAGCAGTTCCGAATCGGGGAACATCATGCCGGCATCGACGACGATAATGTCGTCGCCGTACTGGATGGCCATGGAGTTCATACCGAACTCGCCGAGTCCGCCTAAAGGGATGATTTTGAGCGCTTTTTCAGCCATGTGAGGGTGCAGCCTTCAGGGTACCACGAGGGGTTTAGAGCCTTGGACGAAAATGCCCGCCCCCGTATTCCAGGAGCGGGCATCGTTGATGGTTAGAGAGAAATGGTCCGATGGAGATTGCAGCCATCAAAACCGTTGTGTTTGAAGTTTAGGGCCAAAGAGACTCGAAGTCAACAGGAAATATGCCACTCGTTGACATCACCTCCAGGTGCTTGAAAAATAATCCACTTACGCATCAGAAGACCTTCTGGGAACGAACCGGGGAGCCCCGGAAAACGGCGTTTCCGGCGCGGTTCGGTTGGCTCTAACTTCGCGAAATTACAAGGCTTGTCCGCGCTCATCGATATTCAAACGCACCATCACTTCCTGAGCATTCTTACCACCGTAGTGATAGATCATCCGGCGTCCGATGGCGAACAGAGCGCCGGTGCCGACGCAGACGCCGATGAGGACGCCGGCGAGGGTAAAGATGCCGATGAGGAGGTCGCCGGGGTTGGGTTCTTTGCCCGGAACTGCTTCATTCCACATGACCGTGGCCTTGTAATCGACCTTGGCGATGAGTTCCTGGGCGGCGAGGTTGGCTGAGAGCGGGCTGGTGGAAGTAAGAAGGGCTACTAATGGACCGGACCGGCGCACCAGTACTTCCGGTACCTCGGAAAGCACCTTTTCGCGTTCCCTGGCAATGACCATGTTGGGGAAGGAGAAGATGGCGAGGGTTACCTGGGAGCCGCCGGCGCGGTAGGCGGCGGTCTGGATTTCGGCGCCGAAGTCGAAGCCGGCCTGGGCGGCGGGGACGACGGGCAGGAACCGGCCGAGGGCCACGGGGCCGGTGATGTAGCGGCGGGACCCGGGGATGAGGCCCTGGGGAGGCGGGTAGTTCCGGAGCGTGGGGAGCGGGGCTTCGGAGGCGGGCTTGAGGGCGGCTTTGAGGGCTGCCTTTTCGGCGGCCTTCAGACGGTTGCCGGTGAGCCGGAAGAGGTAATTGGCGGCGGCCCAGATTTCGCCGGTGGAGGTGGCGGCGGCGAGTTCCTGGCTGCGGACGGGGATGCCGTCCTCCGGGAAGAGGGCCTGGAAGGCGGCGAGGGACCCGGTGGTGTCGCGGAAGCGCCAGCCGGTGAGGCGGATGGCGCCGTAGCTGGCTTCCTCGCCCTGTTCAAAGCCGTACTCGGCCCAGAGCTGGGGGTCCGGGGCGGCGGTGGGGGCAGTTTCGGTGCGCTTCCGCCCGGCGAACTCTTCCGGCAGGACGGCCGCGGAGCAGGCCGCAGCCAGGAAGGGGGCGAGGAGGCGGAAGCGGGTCATCACTCATTCACTCCATGACACTTCTTGTACTTCTTGCCGCTGCCGCAGGGGCAGAGGTCATTGCGGCCGACCTTAGGGGATTTGAGGGTGGGCTGTTTGGGTGAGGCGGCCGCGGGGCCGCCGGCAAAGGAGAGGCCCGCCATTTCCTTATCCTGCTTGCGCTGGACGTTGCGGGTGAAGTCATCGACAGCGGACTGGGCGGCGCGCCGGTCCTCGTCGGAGAAGGCTGGAGCGGCGGGAGCTTCCTCGTCCACATCCTCGATGTCGTCCTCGGAGGGAATGTAGAGAACAGGCCGTCCGGAGGCGTCGCCGGTGACCTGCCAGAAGAAGAGGTTGCGGATGGTCTCCTCGTCGGTGCGGTCGAGCATGGCCTGGAAGAGCTTGAAGGACTCCTTCTTATACTCGACAAGCGGATCTTTCTGGGCGTAGCCACGGAGGCCGATGCCTTCGCGGAGGTGGTCCATCTGGAGCAGATGGTCCTTCCACTGGCTGTCGATGACCTGGAGCCAGACTTGGCGTTCGAACAGGCGCCAGGCGGCCTCGCCGACCAGTTGCTCGCGTTCGCGGTAGCGCTGGTGGACAGCTTCCAGCAACTGGGTTTCGACTTCCTTGCGGAAGGCGCCGGAGAGTTCGTTGATATCGAGGGTGACGGAGAAGAGGTTGAGCGCGGCGCTGGCGAGGCCCGGAAGGTCATAAAGGGCGGGGCTGGATTCAGCGCAGTGGCGGTCAACCAGTTCGCCGGCGCGTTCATCGATCATGCCGAGGACGCGTTCGCGCTGGCCGAACTGCTGTTCCTGGGTGCGCATCCAGTCCACGAGCTCGATGATTTCGGCGACGGCTTCGTCTTCCGAGGCGTGGCCGGCGGCGTGGCCGTTGAGAGCCGTGGCGAGGCGGCCGGCCGAAGCGGCGACACCGATGCGGACGCGCAGCCATTCGGTGGACCAGATGGCCTGGCGGAGGCTGGCGCCCTGGCGGCGGGCGGAGCGGGCGGATTCGTAGCGTTCGACGAAGGCGTCGCAGAGGTCGCGTTCGCTGGCGCCGGAGACACCGAGTTCGGCGGCAGCGTTGGCGGCGCTGTTTGCCGCGAGGAGGACATGCACCATGGCGCGGGCGGCGCCGCGGCGGCGCTCAGAGGGTTCGAGGCCCTGGCTCAAGCGGCGCATCTTCGAAGTCTGCTTCTGGACCTCGGCGCGGACGGCGAGCACGATGCGCCAGACGCCCTCTTCGGTCTGCTTGCTGGTGAACTTGTCGTATTCGACCTTGGGCTGTTTGTAGTCCTCGGCGTCGTTCTGAAGGTCGACGCCGAAGCGGTCATAGACTTCACGTTCGAGCCGGGCGGTGTCGAGCGTTTCGCGCTTGCCGCCGAGGCGCTGGCACTTGGTGACGATGGTCTCGACGTCGGTGCGGGCGATGTCTTCGACGAAGCCATCGACAAGGCGCGGATAGCGTTTGACCATCTCCGTGGCGTGCGCGTATTCGGCGTCGATGGCGGGCATGAGGCCGAGCACGGACTGAACCGAGGCGGCATCGGTGAGGGTGACCTCGAAGGTCTTGCGGGCGCGTTCGGCGATCTCCGTGACGCCGAGTGAATCGCTGAGATTGAGCAGGTGGCCGGCCACGGGGTGCAGGCCGGCAAAGGACGAGCGGAGGCGTGCTTCGGCGCGGCTGAGCCAGTCGAGATCATCTTTGGCGGCGAGCAGGCGGCGCACTTCGGATTCGACGAGTTGAGCGGCTTCCTCGCCGGACTGGACGGCTTCCGGCAGTTCGATGTGGAGGCCGAGGCCCTTTTCGATGGCATCGCGGAACTGGGCGCGTTCGTTCCTGGCGATGCGGCGGGAGCGGAACGGCGCGGTGGCTTCCTGGCAGACGGCGAGGGCGACGGTCTGTTCGCCGACGCGGTTGCGGAGGTCGGATTCGATGTTGGCGGCGGAGGCGCGGGCTTCGACGGCGCGATGGTAGCGGCGGCCGTAGGTCTCCATGATCACCTCGATGACTTCGGGGTGATTGCGGCCCCGGAGATCGGGCGGATCCATGGGGACGCGGAGGATGGGCTGGAGTTCGGCGATGAGGCCGTTGATGTTGTAGGTGTTGGGAAGCTGGCGCGCCGGGCAGAAGGTATCGACGGTGCTTTCGACGAGCGCGTGGGCGGCGGCGAGGAGGCGGTCCTCGTCTTCCTGGCCTTCCATGAGCGGCTGGCGCATGCCGTAGACGGCGATGCGCTGCTTGTTCATGACGTCGTCGTATTCCAGCAGGTGTTTGCGGGCGGCGAAGTTCTGCGCCTCGACGGCCTTCTGGGCGGCGGCGATGCGCTTGGTGATCATGCGCGATTCGATGGGTACATCCTCTTCCATGCCGAGGCGGAGCATGAGGTTCTGCATGCGTTCGCCGCCGAAGATGCGGAGGAGGTCGTCCTGGAGGGAGAGGAAGAATTTGGAGGCGCCGGGGTCGCCTTGACGGCCGGCGCGGCCGCGGAGCTGGTTATCGATGCGGCGGGCATCGTGGCGTTCGGTGCCGACGATGATGAGGCCGCCGCGTTCGACGACCTGGGCGCGTTCGGCCTCCGTGGCGGCGCGATGGCGGGCGATGGTGTCATCCCAGAGCTGCCGTTCGGAGGTTCCGATGGAGGCGATCTGCATGGCATCGGGATCGATGTTGCGGCGGCGGAGTTCATCCTTGGTCATGAACTCGGGGTTGCCGCCGAGAAGGATGTCGGTGCCGCGGCCGGCCATGTTGGTGGAGACGGTGACAGCGCCGAGGCGTCCGGCCTGGGCGACGATGACGGCTTCACGCTCATGGTTTTTGGCGTTGAGCACTTCATGGCGGACGCCGGCGCGCTTGAGCATGCCGGAGATTTTTTCCGACTTTTCGACGGAGATGGTGCCGACGAGGACGGGCTGGCCGTTTTCGTGGCGTTCCTTGATCTCCTTGACGGCGTTGCGGAACTTTTCCTCTTCGGTTCGATAGACGATGTCTTCGAATTCGCGCCGGATCATGGCGCGATTGGTGGGGATGCCGATGACGTCGAGCTTGTAGGTCTTGGCGAATTCGGCGGCTTCGGTGTCGGCGGTGCCGGTCATGCCGGCGAGCTTCTTATAGAGGCGGAAGAAGTTCTGGAAGGTGACGGTGGCGAGGGTCTGATTTTCGCGCTCGATCTTGACGCCTTCCTTGGCTTCGATGGCCTGATGGAGACCGTCGCTCCAGCGGCGGCCGGGCATGAGGCGGCCGGTGTGCTCATCGACGATGACCACTTCGCCGTTCTGAACAAGGTAATCCTTGTCGCGGTGGAAGAGCACGTGGGCGCGGAGGCCCTGCTGGACGTGGTGGTTGAGTTCGATGTTGGCGGGGTCGTAGAGGTTGTTGATGGAAAGGAGGCGTTCGACCTTGAGCACGCCTTCCTCGGTGAGGGCGGCGGAGCGGTGTTTCTCGTCGACGGTGTAGTCGCCGGTGGTGTACTTTTCGCCGGGCTCCTTACCTTCGATGACTTCACCGCGGATGAGCTTGGGGATGATGGCGTTGATGCGGCAGTACTTGTCGGTGGACTCTTCGCTGGCGCCGGAGATGATGAGCGGGGTGCGGGCTTCGTCGATGAGGATGGAGTCGACTTCATCGACGATGGCGTAGTTGTGGCCGCGCTGGGCGCAACGGACGCGGCTGGACTTCATGTTGTCGCGCAGGTAATCGAACCCGAGCTCATTGTTGGTGGCGTAGGTGATGTCGGCGCCGTAGGCCGCTTTGCGTTCGGAGTCGTCCAAGCCGTGGACGATGATGCCGACCGAGAGGCCGAGCGAGCGATGGATCTTGCCCATCCATTCGGCGTCGCGGCGGGCGAGATAGTCATTGACGGTGACGATGTGGACGCCCTTGCCATCGAGGGCGTTGAGGTACGAGGGCAGGGTGGCGACGAGGGTCTTGCCTTCGCCGGTCTTCATTTCGGCGATGCAGCCGCGGTGGAGAACGATGCCGCCGATGAGCTGGACATCGAAGTGGCGCATGTTGAGGACGCGGCGGCCGGCTTCGCGGACGGTGGCGAAGGCGTCGACGAGGAGATGGTCGAGGTGAGCGCCCTGGGCGATCTGTTCCCGGAAGCGGGTGGTGCGGGCGGCGAGTTCGGCATCGGAGAGCGACTGGAGCGACGGCTCAAGGTCGTTGATGGCGGAGATGAGGGGGCGCATCCTCTTGATCTCACGCTCCGTTTTGGTGCCGAAGATCTTCGACAATAGGGCGTCAATCATAGACAGTGGTACATCCTAATTGTAACAGGGCGGGTTTAACGAACCCTGTGAAGACGCGGGTTTCGGCGGGCACACTTCGGGCGTTGGCGTGGGGTGGCGGGGGTGGTTTGTGGTGTTGATGGGTGATTGATGGGTCCTGTTCTCCCGGATCTTGGCGGCTTCCGGGGGCCGGTTGCGAGTTATTGGGCTTCCGGGTCGTGGGGATATGGGGGAACGAACCCGAGGGTTTGGCGGGGTGGGGAAACGAACCCGGGCGTTGGGGGGTCCGGTGGCGGGGTGGGGTGGTGGGCTGGGGCGGAGCGGCGAGGTGGGGCGGAGTCCTGGCGCATGAGCTTTTCGAGTTCGGCGCGGAGGAGGCGGGCGTGGCGGTGAGAGCGGTCGCGTTCTCGGAGGGCGGTGACGTAGCTGGAGCAGGTGTTGAGCCGGATGTAGGTGTTGGCGAGGATCTGGTCCTCGGTGGGGTTCCTGGTGCCGTGCCTGATGAGATTGGCTCGGGCTTCGTTGCGGTTGTCGATGAGGAGAGCTTCTTCGGAACGCTCGGCGCGTTGGATGTGCCAGAGTTCGGAGGCTAGCTGGTCGACGAGGCAGCGGTGGATTTCAGGGACCTGGTAGTGGTTGTGGAGGTCTTCCCGGAGTTGGTCGTAGTCTTGCTGGGATTCCCAGGGGAGGACTCGGCCTTTGGCGTAGAGGCCGTGCTTGAGGGCGTTTTGAGCGGAGCGGGCTTTGCCTTCTGGGGTGATGGGTCCGTTTGAGAGGGCTCCGTTGGTGCGGGAGGTGTCGGATTGAAGTGAGGTTGCCATGTTGGTTCTCCGTGTGAATTCTACAAAGTGGGGCAATGGAGGTATGGCGATTCTTGGGGCTAATTGCAAGAAACTAGGGCAGAAATAAATTTCCGCCGGCTGTGATCGGGGGAGGAGCGGCCGGGGGTTGCGTTGGGGGTCGTTGGGCCGCCCGGCCCTCGGGCCGGCTGGTTGCCCGCTACGCATTGCCACCCGCTACGCATTGCCACCCGCTACGCATTGCTACCCGCTACGCTTTGCTACCCGCTACGCTGGAGAGACTGACCCATGCTGACTGGTGAAATTCGTTCGCAAATTGATCAGATCTGGAATGCCTTTTGGACCGGGGGGATTTCCAAACCCCTGCAGGTGATTGAGCAGATTACGTGTCTGCTCTTCCTGCGCCGCCTGGATGAGATTCAGACGGTGGAGGAGGCGAAGGCGGCGCGGTTGGGGCGGCCTGCAGAGCGGATTTTGCCGATGGTTCGGGCATGGTTTGAGATGGCCTGTGGGTTCACACTCGTCCGAGGTCGGGCCGTGATCGGGCGCTGCGGCAGCCACGGATCCTGTCGATCTCTGCCTGGGATTCCAGCGGAGTTGTTTTGATATAAGCCCACATTTCCGTTTTGAGCCGCGCGTGCGAATCTCCTGGATGCTCGTCCGCATCAATATCGATAGGGGTTTGAAGGCAGCGAAGACCCCTGCGGAGGACAGCACCCAATGGGTGACAAACAAAACCAGCCCTTTCAGCTCTCGTTCAACGGCCTTCTCAAGATCGACTTCCAGGGATCGCGCGTTACTTCCGATGGTGGTCTGATCCTGGTGCGTGAGTTGGATGAACGGCTGGGCTTCGGTGCTCTCATTGCCCAACACCTGACTGACTCACGGCGCGGCAAGAATACCCAGCTTCCGCTGGCGGACCTACTGCGCCAGTCCGTCTACAGCCGGATTGCCGGCTACGAGGATGTCAACGATGCCGAGCGGCTCTCGCAGGATCCAACCTTCCGGCTGA